>JACCDS011385421.1_pt1 | contig 29506 bp, 30 predicted proteins | sample 7446441 | NCBI WGS metagenome assembly JACCDS01 (sample SAMN15323445, study PRJNA562643) | freshwater metagenome | isolation source: river surface water | place: USA:Blue River Watershed | collected 2017-08-17 | reverse complement strand
GTGGAATAGAGACCATTTCCCCGCGACAGATGGCCAGAGCCTCCCAACAATGGGGAACATCGGAATCACCGATCCGCCACCATGCCCAACCTCACTGCCGTCCCACGCTACCCTGCATCGGACCCCGGCTTCACCGCATTGCCGGTCGACGATCTGCTCGCGGCGGAAGGCGGCCTGATCTCTCGCATCAAGCTGTGCTACGGCGTCGATCGCGCCAATTTCGAGCATGACGTGCTCTCCCTCGTACGCCGTTACGCTGCTTGCGTCCATCTGCTGCCGGCCACCCCCAACAATTTCTTCAGCACGCCCGGCGGACTGTTCCGGCTCGGACTGGAAACCGCCTTCTACAGCCTGCAAGGAACCGACGCCCATATCTTTTCCGGCCGGCTGAGCATCACGGCACGCCGCCAACTGGAACCCCGGTGGCGGCACGCGACCTTCATCGCGGGGCTGTGCTGCGAACTGCATCGACTGGTGAGTCACCTGATCGTAACGGATGAACAAGGCGAATCCTGGCCACCGTTTCTGCTCCCCCTGAGCGATTGGCTGTCGGGCAGGAAGGCAGATCGCTACTTCGTCCGCTGGCACCCGCAAGCATCCGAAACCCGCGGACTCGGTCTATTTGTCCTGCCCCAAGTCGCGCCCGCGGAGATCATGTCCCATCTCTCCGAAGGCAATACCGTCATCGTCCCCCATCTGCTGGCCAGCATCGGCGGTATCACGCTCTATCGCGAACACAATATTCTCGGCGAACTAGTGCGTCGCTCGTTCGCCCTCGTGATCGACCGCAACCTTGCCGCCAACGCGGATCGTTACGGCTCGCCCCAGTTCGGTTCCCATCTCGAGCGTTATCTGGTGGACGCGCTACGGCGTCTGGCGGCCGGGCACGCCGCCTGGATCACCAATCGCGAGAAATCCCGCCTGTGGCTTGGCGAGGACGGCCTCTTCCTGATTTGGCCCGGTGCTGCGGAAGACATGCAGCAGATGCTCGAAGCGGATCAACTGGTCGGTATCCCCAAGGCCCCGGAAACCATGCTGGAACTGCTGATCGCGGCCAAGGTCTTCGAGCCGGCTTCGACGGAACGGGCCACCTGGTCGATTCATCCACCCGGCGCCAAGGCAGCGCAGGAAGCCGTGAAGCTCGCCAACCCGGCCATCCTGCTCACGGGCATCGAACCGTTTCCCGAAGCACTGCCGCAGAAGCTGGAAACCAAACCATCGGCCGGAACAACTCCTCCTGCTCAAACGGCAGTACCCGCAACCGAGTCGACATCCTCTTCACTGGACCCGGCGCAAATGCCCCTGATCCCGAAAGAGGGTCTTCCCGAAACGACACCCGACGAAGCCACTCTACCGTTCACTCCGCTGCCCCCTCCCTCCCCTCGGATCAGCCTGCGCGCCCCGCTTCGCCTCAATCCTCTTGTTCGGGAAGCCCTCACCAGGGCGATTTCAAGCCTCGACGACACGTCGGGACCGCCCACCGTCGCCTGCATCGATGAAGGATGTTTTGTTCCGTTGGATGAATTCATAAGACATGGCGTGCAACCCTCGGTTGCCCTGCGGGCTCTCGCCGATACCAACATGCTGCTCAAAACGGAGCCTGCGGGGCCGCCGACCTCGACACGCAAGATCGGCGATCAGACGGTGATGGGCATCGTCATCGCGGCAAACCACATCGAAGGTTTCGCCTCGTTGCCCAAGTCCCCGGACGGGGAAGCGTAAATGCTGGTCCGTCGCTACGAAATGCCATGGCGTCGTGCCTACGAGGTTTACGCGGCGCTCACATGGGGAATCGGGCTGGTCTACTTCCTGAACATCGGCGTTGTCGGCCTGCTTCCCCGACAACTTGCCTTACCCTTAGCGATATTCTGTTTGGCGATGAGCGTGCTGCGCCTCGGCCAGGCCTTGCACCTGCTGGTACTGCGCGCCTCGCTATGGGGCCGCAGCATCGAAATCACCAACCCCGTGATCCTGGCCGAATACTGCGCAGATCCGACGCAGGTTTTCCTGGGCTTTGGCTTCGAATGGCGCCCCGTACATTCCCAGAGGCTCTACGAACTGGCCAAGATCGACTATCGTGAGTTCGCGCTGTCGCCTCGCATCCTGCGTTACCTGGGATACGAATGCTCGCCCCAGACCGCCGACGAGATCGGCTTGCCCTATATCCATGGCGTCGAACCCCGAGAGAAGGCGCTCTTTCGTCCCCTGCAAAACTTCGAAGGCGGTACCTTGCTGGTGGGTACCACGCAAGCCGGCAAGGGCGTCGCCCTGGGCAACCTGATCACCCAGGCCGTCCGCCGGGGCGACGTGGTCATCGTGATCGACCCGAAAAACAGCCGGCGGCTGAAGCGCGTCGTCGAACGGGCCTGCGCCGATTACCGGGAAACCGACACCTTCCTCGAATTCCACCCGGCGTTCCCCGAGAAAGGCGTACGCCTCGACTTCACCTTCAACTGGCAGAAGCCTACCGAGATCGCCTCGCGCATCCAGTCCATCATGCCGGCCGATACCGCCGGCGCCTTCACAGCCTTCGGCTGGGACGCCGTAAACGTCGTCGTGCAAGGCCTGGTCGACCTGGAAGAGCGGCCCAATCTCATGAAACTCACCCAGTACATCGAGGGCGGGATCGAACCCATCCTGGAGGAATCACTGCGCCGCTATTACGAACGCATGTTGGGCAAAGGCTGGCGTGATCTGCCCGAGATGAAGAAACTCCTCCAGGAAGCGCAACGTGGCAACCTGAAGAAGCCCTCCGAGACCGCCAGTACCGACCTGATGGCGTTCGTCGTCTACTACGAACGCCATCTTCCCCAGAAGCAGCGGCAAAAGACCCTGGATGCGCAGATACGCACGTTCCGGCACAACCGCGAGCACTACCAGAAGATAACGGCCAACCTGCTGCCCATCCTCTCCATGCTGACCTCCGGCGACCTTGGAAAGAGCCTCTCGCCGGACCCTTTCGATGCGAATGATCTACGGCCTATCATGAACTTCGAGAAGATCGAACGGGCAGGCCATGTGCTTTATATGTGCCTGGATGCCCTCCCCGACCCTTCGGTCGCCTCCGCCATCGGGGCCTTGGCCCTCGCCGACCAGGCAGCCCGGGCCGGCATGCGCTACAACCTCGGCGCTTACCGGCGCATCTCGCTGTTCGTGGATGAAGTCAGCAACGTGATCAACCAACCGTTGATCGAGATTTTGAACAAAGGTGCGGAAAGTGGGGTCTTCACGACCTGCGCGATGCAAACCCTGGCAGACCTCGCCAAGCGCCTGGGCAGCGAGGATGCAGCGCGCATGGCGCTGGGCAACCTCAATAACCTGATCGCGCTGCGCACCAAGGACCGACCGACCCAGGATTTCGTAGTCGAGACATTCGGCAAGACGGCGATCCATACTGTACGGGTGGGCCTGAGCCATGGTTCGGATGCCCACTTGGGTGACTTCTCATCGAGCTATTCCGCCCAACTCACCGAGAGTTTCGAGGAGATGGTCCCTGCCGAAGTGCTGGGCAAACTGCCTAACCTCCAGTACTTCGCGTCGGTGTCGGGCGGCCGAATCATCAAAGGACGGTTTCCGATCATCGATCCTGACCTTGCCCCGCCGGCCACCCTACAGGTGGCCGCATGATCCGCGCCGTTGCCGTACTGTCGCTGCTCACTGTGCTGCTCCTGGTACTTTACATCCCCTCGGCAAATCCACCGGAGCGTTTTCTGGCTCAGTTGCGCGCCGAACACGAGATGACCGTCGCCTACTGGGGTGTCGAGCCCGCCGCCCGCATGCTGGAGCGAGCGGTCAGCATGCAAGAGACCGCAGCGACGGTCACACCGATTCCAGCGGCAAAGGATGCGCCGTTGACGGCCAACGTGAACGGTGTGGTATCGCGGGAGATGTCCGCCGTCAATCAACGCCTCTTCAACAATGTTTACTTCCGTGCGGTCGATGCGCAACTCCTGCTCGCCAGCTATCGGCTATCCACCCTGTTCGAATGGCTGCCCTGCTTATCCATGTTCATTCTGGCGGCCCTCGCCGACGGGGGATTTAGGCGGCTGATCAAGGCCAAAGAGTTCGTGCAGCACGATCCGGAGATGTTCGCCCTGTATGCAAGCCTCGGCATCATGGTCCTATGCGCGACGGCAATCGCTTGCGTCCTGCCGGTCACGCTGCATCCGATGCTGCTTCCTTGCACACCACTGGCGGTCGGGGCTCTGGCCGGGCGGACGCTTGGGTGTTTTCATCGACAGGCCTGAGCGGGCGCAATCCGTTCATGGTACTCCTCGAACAGTGTGAGTATATGTCCCGGCGCTGTGCCTCGATGGCCGCCAAGCGCTCCTTGGCCAATTCCGGATGATCCATCCACCCGTCGTAAGCGGGCGGGTTACGCAAGAGATGGAGCCATGGAAACGCGACTGTGAGCACGCAGGCCACTATCCCTAGTTCCGCAATCGCCCCCATCTGACCGCCAATTCCATTCAGCCAGGCAGACAGTTCCGCAGCCAGAGAATCGTTGCTGCACCAATCCATCAACAGCAATCCTGCAACCGCAAACGAGAGCCTGGCGAGCACCGCCATCTCGGTCTGCTCTTGCTCTCTCCTGGCTTCCGCCTTATCGACCCGTTCCATCCAAAAACTGTCCCGGTCCCTGAGTGCACGTTTCTTCGCCTCGCTCACCCGAACCAGTCCCCAGTAATACCTCCGCTCAGCCTTCTCCCTTTCGGGTTCGACGGCACGGCCCAGCATGCGGCCAAGCGGGGTTTCGCCTAGCAACGAAAACACAAACTCCACGCCATAGCGTGTTAGCGGCGACAAGGCTGCCATCCAGAACACGTAGGCGACTGCAGCCAGCGCAAGCCGGGAGGCAGAACCGGCGTTCAGCGTCCCCCAGTCCATGGACAAGATATTGCGGTCGGCTGTCCACGCCAAGGCAACATCGAGCGCAATTGCTACTGACAAGAGCGCCAAGGCAAACCGGAATTCCGTCACCTTGTCGAGCAACTTGGCCCCCGGTTCTGCCGCCTCGTTCACCACACTTCCCACATCCATTCTCGACCCCCTTGATCCTTTTAACTCCGCAACCTTTGCCCGTAATGGCGAAATCCCCACCATAAGCGCTTCATTCCAGGGGGACACCGAATATTCCCACATCTATCCTCTAGTCATGCGCTCAGAAGAACGAGCTGTCATCCAAGCATCGAGGTTTGCGTCCATGAATTCTGCTTCCCCGACAACTCATCCGCACACGACCGTGCCCCCTCTTCCGGCAGCCGACCAACATGCGGTCGTCGAGACACGCCTCTGGACTGAGGAGCACGTATGGCTCTACCGGATACTACACAGTGCCGACAACGTCTCGCCGACCTTCCGCTTCCCCGATCTGATCAGCGCCAGCGTGTCGCTGCTGTTCTCCCATCCGGATGCACCCACGCGGATTTTCCGCTACCTGTGCGGCAACCTCGTCCTGCGCGATCCCCAGACGCCGCGCCGGCGTGAGTCCATGTGGCGCAGCCAATACGAATTGCTGCAGGATCTTCAGCGCTCGCCGGCCAACCGCCATCCGAACCCGAAATTCCAGCTCGACCAGTTGACTACCGCTTGCGTCGCGCTATGCCGGGAGGAAGACGAATCAGGCAACAACATTTTGCGCCAGGCCCGCATCAACATGGCCGAGCGCACCCAGCACGGGCAGACCAGTAGCTTAGGTTGAAAGCCGTCCACGCCAAGCCATTTCCGCTTGACCCGCATCTCACCCTTATTCAACCCGCACATCACCTTGCCCGGCCGTTGCCGGACCAACCCTGACATCGACCCTCCGGCCCTGACTTGCTCGGCTGCCAATTTTTCCGACAGGCCCGCAATTCGATCAATAGGTGATTCATGCGTTCGTTTCCCCTTGTCATCCGAAATGCTCTCGCCCTTCTCGCCGTTGTATTGGGAACGCCGGCGTCGGCCTGTTGGAACCAGGTAGCCAAGCGCCATGGCATCCCGGCAGACCTGCTGTATGCGATAGCGATGGTAGAGTCCGGCCTCAACTCCAAGGCCGTCAACCGCTCGCACTTTGCCCGCACAGGGTCCTACGACATCGGCCTCATGCAGATCAACAGCCGCCACCTGCCCCGGCTTGCCCGCTACGGCATCACTGAAGCAAGCCTGTTCGAGCCTTGCACCAATCTCGATGTCGGCGCTTGGCTACTGTCGGACCTCTTCTCTCGGCGGGGACTGTCCTGGGATAGCGTCGGCACCTACAACGCAGCGTGCACCCAGCTCAAAGGAGAGGAATGCACCCGGGCACGGGCACGTTATGCCTGGAAAGTCTATCGCCGGCTGCCGGGCGTGAGCGGCAATACGTCCCGCCGTACCGCCCTGGCTCGCCCGCTGGAGATTGCCACGGCACCCATGCTTCTTGCCGTCAGGGTGTCGCCATGAACTCCCATCCCGCACGGACCATCGGCTTGACGTGCCTGGCGTTGCTGAGCGCCGCGCTCACGGCCTGCCTGTCGTTCCCAACCAGCCGGCCGGACGAGATGAACGCCCCTGCTGCACCGCGCCGGATCGCGCAGGTCGGTTTCGGCGACGATGCGGATTACGTGCAATGCCCGCCTGCCGCATGCCCGACCCGAACCCCGAAAACCCTCGACATCACCGAACCCCGGCCGATACAAGCCATCCCGCAATCCGAACCGGCAAACCCCAATCCCATCCCTCCTGACGAGGCGACGGTGCCGGCGGCCAACGCAACGCGAAGCTGGAGCGTGCCCTTCGCCTTCGGCAGCGCCCAGATCGGCCCGGTCGGGCAAGGCATCTTGCTGCAGGTGATCGCCGAACTGCCGAACGCGGGCCATATTCACCTTTCGGGCCGCACCGACAGCAGCGGTCCGCTTGCCGCCAACGAAGCACTCGCCGCGGCACGGGCCAAAGCGGTACGCGATCACCTCGCCAAGGCACGCCCCGACCTCTCGGAAGCCATGGACATCGATGCCCAAGGGGACTGCTGCTTCATCGCCCCCAACGACACCCCGGCTTCCCGCGCCCGCAACCGGCGCGTCGAAATCACCGTGGCATCCCCGGCTCCGCCGCCCTGAACCTGAGGTTTCTCCTTGGCCTCTCGCCCCGCTTTCACCTGCATCCACCCGCCGCCCACCTGCTGACTCCACCCGCTCCGACCCGCCTGCGACCCGTCCCTTTGACGCTCATCTCATCAGGAGGTCTTTATGAGCACTGCAATGCTTTCGCCGTCCCGCCTGGACGTGCGCCGTCCCCTCGCCTTCCTCACGCTGCTCGCGGTCAGCTTGCTCGGGCTGTGCGTGGCCTTTCCGAGCTACGCGCTCGACCTTGTGGGTTTCACCGGCATCACCGGCCCCCTCACGTCGGCGCTGACGCAAATCTCGGCCCTCGGGCCGGGCATCAAGGCCCTGGTCGGTTTCGTCGGCTTCGTCGTCGCGCTGATCTCGCTCGCCGCACTGCGCAATTTCGGCCCGGTGCTGTTCTACGTCGGCCTCGCCATCTTCGGCGCCGTCGGCCTCGTGATCGCCGGCGCGATCATGGGCGCGGTGATTTAGCCGGGCTCGGGTCCAGGGAGTCCGGCATGCGCACCGACACCTATATCCCGCGCCGTCTCGACGATGCCTGGAAGATCGGCTTCTGGGACGTCGATGTCGCTGCGCCCGCGCTGTTCGCCTTCTTCATCGGCTACTTGTCCGGCACCAAGCTGTCGTTCGCGGTCTGCATGGCCACGGGCATCGCAGTGTCGCGCTGGGTCTCGAAACTGAAGGTGGACAAGCACCCGGCCTTCGCTGTGCACTGGCTGTGGTGGAACCTGCCGAGCACGCCGCTGACGGCGCTCGCGGCCACGCCGCCGTCGCACATCCGCCGCATGGTCGGCTGAACCGGGGGGACATCCATGGACTTTGAACGGCTCAATGCCGACCGCAAGGAACTCCAGCGCCGTAACCGCGGCCTGGGCCTGGCGGTCGGCGCCCTCGCGATCGGCCAGATTCTCACGCTGATCGCCCTCCTCAACGTGTTGGGATCGGAGCGCACGGTGATCGTGCCGCCCACCCTCAACAAATCCTTCTGGGTCACGGACGAGAAGGCCAGCGGTTCCTATCTCGAGCAGATGGGCACCTTCGTCGCGTGGCTGGTACTCGATGTCACGCCCGCGACGATCGACTGGAAGAAGGACGTCCTGCTGACCTACGTCGAGCCATCGCAGCACAACGAGCTCAAATCGCGCCAGGAAGTCGAGGCCGAGCGCCTGAAGCGCATCAACGCCACCACCGCGCTCTCCCTCGAGCAGCTCGTGCCCAGCGGCGACGGCCAGAGCGTCGTGATCCGCGGACGCCTGCGCACCCTCGTCAATGGCGTTGAGACCGCCAACGAAGCGAAGGCCTATCTAGTCGAGTTCAGCTTCGGCGGCGCGCGCATGCACCTCAAGACCTTCAAGGAGATCCCGTATGCTACCCACTAACCCGGGCACCGGGGTACGCCGTGTAGCGGTGGCCTTTGCCCTTGCCTGCGGACTCGGCAACGCGAATGCGCTGCAAGTGATCGACGCCCGCGACGGCGCTTCCGTCGAGGCCATCCTGTCCATTCAGGAGCCGACCCGCATCCGCATCGAAGGCGCCCCCATCACGGACGTCTTCGGCAACATCTACAGCAGCGGCTGCACGACGCCCCAGGCGACGACGGCGCTGCCCGCCGGCATGGCGCCTGCGGCAGGCGCAGCCCCTCAAGCCCCCGTACCGATTTCGCCCGCGGTCAACCCGGCGGGCGAGATCGTGATCGAGTGCGACCGCGACAAGGGCGAGATCTACGTCCGTCCGGTCGGCGAAGGCAAGAAGCCGATCAACCTCTTCGTCTCCTCGGCCCGCGGCACCTACACGCTGCTGCTGCGCCGCGCCGACACGCCGGCCGACACCATCGTCATCCGGGACAAGGCTGCGCTGCAGCGGCGCGCCGACGCCAGCGCGCCGCGCCCTACACCGGGCAGCGCCGCGAGCCACGTGCGCGGCCTCAAGGCGCTGCTCGTGGTGATGGCCGCCGAGCGCGCGCCCGCCGACATCCAGGTCGAGGACATCGCCCAGCCCATCACGCTGTGGCGCGAAGCGCGTTTCACGCTGGAGCGCACCTATCGCGGCCGCGGCCTGGTCGGCGAGCGCTACGTGCTCCAGAACGTCAGCGACGCACCGATGGTGCTGACCGAGCAGGAGTTCGACCGCGAGGACGATGACGCCGGCAGCGTCGCCGGCGTCGCCATCGAATACCACAACCTGCGGCCGGGCGAACGCACGCTGGTCTTCGTGATCCGCCGGGAGGTGCAGCCATGAACGGGCACATCCCTCCCGTGCGCGAGCGCGCCGGCAACACCCTGCGCAGCGTGGTCGAACGGCTCTCGCCGCGCCAGCGCCAGTACGGACTGCTCGGCCTGATCCTCGCCGGCGGCGTCGGACTGCTCTGGTTGATCCTGTCTCTCACCTCGTCGCCGCCCCATGCGACCGACGCGGCCAAGCGGCAGGACCAGCCCGGCAGCGTCACCAACATCGGCGTGATGCCGCCGGGAACGCAGGTCAACCCGGTCGACCAGTGGGTCGGCACCGCGGGCCGCCGGCTCGCACAGTACGAAGCGGAGCGCGATGAGCAGAACCGCCTCAACAAGGAACGCTCCTCGTTCGAGCAGCGCACGATGCAACGCTTCGCCGAGCTGGAGCAAAAGCTCACCTCGACAAGCCAGGCCGCCGCGCCCTCCGCTCCCGCGCCACAGCCGAGCCCGCAGCCGTCGCCGGCGACCATGCCGCCGGCGAGCAGCCTTCCGGCAAGGCCCGCCGGCCAGGACGCGCCCCAGTCCGGCCTGCCGCCGGGAACGCCCGGTCAAGACACCTCGCCCGCTCGGCCCGCCGTACCGGAAGCCCCGCGCATCGCCCGCATCTCCATCGCGCCACGGGAGCGTGCCGCGGACAGCGGCCCGGGGACGTCCGGCGGCGCACAGGCGAGCGCATCCCCGGCGGGAAACGCCAAGGCCGACGACACCCGCACAGTCTCCACTTTCCTGCCGGTTAGCCTGACGCGAGGAACGCTGCTGGGCGGCCTCGATGCGCCGACCGGCGGGCAGTCGCAGACCAACCCGCATCCCGTCCTGATCCGCCTCTCGGACAAATCGGTGTTGCCCAACCGCATGCGCGGCGAGTACCGCGAGTGCTTCGTGATCGCCGCCGGCTACGGCGACATCAGTTCCGAACGCGCCTACCTGCGCACCGAGTCCCTATCCTGCGTGCGCGCCGACGGCGCCGCGCTCGAGGTACGCATCCAGGGCACGGTCTATGGCGAGGACGGCAAGGTCGGCCTGCGCGGCAGGCTGGTTACCAAGCAAGGCCAGATGCTCGCCAACGCGCTGCTCGCCGGCGTGGTCAGCGGCATCGGCCAGGGCCTGGCCACCTCCTCCACCGAGTACAGCACTTCGGCGCTCGGCACCGTAGCCACCGCCAACGGTTCAGAGGCCTACCGCGCCGGACTGGGCAACGGCGTCGGCAAGGCCCTGGACCGCCTCGCCCAGTACTACATCAAGCTGGCCGAGAACACCTTCCCGGTCATCGAGGTGGACGCCGCCCGCGAAGTCGACGTCGTGATCACCAAGGGCGTGCGCATCGACACCCCGATGGCACCCACGCGCGCCGCCTATCGTTCCGACCTATCCCCCGCCAATCGCTACCTGGAGGCTACCGATGACCCCAACTACTGAGGGTGGGCGCGTGCCCACGCCCGTCTCCACGGCCACCCGCAAGCGCCTCGTCGTCACCGGCGCGTTGCTCGCGCTGCTGGTCGCCCCCGGTCTGGCGACGCAGGCCGCCGCCGCGCCGGACGAGACCGCTCGCCTGCGTGCCGCCCTGGAGCAGGCCCACCCGGGCACCCGCTTCGCCGACATCGCACCGGCACCGGTCAAGGGCCTGTACGAGGTCTGGATGGACGGCAACGTCGCTTACGTGTTCGCGAGCGAGCCGCGCTACTTCGTCTTCGGCCGGTTGTTCGACACGCAAACGATGCGCGACCTGACCGGGCCGAAACTCGCCCAACGCGCCCAGTCGGATCCGGCCAACGCCGCGCCGCAGCCGATTGCCTTCGACCGCCTGCCGTTGCAGGACGCCATCCGCAGCGTGCGCGGCAACGGCGCCCGCAAGCTCGCCGTCGTCAGCGACCCGGCCTGCCCGTACTGCAAGCAACTCGAAGCCGAGCTGGCCGGCATCGACAACGTCACGATCTACACCTACGTGGTCCCGTTCCTGGGCGAGGCCCGCCCGATCGCCATCTGGTGCGCCGCGGACCGTGAGGCCGCCTGGCGCGACTGGATGACCAAGGGCGATGCCAGCCGGCAGCACACCGGCGCGCCCTGCGCGCACCCGATCGCCCGCAACCTCGCGCTCGCCCGCGGCTTCGGCATCCAGGGCACACCGACGCTGATCTGGGCCAACGGCGAGCGCACCGAAGGCTTCATCGACCGCGCCGCGATCGAGGCGCGCCTGGCGACGACAACCGCAGGAGGCCGGGCATGAACGCCCTTCTCCGCATCGGGGCACGCCTGCTCCCCCTCGCCACCGCACTCTCGCTGAGCGGCTGCATGTCGATGTCCGGCCTGGGCGGCGATTCGAAGTACGCCTGCAAGGCGCCGGACGGCGTGACCTGCGATTCCGTCTCGGGCACCTACGCCAACGCGGTGACCAACAACCTACCGAGCCAACGCAAGCGGCAGGCCGCCACCGGCGCTTCTCAGGTGGAGCGTCAGGCTTTGCGTCCGGCCGCCGTACCACGCGCCGGCCTGCCGGCCGCCGGCGGGTCTTCGCCCCAGGAAGCCGGCGCGGTGCTGCGCGCCCAGGCCCGCTACCTGCGCCTGTGGGTGAAGCCCTGGGAAGACATCGACGGCGATCTGTACGACCAGGCCCACGTCTACGTCCAGATCGACCAGGGCCGCTGGCTGATCGAGCACGTGCAGCAGCGCATCCGCGACGCCTACACCCCCTTGCGTCCTCCGCCGGCGGCGAGCAGCACGGCACCCGTAACCGAGAGCGCGGCCCGCGCCGAGGCCGCACCCACCATCGCGCGGCCCTCGCCCCTGCTGCCGGGCTTGGGCGCCGGGAACGCCATGGAGGTGCCGCGATGAAGGGCCACCACGCCGAATGGCGCCCACTGCAACTGCCTTTCGGGCTGGGAACTTCCCTCGACAGCCCGGCCGAGCAGTTCGCCGCCTGGCTGCCCTACATGGGCTATCTCGACGCCGAGTGCATCTTCGCCAACCGCGACGGCATGGGCTTCATGCTCGAACTGATGCCACAGTCGGGCGCCGATGACCGCATGGCCGAAGTGCTGGTCTCGCTCTACGCCAACTGCCCGGCCGGAACGGGCGTGCAGTTGCATCTTTTCGCGTCGCCCCATATCCGGCCGCAGTTGCGTCGCTACGCCAACCTGCGGGTCGAAGACGAGGACCAGCTCGACAAGGCCCAGCACTGGGGCCGCCCGGCGCGCAACGAGAACCTGTTCCGGGCACTGGCACGGCAGCGGGTCGGCCACCTGCTGGCCGGCGCCCAGAAGTCGCTCACCGCCGGCTTCCACTACACGATCCGCGACTTCCGGCTGATGCTCTCGGTGTCCTTCCAGAGCGCCCCGGACAACCTGAACAAGCGCGATGAACTGCTGGCGCTGCGCGACTCGATGGCATCGACGCTACGCTCGGCTTCGCTACCGAATCGCGTGTGCGACGCGGCCGACCTGATCAACTGGTGCGCCATCTTCACCAACCCGGATCGCCTGTCGAATACCGATGCGCCCGACCTGAACTACGACGACGGGCGCGAGCTGCGCGACCAGATCGTCGACTTCGACACCATCCAGGACCCGCTGCCGAGCGGACTCAACTTCTGGAAGGAATCGAGTCCGGAAGTCCTCGAAGCCCGTTTCTACTCGATCAAGTCCTTCCCCGAACGCTTTGCCCTGTGGCAGATGGGTTCGCTGATCGGCGACCTGATGCAGCCGGCGCTTCAGTACAGCGCGCCCTTCCTGCTGACGCTGGGCGTGCATATCCTCGATCCGAACGCCACCAAGTCGGTGGTCACCGCCAACCACGTCCGGGCGACGCAAAACGCCAAGTCGAAGATGGCCGACGTCATGCCGGACGTCAGGAAGAAGCTCGACGACTGGACGGCCGCGGCGGATGCCATCGACACCGGCGGCAACCTGGTCAGCATGTACCACCAGCTGGCGATCTTCTCGAAGCCGGAGAAGGCCGCGGCGGCGCACGAAGCGGCCAGCGCCATCTGGCGCGGCCGGGGCTTCCAGCTCAACGCGGATGCCTACATGCACCGCCAGGCCTTGCTGGCGAGCCTGCCGATGACCCTGACCGAGCGCTTCCACAAGGATCTGGCGAAGATGCGCCGGGTCACGCGCAAGACGATGGCCAACGCCATCCACCTCGCGCCGCTGATCGCGGAATGGCGCGGCACGCGCACGCCGGCGCTGGTCTTCGGCGGAAGGCGCGGCCAGTTGATGACGCTGGACCTGTTCGACAACGACCTCGGCAACTACAACTTCGCGATCATCGGCGCCCCCGGATCGGGCAAGTCGGTGCTGATGAACGAAATGGCGTGGTCCTACCGCGCCATCGGCGCCAAGGTCTGGATGCTCGACCTCGGCCGCTCCTTCGAGAAGCTGTGCCGCAAGGCGCGCGGTACCTACATCGAGTTCAAGCCCGACGTCGACCTCTGTCTCAATCCGTTCTCCATCGTGCAGGACATCAACGAAGACATCGACATGCTCGTGCCGGGCATCTCGAAGATGGCCTCGATGCAGCATTCGCTGGAAGAGGTCCAGTACAAGGCCATCTCGGCGATGGTCTTGAAGCTGTGGCGCGAGTACGGCCAGGATCTGACCATCACCGGCCTGCGCGATGCCTTCCGCACCGGCACGCTCGAAGAGCTGGGCGCGGTCAACGACCAGCGGATCAAGGACCTCGCGATCATGCTCAACCCTTACGCCAAGGGCGGGCAGTACGAGCGTTTCTTCGAGGGCCGCGCCAACGTCGATTTCTCGAACGATTTCATCGTCATCGAGAACGAGGAATTGAAGCGCCGCCCCGACCTGCACGCGGTGGTCAACATCCTGCTGCTGCATCAGATCACCGGCGAGATGTATCTGACACGCAACCGGCGCAAGGTGCTCTTCATCGACGAACTGAAGCAGCAACTCGGCGACATCGGCGCCGACGATCCGGTGAAGGCCGCCGTGGTCGAGGAAGCCGCGCGCCGCGCCCGCAAGTACGGCGGTGCCCTCGGGACGGCGACGCAGTCGGCCGATGATTACTATGGCTCGGCACAGATGGAAGCGGCGTTCAATTGCAGTGACTGGGTTTTCTTGTTGAGGCAAAAGCCCGAATCCATCGAGATGCTGGACCGCAAGGGCCGGCTTACCATGGACGAGCCGAAGAAGCGGCTCCTGAACTCTCTGCGTACGGAAGCCGGCGCCTTCTCCGAGCTTTATATCTCGTCGCCGGTGGGCGAAGGCGTCGCCCGCAACATCCTCGACCCGGCCACCCACCTCCTCTTCTCCAACAAGCTGGAGGACAACGCGCCGATCGACGAACTGCGCGCCCAGGGCTACTCCATCGACGAGGCGATCGCCACCTTGCTGCGCCAGCGGGGGCACACCCTATGACGCCGCGCACGCTCCTCCTCGCCAATGCGCTGGTCAGCCTGGTCGTCGTCGCCGGAGCTCTGTTGCTCTACGACCGGCAGGTGATCCGCCCGGCACGCGCCATCGGCGTCGTGGACCTCGCCGAGGTGTACCGCGTCAAGGAAGACGAGTTCACGCGCCGCCTCACCGCCGCCCATTCGGACGAAGAGCGCCAGGCTACGTTGCAGATGGCGCGCAGCTTCGCTCAGCGCCTGCCCGCGGCATTGGAAAACCTGCCCGCCGAGTGCGGCTGCCTAGTGCTCTTGAAGGCATCGGTCGCCGGCCCGACACCCTACACGGTCGATCTCACGCCGCGCCTGCGGCAGAAGGTGGAGGCCCCATGACCATTTCGCCGATCAGCGAACGGCCAGCCGATGTCCCAAGCCCCCGGAGGGTTGAACGCCTCCGGCATGCCGCGACGGACTTCCTGCGCCACATGCGGCGGCGCTGGTACCTCTACCTGCCCGTCTTCGGCATCTGGGCGCTGGCCTATATGCGTCTGTTCTTCGACGCCACGCCACACGTGCCGGTTCTGTTCAACTGGACGCCCAGCCTGCCCTACAAGGTGGCGCTGCTGCATTCGAGCCGGTACGCCCTGCATCGCGGCGATTTCATCGTCTTCGCCTTCGCCGGTGACGGGGCGCGCGATTACCCGGGCCTCGCCGGCCAACCCTTCTTCAAGATCGTGCGCGGCCTGCCGGGCGACAGGATCAGCGTCGACGGGCGCGAGGTGCGCATCAACGGCGAGCCGGTCGGCGTCGCCAAGACCCACGCCTTCGACCGGCGGCCATTGGAACCCATCGCAGCCGGGGTCATTCCGCCAGGTTGGTTCTACGTTCAGGGCTTGAGCCCCGACTCCTTCGACTCGCGCTATCGCCAGTCCGGCCTCGTGCGGGCTGAGCAGGTGATCGGCGTGGTCGATCCGATCTTCTGACGGGGGCAAGCATGCGCCACCGCGCCCGCACCGCCCGCCTCATCCGCTTCGCACTGCTGCTCGTGATCGCCATCCTCGCGGCGCTCATCGCGCTGCTGGCCTCCTCGTCCGCCCGGGCGCAGACCAGCCCCGCCCGCGGCGCGATCACCGCCGAGGGCGACATGCCGATGTCCGACTTCCTGGCCCTGCTCCAGCAGATCGCGCCGGCAGCCGCCGACGGCGCCAAGGTCTATCTCGGCGCCTACCGCCTGCAGTGCGGCCACACGCTGAGCACCGTCGAGCTGCGCCACGCCCTGGCCCGCGAAGGCGGCGATCCGGTGCTGATGGGCTTGATCCGCGCCAGCCAGCAGCAGGACCTGCCCGCCCGCAACCAACTCGTGCGCCAAATCCGCTGCCCGGCGGGAGGTACGCGATGAGGCCCCGCACCACGCTCCTGCCGGCCAGCCTCGTGGGGGCCGGGCTGTTCCTGACCATCTCGTCGGCATACGCCCTCGACGCCGGCGTGATTGGCCCGACCTACGAGATCACCGAGCCTCATCTGCTCAAGTTCATCGAACAGCGGCTGCGCCAGAAGGAGGCCAACGGCGAACTGCACCGGCTGCAAGAGGAAGCGCGCCAACGGGGCGTCGATGCGGTGCGTCATCCGGAGCCGGTGGCCGGGCTGTCCGCGACGCAGGCCAAGCGCAGTTTCTACTACGACCCGACCTACACGCTGGATCGCAATGTCCAGGATGCTCAGGGCCGGCTGATGTTCGCCGCCGGCACCCGCGCCAACCCGCTGGACATCGTTTCCCTGTCGCGCCGCCTCCTTTTTTTCGACGCCCGCGACCCGCGCCAAGTTGCACAGGCACGCCGGCTAATCGCCCGGTACGACGGCCGCGTGAAGCCCATCCTGACCGGCGGCTCCTACCTCGACCTGATGCAGGCGTGGCAGCTTCCGGTCTATTACGACCAGCTCGGCCTGTTGACCAGGCGCCTGGGCATCCGGCAGGTACCCGCCCTGGTCTCGCAGGAAGGCAAGCGCCTGCGCATCGACGAACTGGAGGTCAAGCCATGAGACGCATCCGGTTCATGCGATTCATCGCACTGGCGTTCCTCGCCTGCATCGCAGGATCACAGGTATTTGCAGCCGGCGCCGCCACCTGCATCGGCAAGTTTCCGAACCCGATCACCGACATCTGCTGGTCCTGCATCCTGCCGATCAGCATCGGCAGCGCCCGCATCGGCAACTTCGGCGACCAGGAAGACACCGACAACCCGGCGAGTCCGATCTGCAGTTGCGGCGTCAATCCCGTCATCGGTCTGTCCATCGGCTTCTGGGAACCGGCTCGCCACGTAGAGGTGGTCAGGAAGCCGTACTGCCTCGTCTCCATGGGCGGCATCGATCTCGATCCCGGCATCCCGGCCCCCGAGGCCGCCCGTTTCACCCGGCCGGAAGGCGATGGCGACGGCGGCAGCTTCTACCAGGCGCACTTCTACATCAACCCGGTGATGTACTGGCTGGAGGTCGTCACCGACTTCCCCTGCCTGGAGAAAGGCTCCTTCGATCTCGCCTACCTGACCGAAGTCGATCCCCTGTGGGCCGACGACGAACTGACGCTGATCCTCAACCCGGAGGCGGTGCTTTTCGCCAATCCGATCGCGGTCGCCGCCTGCGCCGCCGACTGCGTGGCGGCCACCGTGGGCTTCGGCATCCGGGAGATGTTCTGGTGCGCGGGCTGCCAGGGCGGCATCTACCCCATGGACGGGCATGTGCCTTATTACATGGGTGGCGTACGCACCGCGGCGCTGCTCGCCCAGCGCCTCACCGCCAAGATGCACCGCGAGTTGATCGCCTGGGGCTGGCACGGCACGCCGGGACTGTGCGGGCCGTACTTCCTGCCGGTCATGGACAAGACCGCCTACAAGACCCAGCTCACCTACCCCATCCCCAACACCGCGAAGGAAGGCGGCCGCTGCTGCCAGCCCTTTGGCCGGACCACGATCACCTGGGGCGCCGGCAAGGAATACCCGGTCAAGGGCGAGGATTTCGCTTTCATGCTCTTCCGCAAAAGGAACTGCTGTGTGGGCTTCTGATTTTTCCATCGGCGACTCCATGCGCCGCCGCTTCGCCGCGCTCGCCATGCTGCTGATCTCGGCCCATGCCGTCGCCCAGCCGGCGCCGGTCATCACCGACGACGATCTCGCCCGCGTTCGTCGCGAAACGCCGACGGTCACCGAAGAAGATGTCCGCCGTGCCCAGCAACGGCACGCGGTCCCGGTGCCGTCATCGGCACCGTCGCCGGCACCGCGCATTGATGCCCTGCCCCAGCCCCTGACGAACCAGTTGCCCGACCTGGGCGACATCGCCCGAGGCTATGCCCATCCCCCCGGCAGCACCGCCTTGCCGGCAACCGGTCCCGGGCTTTTCGTGTTCATCAGCCTGGCCATGCCCGAGCCGACCCTGGCCCGGCTGGTCGACCAGGCGGCACGCGCCAAAGCGTCGATCCTGATCCGGGGCTTCGCCAACGGTTCGCTGCGCGAGACGCTAGGCCGCATCCAGAAGCTGATCGGCCAGCGCGAGGTCGCCGTCCTCATCGATCCGCAGGCTTTCGAGCGCTATGCAGTCAAGCGCGTGCCGACCTTCGTGCTCGCCCGCGACGGCGCACGGCCCGCCGCCTGTACCGGCGGCACCTGCCCGGTACCGACCGACTACGTCAGCGCCGCGGGGGACGTGAGCCTCGATTACGCCCTCGATCAATTGCGCCGCGCAGCGCCCCGCTTCGCGTCCGAGGCTGGCGTCTTTCTCGCCCGCCTGAAGCGATAGGGAGAACTTGCCATGCGCCGCCTCATCATCGGGGTCACCGTATTCTGCTTCGTCACGACGCAGACCGCCGCCATCGCCGGTCCTTTCGAGGAAGGCGCCGCCGCCGGCCAGGACGCCAACCCGGTGGCTCGCGGTACCGTCAATTCGACCAGCGCATCGAGCGCCGTCCCGGACTACACGACGACGCCGGCGGAAACGGCCTACTACGGCCAGCCCAGCCTGTCGGGGGCCGCCAATGCCCGCTTGGCGGCCTGCACGGGCAATGCCACCGACCCGGTGTGCCAGGCGCAAAGCAACGCGGTGACCTCGGCCAACACCCCGCGCCCGGCGGTTTCGCCATATGACCCGTCGGTGACGGCGGCCCGCGACATCGCCGGCAATCCGAACAGCGTGCTGGGCAGCCTGGCCGACTACTACTCGGGCTGCACCACTGCTGAAGTCACCTCCCCGGCTGGCACCGCCACCAAGGTCTGCAACCGCTACCTCGGCGTCGGCAACTACTCGACCCGGCGCGATCTCACCGTGCAGGTGGACCTCACGCCCAGTTGCGCGGCGGGTACCTGGTTCGCCCACGGCCAGGTCAATCGCAATGGCGCCGACTACATGGTGGCCGAGGCCCAGTGCCGCATCCGCACCGACGGTCTGCAGCAATTCCGTTTCTATGCCGCGGGCGGGCAAGGCGCCTGCATCGGCTGGCAGGCCCTGGAACTGCCCACCGCTCCGGCGACGACCGCCACCTTCGTCACCGATCTCTCGCCCCACTGGCAGGGCCACTGCTGGAGCCCGTTCAAGGTCGTGATGATGCCCGGCTCTGGCTGCACGAACGGTAATTGCAATTACACTTTCCAGTACGGTACGCCGGTCTACAGTTGCCCGGCCGGCACCGTAAACGGCAATACCTTGTGGGGAGGCGGTTTGTTCGGCTTCGGTGGATCGGCCGACCAATGCTTCACGGTCACCGCCCCGGACTTCGAGAACGGCTGTCCCGCCGGCAGCACGCCGGTCTACGGCGATAACGGCACGCAATGCGCCGTCCCGGCCGGTTCGGCCACCCTGGTCGGCGCTTCCGGCTGGAGCCTGCCCTTGTCCTTCCTCCAGCCCACCATGGTGCAGCATGAAACGGATGCCTGGGTCGACCATGACGCCGTCTCCACCGCGAATGGCCGCTGTACGGTGAGCACGGCGGACCGTTGTATCGACGGTCCGGGCTCGAAAATCATCGACGGCCGCACCGTCACCCGTAGCTGCTGGTCCTACGAACGGACTCTGACCTGCTCGTCCGGTGCCGCGGTCGACGAATGCGCGCCCTTGGCGAGCAGCGGCTGCACACCGGCGATCAGCACCTGCAAACAGAGCAACCCGGGAACCGGGGTCTGCGAAATCTACCAGGACACCTACAACTGCCCCGTCGCCGCCCAGAGCGGCACGGCCGTCTCGAATTGTCCCGCCAACGTCTATTGCCTGGGCGCCAACTGCTTCAACACCAGCTACACCAACGACACCGACTTCGCCCGCTCTATGTCCTACATGGAGGCGGCCCGGGAGGCAGGCGTTTATCTCGACACCGTCAACCTGCGGGTCTTCAAGGGCGAAGGCAACAAGTGCCGCGACCGCCTCCTGAAGAACTGCTGCTACTCCGACGGATCGGGCGCCGGCATGACCAACCAGAGCCTATTCGGCACCGGTTCGGGACTGGTCTACGACGTGCTGATGAATTCGCAAAACCAGGAGTTCCTCTACCAGGGCGTGCAGGCCCTGCTGCTGGGTGGCGGCTTCTCCGGCAGCTTCACCACCTACGGTGTCACCCTCGCCGTCAATGGTACGGCGCTGCCGGCGGGTTCCGCCGTGCTCTACGCCGGCGACGGCCTGGTGGTCGCTTTCGACCCGTGGTCGCTGGCCATCGCGGTCATCATCTACATCGTGATGTCGATGATGTCGTGCAACGAGGAGGAAGGGAAGCTGGCCATGAAGGAAGGGGCCGGCCTGTGCCATAGCGTCGGCACCTATTGCTCCTCGTGCATCCGGATTTTTGGGAGTTGCGTCTCCTGCATCGAGCACACCACCGGCAAGTGCTGCTTCAACAGCAAGCTGGCCCGCATCATCAACGAACAGGGGCGGGGGCAAGTCAGCAAGGGTTGGGGGTCGGGCGAGAACCCCGACTGCTCGGGTTTCACCATCGCCCAATTGCAAAGCCTCGATTTCTCGGCGATGGACCTGAGCGAGTTCTACGCCTCCATCGTGCCCACGCTGCCCAACGTGAACAGCCTGCAAAGCAGCAACGCTTCGCGCCTGACCACCTGCTACTACGGACAGGGGAAATGCCAATGAAACCAACCGCATTCGCCCACGCCACGCTCCTGCTGGCGGCCCTCGTGCCCTCCGTACGAGCCGACGGCCCGGTTCGCACCCCGGTGCCCGATCCCCGTCCGCTGATGCTCGCCGCCCTGCAAGCCAGTGACGGGCAAGCCCACGGCATGCTCACCGGCGACATCGCGGACGCCATCACCCGGCGCTTCAATGCGTCCTCGCCCATCTACATCGACGTCGCCACGGAACGCCGCTACGCGCAACCGGGATGCGCCCGCCTGAAGGTGACTTTCTGGCAAGAGGGCGTGCAGCTTCCGAGCGCCGCCGGACCCCGTCGGCAGACCGTCGAATTCGGCATCAACTATTGCCTGGACGGGCGCCCGCCCCGCTCGCTGGACTAGGAATCGCCATGCGGTGCCGTCCCCTGCTTCGCCTCATCTTCGCGCTCGGCCTGTCGACCGTCCAGGCCGTCTCGTCGGCCCAGGACGGCGCGGCGCCCTACTGGCGCGACGCCTGGCGCGGCTGGCATTTCTATGAGGATCCCGCGCCCGACGACAAACCGGCGACTTCCGCTGCACCGCCCGCCGCCAAGCCGCAGGCAGCCCGTGCCCCGGAACTCGAAGCGTTCGAACGCCTGCAAAAGACACTGGAAGAATACCGCAACATCGCAATCATGCGGCCGACCGAGGCCAACGTGCGGCGCTACATGGAACTCGAAGCGAAGGTCGTGGGCCAGGCGAGCACCTTCGCCGACGTGGCGCGCCGCGTGGCCTGGGCGACGCCGGCGCTCGACCCGACGCTCCAGGGCCGACCGGTCAATGCGAAGGCGCTGGAGGTCTTCGAGGAAACCGAACGCTCCGAGCGCTCGCGCACGGTGGCCCAGCTGGGCAAGGACCACGTCCTGTTCTTCTTCTACCGCTCCGACTGCCCCTATTGCCATGCCTTCGCACCGGTGCTGGAAGCCTTCCAGGGCCGGCATGGCATCCAGGTTGTCGCCATCAGCATCGACGGCGGACCGATGCCGGGCTTCCCGTCGGCGCGCCGCGACAACGGCATCGCCACGGCCCTGCAGGTGTCGCAGGTACCCGCCGTGTTTCTCGCTCAGCCCTTCACCGGCCAGATCACGCCCATCGGCTTCGGCGTGCTCTCCGAGTCCCAGTTGCTCGAGCGCATTGCCATCGTCAGCAGCCCGGAAGGCGTCGCGATGCTACCCAGCGCGACGCACCGGCTGGCCTTGCCCTAGGAGACCCCTATGAGCCACCCCACCCCCTTGCGCCGCGTGCTGGCCGCATCCATCGCCGCCAGTCTGGTGGCGACCTCGCCGACGCTGTGCGCCGGCGACCTCAACGCAGAGGTCAACAACATGTTCAACAACCTTGGCGCCATCGGCAACTACACCGCTCCCGGCGCCTTCCGGGGGCAGGCCTACAACACCTATACGGGCGGCAACCTGATGATGCGCTCGCCGAACAAGGTCTACCAGCTCGCGGCGATCCAGTTTCCGAGCGCCAAGGCCGGCTGTGGCGGGATCGACGTTTTTGGCGGCTCCTTCTCGCACATCTCGGCGACCGAGTTCAAGAACATGCTGAAGAACATCACGGCGGCCCTGCCGGGGATTGCTTTCCAGCTCGCGCTCGAAGCGGTGTCGCCCCTATTGGGTGGGCTGACCAAGTGGGCCAAGGGACTGGAGACCTGGATCAACAACGCGCGCATCAATTCGTGCGAGACGGCCAAGGCCATTGTTAGCACGGCCGCCGAATCCCTCGGCTACAGCTCGCAGGAAACCTGCGCCGATCTGGCCGTAGAAATGGGCATGGAAAGCGACCGCGATGCGGCACGCCGGCGCTGCTCCAGCGACCGCTCCAACATCCTCGCCTCGGCGCGCGGCTCGGGCGACGCCAATGTCCGCAACAAGGCACCCTTCGTCGGCAACCTCACCTGGAAGGCCTTGCAGAAGACCGGAAGCTACCTGGACGATGCCGAGCGCGAGCTGATCATGAGCATCGTCGGCACCGTCATCTATTACCCCGAGGAATCCGGCCGCGATCCCGAGACCGTCGCCCCCACGTTGACCTCGATCAGCCAACTGCTGTACGGTCAGGCCGCCGGCAGCGGCAACGACGTAGTCCAGCATCTGCTGAGCTGCAATAACTACAGCGACTGCGATGTCGTGTCGCTCAACACCGCCTACAACCACACGCCCTTCACCGCGAAGGTCGAGGCGCTGATGCGTTCGATCGCCGAGAAAATCGCCAACCGCACCGCGATCCCGAACAACTCGGCCGAGGTCGGCTTCGTCAACCAGACCACGGAGCCGGTCTACAAGATGCTCTCGATCGGTACGAGCATCCCCGGCTCCGGGCTGGCCGACAGCCTGATCGGGCAGTACCGCGACCTGATCGCCGCCGACTACGCCTACGTCTTCCTGGAACGCAATCTGCGCCTCGGGCTGGCCGCCCTCGACAAGGACTACACGCTGCAGCAGACACAGCGCGAGCAGGCGCGGGACATTCGCCAGCGGGCGCTGACCCTGCTCTCCCAGATCGCCCAGGAGAAGAACACCCTCTACCAGAAGGTGGGTTCCTTCCGCGCCGTCTCCGGCCATCTGGAAGAGCTGGAACGCCAGTTGCGCACCAGCATGCCCCAGCACGTGATGGACATGCTCGGCCAGCAAGCCGCCTACCTCGCCCGCTGAAGGCGTTCACCCGGAGAACTGCGCGATGTGGGAAATCTACGCCTACCAGAATTCGGCCAGCCTGTTCGGCGTCTTCAACGCGGCGGCGGCCATCCATGCCTCGGGCGACTACCTGTCGGCGCTCGCCGCGGTCGCTTTCTGCGGCTTCGTCGCCGCACTGATCGCCTATGCCTTCGCCCCGGAGAAGTTGCAGGGCTGGAAGTGGCTCGGCACGGTCGTGCTGGTCTTCTCTCTGCTGATCGTTCCCAAGGTGACGGTCGGCATTGTGGACAAGACGGGCAGCGGCCCGGTGCAGGTGGTCGGTAACGTGCCCTTCGGGGCTGCCTTGCTGGGCAGCCTGACCAGCACGATCGGACATACGCTGACCGGGCTTTTCGAGACCGCGTTCCAGGTGATACCCGGCGCCGGCGCGCTGCCCAGCGAGCTCACCTATGAGCGCAACGGCCTGATGTTCGGCAACCGCCTGATCCGCGAAACCGGCAACGTGGTCTTCCAGGACCCGAACTTTCGCATGGACCTGATCAACTTCATCCATAACTGCACGACGTACGATTTGCTGGACGGGACGATTTCGCCGGCGACGTTCTCGACATCCGACGATGTCTGGCCTCTGATGGCCACGCCGAACCCGGCCCGCTTTACGCCGGTCACGAGCGCCTCGGGCAGCACCATCGAAACCTGCCCAACCGCCTACCAGAACCTAAATGGTCGACTGCCCGCCCAACTCTCCCGCATCCAGGGCCAGCTGGCCTTCCAGCTCAATCCGACCTTGCCCGGCGCCGCGGCCGCGAGCGTGATCGCCGGACAGATTCAGCAGGCCTACCTGAAGAACAGCATCGCCGCCGCATCGGTGACAGCGGCCGACCTGATCCGCCAGAACGCCATGCTCAATGCGATCGCCGATACCGGCAAGATCGTCGGCCAAAGGGTCAATGATCCGGCGGCGATGGTGTTGGCCGTCGGGCGCGCACAGGGCGTCGCCCAGCAGAACTCGGCCTGGATCAACGCCGGCAAGGTGGCCGAGCAGGCACTGCCCGTCTTCCGCAACGTCGTCGAGGCCGTGAGCTATGCCCTCTTCCCGCTGCTCGTCCTGCTGCTCCTGCTGACCAGCGGCCGTGAAACCATGATCGCCTTCAAGGGCTACGCCGCAATCCTCATCTGGATTCAGCTCTGGCCACCGCTGTATGCGGTGCTGAACTACATGGCGTCGATCTACGCTTCCTACGACATCGCAGCCGCAGCGGACCTTGGCACCGGCCTCAAGGGGCTGACCCTACAGACTGCGTCCAGCATATATTCGCGGGCGATCTCCGGCGAGGCGATTGTCGGCTACCTCTCCATCAGCATCCCGTTCCTGGCCTGGGCCGCGTTGAAGCGGATGGAGAACTTCGGGTCGGCGATGGTCGGCGGCCTCTCCGGACTTCAAGCCATGCTCGGCTCCTCGACAGGCTCCGCCGCCCTGGGCAATACTAGCCTCGGCAACATGTCGATGGACCAGATGCGCCTGGCACCGAATACCACATCGGCGTTCATGAGCAGTTGGCAGAACGATCTCACCGGCGACACCTTCTCGTCGAACGCACTGACTGGACGCACTGCCGTCAGCCTGCTGCGCAACCAGGGGTTCGCGTCACGGGTCGTGTCGATGCGGGTATCCGAGCAGGATGTCCAGCAGGCTAGCCGGCAGGTAGACACTGCCCGCGGCGAAGCCGTTGCAGCGACTACCGAGCGTTCGGCCGCGCTGTCGGAAGTATTCTCGCGAGGACTTAACAAACTTCGGTCAATGCGCAACAGCCAAGGATCGAATTCGAGCAGCTTCGAACAGATCGGTGACACGTTGAACAAGATGGACCAGGTCGTGCAGTCCGTCGCCCAGAGTACCGGGCTCACTCAGGCGCAGGTTGCGCGGCTAGCGTTCGGTGCCGCTGTTCATGCGGGTCTGGATGGGAAGATTGTGGGGGGACAGATCCGTGCCAGCGGCGACAAGACCTACCAATCGAGCCTATCCGCACAGGAGCAGAAGGCGCTCGGTAGCCTGAGCGGGGAACAGTTGGTTACCTTCAAGCAATTTGGCGATCGCCTCTCCCGGGATTCCAGCCTTGTGCAGGCAATTTCGAGCGATGCGAGCGAAGCCCGCGAAATGTCGGCAAGGCTTAGTTCGACGCAAGCGCGCTCCGAACGCGCAGACGCCACCCTGGCCGACCGAACGAGTTTCGCCGAACGCGTGTCGTCCGCCCACGAAAAGGGCGAGGCCATCTCCATCGACATCGCCCAGGATCCGCACAACATGGAAATGTTCCTCCGCTATGCTCAGACCTATGGCGGCAATAGCGCTGCGGCCCATGCCTTGATGTCGGCAGAACTAGCCCGGCAATCGCTGCGCCCGAATCGGGTGCTTCACGACGGGAGCAGCCTGCCCGTATCGTTCGGCGAAGTTCGCGACCTTCACCAGAAGCAACTGCAGGACACTGCGCTCACTCCAGACATTTCCGCTGCACACCGCTCCAACAGACGCGCCACTTCGGACCATGGGGCAGACCCAAGCCGTCCGCTAGCGCAAAGAACGGAACCGTCCTCCCCCCTTCGCGACGAAGTGCGGGAGCGGGCTGTGCAACTCCGCAGAGAAACCTCGGCAAAGAGCAGCGAGTTCGACGGCAAGGCCGAGATCGTCAAGACGGATGATGGGACGTTGGCATCAAAGAAGTCGCTGATGTGGCAGTCCGCGAAACAGGTTTACAAGGATGGCGAAGCGACTGTAGAAAACACAAAGGACGCCGTGCAGAACCTGTTCAAGTCGAAGAAATAGCCTCAACGATCCCAGCGACGCAGCGGCGAGTCGCCCTTGAACAGCGAGCCGGAGCTTCCTGAACTTCCGCCATCCCACCCACGGGACGAATATCCGCCGCCTCTGCCGAGTCCTGTCAGCGCTGCCGCAATAGGGGCGGCAAAGAGTAAGCCGACGCCCACCATGACCACTCCGGCGCCCCACTCGCCATTGGCGGCTACCGCAACAAACAATCCGATGCCCGCGCCGATCGCCAAGATCAAGAAAAAGAAGAACTTTCGCATATCAACCTCCTGATCTCAGACTATCCGAGGCAAATCAGTTTGCAAGGCTGTACAAATAAAATCCACCCGCAACGGACTTGCGTAGCTTTGCTCCGCTCACGCCTCTGGAACGTTGTGACCGGCATCCCGTACGGCCTTCGCCCAGCGGCGGATCGTTGCGCGTAGTGTTCGCTGTTCCTTGTCGTCGACGGGCATGAGCGGCACCAGCTCCAGTACCTGCTCTGGAGTCACATAGCCGTGTTCAATCAGCGCCATACAGAACTCCCGATCCTTGTCGCGCCCGGCCACTGCCTTCGCGAGAAAAAGATCAATCACGTCCAGGCAGTACCCCACCCGATCATTGGTATTGCCGTTTTGGACTCGATGCACACGCTGCATCCAGTCCTGGGGCAGCATGGCGGTATCCGGGCCCACCCCTTGGGCGTAGTAGCCATAGTTCTGGTGAAACTGAGAGCCTTCGCCGATGGCCCCGTCAATCCTGTCAGCCAGTTCGGGAGCCATGAGTGGGTAGATATCAGCCTCCATGGACATCGTGAACTCTGCTTCGGGGTTGGGCACGGGGCCGAGCATCGACTGGCTTCCGACGATCACGAATTCGTACTGGTCCGTGATGTCTCCGCTTGCGCGGATGATATGTTCGAGTTCTTCTCGCGTCATTGCCTCTCCTCCACTGGTTCCCCATCTTGCGGAGTACTAGGCTCCCCCCCGATCACGATCCCTTTTTTGAGGTTACTCACTTCCTTCAGGATGCGCTGGCGTACCTCTTCGGGAAGAACGGTAACGAGCGGCGAGGCCTGCCTTAGTTGCTGGGCATGTCGCGTGCGGCCAAGCGCCTTACGCCATGAGCCCGCCTCCAGGATAGACTGCCACTCTCGCCATAGGCTCGCGGAACGAGAATCGCCTGTGGCCAACCAACGCTTGGCCGTATCTTTGGCCTGCTGCACCAGAGCAGGTTTGGCCTTGGCCAGCCGTACGGCCTCTTCGTGGAGTGCGAGGCTTTGCAGATCCTGAAGCCGGTGCCTTGTGTCGTCCGTCGAGACATGAACCTGCACGACCGGTGCTACGCGCCGGGACCGTGCCGCAGCAGAATCCGCCGGCGATGGCTGAAGGGTGTCTCCAGCGAGTAGAGCCAATTCGCCACTGAGGCCCAGGACGGACATGACGCGAAGGTAGGTTCCGATAGATGGGGCCGGGTCACCAGCTTCGACTGCTCGCAAGGTATTGCGGGTGATCCCTGCACGCACAGCCATCTCGACCGTGCCAATCCCCTGTGCTTTCCGCAGGCGCTTGAGCCGGTCGCCCAGTTGAAGTAATAACTGGCGTTCCAGGACGGAGCTGATTTCTGAAGTGCTCATTTGGTCAAAATTTTAACCAAAATACGGCTAAATGGTCAATGCACTCACCAAATTATCAAACGGACACAGTCAATGCTTGGGCTCCTCTGTGCAAAACAGCGCTTCAGATCTTCGCAGCGCAAGGCCACCTGTCCGGCCTTGGGGGGCCTTTCGGTTCGGATATGTTTCTAGCTTAGAAGATGGGCGAGCAACAGAACACGTTCGTGTCACACCGTATCCAGTAAGCCCACATTCCAGCCTCCCTGGTTCCTGCCTAGCAGCACCGTCTGTATACAATAATGACCATTGCAGCTTGTCCGTGCTCGTCTTGATATAGGAAACATAGGTGCCGTCGACACTGTTTCGTGCCTCCCTTGCCGCCGCAGATGCCCGATGCGAAGAATCCGCCAGGGAAGAAATCGTTAGCTTCCAGAAGAGCGTTGGCTACGACGGGCGATTCCGCTACCCGAACTTCTCCGATGTTGGTTCAGTTTGGCTAAGGCTGATTAAATCCAAGGAATCTGAGTTCTTGGCGACTATCGTTCAGTCCCTGGATGCTGCCCCCAGCATCAACGAAGGGCTACTCGCCGAAATTGAGTCAGTGGTTGGAGAGTTACTGCATGATGACCACTATCTGGGACGACTAGACCAATTCCTGGGCATGGTTACAAGGAAAGCCGCATCCTACGGCGTGCGCTTCTCCCCCGAAGCTTGTAGCTTCAACCTCGCTGACGCCGCTTACAGGTGCGGAGTTCAGAATTCCCTCAGGGCAGCGCGTTCGGGTATATTTCGCGCATTACAACTACATATTTCCAAGAGCGGAGTCGCAATGAATTTTTCACGCCTAATGACCGACACCATCTCGGTTATCAAGAAGACTGGTCAGCGGTTCGAAGGCGTCAAAGCCAGCGTGCAGTCCGACAAAATTTTCATTTCTGGTTCCGATGTATTGATCGAGTCGGGTGACCTGATCCAGCGAAAAATGTCCAACGGTGGCGAGGAAACCTTCGAGGTCATCGATCCCGGCTTCCACGAGAAATTTCACTCCATCCCCGCTGGCTACCAGATGACCGTGAAAAAACTTGGTATCCCCGAGGCGCAGCAAGCGCTCAATGTGACCACCATCAACATGAATGGTCATGGCGCCAGGGTATACCAGAACTCCACCGACAACTCGACCAACATCATCACCGCGAATGCCGACGCACTGGAGTACATCAAAGCGCTCCGAGACGCCATTCAGGGCGCCAACCTGCAACCTGCTGAAAAGCAAGCTGCCGGTGAGGTGATTGACGTTGTTGAAGGGCAGATTCAATCCGGTCACCCCAGCAAACCAGTGGTTTCTGCTCTCCTGGCAAGCCTGCCGCAAGCTGCCAATGTGGCAACCATTATCACGTCCTTGCTTAGTATGTTCTAACGGCACCCAGCTAACACCGGACAACGCATGGCTTCCCTTGAAACCTCTGGTTGTGCAGCTTCCTAGCGATATGGCGCTCAGAAATTAGGGATACAGTCGACGAAGTTATGCGTTAAATCTGCCTCCCTAAAACAAAACTAGGTTCTATGCACCCGCTTCTCTCCGCACTACTTGGAGCCGGAATATTGTCTGGCTCAATTTCGTATCACATCGGCACCACTCATTTTGAGATTGTGACTTC
>JACCDS011096668.1_pt1 | contig 29520 bp, 37 predicted proteins | sample 7446441 | NCBI WGS metagenome assembly JACCDS01 (sample SAMN15323445, study PRJNA562643) | freshwater metagenome | isolation source: river surface water | place: USA:Blue River Watershed | collected 2017-08-17 | reverse complement strand
GGCAGAACTGTCGATGATTGCGGGCCTGATCGTCGAACAATCCATACAGGAAGGCCGGCTTCGCAAGTGATGGCGGCGGCGTGCCAGTCCATTGCCGGAGTCAATGGCAAGCCACAGCCATGAAATCTGCGTGGCACCACCCGATGTAGCGCGGAGGTAGGCCAGTACCGAATGGCACGCCGGCCGGGGTCCGGAAAAAGTTGATGCAACAATTTAAGATCGGAGCGCACTGCATTGTTTTTAAATTGGTTAATCAATCAATCCGCTGCACTCAAGACCCGCAGTGCGGCAAACCGGGGGCCGGATTTCGAGAAGGAAAGGGAGCAGCCAAAGGCTTTGGAAGATACCCGTGTAGAAACGCATACGCACTTGATTTTACATAATACAAAGACCGCCGCCCTACGCTAACTTTTACGCTGTTATCACCAGAGGGCAGCGGATACGCCGCCCGCAGAGTTAGCCTGCAATAACAGCGCGGGAAAACCCGCAGAAACCTTTTCCCATACGTCACGCACAGCGGGGGATTTCGTCCGCTCGGCATGCATGTCAATCAAAACTAAGCCGGGTTCGATGCCGAGCGCATCGGCAACCCGAATTGATACTTCATCATCAAATTGCGTGATGCCGAGCCGATAGCGGCTGACGGTTTGGCGAGTCACGCCAAGCAATTTGGAAAGCGCGTAATCCGAAGGAAGCCGCTTGCGGCGGATAACTTCGTCGAGATACTCAACGGTTTTCATTTTCATACCCTTTTAAAGGCCAGCCACGGCGAATAATAGTCCTGAGACACGCGACAAGCAATGTCACAGGCCATGTTGCGCGATTTCTGTCAAGAAATATATTTCTGCCAACGCATGACGCAGGACAATTGACGCCACATGTCCTGAGACATATATTCCCGGCAACCCCCGGCCATTGCTTACCCTTACCCGAGCAAGCCAGCCACGGCCGCGCCGGGGGTTTCCGAGCCAAAGGGTAGGGCGGAGGGCAGGCCATGAAGGTGATAAGCGTCACAAAGGATGAGACAAGCCTAGCGGCAAATCTCGCGTATCTCGTCGGCGGCACTTTGCTAATGGTCGCGCCGTTCATTCTCTGGATCGCGGGTCTGGTATGAAGGCCAGCAAAAAAGAGCAGGCCGCTCTATCAAAGGCCATCGGTAACGCGGCGCTCGATCAATGCCGCGAAATCCTCAAACACGACGCAGAGGCAGTACGGGCGCAGTTTTGGGCTTCCCGCAAGTCGGCCACAAAAAAAGTCGCACTCATGGCGGCGGGCATCAATCCGTCGCGGGGTGAAGATGCGCTTGGGCGATTCAACGCGCTTGAGAGAGTCGCAATCCGCGACGCAGCGCGCTATCTGGCGCAGCAATTCGAAATCATCGCCAAGGCCATGCAGGGCGGAGAGTTCCCGGACACGACCGGGGGCGACCGTACCCACAAGCCGCATACCGTTACAGGCATTTCAATGTCTGTACCCGTAACGGTAACGGGCAAGGCAGTCCACTAAATGCCAATCATCCAGCAAGAGGCAGGGCGGCGCACAGTCGCGGGACTGCCTGCCCGCTGGGGCGTTCGCGCCTATCGGGAACTGACGCAGGCCGCGCCAGTACCGGAGCGTTACAACGCACTTGCGGCGCTGCTGGATGAAGTCACGGACGCGCCGTTGGCGCTCGATAGCACGGACTCGCAGCTAATCCTGAAGGCGGCAGCTTGTGCCGAGGAATGCCAGCGGCAGGCGGACGCGACAAGCGACCCGGCATCCATCCGCAGGCGTTGCGAATTCGTTTGCCGCAGGCGCGGCGTTCGTCCGCCAGCGTTTGAAAAGTTCGCGCCATTCTTCGCCCGCGTGACCGACGCGGCATGGTGGCGGCGGCAGCTTCGCACTATCCACGGGCGCACGTTTGAACACGCTGCAATCCGCTTGGGGTTCGTTTCCAAGTTCGCGGGCGCTTATGCGTCCGATGAAACCGTCCAGCGGCGCGGAGAGCAGGAAAAGCGCAATCAGAAAATCCTCGCCGGGACGAAGGTTGCCAATGAGCTTGAGCAGGAATTTACGCTTGCCGAGCTTGCGGAAAAAGGCACGGCAAACAAATCCATTCGGCGCGGCGAACTGATGCTGCGTATGCGTGGCATTGAGTCCATAGCGACCGAGCAGGGGCATATCGGCCTATTCGTCACGCTTACCTGCCCGTCCGCCTATCACGCGATCCAATGGGGCAGCGGCACGGTAAACCCGCGCTACAACGGTTCGACTCCACGGCAGGCACAGGCGTATCTGCAAGGCGTATGGGCGCGGATCCGCGCCAAGCTGCACAGGAACGAATGCCGCCCGTATGGGTTCCGCATTGCCGAGCCGCACCACGACGGTTGCCCGCATTGGCATCTGCTGCTGTTCGTGGATCCGGCGCAGGCCGACATGCTGCAGGCCGTGATGCGCGAGTACGCGCTGGCCGAGGACGGCGACGAACCCGGCGCGGCATCGCAGCGCATCAAGTTCGTGAAAATCGACGCAAGCAAAGGCACGGCGGCGGGCTACATCGCGAAATACGTTTCGAAAAATATCGACGGGGAACACATTGAAGAACACCAGCAAGCGGACGGGCTTAACGTCGGCGCTGAATTGGCTAACGCCCAAATTATCAAACCCGCGCAGCGCGTTGCGGCGTGGGCTGGCACTTGGGGAATTCGGCAATTCCAAGCGATCGGATGCCCGCCCGTCACCGTATGGCGAGAGCTTCGCCGGGTCGCCGCCGAGCGCATCCAAAAAGCGCCGGAATGCATCCGATCCGCATGGGCGGCAGCGCAAAAAATCGAAGGCAGCAAAGAAGCCGATTTCGGGGAGTACATCCGGGCGCAAGGCGGGGTGAACGTCGGGCGCAAATACCTGATCGGCGTGGCCATGCGCGAAGCGGAGATAGCAGGGCGCTACGGCATCGAGTTCGGCGTTAAGCCGGTCGGCATTTACGCGAAGGCGAAGCCGGACGCGATTTATGAGTCCGTCCGCTATCAATGGAAGCGGGCAGGCCGCACGGTAGAGCGTGCTTTTTCTTGGACTCGTGTCAATAACTGTACGGCGCCAGCTTGGGAAAGCTACGCGGCGCAGGGTGAGGCGCCCGAGGAAATCGAAGAATCCGATTGGTACGAATCGGCGGAATTCCGCCAAATCGAGCTAACGCCGGATGAAGTGGAGCAAATACGGGAGCAAGCGCAGCGCGAAGCGGTCGCGGTGCGGGCGGCGACCGTTTGGACAAAGCAAAGACTCAAGGCAAGGGGAAAAAAGAAGGATGACTTTTCTGGAGCGTTTTAAATCGGCGTTTTCAAGTCTCGGCGCATTGGCCGCGACTTACATGCCAAAGCAATTCAAAGATTCACTAATCGACATGGCGCACGAAGTTGACAAGCTGCGGGCGGAGGTTGACGCGCTGAAGGGGGGCAAGTGATGGCGCAGAAACCGGCGCTCGGGCATATCGACTGCCCGACATGCGGCATGGTCGGCGCGATGCGGATAACGCACGACAAAAACGGCGACCCGTTCGGCTATTGTGAGGCGAACTGCGGGCAGCAAATGCGGATTGGCGGCGATAAGCGCCGGGTTCGGGATTTCCTGTCGCGCTTTCCACAATTCGCACCAGCCGCGGAGCCTGCGCCAGCCGCGCCAGCAGCGCCGCCAGCGCCCGTTACGGTAACGGCGAAGCCTGCGCCCGCACCAGCGGAAAAAACGCCGCCAAAGCCGCGCAGCGCGTTTGAGGACGCGCTTTCGGCGCTGGGGGTCAAATGACGGACGAAATCAAAGCGCCGCCTATGCCATCCGAGCAGGCGGCGGACTTGGCGGCGATACGGGCGCAGGTCGCAGAGCAGAGCCAAGCGCCAGGACTAACGGGTGACGCGCCAGCGCCACGGCCAGAACTGGCCGGGGAACTGGCCGCGATAATCGGCATGGCGGCGGGCGCTTTGTCGCCAGCATTCCCGAGCCTGTCAGCGATCTATACGCCGGACACGACGGCGGCGGCAGGGCAGGCCATTGCCGCAGTCTGCAATAAGCACGGGTGGCTGGCCGGGGGCATCGGCGGCAAGTGGGCAGAGGAACTGGCAGCGGCGGCGGTGCTGCTGCCGCTGGCATGGGCGACCTATAACGGGGTTCAGGGCGACATTGCGGAGCGCCAGCGGAAAACGCCGCAGGCCAAAGCTGCCGCGATTGCCGCCGAGCCGGGGCAGGCGACCGTGACAATGGGCGCGGGCATCGAGCCGGGCATCGAGGTCGCGGCGGCATGAAAACGAATGATGGGAAACTAATCGTTATCTCGGGCGCTTCGCGCTCGGGGAAAACGGCATGGGTGCGGAAAGAAACCGGCGCGGCGCGGCGGGTGCTGGCATGGGATCCAGAAGATCAATGGTCGCAGCTTCGCGGGTTCACCAAATGCACCAGCCGGAAAGCGTTTTTCGAGGCGGCGATTCGTCCCGGTCCCGTGCGGCTGGCCTACGTTGCGGGCGGCGACCTGAAGGCGGAATTCGACTTTTGGGCGGCGGTTGTGATGTACGCGGGGCGCTACGTTGAGCCGCTGGACGCAATCGCAGAGGAGCTGGCGGACGTGACAACGCCAGCGAAAGCGCCGGGCAATTGGGGCATCCTGATCCGGCGCGGACTCAAACGCGGGATTTCGATTTACGCGATTTCTCAGCGGTGGAGCGAAGCGGACAAAACGGCAGTCGGCAATGCGTCGCGCTTCGTCCTGTTCCGCCAGTCGAGCGGCGACGACGTTTCATACTTGTCGAGGAAAACGCGGGTTCCTGTTACAGAGCTTGAGGGGCTGAAGCCGTTAGAGTTCACGGACTACAACGCTCTAACGGGCGAAATCTCGCACGGCAAACTGAAGTTCTAGCCTGTTACGGTAAGCGTTACCGCGCCTTCAAATCGCGTCCGAAAAATCTTGTAATGCGTACACCGGGCAAACAGAAACAAGCGCCCGCATTCACAACATTTTTCGGAGATTCGATCACATGGATCAATCGCAACTGATGAAGCTGGCTATCGCGGGCGGCATTCTTTTCGCAGCGTACAAATACGGTAACGGCATGGTGAAGGGCGCTGCTATCGCCATCGCTGGCGTGGCCGTTGCAAAGCGCGTCCCCTACGTTAAAGACGTTGTTTAAGGGGGGCGCACAATGAGCGTCGGTAAACTTCAACGCTACGGCCTGCCGTTCTCTAACGTCGTCGCTGCAGGCACGGCAACCAACCAAATCACGCCGGGTCGCACGGTTGAAAACTTTCAACTGAAGCTGGGCGGCACTTCGTTCACCAAAGCCATGATTACGCTGCTGCGCCTGAAGGCCAACGGCAAAACGATCATCGAGGGCAGCGGAACCGAACTGGACAAGCTGAATGCGTATCGCGGCGCAGCGACCGATGCGGCATTCCTTGATCTGCACTTCGCAGACTATGCGCTGAACAATGAATTTGATCGTATGGTCGGCGCGTTCGATACGTCGATGGGCATTGCGAACATCACCAGCGAAGTGACGATTGCGGGCGCGACCGCGCCAACGCTGACGCCGATTCTGTTCGAATCCGCGCAGCAAAAAGCCGCGAACGGCGAGGCGCTGCCGTTCGCGCCGCTGCTGTCGAAAGTGCTGCGCTATCCGTACTCGCAAGCGACCGGCGGCAAGCTGGCAATCACCGTGCCATTCGGCGCGCAAAATGGTTCGCTCATCAAGCGACTGCACGTGCTTCACGCTGGCAACATGACCGGCGCGACCGTCAAGCAGGACGGCATGGTGATCCATGAATCGGTGAAAGCGGAAAACGAGTACATGCAGAAAAAGCATGGCCGCATTCCGCAAACCAACATGTACACCATCGACTTCGTGGCAGACGGCGACATTAAAAAGGCGCTCGATACCCGAGATGCCCGTTCGCTCGAATGGCTGTTCGACTTCTCGGCGGCGGATAACGGCACGGTCATCGTCGAATATCTCGATCCGCTCGGCAACCTGTAATCGGGGGTCGGCATGGACTGGTCAAACGTACTGAGCGACGCAATCGGCGCATACAGCGACATTGAAACGGCGAAAGCGTCGAAAGCGCAGCTATACAAGGTCGGGCAACCCGTGCAAAACGGCGGCGCGGTGAGCGGTGGAATCAACCCGTTGTATCTGCTGATCGGCGCGGGAGTGCTGGCACTTGTGCTGCTGCGGAGGTAATCGAGTGGAGCCAATGACGGCGGCGGCTATGTCGCAGGTGGCCGGCGGAGTGGCCAATGCTCTTGCAAGTTCTCCTTCGAGTTCCGGCTATTCGGCATCGTCCTTCGATTCAAGCGGCTGGAATGTGAATTTCGGCAGCGGGTCGATTTCGTCGAGCAGGTCGCAAGAGGGCGAGCTTTCCGGCTATCTGCAATATGCGGTGATTGCGGTGGTCGCGGTGCTGGCGGTGCGAATGTTTCGCAAATAGGCCGTAACCATTGCGCCAGCAGTTCGGAGCAATGATGCAGCGCGGCAGATGAAGCGGGCAGCGGAGGCAATCCGCTGTCCGCATTCATCGTTTAAAACCGGCGGGGAAAAATGGGACTTTTCGACAAGAGCAGCACTAGCTCAACGACATACAACCAAGACACGCGGATCGCGCTCGAATCCGGTACGGCCACGTCAACGGCATCGGGCGGAAAAAACAATGTTGTCACGATCAACACGCTAGACGGCGGCATCGTTCAAAAGGCATTGGACACGGTGCAACTGAACGACGCACTCGGGGCGGACGGTTTCAGCAAGCTACTCACGGCAGCAGAAAAGCTGCTGGAGCAGGGCGGCGGCATCATCGGGCAAACGCAAGCGGCAATCGCAGATGCCTACAGCAAAGCCGAATCGGACAGTACAAACACCATCGACAACCGAACCCTAATTGTGCTGGCAGTCGCGGCGGCAGCGGTCGGAATTTTCATCATTCGGAAAAAATAACGATGCACGTTAAAACTACAATCGGCGCAGGCCAGCGGATCGAGTTCGTCGAGCAGGCGGACTTTTTCCGCATCCTGTCGGCATCACAACCGATCACGGTCGAAATTTACAGGCACGGCGCGGAGGTGTCCGAGGCAGTCGAAATCGGCGCGGGCTACGCGGAAAAAATCCCGGACGGCTTCGACAAAATCGCCATTACGAGTGCGACGGCGCAAACGATCCAGTTCGTAACGAGAATCGGAGGCGATGTTCGATACGACACGCCGCCGACGGGTAATGTGACAATCACAAACACGGCCGGCGCATTCACGCACGCCGCGCCAACGATCACCAGCGCAAGCGCGCAGCTGCGGCCGGCAAACTCGGCTCGGCGCTATTTGCTGATCCAAAACAACGATGCCAGCGGCGACATTTTCGTCAGGCTGGACGGCGCAGCGGCAACGGCGGCGAACGGCATCAAGGTCGCATCGGGTGGCGGCAGTTATGAGCTTCAAGGGTTCGTTCCGAATGGCGCAATAACGGCAATCGGCAGCATTGCCAGCAATGCAAACGTCATCGTAGTGGAGGGTTAAATATGGGGCTATCCGCACCAGTTCCACGGATGAAAGCATTGGTGTCGGCAATTGCGACAACATCGGGCACGGCATTTGATCTGACAAACATTCCGGCCGGCGTAAAAAGAATTCACATTGGATTCAATGGCGTCAGCACAAACGGAACATCACCTGTTATCGCGCAACTTGGGACGACCGCTGCAATCGAATCGGCCGGATATTCGGGAGCGTCAGGTGTGGCAGGCGGGACGGATCGGCCGGCATGGACAACGGGCATTTTATGCGACGGGTCGAACCTTGGTGCGGCTGACGTGAGAAGCGGCGTATTGACGATTTCATCATTAGACGACACCGGGACAAAATGGGTGGCGTCGGGTTCAATCGCAAGCGTAGGAACGACAAACCGGCCGCTGCTGCCGAGCGGAATTAAGGTGCTATCGGGGGCGCTGACAAGAATTCGGATTACGACGCAAATCGGAACTGAAACATTCGACGCAGGATCAATCAATTTGCTCTGGGAATTCTGATATGACGCGAACCGAAATAAACGTGCTGACCGGCGAAATCATCCTGGTCGAATTGTCGGTGGAAGAAATCGCGGCGCTGCAAGAGCAGGCAGCGCAGGCGGCAGTCGAGTGATGGCGAACCAAAAAATTATCGCGGCATCGGTGCTGCTGGTCGCTGGGGCTTGGTTCTACTCGCGCAAAAAAATTGCCGAGGGTGAGCCGGTCGCCTATACAGATGACGCGGCGACGGCAGCAGATGCGGTATTGACCAGCGGAATGCAAAACGCCATGCAATTCGTGGACGGTGTAACGGGGGGCATGATGAAAATATCCGCAATGGCAAACGTATCGCCGGCGGTGCTGCAAAACAAAAACGTTCAGGCGATTCTGCGCGTCATTCGCACAGGCGAAGGGACGGCGGACGCGGGCGGATACTCGCGCATTTTCGGCGGCGAAAGTTTCAAGAGCTTTGCGGATCACCCGCGAAAAGCCGTGACGAAATGGGGGCTAACCAGTACGGCTGCGGGGGCTTATCAATTCCTTTCGAGTTCATGGGACGAAACGCGCAGGCTGATGCGATTGGGCGACTTCTCGCCGGCATCGCAGGATCTGGCAGCGGTCGGCCGCATCGCGGCGCGGGGCGCGCTGTCGGATGTAATTGCGGGTCGATTCACAACGGCGATTCGCAAACTCAATCGCGAATGGGCAAGCCTGCCGGGTTCGCCCTACGGTCAAAAAACATTGCAATTCGGCGCTGCGCTGGCGATCTATCAGGGCAACGGCGGGCAGCAAATCGAGCAAACGGCACTTGCATAAAGGGGGCAACATGAAACGCGACAACCTGATTCTTTTCGGCGCGGCTGGCGTGGCGCTTTACTTGGTCAATCGAGCCGGCGGCGTGAGTGCGACCGCGCAGAAAATCGTCAACGGCGCAAAAGAAATCCTGTCGGGCGGAAAAGCGAGATTCGCCAACGGCTGGCGCTACTTTGATGACGGCACGACCATTGACCCGTTCGGCAATTACTACAAGAACGGCGCGCTGATCTGGAAAGCGCCAACGGTCAAGAAAAAGACCAGCGGCGACGAGGGCGCAGAGGTAGAGCCGATTTTTACGCCGGGGACTTACGATGTTTAAAGATCATCTGCTGTTTTACGCGGCGCTGGCGGGGGTGGTAATCATCGCCGCGACATGGGTGACGAACAATGCCGGCGAGGTGGCCGAGGTCATCGGCGCGGCAGCGGTCGATGCCGTAGACGGCGTGCTGACAGGGACGGTGACGGGCGTGGGGGCAGCGGTGGGCGTGCCGAGAACAAATCAAACCGAGTGCGAAAAAGCGAAGGCCGAAGGGCGCACATGGGATGCGTCCTTCGCATGTCCTGCGGGCGATTTCCTGCGCTACGTTTTCAACTAAGGGGGAACAATGCAAAAACTGATTTCACGCTTGCGGGAGCCGTCCACGATGGCAGGACTATCGGCGCTGGCGCTGCTGTTCGGATTGCCGCCGGGAATGGTTGACGGCATCGCGCAGCTGATAGGTGGCGCGGCCGCAGTCGCGGCGGTCATGCTTCAGGAGCGCCAGCCGTGAGGGAGTTCCTAGAGGTACTGAACCTAATGGCGCTGCCGGTGGCGCTGGTCGGCTATATCGTGGTTCTGGAGCGCCGGCTGACGCGAATTCAGACGCAGGTGGAGATCATGTACGAAAAACTCACAGGACAGCGGCAAGATGCAAGCGGGCGTGATACGGGGCGTGCGCTATGGAAATGATGCGGTCGAATTCGCCGCGAATCTTGGCCGATCTTACCTTATCGACAACGTTATAACTTCGAAGATAATTCAGGTAAGAGCGTTCGGGGGTGGCCCATGCGGGGGCGACGGCGGAAACCCAATTTCGGCAATCATCATGCGTAATCTGGACTTCGCCAAAGAGGTCAAAAATTGGCTGAGTCATACGCGGCGGGATTGTAGAAAAGGGGGGTATTCTGGGCAACCTGATTCAGCGGAAATTGACATTTGGTTAGCGCAGGGCGTTTTACATAATACAAATTATGCGTTTATTTGCCATGGGTACGAAAGGGAAACCGGAGTCGAGCTTGATTCAACACGCAATCCCTGGTGGTTGTCAGACAGAAAATTTGCCCATCCTCAAATCGGGTTCTCCCTAAACGAGGGTCGGCCGGGAATCGTGCGAAAACCTCGGAAAAATAACTTAGCTGATTGTTCTGAAAGAAAAAATGAAGCAAGGGCCGGTTTTCACCGGCCTGCCCTCCTCAATTGAGGCTAGGCTCCGCAGGTCAGCGCCTTGTTTGCGCTGACAAAAAAGCTGTCAGGCTTGGATTTGAACTCGGTGTCTGGCTGGCCGTTGTGTGACTTGCACATCGGCGCAATGTAGTTGAGTTTCCGTAGCGATTCGTTCTTCATGTTCGGCAAAATGACGTGCGCCCCTACCTCGGCTTGGGATTCACATCCCTGCACATGGCATTTCGGTGTCGTGGAAGTTTTTGCAAACTTCTTCCAATGGCCCAGCCAGGAGCCACAACTGCAATTCTTGTCAGAGGTTCCATTCAGATTTTTCATCGTGATGGAGCCATTGCCGGTCAGTGTCTTGCTCATGTACATCTCCCTAAAGTGACCACGCACGCGCATGGCAATCCATGATATTGGGATTTCCCCAGGGAAATTCAATAGTCATTGGCCTTGGCCTGTTGATTTGGCCTCCAAAATCCGGAACCCCTCATCCAGCGCCTCGACCTTGCGTCGGAAATCCAGTACGTAATCGCCGAATCGATTGATGTGTTCCAGCCGATATGGCGCCAGCCCAGCCAGGACTTCCTGGTTGATTACAGCCCCCTCGGCCTGGAGTTGCTTTAGAACTCGGCTCATCCCTACCACGTTGTGCAAGATGACCATGTTGGCGATGAGATGGTTGTATTTGATGACCTTGCGTTGCTCGTGGCGTAGGTTTTCGGCGATCTCGCCTTCCCCGCCGAAAAAGAGCTTTTTCGCAAAGCCATTGAATTGTTCCGACTTGTTGGTCTCGGCGTGAATGAGCCGGCGCAGTTCGACGTCGCCAACGTATTTCAGCAAGAACATGGTTCGGACTACTTTGCCGAGTTCCTTGAAGGCGAAATACAGCTTGTTCTTTCGGCTGTAAGTACCCAAGCGGCGCAGGATAGCCGATGCTGAAATTTTCCCGAGCTTGATGGAAACTGCCACGCGCAGCATGTCCGGCAGATGAGTCTCGATCATCTGCCAGTTGATGTCGTCGCTGAAAAGTCGGTCGATATGCGTGAATTTCTTGTTGCTGTCGGGGCGATGGAACACCAGATCCTTGATGCCACGGATGCGCGGCATCAGCTTGATGCCCAAGAGGTGCGAAAGCGCAAACACCGTGTAGCTCTGGGCCTGGGTATCGCCATGGATGGTGTCTGGCCGGATATCCGAGGTGTTGGTCATCAGCCCGTCGAGGATGTGGGTGCCCTCGTAGGTGCCACAGGAAATGAAGTGGCTGAACAGTGCGATGAACTTGTCGGAGACATGGTAGTAACCGATACCGCCATACCCCCCGTAGCGGATGTGGTGCTCAGAAATCAGGTTCTGCTCGTAGAGGTTCCATTTCGTGCCGTCGGCCGAGGCATGTTTGCCCGATCCCCAGTAACCGGGCAACTCGAACTTGTTATAGGCATTGATGACCTTGACGATGGCCTTTTCCAGCACCTCTTCCGTCACGTACTTGATGTTGAGCCAGGCGATCTGCTTGCGGCTCATGCCCCGAATCGATCGTGCTGTCTGGGTCGGCCCGAGGTTGCAGCCATAACAGAACAAGGTACTGATCACCCTCGGGCGCAATTCCTCGATCCGGCTTTCGGTTCCCATCAAAGGCCGAAACAATTTGTGCAATTGCAGCCAGCGCTCAGTGTCGATCAATACGTCGACGATACTGATGTTCTCCATGTGCTCAGTGATCAACTGATCGATCGCCCTGATGCCAGGCGGCGGTTCGCTAGCGGGAGGTTTCTTCAGAATCAGCCGGCCATCGACGATTTCGGCATAGGCATTTTCAGGAAATTCGTTATCGACGGCTTCAGCCGTCTCCAGCAACGCTGCCTTCAATGACTCGGTAAAGGTTCTGGAGTCAGTTTCGACACCGGTGACCTCACCGTACCGCGCCAATTCGCGATTCAGGGTGTCGTCATCAACCAGTTGCTCTCGGTAGTCGTCGTAACGTTCGCCATGCTGGATGAACAGATCGCCCGACTTCAGTTCATCGCGGATCGCGTACAGGACCGCCAGTTCGAAGTAACGGCGGTTGATGGCAACGACCTGACCATCGGCGCGCTCGGAAATGACCAGTTTTCGCCAGGCTGTGGGTAGCCACAGGAAATCCTCTTCGGCATTCAGCCCAACCATGGATAGTGGAACGATTTCATGCCGGGTGCCGCGTAACACCTGAAGCGCTTTCATCATCCGGATCAAGGTGTCGTCTTCGCTGCTGCTCTGCGGATTGACGATTTCGATGCAGTTCAGCAACTGGGCGCGAACCATCTTGTAGGGTTGGATGAGGAACGGCAGGTGATTGCGTCCGGCGTAGGCCATGTGCTCGTCACAGATGGCCACCAGATCGTCGACCTCGGCGATCAGGCTGCCGCCAATGGCTTCCACCCGTTGATGATCTGTGCCGTCGATCCGGTAGGCCAGCAACATCTCTTTCAATTGGCCGATCAGACGATCGGTCCGTTGCAGATGCTCCTGCTGGTATTCGCTCAGTTTGTTGCGTGCCTGATTGTCCAGATTCTGGAGCATGCGGACGAACAGGTCGGCCGCGTCGTCGAGCGTCTGGGCAAATTGCGAGCGGATGTAGATGACGGCCAGCGCATAGCGCTTCTGGGGCTTCAGCTCCGCCATTTCCGTCGCATCCAGCGAACGGGCGATATAGCGGTACTGCTTGAGCTTCGGAACGGGAATGTCGGGGATGGGAAGTTGGTCGACCAGCAACTGGAGTCGGCGGATGTGCTGGAGATAGGAGCGAGTTTCTTTGTTGGTTGGCTTTTTCGGTTCCCGCTTGAGCAGGTTCCAGGTGCTGCTACTCTCGCCTGGCTTGACCTTGAACAGGCTGTCGATCAAGGCTTTCACCTTCGCATCGAGTTGGTCGGCAATGCCCGCAAAATGGATGTCGTGAATCTTCTCCCGGGCCTGGATGCCCAACCGATCGAGCGTGGAGAAACCGGGCAACTCGTAGCGATGATGCACCAGTTCTTCAAGCATCACGTTGATGATATCGGCCACCACATGCCGGCTGTCTGCCGCAGTTTCTGCGACATGCCGCAACCAGGCACGGGCTTGATCGTCCAGTGGGCGAACATTCAGGTAGCGTCGAAGTGCAGCGATCAAGGTAGTGCGCGCCGTCGTTCGGTCGAACTGCCGAAGCTCATCGGTCCTGGCTGGCCGATGCCCCGTTTGGGCCACAATGTGCTGGCGAATTACTGACGGCACATCCCTGATGTGGACGAAGTATCCAAGACGCTGAAATAACTTCAGGTAGATGAATGCTGCCGAGCGTGCAATGGGACGCTTGACGGTCTTGTCGATGAACGCGATTTCATCGAGTGTCAGGGTATAGATCTCGTCGAGATCCTGTGCCGATGGGTCTGCCTTCAGGCGTGGGTATGCTGTCTCATGAAGCTGGGTCATGCAGCATCAATCCCAGTGCTGGCCGGTGGCCGGGTCGCGGCAGACCGCCTCTAGAAAGCACTCGCGGGCATCGGCAATGCGATGGAGTTCGTCGAGCAAGGTGTAGAGATGATCGTCCAGGATATCGGTCGAGGGTGTCGGGACGGCAATTTGATATCGACGGCCTTCCTGATCCAGGGGCTGTGCCTGAAACCTGGAAAGACTGGTACTCGTCATGTCCCGCAAGGCGTTGGCAACGGCACGGCGGCTACCGTTGAAGGCCGACAGATCGAGGGAAACCTCAATCGTGGTGAGAGCGACCTCGGGCAGGCTGGGCAATTGCGGCGTCGAAACGGGCGACGCTTCCGGTAGCGCCCGATCCAGGCCCTGTTCGAAACGCGCTTTCTGGTCGATGCTGACCCCATCCAGATAGCGCATGGCAGCCTTCACGTCGCGCCAGCCCACGTAATTCATCAACTCCCGAAGATCCCACCCACTCATCCCGGCCCACTGGGCAAACCCGCGGCGCAATGAGTGGCTGCTGAAGGCTTCGGCATTGGCCACGCCCGCCTGGCTCAGTAACTTCCGAAGCATCGGAATAATGCTGCTCGGCGTCAGATCGGCCTCGGATAGATGCCCCCAGCGATCGATTTTGCGGAATAGCGGACCTGCCGTCAGTTTGGACAAAGCCAGCCAGTCTTCGACCGCCTCGACGGGGCACAGCCGGGACAACGCCGGGCAGGAGAAGCTTCGCCCTTCAAGATTGCGATCCCCCTTGCTGCGCGGCAAGAAACAGGTCAGCCCCTCGCCGGGCTTGATCTCGATGAATTCGACGCGAAGGTTGGCCAGTTCGTCGGAACGGAATCCGCGCCAGAATCCAAGCAGAATCAGGGCCCGATCTCGGGTATGCCGCAGGGCGCTGGCCGAATCTCCCCGGCTGACCGCTGCTGCCGTGGCCGCAACCAACCAGTCAGCGACGCCGTTCAAAATTTCCAGTTCCAGCGGCTTGGCCCGCTTCTCCCGAGTGGGGTGGAGCGTTCGGATACCTTTGAGCAATTGCCGAATCTTCGGAGCCTTGGTCGGATCCGGAAAACCATGATCTTGGTGCCAGCGCGACAGCGCGGCGAGGCGGTGTTTCAGCGTGTTCTGCGAAAGGGACTCAGCGAACGCGGCCAAGTAGCGGGCAATTGAATCGATGGTTGCCGGCAACAAGCCTCCCCACGCGACCTCGAAGTGCTGTATGGCCGACGCATAGCTGCGACGGGTGTTGGCCCGTTCGGCCGCATCAAGATAAAGATCTACCTGGCTCATCACATTCCCGGCTGGATTTAGCTATGGCACTGGATCGCCAGATTACTCCATTGCGAAAAACTGCTAGATGATCAGCTGAAGGTGAATGTGCTAGCTCCGGTCATCAGATATGATCTGGTAATCACTGTGCATGCCTCAAATCATCTGCAGTTGACCAACACATCCTCGGCTCATGGCGTACTGCTGGCGCTAGAACCGCAATTTTCGTTGCCGTTGCGCGCACGAATATAAGTGAGAAAGTCACATAATTTCCGAGGGCAATACAATGCCCTCAGAATTATTTAGCAAATTACAAACCACCAAGGCACATATACTTGATCGACAGGTACTCATCGATACCGTAATGCGATCCTTCGCGGCCGATGCCGGATTCCTTGACGCCACCGAAAGGCGCGACCTCATTGGAGATGATCCCTTCATTGATACCGACCATACCGTATTCGAGTTGCTCGGCAACTCGCCAGATGCGGCCGATATCACGCGAGTAGAAATACGAAGCCAGGCCGTAGCAGGTATCGTTGGCAATCTGCACGGCTTCGTCGTCGGTCTTGAAGCGGAACAACGGCGCTACCGGGCCGAAAATTTCCTCACGTGCCATCGCCATTTCCGGAGTGACGTCGGTGAGTACGGTCGGCGCATAAAAATTGCCCCCGCGTGAGTGGCGAGCACCACCGAGAACCACCTTAGCCCCCTTGGTCACGGCATCGGCGACCAGTCCTTCAACCTTCTTCACCGCCGCCTCGTTGATCAGCGGACCGATTTGCGTACCAGCTTCAAGTCCGTCATCGACTTTCATCTGCGCAACTGCTTCGCTCAGCTTCGCGGCAAAAGCGTCGTACACGCCATCCTGAACCAGTAGGCGGTTGGCGCAAACGCAGGTTTGCCCGGCGTTCCGGTATTTCGAGGCAAGCGCACCGCGCACTGCGGCATCAAGATCGGCGTCATCGAAGACGATGAAGGGTGCGTTACCGCCAAGTTCCAGCGAAACTCGCTTGACAGTGCTGGCGCAAGCGGCCATCAGGCGTTTGCCGACCGGTGTCGAGCCGGTGAAGGAAAGTTTTCTGACAATCGGGCTGGAGGTCAGCACATCGCCGACCACGGCTGGCCGGGCGGTGGTGACGATGTTCAGGACGCCGGCAGGAATGCCGGCCCTGGCCGCCAGTTCGGCCAGCGCCAGGGCGGACAGCGGCGTCGCCTCGGCCGGCTTGACCACCGAGGTGCAACCGGCGGCGAGCGCCGGCGCGACCTTGCGGGTGATCATGGCAATTGGGAAATTCCACGGGGTGATCGCCGCCGTGACGCCGACCGGCTGTTTGATGACCAACAGGCGCTTGTCGCCGGTCGGTGCCGGAATGACTTCACCGTAGACACGCTTGCCTTCCTCGGCGAACCATTCAATGAAAGAAGCGCCGTAGGCTACTTCACCGCGCGCTTCGGCAAGCGGCTTGCCCTGCTCGAGCGTCATCAGTACAGCGAGATCTTCCTGGTTGGCCATGATCAGGTCATGCCAGCGGCGCAGCAGCGCGGCGCGCTCCTTGGCCGTTTTCGCGCGCCAGGCGGGCAATGCGGCCGCTGCAGCGGCAATCGCGCGTTCGGTTTCGGCGGCGCCGAGATCGGGCACCTGGGCAATTTCGGCATCCGTTGAGGGATTACGGATGGCATGGGTGGAACCGCTATCGGCCGCGATCCAGGCGCCGTCGATGAAAGCCAGTGTTTTCAGTAGCGAAGTGTCTTTGAGCAACATTTGTTGTCCTTTAGTTGAGCTTGATTCAGACTTGGATGGCAGCCAGGGCCGCGCGCGTAGCATCGGGTACGGGCACCGGCTTGCCGCTTGCGCGGTCGACATAGACATGCACGAAGTGACCAGCAGCGGCGATCCCCTGATCATCGTTGCGGAACAGGCCGACCTCGTAGCGGATACTGGAACTGCCGATGCGGGCGACACGAATACCGGCGGCGACCGCATCGGGAAAGGCCAGCGGCTGGAAGTAACTGCACGAGGTCTCGACGACGAAGCCGACGATATCGCCGTTGTGGATGTCGAGAACGCCGCGTTCGATCAGGTACTGGTTCACCGCCGTATCGAAGTAGCTGTAGTAGTTGACGTTGTTGACGTGGCCATAGATATCGTTGTCCATCCAGCGCGTCGGAATGGTTTGAAAATGCCGATAGTCGGTACGGCTCTGGTCACGCGGGGTCTTGGCTGGGATCATGGCGCTGTTCCTCAGAAAGCGGCACGATAAATTGCCAGCACATCGTCATAAGCGACATCGCGCGGGTTGTTGACCAGCAGGCGCTGCACGTTCATGGCATCCGTCGCCAGCATCGGCAGGTCTGCTTCCTTGACGCCGGCTTCATGCAGCGTCTGGGCATAGGGCATGGTAGCAACAAGCTGCCGGATCGACTCGACAAAGATAGTGGCAGCCACCTCGTCGCTGGCGCTCGCCATGCCCGGCGCAATAGCGCGCCCCAATTCCGCATACAGGGATTGCGCTGCCGGCAGGTTGAACTCCAGCACCGGTCCGAGGACCAGTGAATTCGACAGCCCGTGCGGCAGGTGGTAGTGACCGCCCAGCGGATAGGCCAGCGCGTGGACGGCGCCGACCGGGGCGTTAGCGAAGGCCATGCCTGCGAACAGCGAGCCGAGAAGCATGTTCTCGCGCACCGTTGCGTCCTTGCCGTCACTGACAGCGGCTGGTAGGTTAGCGTAGAGTAGTTGCAGTGCCTTGACCGCCAGCGCGTCGGAGAGCGGGTTTTTCTTTAATCTGGTCGTGTACGCTTCGATCGCATGGACCATCGCATCGACCCCGGTCATCGCCGTCACGGCCGGCGGCAGGCCAAGGGTCAGGCGACTGTCGAGCAATGCCACATCAGGATAGAGGAGCGGCGAAACAACGCCCTTCTTTTCGTGCGACGGGGTGGTCAGAATGGAAATTGGCGTCACCTCAGATCCGGTCCCGGCGGTCGTCGGCACCTGAATCAGCGGCAGACGCGGACCGCGGGCCAAACCGATGCCGTAGATCTCCGGCAGCACCTGCGGCGTGCGCGCCAGCAGGGCGACCAGTTTGGCGGTATCGAGCGAACTGCCGCCACCAAAGCCGATAACGCCGTCAACGCCTGCCGCGCGGGCAGCATCGACGGCAGCCTGGACGCTGACTTCCGGCGGATCGGCCAGCACATCTGAGAAAACTGTCGTGGCCACACCGGCAGCATTCAGCGAAGCGAGTGCGCCGTCGATCAGCTTGGCTTTGATCAGCCCGGCGTCGGTAACCAGAAAGATGCGGGTAATACCGAGGCTACGGGCGATCTCGCCGAGACGGTCGGCACCGCCCTGCTCGCAGATGATCTTCGGCGTGGTTTCAAAAACAAATTGCGACATCATGATTCCTTTTCAATGAGAAGGTAGGTTCAGCCGGCGGTAACGACGCCGCGCTCGATGCGATAGACGAGATCGACCAGGTCGGCGCTGTGCGTGTCGTCCGACTCGGAAAGAATGATCGACAGGCCTTCCTGGCGCAGGCCGGCAATCACTTCGGTGAGACGGCGCGAGAGCACCGGCGCGACGCCTTCGAAAGGCTCGTCAAGCAACAGCAATTTGTGACCCGGCATCAGTGCGCGCGCCAGGGCGACCAGCTTCTGCTGCCCGCCGGACAACTGCAGGGCGCGCCGTTCGCGGAATTCGCGCACTTCCGGCATCAGGCCGTAGATCCACTCGAGGCGTTTGGCCGCTTCGCCTATGCCGTTCGCCCAGGCCGGCAACAGGATGTTTTCCTCAACGGTCAACGCCGGAATCAGGCGACGATCTTCCGGTAGATAACTGATGCCGAGGCGGGCCAGTGCGTAGGGTGGCAATTTCTGGAGATCGCTACCGGCCGCCGCCATGCACCCGGCCTGAAAGGGCATCAGTCCCATGATGGCGCGCATCAGCGTGGTTTTGCCGGCACCGTTGCGGCCAATCAGACCGACCATCTTGCCGGCCGGAACGGCTAGCGACACATCGCGCAGGATCGGAATGCGGTCGATCGCAACATTGAGTGAGCAGACTTCGAGTGCAGCATTCATGCGGCTTCTCCCAAGGCGTTGATGTCGAGATGATGGCCAATCACCAGTTCCTGGACCCGGGCGTCGCCGAGCACCTGGCGCGGTGGTCCATCGGCGATGATTTCACCGCTGTAGAAGGCCATCAGGCGGGTCACGTAACGCGCCACGATTTCCATGTCATGCTCGACGAATAGGACGGTGACGCCGTGCTGACGCACCACCGATATCACCGTATCCATCAGGGCGAACTTTTCCTCAATACTGACGCCGCTGGTCGGCTCGTCGAGAAGCAGCATGCGCGGTTGGCTGACCAGGGCCATGGCGATGTCGACCAATTTGCGCGCACCTTGCGGCACGGTACTGACCAAGGCATCGCGGTAGCGGCTGACGCCAAATTCGGCAAAGATCGCATCGGCCCGGGCGCGGCGCTCCGGGGTATCGATCGGACGAAGAAAGGATGGGCGCGGACCTTCTGCCGCGACCAGCGAGACGAGCGCGTTTTCGAGCACGGTCAGCTTGGGAAAAAGCTGTGCCACCTGAAAGGAACGCGCCATGCCGAGCCGGGTGATGGCTCGCGGTTGGCGACCGAGCACCGAATGGCCGTCAAACAGGATTTCTCCACTGGAAGGCGGCAGATAACCGGTGACCATATTGATGAAGGTCGTCTTGCCGGCACCGTTGGAACCGATGACGCCGACGATCTCGCCTGGCTCGATGCGGACGTTGATATCCTTGGCAGCCACCACGGCCCCGAAGGTCCGGGTCAGACCCCGGGTTTCGAGAATGGCGCTCATGCTGCGACCTCCCGCTTGCTGCGTGTGACGAGGCTCCAAAGGCCTTTGGGCAGGAAGAGAATCAAGGCAAGCAGGACGATGCCGAGGGTCATCTGCCACAGGTTTGGCGCCTCCTGGATGGCAAAGGTGCGGATTACCGAGAAGACGATGGCGCCGATGAAGGGTGCGGCCACATGACCGGTACCGCCGAGGATGGCAATGAAGACGAACTCCCCGGAGGTCGTCCAGACCGCCATGTCGGGATCGATATGACCGCTGGCCAGCGCGGTCAACCCGCCGCCCAGAGCCGAAACACCGGCAGCAACGACGTAGTTGAAGAAAAGCACGCTCTGTGGCGAGAGGCCGAGGTATTCGACACGGATCTCGTTCTCCCGCACCGCTTCGGTAACCCGGCCAAGGCTGGAAACCATGAAACGGTGAAATCCGAGCGCGACCAGCGCGGCAACAAAGATAGTGAGCAGGTACATCGCACGCTTAATCGCATCACCCTCCGGCACCCAGCCCAGAAAGCTTGGCGGCGCGACATTGAAGCCATCCGTCGAACCCAAGGCAGAGGATTTGACCAGCACGCCATAGAGGATCATCGACAAGGCCAGCGTCAGCATGGCGTAGAAGATTTCACGGTAACGCGTCAGCAACCAGCCGCAAGCCATCGCGAGCAGGACGCCGGCGATTGAACCAATGGCCAGCAGGGCAAATGCATCGCCGATACCAAGATATTGTGCGGCAAGGCCGACGCCATAGCCGCCGATACAAAAGAACAAAGCCTGGCCAAAGGACACCAGCCCGGCGCGCATCTGGATGACGACACCGAGCACCACCAGTGCCTTGGCGAAAGCCAGGGTAAGGAGAAAACTCATCCAGGCCGGCATCACCCAGGCACAGGCTGCCAAGAGGGCGGCCGCCAATAACAATGCGGGTTCGGTTTGCACTAAAAAATTTTTGCGAACAGACATTCAGATTCTCCTGACGAGGGTCTGACCAAACAGCCCTTGCGGACGAATGGCCAACACCAGAAACATCACGCCGTAGATGACGAACAACTCGATCTCCGGCGCAACATGCACTGCGAACGAACGCGACAGCCCGACCAGTACGGCGCCGGCAGCTGCACCACCGATGCTGCCGAGGCCGCCGACAACGACCACGGCAAAGGCCAGCACGATGACTTCGACGCCGATGCCCGGCGTCACCGAAATCGCCGGCGCGGTCAGTGCGCCGGCCAAGGCGCCCAGCACCGAACCGATCGCAAAGGTGGCGGCAAACATGGCATTGACATTGACGCCCATGGCGATCGCGATCTCCCGGTCGTGAATGACGGCGCGCAACAGGCGTCCCTTGTTGGTCCGGTTGAGGACGAACCAGGCAGCAAGGCCGACGAGGATCGATACGGCAATCAGCGCCAGGTCGTAGTTCGAGAACTGCAAGCCTCCGCCGACCGCCGTTTGCCCAAGCAAGCGGTAGGGCTGCCAGGCGAAGTACGGATCGACGCCCCAGATCAGCTTGGTGGCGTCTTCGAAGATAAGCAGCAGCGCGTAAGTAACGATGACCATCAAGATCTCGTCGCGGCCGATTAGAAAACGCAGCAGGCCCTGCTCGATGACGATGCCGACTATGGCGCCGGCAACCAGCGCACAGGCAATCAGCAGCAGGTAGCTCCAGTAGGGATTGCCATGTTCGCCGGAGAAATACCAGCCGACGAGCGATGCTGCGGAGTAGGCGCCAAAAGCGTAGAGGCTGCCGTGCGCCATGTTGAGCACGCGCATCACGCCGTAAATGACGGTCAAGCCAGCCGCCACAAGGAAAAGCCAGGAGGCGTAAATACCTCCGTCGATCAGAATTGCAAGAAAATTGGTCATGAGAGTCCCTTCGGGGCGAGGCTGATCGCCTCGTCCTCGCACACGGATAAAGATCGGTGGGTGTTGCGCGCTTAGTTACACTTGGCGCCGGGGAAACCTGCCTTGATCCAGTCGGCTGCATTGCTGCCATCCGGCGGCATCAGGCATTCGCCGGCGTAGGTCTTGACCTTGGCGACGCTAGCCTTGCCGCTCTTGGCGTCGAACTGGTATTCGCCGAAGGAGACGCTCTGCACTGCCTGATGGCCCTTGGCGCGCGACATGTTGACGGTGCCGCTGGGCGCCTCGAAATTCAGCCCGGTGAGACCCTGGACGATATTGTCGGCAGTCGGCATGGCGCCGGACTTGGCGGTCTTCTCCGCGGCAGCCTTGAGGCCGAGAATGGCCTGCACCATTTTGTAGGCCGGGTAGGTCGGTGCTTCCTTGAACTGCGCTGCGAAGGCCGGCCGGAACCAGTCGTTGAGGGCATTTTTCGGGGCGAAGGCGCCGAATGGACCGCGACCGCCGATGATCGTGCCGTTGGGTACGTTGCCCTTGAAGTGCTCGATACCCGTTTCTCCGGCGGTCAGCACCGCGGTGCGCTTGTCGAACAGGCCGCGGGCGCCGCCCTGCAGCATCAGCGCTTCCATGTCGCCACCCCAGAAGCTGGAATGGATGATCTCCGGATTGCTCACCGAGACTGCGGAAATTTCTGCGCCGTATTGCCCCTGTCCAAGCTTCGGCCATTGCTCCGAAACAACCTTAACCTCGGGTTTGAGCGATTTGAGGGTGAGAATGAAGTCGTTCCAGGAGTCCTGGCCCCAGGCGTAGTTCTGCTGGATACTGGCGACGCTCTTGATGTCGGGCCGGGTTTCCGCGACATAGCGGGCAGCGGCGACGTTGTCCACCACGGCATCGAGGCCGGTACGGAACAGATACTTGGGATTCTTGACCGTATCGAAGACCTTGGAGGTGCCGCAGTCGAAGAAGATGGTCGGCACACCGAGTTCCTCGGCTGCCGGAGCGATGGCCAGGCAATCGCCGGAGGAAATGTAGCCGATCACGGCATCGACTTTCTGGCGCTGGATCAGGTTGCGGAATTCTTCCGCTTGCTTGGTGGCACCGCCTGCCTCGTCAATGATCACGGTCTCGATCTCGACGCCGTTGATGCCTTTCTTAGCATAGGGCGCCGGCATCTTGCCGCTGTTCAGTGCCTCAACCGTCAGTTTGGCTGCATTCGCCGCCGGTACGCCAAAAGGGCCGGCGGCCGCGCCGGACAGGAAGGTGACGATACCGATGCGGAATTTGCCGTTATCGGCGGCCACGGCGGAGGTCGACGCCCCGACCGCCAGAGCGAGGGCGATGGCCGAAAGGTGGAAGCGGCGACGCAAAAGGCGCGGTGTAGTTTGCATGAATGACTCCTATTGGGTAGGTATGGGTGGTGAGGGTGTTGCGGTGGAACGGGTAAAGTCACTGCGATCGGTGTGCGCACGGGCGCGGCGGGAGCGAACGAGGTCGAGCGGCGGCTGCAGTTCTTCGGCGCGATAGACGACCCAGCGCCCGAGCATGACCTTGGCTGGTGGATAGGCTGTGTTCGGCACCACTTCGCCAATGGCTTGCGCCTGGACGATCTGGTGCGTTTCTGGATCGATATGCGAGACGTAGCCCTCGGGATCCTCGGGCAGCGCCATGTGCAAACCTTCCAGGGTCTGGATCAGCTTCTCGTTGCTGGCATGCCGTCCGGCGAGCAGCATGGCCCGGCCGATAGCCATGATTCCCGCATAGGCACCTTCAGCAGCGTAGGTCGGAAAACGCCCTTCGAGGCGCTGAAAATCTTCGACGAATTTGCGGTTACGAGCGGTATCCGGCCAGTTGTTGTGATGTCGTGCCGAGAGAATTAGTCCCGTTGGCAGTTGATCGCCCAGCGAAGCCAGCACGTCGAAATTGCCGCCTGTATCGAAGTTGGCCAGGCGGGTTTTTTCGAGTAACCCGGAAGACATTGCGTGCTTGAGAAAAGCGATGAAGTCGCCGCCCCACAAGGCCGTGACTACCACGTCCGGCTTGGCCGCCAGCAACTCGGCAATGTAAGGCGTGTAATCGGGTTCGTAGAGACGTGGCCAAAGCTGGCCAATCATCTCGTAGTGGACGCCGGCACGGTTCAGTGAATCTTCGAAATCCCGCCAGGCGATATGGCCGTAATCGTAATCCGGCCCAATGAAGGCCAGGCGCCGCCAGTTATTCTTCTTTTGCAGATCGGCCAGGTAACGTGCACCCGCCGCCATCGACGTGTAGGTATCGTTGGATAGGCGGAAGTAGTAGCGGTGGAAGTCCTCGATGGTGAGGCGCGACGAGGCATGGTCGGTGCCGACCATGATCACCTGACGGTCGCGCGCCACTCTGCTTACGGCTTGCGCAACGCCGGAGCTGACGACGCCACAAAGAAAACGCGCCTTGTCGCGGCTGATGAAACTTTCGGCAATACGCGTCGCCACCGAGGCTTTGGAGCGATCGTCCTCGACCAGAATGCGCAGTCTGGGTGCCTTTCCCGGCGGCGCTTCAGCGGCTAACTCAGCAAGTGCCAGCTTCATGCCGGCGATGCTATCGCGACCGTAAATAGCTGCCCGGCCCGCCAGCGGAAACAGGCAGCCAACCGTGGCATCAGCCTGGCCGTGCAGTGCGCCGAATTCGACCCGCGCCTGGCTGGCAAGCGGCCAGACGAGCAGCACCAACCAGCAGCAGCGCAAGGCAGCAGCCATCAGGCGGGCAGTAAACGTCGCAACAGCGTGAAATGAATGGAACATCTTCTCCTCCAAGGGCAGGTACATGACATCGCCTATTTTGATCGCGAACGGCAAAGTTCAGGCACCTGCGGAGGATGTAATTGCAAGGGCTGTGCCAGTACCGGCGCTCAGGCCGAAAACGCTTGCGGGACGGGGTTTCTGCGGGGAATGAGGTTTGATTGGGGAGATCGTGCGCGATCAATGAGCGCCCGCCTGAGCGGAAAGCGCTCAATGATGAGCGCGCCACCGGGTAGGTGAGCGGATTCCGCTCGCTACGCTCAGGCCATCAAACCGAATGGAGCGGTTTGACTATGCGTGATTGATCGTAGTTGCCGAGAGGACGAGCAGTCCTCGGCCTAACGTCTAGCGCGGCATGGGAACCGCGAGCACTTTATACCCAGCTAGATTGGCCGGGATGCCGCCATGTCGCTGCGAGGCGTTTGCAGTACTGCCCTTTACTGAATGCCCAGCCGCTGCAGGCGCCGCTTAAAAGCATGCCGCGAAATACCCAGCGCATCGGCAGCGCGCCCCTTGTGGCCGCCGTTGTCGCGCAGCGCGGCAAGCAGCAATTCGCGTTCGGTGCTGGCTAACGCGTCTCCGATTGATGCTGGCTCAGCTGAGAGCGAAGTTGGTACAGCAGTGGCAGGCGGCAAGACGGCGATGGGTACGCCGGCGATCTCGGTGGGAAGCTCGGCGGTGCCGATTTCACGCCCCGGGTAGAGAATGGTCAAGCGTTCGATCAGATTTTTCAGCTCCCGCACATTGCCCGGCCAGCAATAGGCCGCCAGCAGCGCTTTGATCGGCGCAGCGAGCCGGATTGGCTGTACACCTTCCTCGTGGGCGAACTGGTGAGCGAAGTGCTCGGCCAGGTGGACGGCATCCTCGCCACGGTTGCGCAAAGCGGGAATATTCAGGCAGATGACGTTGATGCGGTAGTAGAGATCTTCACGAAAACGCCCGGCCGCCACTTCGCTGGCCAGATCGCGGTTGGTGGCAGCGACAACGCGGACATCGGCCTGCAGCGAGCGAGTCGCGCCGATCGCCCGGTATTGGCCGTTCTCGAGAAAATGCAGCAGCTTGGCTTGCAGCGCTAGCGGCATTTCGCCGATCTCGTCGAGGAAGAGCGTGCCCTTGTCGGCCAGGGTAACCAATCCCGCCCGACGCTGATGCGCGCCGGTGTAGGCCCCCTTTTCGGCGCCGAATAGTTCGGCCTCAATCAATTGTTCGGGCAGTGAGGCGCAGTTGATCTCGATGAAGGGGCCAGCGGCTCGCGCGCTGCCGGCATGAATGGCTCTGGCGACCAGGGCCTTGCCGGTGCCGGATTCGCCAAGCACCAGAATCCGGGTGGTACTGCTCGCGGCAATGCGGGTAACAGTCGCAGACAGGTCGCGCATGGCGCTGCTCTCTCCGATCAATCCATCATGGCGCAGCGCGGCACGCCGATGAAACTCAATTTCGCTGGCCATCCGGCTACGTTCGAGGGTCGTGCGCATGGTATGCAGCAGGTCGTCAAGGTCGAAAGGTTTGGTCAGATAGTCGGCTGCCCCCATTTTTACCGCCTTGACCGCTGCCCGCGTGTCGCCGTGTGCAGAGATCATGATGACTTGCGGCTCGCCACCTGCTCGCGGCATGACTTCGAGCACGTCGAGTCCGCTGCGGTCCGGGAGTCGCAAATCGAGCAGCACCAGATCAGGGTGCAGGTCGGCAATCGCCTGCAGTCCGCTTTCTCCGGTTGCCGCGCCATAAACCTTGTAGCCTTCCTCTTCGAGTGCGAAGGTCAACGAGCTGACGAGGCCGGTTTCGTCGTCAATGATCAGGATGGTCGGCATCGCTTGCATGGCTGGCCCTCGCGGCGGGAAGAAGAAGGTAGATCACGGTACCGCGTCCCGGCGAGCTGTCAATGCGCAGGTGGCCGCCATTCAATTCGCACAACTGGCGCGAAATGCTCAGGCCGAGGCCGACACCTTTGGTCTTGGTGGTAAAGAAGGGGTCGCAGACCCGCTCCAGGAACTCGGCCGGAATGCCGCAGCCGGTGTCGCTGACTTCGACGGCGACCTGACCATTGGCGGCGGAAGCGCGCAACCGCACGGTTCCACCAGGTGGTGTCGCTTGTACGGCGTTAAGCGCCAGATTGAGAACGATCTGCAACAGATGATCCGGGTCGACCCATAATTCGAGGTCGGGGTTGCCCTGGCAGCTAAAATTCAGCCCGCGCGCCAAGGCTTCCGGCTCAATGATTGCCGCAACATGGCTGAACAACTCGCCGACTGGCACTGTGCCGGGCGATGGTGTCCGCGGCCGGCCAAAATCGACCAGATCACTGACCACCCGCGCCAGACGGTCGATTTCTCCTTCCATTTCGCTGATCAACTGCATGCGCCTGGGGTCTTGTTCGCGCCGCGCCAGTGCCTGGACGCTGGTCTTGATGGCCGCCAGCGGATTGCGTATCTCATGGGCAATGCCAGTCGCGAATTCGCCGAGCACCGCCAGCTTCTCCATGCGGACGGCGCGCCCAAGATATTCTTTGAGCTTGCCAGACATAGTGTTGAAGGCGTGCGAAACAGTCGCAATTTCATCGCCCCCGGACTCGGCGATCAGGTGGTCGAGATTACCCGATGAGATCGCTTCGGCGCCGCTTACAAGGAGGCCGATTCGTTTGCGCAGGACCTGCGACAGGCGATAGAAGAGAAATGTGATGAGCGCAGCACTGACCAGAATCGCGACAAAAAGCGCGCGACGTTCGAGCGCAAAGGTCTTGAGCAGGCCAGTTGATTCGACCTCAAGGAGCGGTTGCCAATCGGGCAGTATTTCCGGTCCGGCGATCAGTTGGCCTTTGGGGACGACCGACCGGCCGACCGTGTTGAAATCGCCGGCCGGCGTACGCAGCAATGGATGCAGCGTACCAACCGCAGCGCTTGAGCCAAGTTGTTCCGTGAGCGAAGCGAGGCGAAGATGCAGGGCGATGTAACCGATCACCTGGTCGGCTTGGCGCCCATACAGCGGATGGCGCAACAGCATCCAGCCGGAATCGCCGTCGCTGGCAGGCATCGGCCCAATAATCTGGATCTCTCCAAGTTTCGTGATCGGCAGCCGGGCGGTTTCGAAAGTGCGATCACTCCAGTAGGGCGGACCGGATGCTGCTTGTCCGGGCACGATGCGTTGCAAGCGGCCGTCGGCGTCGAAGAAGAGTATTCCGTAGAGATCCGGGAGATCGGATTCGATTTGCAGCAGCGCCCCGATTGCGTCGTTTTTCTCGTTGCCGGCCTCATGTTTTCCGGCACTGGCGAATGCTGCGATTCCCGGGTAGTTGGCCAGCGTCTCAAGTTGATAGCGACGCGCTTCGACATAGGCCCCCAGTCGGTTTGCCGTTGCCGTCAGGTGCGTCGAAAGTTTCTCGCCGAGCAACTGTTCGAGTGCATTACTGGTGAATCGGTCGTAGAGCAGCCCAATTGCTAATACCGGTAGCGTTGCGGCGAGCACCGAGAGAATCAGGTAACGTTGGACGATGCTCTTTTTTATGCTCATAACTCTGTTCGTCGTATTGCGCAGAATGGAATATTTGGAGTCTAAAGCAAACTCCTTGCCCACGTTTCGATGAATAGAAAGTGAGCTCTGCGGGCTAGTAAGCCTCAATCACCGGCCGCGATTTTTATGCTTAAGCATGTCGTGCTGAGCTACCGATTTAGCATCTGGATCTACTCAATTTTTCAAAAGCAGCACATCACAATAAACAATCAACCATTATCACGTCTTAGTTTTACTGTTTTTTAAGCCTTGAATTATAAATATTTAGTATGTAATATTGTATTACATACCACAGTACGAAATTCGAGGGTGTCATGGCCAGAGCCGGAATCTACAAGTCAGAAGTCGTCAGAGCACGGAACAATCTGTTGGCGATTGGACGCCATCCGTCCATTGACGCCATCCGCGTCGAGCTTGGTAATACTGGCTCGAAAGCCACGATTCATCGTTACCTCAAGGAAATCGAGGAAGAGGAAGGTGGCAATGCCGGCACTCAGGTCGCGGTCAGCGAAGCCATCCAGGATTTGTCGGCCCGGCTGGCGGAGCGCCTGCATCAGGAAGCCGACCAGCGCTTGGCGGCACTGACTGACAAGCACAAGGCGGAAATTGCTGCGTTGAATGACGCTATGGCTGCATTACGTAACGAAAGCGAATCGTTCCGTGGGCAGGCTGAGCGCCAGGCCATCGATCTGTCCACGGAAAAAACCACACATGCGAACACCATGGCGGCGCTCCAGGAAGAACGGATTGCCCGGGCTCAAATGGCTCAGCGCATTCAGGACATGGAAGGACTGCTAGCCAAGGAGGAAACGCATCGTCTTTCCCTGGAAGAGAAGCATCAACACGCCCGGGAGGCGCTGGAACATTTCCGTGCTGCGGCCAAGGAACAACGGGAACAAGATCAACGGCAATCCGAACAACAGATTCAGTTCCTGCAGGGCGAATTGCGCTCTGCCAAGGACACGGTGAATACCAAGCAGCAGGAACTCATCCGCAGCCATGAGGACAATGCCCGGCTATCGAGCGAACTGACCCATGCGCGCAGTGAACTTCATCGACAAGAAGGCGAGGTGCGATCACTGCGTTCGGTCAAAGAGCAGTTGGCCGTCGCCGAGGTGAAAAACCAGCAGTTGTCGGATCAGTTGGCGCAAGCCAACGGGCGAGTGGCCGATCTGGACAAGGAAAATCAAGCGAACGTCAGCAAGCTACGGGAGGCTGCGGAAACGGAGCAGCGGCTGGAATCCGAACTGATGGCGGCAAAATCCGTTGTCGTCAGCCACGAGAAAATCTTTGAAAGGCTCGCGGCATTGCAGGCACCACAGGCAAAGAGCGTCAACGCAAAGAAGAATAGTGTTGACAGTCAAAATTCGCTTTTTAATTCAGAAGAGTAGGCCGATTTTCGGGGAATTTTTCATGAATCCCGGCCAACCCTCTAAACCTGAAAAACTGCCTCTCCGAGCGCGCAATGCGTATTGCAGCGCGCATTCCCCATAAAGCACAAGGAGAATTCAAATGAAGAAGCTTACGCAGTCTATTGTTTATTCGATGATTTTCATTTT
>JACCDS010036254.1_pt1 | contig 29527 bp, 28 predicted proteins | sample 7446441 | NCBI WGS metagenome assembly JACCDS01 (sample SAMN15323445, study PRJNA562643) | freshwater metagenome | isolation source: river surface water | place: USA:Blue River Watershed | collected 2017-08-17 | reverse complement strand
GAAAAGGTTCTGCCAGCATCGTTTGTAACAACGGTTCAATCACGGTGCCGCTGGCGCCCCATGCGCCGTCGTTGTCAAAGGCGTAGCCTGTGTGAGCTTGGCACCAGTGGTCAAGCAACGCATTGCCGGGTCCGCAATCAAAGCCCAGCACATCACCATTGGCATGCAACACGCTGAGGTTGGCGATGCCGCCAATATTCAAAACCCCCACAGTGCGATTGGCTTGTCCAAAGATGCCTTGGTGAAACACCGGAACGAGTGGTGCCCCTTGCCCGCCAGCCGCAACATCTCGACTGCGAAAATCAGCCACCACATCGATGCCAGTGAGTTCTGCCAAGAGCGCGGGGTTGTTGAGTTGCAGTGTGTAGCCTGTGCCGTCAAACGCGCCAGGTTGGTGGCGCACGGTTTGGCCGTGTGCGCCGATGGCACATACCTCGTGCACCTTGGTTTGCGTACTGGTCAGCAGAGCTTGTACGGTTTGCGCGTACACACAGACCAAACCGTTGGCCGCCAGCGCGGCGCGATGCAACTCATTGTCAGAGGGGGTGTTGAGTGCCAGCAGCTCTTGCTTGAGTGCTGGCGTAAACGGCATTGCGTGGTGGGCCAACACATGTGGTTGCGGGCTGCTGAAATCTACCAATACGCCGTCTACACCGTCGAGCGATGTGCCCGACATCAAGCCGATGAAAAGTTGCTTCGATGTAGCGGGCAAAGACATTTATTCAGCGCGACTCATCTGCGTGCTTGCTGCTGCAGTCAAGTCAACCTGCGCGATGGCAGCGTGTCGTTTGAACTGCTCGCGTGCCGCTGCGGATATTTCGACCGAGGTGCTTTGTCGGGCCATGATGCGCGGGTCCTTGTGCTGGCCGTTCACGCGGAATTCAAAGTGCAGGTGTGGGCCCGTTGCCCAGCCTGTGGCGCCGACCAAGCCAAGCGTTTGACCCTGCATGACCGTCTGGCCACGCTTGACGTTGATGCGGCTCAAGTGCGCATACACCGTGGTGTGGCCGTTGGCGTGCTTGACCATCACCACATTGCCAAAGCCGCCTTGCGAGCCTGCCACATCCACAATGCCTTGGCCCACGCTGCGCACAGGGGTGCCCGTTGGCGCTGCATAGTCCACGCCAAGGTGAGCGCGCCACGTTTGCAAAATGGGGTGAAAGCGCATTTTGAAGCCGCTGGTCACACGAGAAAACGCCAAGGGTGACGCCAAGTAAGCGCGGCGCAGGCTCACGCCATCGGCGTTGTAGTAGCCGCCTTCTTTGGCGTTGGCTTCTTTGAACCAAAACGCTTGGTGGGTTTTGCCGTTGTTGACAAACTCGGCAGACAGCACGCGGCCCGCGCGCAGCACTTCGCCATCGGCTTCGAGCGATTCATAGACCACGGCAAAACGGTCGTCTTTGCGCAGGTCACGGTGGAAGTCAATTTCGCCAGCAAAGATGTCGGCCAGTTGGGTGGCTACGCTGTCTGGAATGTCCGCTTCGTCTGTAGCTGCAAACAATGAGCTTTGAATCGTGCCATTGCCCATGCGGGTGCTCACGTTCAGTTGGGCGGTTTCAAGTCGCTCCACAAACCCACCGTCTTTGCGTTCCATCACCCAGCGCGTGAAATTTCCGCCATCGTCGTTGGCCCAACGTGCGGTCAAGCGGGTCAGGCGATGTTCGGCGTCGCCTTCCACGCTGACCATGCGGCCTGCGCGGCCAATGAACTGCTGGCGTGCGGTGCGCGCGTTGCGCAAATAAGTGGCGGCTTCAGGGTCGCTTAGGCCAAGACGTGAGAGCAAGCTGTCTGCGGTGTCGCTTGAGCGAGTCAGGTCCGAGCGAAACAATTGCAAAGATTTGTCGGTCCACAAGCTGGGCAGCGACAAGGTGTTGACGCTTTCCACCACTTGCTTCAGCGGCATGTTGGCCGCACCAGTGTCGAGGCTGGCGACCGCAAACGCACCGCCGCCCGCCACGGTCAGTGTGACGGCTACGCCCGCCAAGACGCGGCGCGGATGCTTTTGAAGGCTGTTTTGCAGGCGCGTGGCCCACAAAGAGATGAATGGCTGCAAGGTATTTCTCCGGCAGTTGGTCGAAGGCGGAGCCAAGCCCTGAGCCTCAAAGTTTGGGCCTCTAAAATCAGGCTCAAACACCAAACCGTCGAGTATACCTTGGATGGTAAAAAATCCTTATGAATCAAGCACCTGCACAAAATACCTCCGCTACCCATCCAGTGACTGATCGCGTCCTCGAAGCCTTGGCTGTCACCAAGCGCGGTTGCGAAGAGCTGATCCCCGAAGACGCATGGGTGAAAAAGCTGGCACGCTCCGAGGCGACAGGTCAACCCCTGCGCATCAAATTGGGCCTCGACCCCACAGCGCCCGACATTCATATCGGCCACACCGTGGTGCTCAACAAAATGCGTCAGTTGCAAGACTTGGGGCATCAAGTCATCTTTTTGATCGGCGACTTCACCAGTTTGATTGGCGACCCATCGGGTCGCAACAGCACACGTCCACCTTTGACGCCTGAGCAAATCAAGGTGAATGCCGAGACGTATTACAAGCAAGCCTCCTTAGTGCTCGACCCCGCCAAAACCGAAATTCGCTACAACAGCGAGTGGTGCATCCCGCTGGGCTCGATGGGCATGATTCAACTCGCGTCCAAGTACACCGTGGCGCGCATGATGGAACGCAACGATTTCCATGATCGTTTTCATGCCAACACACCCATCAGCGTGCACGAGTTTTTGTACCCGCTCATGCAGGGCTACGACTCGGTGGCTTTGAAGGCTGATTTGGAGTTGGGCGGTACCGACCAAAAATTCAACTTGCTCATGGGCCGCCATTTGCAGGCTGAATACGGCCAAGAGGCGCAGTGCATTTTGACCATGCCGTTGCTTGAAGGTTTGGATGGCGTTGAAAAAATGTCCAAGTCCAAGAACAACTACATCGGCATCAGCGAAGAGCCCAACACCATGTTTGCCAAAGTGTTGTCGATCTCTGATGTGCTCATGTGGCGCTGGTACACCTTGCTGTCGTTCAAGTCGATGGCAGAGATTGAGGCCTTGAAAAAAGAAGTCGAAGGCGGACGCAACCCCAAAGACGCCAAGGTGGCCTTGGCCAAAGAAATCACCGCACGCTTTCACGGTGCAGCAGCAGCTGAAGCAGCGGAACAAGACTTCAATAACCGCAGCAAAGGCGGTGTGCCTGACGAAATTCCAGAGGTGTCGCTCAGCGGCGCACCGATGGGTATTGGTGCCTTGCTCAAGTCTGCGGGTTTGGCCCCCTCGACCAGCGAAGCCAACCGTTTGATCGACGGCGGTGGTGTGCGTGTGGATTCGAGTGTGGTCAGCGACAAAGGCTTGAAGCTCGATGCCGGAACGTTTGTGGTGCAGGTGGGCAAGCGCAAATTTGCGCGTGTCACATTGGCATAACAGCGCGGCTTTAGACTGCAGGGATGAAGACCCAAACCTTTGAAAAATGGCTCTCGCCCAAAGGCTTGCTTTGGGCTTCTGTGGCGGTCGCTTGCATCACCATCGCCTTGAAAACCTTGGCGTGGCACTTGACCGACTCGGTGGGCTTGTTGTCCGACGCGATGGAGTCCTTGGTCAACTTAGCCAGCGCTGTGTTTGGTTTGATGATGGTCACCGTGGCCGCCAAGCCCGCAGACGAAGACCACCCCTACGGCCATCACAAGGCGGAGTATTTTTCTTCGGGCTTTGAAGGCATCCTCATCGTGGTGGCTGCACTGGGCATCATGTGGGCGGCAGGGCATCGTTTGTTCGATCCGCAACCCCTTGAGCAAGTGGGCATTGGCTTGGCGCTGTCTGTGGCCAGTTCTGCACTGAACGGCTTGTTGGCATGGGTGATGTTTCGGGCAGCCAAAACACATCGCTCGATTGCGCTTGAGGCCGACGCGCGCCACTTGGTGACGGATGTGTGGACCTCCGCCGGTGTGGTGGTGGGCATTGCGTTGGTGAGCTACAGCGGCTGGTTGTGGCTCGATGCCGTTGTGGCGATAGGTGTCGCGCTCAACATTCTCAAGGAAGGTTGGCATTTGATTTGGGATGCGTCACAAGGCTTGATGGACGAGGCGGTGGAACCCGAGGTATTGGCGCAAATTCATGCGGTGTTGCATGACGTGTCCATGACGCACGAAGAGGCAGGGGCTGATCACACGCACATCGTGCGCTTTGATCACATCATCACCCGCAAGGCGGGGCAGCGCCGTTTTGTGGATTTGCACATGCACATGCCCGCTGAATGGACCTTGGGGCGTGCAGCTATGTTTCGCGGCAACGTTGAGCAAGCCTTGATGAAGGCGGTGCCGGGACTACGCGCCACCATTCAGCTGCTTCCCAACGATGTGGAAGCGCATATCGACGACCCATTGGATGCGCCGACAACTCTCGGGTAGAAAGGTCAACTCGTGAAAGCAGTGTTACAGCGCGTGAGCGAAGCCCGTGTGGTGGTGGATGGCCAAACAGTGGGTGAGATTGCCCAAGGCTTGGTGGTGTTGCTGTGCGCCGAAAAAGTCGACACCGAGGCCACGGGCCAAAAAATGCTCGACAAAATTTTGAAGCTGCGCGTGTTCTACGACGATGCTGGCAAGATGAACCGCAGCGTGACCGATGTGCAAGGTGGTTTGCTGATCGTTAGCCAATTCACGCTGGCGGCCGATACCAGCAGCGGCACGCGCCCGAGCTTTACCAGTGCTGCCCCGGCTGATGAAGGTCGCTGTTTGTACGATGCGTTTGTGGCGCAAGCCAAGTTGCGTCATGCCCTCGTGCAAACTGGCATTTTTGGGGCGGACATGAAGGTGCATTTGGTCAACGATGGCCCAGTGACCATTCCGATCACGATAATCGGTGAATGACCGATATCAAAAACAGCGCTACCACCTTTGCCGCCTTGCCCTTGGCGGCTCCCACCCTCGATAACTTGAACCAACTGGGCTATGCCCAGATGACCCCCATCCAAGCCGCGAGCTTGCCCCTGACTTTGGCGGGGCGCGACTTGATTGCCCAAGCCAGCACTGGCAGCGGTAAAACGGCGGCCTTTGGAATCCCTCTGGTTGAAAAACTAGACGCCACCTTGTTTGACGCGCAAGCCTTGGTGCTGTGCCCCACGCGTGAGTTGGCCGACCAAGTGACGCAAGAGCTGCGCCGCTTGGCACGCGCGGTGGGCAACATCAAAGTGGTCACCCTTTGCGGTGGCGTGGCATTGCGCGGGCAAGTTCAAAGCCTGGAGCATGGTGCGCATGTGGTGGTGGGCACGCCTGGGCGCATCATGGATCACCTGGATCGTGGCTCACTCAGCTTGCAAGGTTTGAAGACCTTGGTGCTCGACGAAGCCGACCGCATGTTGGACATGGGTTTCTTTGACGACATCGCCAAGGTGGCGCGCCAGTGCCCCAAAGACCGCCAAACTTTGTTGTTCTCAGCTACATACCCCGAGGGCATTGCCAAGCTCGCCGCGCAGTTCATGCGTGATCCACAAACCGTCAAGGTGCAAGCCCAGCACGATGCCCAGAAAATCAAACAGATTTTTTATGAGGTGAGCAACAACGAGCGTTTGCACGCCGTGTCGCAACTGCTCAACCACTTCCGCCCCGAATCAACGCTGGCGTTTTGCAACACCAAGCAGCAGTGCCGTGATTTGGTGAGCGTGTTGCAAGCGCAAGGCTTCAGCGCATTGGCTTTGTTTGGTGAGTTGGAGCAACGCGAGCGTGACCAAGTGTTGGTTCAGTTTGCCAACCGTAGTTGCTCGGTGCTGGTGGCCACCGATGTGGCCGCGCGCGGTTTGGATGTGGCCAACTTAGAAGCCGTCATCAACGTGGACGTCACGCCCGACCCCGAGGTGCACATTCACCGCATTGGTCGTACTGGTCGAGGCGATGCAGAAGGCTTGGCCTTGTCGCTCGCCAGCATGGACGAGATGGGTTATGTGGGTCGCATTGAGCTCTTGCAAAACCGCGAGTCCACGTGGGCGCCGCTCAGTAGCCTCACGCCTGCAGCGGGCGGCGTGTTGCAACCGCCCATGGCGACCTTGCAAATTGTGGGTGGCCGCAAAGAAAAAATTCGCGCCGGCGATGTGCTGGGGGCGCTCACAGGTGAGGCGGGCTTTGCCAAAGAGCAAGTAGGGAAGATCAATGTGAACGAATATTCCACCTACGTGGCGGTGGAGCGCAGCATTGCCCGCGAGGTGGTCAAGCGTTTGAACGCAGGACGCATCAAAGGCAAGACCGTGAAAGTGCGTTTGCTGGAAGACGCGGCAGGTCGTTAGTCACACATACGGCATGTGACTCTCGCACGCTGCACGGCTTCGGCTGCGTGCGCGTCCTGCATCAATACGGGCAAGGCAGCCCTAGTTCGGCCATGATGAGCATCTCCAATGTCTCCATCTCGATGGCGTCTTTGTCAGAGGTTTCGTGGTCGTAGCCCTGCGCGTGCAAGGCGCCATGAATCAGCAAATGGGCGTAGTGTTCTTGCAGCGACTTGCCTTGCTCTTTGGCCTCAGCTGCTACAACAGGGGCGCACAGCACGAGGTCGGCCATCACCATTGGCGCTTGCGCATAGTCAAACGTCAGCACATTGGTGGCGTAATTTTTTTTCCGGTAGCTGCTGTTCAAGGCTTGGCCTTCTTCGGCATCCACGATGCGCACCGTCATCTCGGCGTCGTGCGCCAAGGCGTGGCGAATGCAGCGGTTCACAAATGCGCGGGGCAGGGCGGCTTTGTGGCGAGCGGCGTAGGGGATGTCGCCAAATTGCAGGGTGAGGTCTAAGTTGGGCCAGGCCATGTTTTTAAGCTTGTTTGCGTGAAGGTGCGCCTGTGGTGGCGGTGCGCTGTGCGTCATACGCGTCGACGATGCGCGCCACCAAGGGATGGCGTACCACGTCGGCACTGGTAAAGCGCGTGGTGGAAATGCCTTTGACGCGTTTCAACACACGCTCTGCGTCAATCAAGCCACTGAGCTGGCCCTTGGGTAAGTCAATTTGGCTCACGTCACCCGTGACCACCGCTTTGGCACCAAAGCCGATGCGGGTGAGGAACATCTTCATTTGTTCGGGCGTGGTGTTTTGTGCTTCATCCAAGATCACAAACGCGTTGTTGAGAGTGCGTCCGCGCATGAAGGCCAGCGGCGCAATTTCAATCGCATTGCGTTCAAACGCTTTTTGCACGCGGTCAAACCCCATCAGGTCATACAGCGCGTCGTACAAGGGGCGCAAATACGGGTCGACTTTTTGACCCAAGTCCCCAGGTAAGAAACCCAGTTTTTCGCCCGCTTCTACTGCAGGGCGCGTGAGCACAATGCGTTGCACTGCGCTGCGCTCTAGCGCGTCTACCGCGCAGGCCACGGCCAAATAGGTCTTGCCTGTGCCCGCAGGGCCAATGCCAAAGCTGATGTCGTGCGCGGCAATGTTGTCCAGATACGCCGCTTGGGTGGGGGTGCGAGGGCGCAAATCGGTGCGTCGGGTTTGTAGTGTGGGGAGGTCTTCCTCTTCCATCGCGCTGTCGCCTGCCAGCATCAGCTGCACTTGTTCGGGGGGGATGGCTTTGGCCGCACGTTCATACAAGGCTTGCAGCACCTCCATGGCGCGGGTGGCTTTGGCTTTGTGGCCGTCAATCTTGAACTGCTCGTGGCGGTGGGCAATCTTCACATCAAGCGCCAATTCGATGGTGCGTAGGTGCTCGTCGGTGGGCCCGCACAAATGGGACAAGCGCGTGTTGTTGTGCGGGGTAAAGGTGTGGCGAAGAATCAAGTCGATAATCTCTCAAAAGGTTCCCAATGATAGGCAAGATGTGATTGGCAAATTAACCGGCATCCTCAGCGAGAAAAATCCACCCCAAGTTTTGGTGGACTGCAACGGCGTTGGCTACGAGGTCGATGTGCCCATGACCACGTTTTACAACCTGCCCGCCACGGGGGAAAAGGTGTCTTTGCTCACCCATTTCGTGGTGCGAGAGGACGCCCAAATTTTGTACGGTTTTGGCACAGCGGCGGAACGCGCCTCGTTTCGCCAACTCATCAAAATTTCAGGCGTGGGCCCGCGCACTGCGCTTGGTATTTTGAGTGGCCTAAACGCTGACGAGCTGGCGCGGGCAGTGTCTGACCAAGACGTGACGCGTTTGACCAAGGTGCCGGGCATTGGCAAAAAAACCGCTGAGCGTTTGTTGCTTGAACTCAAAGGCAAACTGGGCGCGGATCTGGGGCCCAGCGCTGTGGCGAGTACGGGCAACCAAAGCGACATCTTGCAAGCCTTGCTGGCCTTGGGCTACAACGACAAAGAGGCTGCCGCCGCACTCAAGGCTTTGCCCGCCGATGTGGGCGTGAGCGAGGGCATCAAGCTGGCGCTGAAAAGTTTGGCGAAATAAACCATGAGCATCCAGACCGACGACTTTGGCGAGTTCACCCCCGCGCCCCGCGTGGTGTCTGCTGCGCCCATGTCTTCTAATGAAGAAGCTATTGAACGCGCCTTGCGCCCCAAGCTGCTGCAAGAGTATGTGGGCCAGCCCAAGGTGCGTGAGCAGTTGGAAATTTTCATTGGCGCGGCCAAAAAACGCAGCGAAGCCTTGGACCACGTGTTGCTGTTTGGCCCGCCCGGTTTGGGTAAGACCACGCTGAGCCACATCATTGCGCAAGAGCTGGGTGTGAACCTGCGTTCCACCAGTGGCCCTGTGCTCGAAAAGCCCAAAGACTTGGCGGCGCTGCTCACGGGCTTGGAAAAAAACGATGTGCTCTTCATCGACGAGATTCACCGCCTCTCGCCCGTGGTGGAAGAAATTTTGTACCCCGCGCTCGAGGACTACCAAATCGACATCATGATCGGTGAAGGCCCTGCCGCGCGCAGCATCAAGCTCGACTTGCAGCCTTTCACTTTGGTGGGGGCCACCACGCGCGCAGGCATGTTGACCAACCCGCTGCGCGACCGTTTTGGCATTGTGTCGCGCTTAGAGTTTTACAGCGCCGAAGATTTGCTGCGCATCGTCATGCGCAGCGCGGGCTTGCTCGACACGCCGATTGACGAAGCCGGTGGTTTTGAGATTGCCCGCCGCTCACGCGGCACACCGCGCATTGCCAACCGCTTGCTGCGCCGTGTGCGCGACTATGCCGACGTCAAAGGCACCGGCCGCATCACGCAAGAGATGGCGCAAAAAGCGTTGGCCATGTTGGACGTCGATCCACAAGGTTTTGACTTGATGGACCGAAAACTGCTCGAGGCTGTGATTCACCGTTTTGATGGCGGCCCCGTCGGGCTCGACAACATTGCCGCCAGCATTGGCGAAGAGCGCGACACGATTGAAGACGTGATCGAGCCGTATCTGATTCAGCAAGGCTTTTTGCAACGCACACCGCGTGGGCGCACGGCCACCTTGGCGGCGTATCGTCACTTGGGTGTGACACCGCCCAAGTCGGCGGCAGATTTGTTCAACGAATAAAACACCCTAAGTGGTGGTCTCGTCGCGCGGAGCCCCATGGGTCTCGTCAAAGTGCGACACATCGCCCCAGCCCACCAAGCTCAAACCTTGCGGCGTCCATAGCAAGCGGTTGATGGCGGCATTGCCCAAGTGCCAAGTGCGTGGGGCTTGAATATCTTGCCCAGTTGCCAAGCGATACAGCGCATCCATCACGCCGCCGTGGGCGACCAACACAATTTGCTCGCCAAGGTGCTGACTGGCCAATTCATCCACGCAGCGACGAATACGTTCACGCAAGTCTGTGAGTGACTCGCCACCAGAGGGCGCCCAGTGCGGGTCACGCCCTCGCCAGAGTCGGCATTCTTCTGGATGCTGACTTTCAATCTCGGCCCATGTCTTGCCTTGTAGGTGCCCAAAGTGACGCTCTCGCAACTGCAAGTGGGGTGTCACTTGTGCAGGCGTTGGTGTGCGTGCTGCCAACCGTGCGGGTGCCGTGGCGATGGCTTGTGCGGTTTCAAATGCACGGCGCAAGTCGCTGCTGTAAATCGCTTGGATGGGCTCTTCGGCCAACGCGTGACCAACGCGTTCAGCTTGCCAGCGCCCTGTTTCATTGAGGTCGATGTTGAGGTGGCCCTGAATGCGCGTGTCCACATTCCATAGGGTTTCCCCGTGGCGTATGGCGAGAATTCTTGTGACTTGCATAGGGTCTTAGTTTAAATATTCAAAATCATGCAAAATAGCACGACCGTTCTTTTTATGGCTGCGCTTGTCGCCACATTTGCATGACGACTCCTCGAAAAACCACTGCTTCAGATCACAAGGCTTTGCAAAAAGGCCAGCAAACCAAGGCCGTCATTGTGGATGCGGCCTTGGGCTTGGCGACGCAAATCGGCTTAGAGGGTTTGAGCATTGGCGCTTTGGCCGAAGTTGCGCGCATGAGTAAGTCGGGTGTGTTTGCGCACTTTGGTTCACGCGAAGAATTGCAAATCTCTGTGATTCGCGAATACCACCAGCGCTTTGAAGCCGAAGTGTTCCTGCCTATTTTGCAAGTCGAGCGAGGCTTGCCGCGCTTGAAGCAGCTGTTTGCCAACTGGACCAAGCGCACATCGGCCGAAATTGATTCAGGGTGCCTCTACATTAGCGGCGCAGCAGAGTTTGATGACCGTCCAGGCCCTGTGCGTGATGCATTGGCAAGCTCTGTCAAGACATGGCTCGCTGCGGTGTATCGCACGGTGGCGCAAGCGCGTGACGAAGGCCACTTGGCCGCTGATATCGATGCTGAGCAAATGGTGTTTGAACTGCACGGACTTATTTTGGCCTTGCAGTATGAAGCGCGATTTTTACGGTCGTCTAAATCACTTGCGCGCACCCACAAAGGTTTTGAAAACATCTTGCAACGCTACGGCGCGCAAGATGCCACTCTCGTTCGTCAAACAAGCGCCAAGCGCGCCACTTCATCCAAAAAGTAAGGAGACCCACCATGCCTAGCTACACCCCGCCCTTGCGCGACATGCAATTTGTGCTGCATGAAGTGCTGAACGTGACCGATGACTTAAAGCAAATGCCCAAGCATGCCGATATCGATGCCGACACGATTGCGGCCGTGTTGGAAGAAGGCGGCAAGTTTGCGTCTGAGGTGATTTTCCCGCTCAACCAAGTGGGCGACCAACAAGGTTGTGTGCTCAACCGCGACACGCACGAAGTCAAAACCCCCGATGGTTTCAAAGCTGCATATGACCAATACGTGCAAGGTGGTTGGCCCGCTTTGAGTGCTGATCCTGACTTCGGGGGGCAAGGCTTGCCCGTGGTGGTGAACCAGTGTTTTTACGAAATGCTCAACAGCGCCAACCAAGCGTGGACCATGTACCCAGGCCTCACGCACGGCGCGTACGAGGCCTTGCACGCACATGGCACAGACGCCCAAAAAGCGCTGTACCTGCCCAAGCTCACCAGCGGCGAGTGGACTGGCACCATGTGCTTGACCGAACCGCATTGCGGCACAGACTTAGGTCTATTGCGCACCAAGGCAGAGCCACAAGCCGATGGCACATACCGCATTACGGGTAACAAAATTTTCATCAGCGCGGGCGAGCACGACATGGTGAGCAACATCGTGCATTTGGTGTTGGCACGTTTGCCTGATGCGCCTGCAGGCAGCAAAGGCATCAGTTTGTTTGTAGTGCCCAAATTCCACGTCAACGCCGACGGCAGCCTTGGCGAGCGCAACGGCATTTATTGCGGCGGTTTAGAGCACAAGATGGGCATCCATGGCAACGCCACCTGTCAAATGGTGCTCGATGGCGCGGTAGGCACGATGGTGGGCCAGCCCAACAAAGGGTTGGCCGCGATGTTTGTGATGATGAACGCCGCGCGCGTGGGTGTGGGCATGCAATCGCTGGGCTTGACCGAAGTGGCATATCAAAACGCGCTGGCTTATGCCAAAGACCGTATTCAGTCACGCAGCTTGACGGGGGTGAAAGACCCCAGCAAACCCGCAGACAGCATTTTGGTTCATCCCGATGTGCGCAAGATGCTGCTGACCGCACGCGCCTATGCCGAGGGCGGCCGTGCGCTGGCATTGCACTGTGCCATGTTGATTGACCGTGAGTTGAGCCACCCCGATGAGGCTGTGCGTGCCGAGTCTGCCGAGCAAGTGGCCTTACTTACGCCCATCGTCAAAGCCTTCATCACGGACAACGCCTGGACAGCCACCTCGTCGTGCATGCAAGTGTTTGGTGGGCATGGCTTCATTCGTGAGTGGGGCATGGAGCAATATGTGCGCGATGCCCGCATCAACATGATTTACGAAGGCACCAACACCATCCAAAGCTTGGACTTGTTGGGCCGTAAGGTCTTGGGCAACCAAGGCGCTTCACTTAAGAAATTCGGCAAGCTCATTGCTGCATTGGTGGCTGAGGCGCAGGGCGATGAAGACATGGCCGAGTTCATCAACCCGCTGGCCAAGCTGGGCCAGCAAATGACCCAGTTCACTGGGGAAATTGGCTACAAAGCCTTGGAAAATGCCGACGAAGTGGGCGCTGCAGCGGTGGACTACTTGCGCGTGGCAGGCCACTTGGTGTTTGGCTATTTTTGGGCGCGCATGGCCAAAGTTGCGTTGCAAAAAATTGCAGAAGGCAATCGCGACCCGTTCTACCAGGCTAAGCTGCAAACTGCACGCTTTTACTTTGCTAAGCTCTTCCCTGAGACAGCATCGCTCATGGTCACCGCGCGCGCAGGCTCAGCTGTGCTCATGGAGACAGATGCCGTGTTTGCCTGAGTTGTTTCGTCAACCAATTGGAGTAAATTCAAACCATGACAAATTCATCATTCTTCAAATCATCCGTGGCTCTGATGTTGTTCGTCGCAGGCAACAGCTTTGCACAAATGACACCCGTGGGTACGTGGCACTCGATCGACGACAAAACAGGCGAAGCCAAAGCTGAAATTCAAATCGTTGACAAAGATGGCGCGCTCAGTGGGCGTGTGGTCAAGTCACTGCGCAACAACCCCAACGCCAAAAAGACTTGCGAGGACTGCAAAGACGATCGCAAGGGTCAAGCCATCATCGGCATGGAAATCATCCGTGGCGTGAAGCCTGATTCATCCGGTGAGAACCTGTGGGCCAGCGGCGGAAAAATTTTGGACCCTGAAAACGGCAAAGAGTACACCGTCAAAATGGTGCCTTTAGAGGGCGGCAAAAAGCTGCAAGTGCGCGGCTACATTGGTCCGTTCTACCGCACCCAAGTGTGGTCGCGTGTTCAGTAATTAGGAAATCTATGTCCGAAATTTTGAGCCACATCGATGCGGGTGTGATGACCCTGACGTTTAACCGCGTCGACAAGAAGAACTCACTCACGGCTGCGATGTACACGGCATTGGCAGATGCCGTCGAGCAAGCCGAGCGCAATCCTGAAGTACGTGTGTTGGTATTTCAGGGGCATGAGGCGGTGTTTTGTGCGGGCAATGACATTGCTGACTTTTTGCACAACCCGCCATCCTCGCAAGACGCGCCCGTGTTTCGTTTGTTGCGCAACATAGCCGCCTTTCCAAAGCCTGTGTTAGCTGCTGTGGCTGGCCCTGCAGTGGGCATTGGAACCACGCTGTTGTTTCATTGCGATTTGGTTTATGCAGGCGACAACGCTGCGTTTGCCATGCCGTTTGTCAACCTTGGCGTGTGCCCTGAAGCTGCGTCGAGTTTGCTCGCGCCCCAAATGATGGGCTACCACCGTGCTGCCGAAGCGCTGTTGATGGGGGAGCCGTTCATGGCAGAGGCAGCCCTAGAAATTGGCTTGGTCAACCGCGTGTTGCCACCCACCGAGGTCAATAGCTATGCGCAAGCGCAAGCGCGTAAGCTGGCAGCCAAACCGTTGTCATCACTGCTGGAAACCAAACGTTTGATGAAGGCAGGTCAAGCTGCTTTGGTGCAAAAACAAATGAACGAAGAAGCGGCTTCGTTTGGGCGCATGCTCACAGAGCCGGCGGCCAAAGAGGCGTTTGGCGCCTTCATGGAAAAGCGTAAGCCAGATTTTTCCAAACTTTAAAGACGATTTGGATGACGCCGCCCACCTCTGCCCCAGCTGTTTTTGAAGCTGAGTATTTAGAGCTTTTTCGTGAAATTTACGAAGAAAAAATCGTCTTCAATCGTTTGCTCGGCCTCAAGATGCTGAGCATTACGCCTGAGGAGGTGGTAGCTCGCATCGATATGCGCCCAGACTTGGTCGGGCACTACGCGTACAACCGCATTCATGGTGGCGTCATTAGCGCGGTGCTGGATGCCATTGGCAGCGCCGCCGTCATGGCGTGCTTGGCGGCAAAGCACATGAAGGAGCCGCCCGCTGAGCGCTTAGAACGCTTTGCCAAGCTCGGCACGATTGATTTGCGAGTGGACTATTTGCGCCCAGGCATCGGTGAACACTTCACCATTCATGCACATGCCTTGCGCGTCGGCACACGTGTCGGTACCTCGCGTATGGAGTTTCGTGGGCCAGACGGTACGTTGATGTCTACAGGCACTGGGGCCTACATCGTTTCTTGACCTCAGTCTTTGGGAATGACGCGTGGCTTGCCGTCTTTGTCGATGGCCACATAGGTGAGGGTGGCTTGCGTCACTTTGACGTATTGCCCTTGTTCATTCCAACGCTCGGCAAATACTTCGACGCTCACGGTGATCGAGGTGTTGCCCAAGTGCACCACGCGTGAGAAAAAGCTCAAGATATCGCCCACGCGCACGGGCTGCTTGAAGATGAACTCGTTCACTGCCACGGTGGCAAAACGCCCGCGTGCATGACGCGCGGGCAACACAGCGCCTGCCAAGTCCACCTGCGCCATCACCCAGCCGCCAAAAATATCGCCATTGGCATTGCAGTCGGCGGGCATGGGGATGACCTTCAAAACCAGCTCTTGGTCTGTGGGCAGATGTTCTGCGTGGGGGCGGGGTGTGTGAGACATGGGCACAATCGATGGGTTATTTATCGGCATTGTGCAACATGCGTCACCACGGTCATTCTTCGATTCCCCTGCCCGACGGGCAGGTTCCCCAGCAGCGCGCTGATAGCGACACCCTCAAGCGCCTGTTCCCTTATTTGTGGCAATACAAGTGGCGTGTGTTCGCCGCCTTGGTGTTCATGGTGGGGGCCAAGCTGGCCAACGTGGGCGTGCCGCTGTTGCTCAAAGAGTTGATCGACGCCATGTCGTTCAAGCCCAACGATCCGATGGCTGTTCTTGTGGTGCCCGTGTCGTTGTTGTTGGTGTACGGCGTGTTGCGCTTGTCGGCGTCGGCGTTCACCGAGTTGCGCGAGTTGGTGTTTGCCAAAGCCACGCAAGGCGCAGCACGGCAAATTGCGTTGGAAACGTTTCAGCATTTGCATGGCTTGAGTTTGCGTTTTCACTTGGAGCGCCAAACGGGCGGCATGACGCGCGACATCGAACGTGGTGTGCGTGGTATTGAGTCGCTCATCTCCTATTCGCTCTACAGCATCGTGCCCACACTGATTGAAGTTGCATTGGTGCTGAGCATCTTGGCGGTGAAATTTGATGTGTGGTTTGCGGGCATCACCGTGCTGGCGTTGGCGATGTACATCGTGTTCACCGTCAAGGTGACCGAGTGGCGCACGCAGTACCGCCGCCAAGCCAATGAGTTTGACTCAGCGGCCCACACCAAAGCCGTGGATTCCTTGCTCAACTACGAAACCGTCAAATACTTCAACAACGAAGCCTTTGAGGCCGCGCGTTACGACAAAAGCCTAGAAGCGCTGCGCCGCGCACGTTTGAAAGCGCAAACCTCGTTGTCGCTGCTCAACACGGGGCAGCAGCTCATCATCGCCGTGGCTTTGGTGGCCATGCTGTGGCGCGCCACGCAAGGCGTGGTCGATGGCCGCATGACCTTGGGCGACTTGGTCATGATCAATGCTTTCATGATTCAGCTTTACATCCCGCTCAACTTTTTGGGTGTGCTCTACCGCGAAATCAAGCAAAGCCTGACCGACCTTGACCGCATGTTCACCTTGATGGAAAAAGAACGCGAAGTGGCTGACGATGTAGGCGCCAAAGACTTGGCCCTGCAAGCCTCGCCCCATGTGCGTTTTGACAATGTGGTGTTTGCCTACGAAGCCACACGCCCGATTTTGCAAGGCGTGAGCTTTGACATTCCTGCAGGCAAAACCGTGGCGGTGGTGGGGGCCTCGGGCTCAGGCAAGTCGACGCTGGCGCGTTTGCTGTTTCGCTTTTACGACGTGGGCGCAGGCGCCATCACCATTGACGGCCAAGACATTCGCTGCGTCACGCAACTGAGCGTGCGCCGCGCCATTGGCATCGTTCCGCAAGACACCGTGCTGTTCAACGATACGGTGCGCTACAACATCGCCTATGGCCGACCTGAGGCCACCCCTGAAGAAGTGGAGCAAGCCGCCAAGGCTGCGCACATTCACGACTTCATCGCGGCCACGCCCAAGGGCTACGACACCATGGTGGGCGAGCGCGGCTTGAAACTTTCTGGTGGTGAAAAGCAACGTGTAGCCATTGCCCGAACCTTGCTCAAAAACCCGCCGATTTTGATTTTTGATGAGGCCACTTCAGCACTCGATAGTGCCAACGAGCGAGCGATCCAAGCCGAGCTACAAAGTGCGGCGCAGAACAAAACCACGTTGGTGATTGCGCACCGTCTTTCTACCGTGGTGGATGCGCATGAGATTTTGGTGATGGACGCGGGGTGCATTGTGGAGCGTGGCACGCATGCGGCGCTGCTGGCTATGAATGGCAAGTACGCGCAGATGTGGGCGTTGCAGCAGTCTGCTGAGGGTTGATTCTTCTGCCGTCGTGTTGCGTTCTTAGGTTTGTGTGTTTTTAGTTGCAGCGAAGCTTGGGTGGCACACCCCAAACGGCTTACATCGCTTCGCGACGAATGGCGCCTTATTGGGGTGCGCCACCCAAGCTTCTCTTGGTTAACGGTGGGCACACTTGCCATGTTTGTAGCGATGGCTTTGCGCTGGTATGAATAAAGCAAGCATCAGCCACCTGAAGCTTTCTCAACAACAACATGCGGGTTGGGATAGGCAGATGCGGCGCCATTCGTCGCGAAGCGATGTAAGCCGCGTCTGCCTACCCCAACTCGTATCTACGAGGACAAAGAAAAAGGGCCTATCGTAAAAACGAGAGGCCCTTTAAAGCGACTTTTGGTCTCCGCTCACATCGCCAAGCGATATGAGCTTCGCCCGAAGACTGACAAATGCGCTTCGCTTGGGTCTTACAGACCCGCAGCCGCTTTCAAAGCGGCTGCTTTGTCAGTCTTCTCCCAAGTAAATTCAGGCTCTTCACGACCAAAGTGACCATAAGCCGCTGTCTTGCTGTAGATGGGGCGTAGCAAGTCGAGCATTTGGATGATGCCTTTGGGGCGCAGGTCAAAGTGCTCGGCCACCAGTGCTGACAACTTGTCGTCAGAGATCACGCCAGTACCTGCCGTGTTCACCGTGATGTTCATGGGACGTGCCACGCCAATTGCGTAAGCCACTTGCACTTGGCACTGCTTGGCCAAGCCTGCTGCCACGATGTTTTTCGCCACGTAGCGTGCAGCGTAAGCAGCAGAGCGGTCCACCTTCGATGGGTCTTTGCCAGAGAAAGCGCCACCGCCGTGAGGGCACGCGCCGCCGTAGGTGTCCACAATGATCTTTCGGCCAGTCAAGCCGCAATCGCCTTGTGGGCCACCGATGACAAAACGGCCTGTGGGGTTGATCAAATACTTGGTGTCTTGCAACCACTCTTTGGGCAACACGGGCTTGATGATTTCTTCGATGATGGCTTCATTGAAGCTGGCCTTCATCTTCGTGGCTGACTCGCTTTGGTCAGGGCTGTGCTGGGTGGAGAGCACCACGGTGTCAATGCTGTGAGGCTTGCCGTCCACATAACGCATGGTCACTTGGCTCTTGGCATCAGGGCGCAAGAAAGGCAAGCGGCCGTCTTTGCGCAACTGGGCTTGGCGCTCGACCAAACGGTGGGCGTAGTAGATGGGGGCGGGCATCAGCTCTGGTGTTTCGCTGCAAGCGTAGCCAAACATCAGGCCTTGGTCGCCCGCGCCGATGTTGAGGTGGGCGTCAGATGCGTGGTCTACGCCTTCGGCGATGTCGTTGGATTGCTTGTCGTAGCACACCATCACAGCGCAACCCTTGTAGTCGATGCCGTAGTCGGTGTTGTCGTAGCCGATGCGTTTGATGGTGTCGCGTGCGACTTGGATGTAGTCGACGTGCGCGTTGGTGGTGATCTCGCCGGCCAAGACGACCAAGCCGGTGTTGGTCAGGGTTTCGGCAGCTACGCGGCTGCGTGGGTCTTGTTCAAAGATGGCGTCCAAAATCGCGTCAGAGATTTGGTCTGCCACTTTATCTGGGTGGCCTTCTGAGACGGATTCAGAAGTGAACAGGTAGTCGTTAGACATGAAAAAAGCTCCTTGTTTTCAATGGGTTGTTCGGCGTTGCCGACCCTGAAAACTTGGAGCCCAGCGAACGCTTTAGCAGTTGTGTGGGCTTATCCCTCACTCTCACACCGTAGTGTGTTGTCGCCCTGCAAGTAGTTCTGTAACTCGGCGACAATCAGAATTCTAGTGGATTTATCAAAGTCATCAAAAAGTTCATGTCCGCCGTCACACGTCTGTTTCAATTTCTAGCTCGCGTCCCACTGCCATTGATGCAGCGTTTGGGTGCTGTGCTCGGTTGGTTGGTGTGGTGGCTGTCGCCCAGTTATCGCCGCAACTTCAAAGCCAATGTGCAGGCTTCGGGTGTGGCATGGCGCGACGCGCGTCCTGCAGTGGCGGCCATCGGTTCGATGGTGGCCGAATTGCCTTGGGTGTGGATGCGCCCTCATACGGCCACGCTCGACGGCTTAGTGAAGTGGGATGGTGCAGAGTATTTTGAATCTGCCATGCAAGCCGGTAAGGGCGTCATCATCATGTCGCCACATTTGGGTGCGTGGGAGATTGGTGCGCAAGCCATTGCCGAAAAATTTGGCCCCGCCCACGGTCCCATGATTGCTCTGTTTCGTCCCGCACGCAAAGCTTGGTTAGAACCCCTGGTGGCAAACGCCCGCACTCGCCCTTATTTAGATTCAGCGCCTACCTCATTGGCGGGCGTGCGCACGCTGATTCGCGCTTTGCGCAACGGCGGATACACGGCCATCTTGCCTGACCAAGTGCCGCCACTTGGCCAGGGTGTGTGGGCGCCTTTTTTCGGTCGCGAGGTCTACACCATGACCTTGCTTGCAAAGCTGGCGCAACAAACAGGCGCGCAAGTCATCATGACATGGTGTGAGCGCTTGCCTGTCGGTCAAGGCTTTTGCATGCACATGCGTCCGTTTGACGCCCCCGAAATGAAAGATGCCACAGTGTCACCTGAAGCGGCGGCTGCAGCCGTGAATCGAGGCGTAGAACGCATGGTGCTCGATGCACCAGGCCAATACATGTGGGGCTATGCTCGCGGCAAGCAGCCACGTAACGAGGGATAAACCATGGGCAGTCAATTGGGGTTGTGGTTGTTGCAAGCCTTGGCAAAGCTGCCACTGTCATGGTTACGCGCTCTAGGCGCTTTATTGGGCTACGTGCTTTTTTATGTCGTGCGTTCTCGCCGTCATGTGGTGCTCACCAATTTGCGTTTGTGCTTCCCTGAATGGACGCATGCAAAGCGTTTAGACATCGCGCGTGATTCATTTGTGTATTTCGCCCAAGCTTGGCTGGACCGCGGATGGTTATGGCATGCGAGCGCAGATTGTTTGCGTCAACGCCTCACCATGTCAGGCGATCTCGATGTGCTGGTTGAACGCAAACCCACAGTGCTGTTTGTCCCCCATTTTGTGGGCTTGGATGCTTGCTCCGTGGCTGTGATCTTGAACTACCAAGTGCCGATGACTGCGATCATTACGCCTCAGTCAAATAAAGTAGTTGATCGATGGGTTCGTGACGGTCGCTTGCGTTTTGGTCACGCCACATTGTTAGAGCAAACCGATGGCATCAAACCCATCATTGCATCCATGCGACGAGGTGAATATTTGCATTTGTCTCCAGATATGAGCTTTGGTTTGGCTCAGTCCGTATTCGTACCGTTTTATGGGCAACAAGCAGCAACCGTACCTTCGCTGTCACGCCTCGCACAATTAGGGCGCGCACGTGTGGTGCCTATGACCTCGCGTCTCACCAAAACAGGGTACGAAATCGTTTTGCACCCCGCTTGGGAAAACTACCCCACCGAAGATGCTTTAGCCGACACAGCGTTGATGAATGCACGCTTGGAAAAGCTGATCGACGATATGCCGGCCCAATACTTCTGGGTGCATAAGCGCTTTAAAACACGCCCTCCAGGATCTCCCAGCCTTTATTGATGCGTTAAGCGTGCATCCACTGATACAAGGTGGTGGCGACTTCGTCTACGCCTTGCTTTTTCAGGGCTGAGAACAACCGCACTTCACCGCCACCGGCTTGCAGCTTGGTGATTTGCAATGCTTTGTTGGCTTCTGTGCGGTTGAGTTTGTCCGCTTTGGTCAGCAAGACCAAAAACTTCAGACCTTCTTCTACGCGTGGGCGAATCACGTCCAACAAAATTTCGTCCAGCTCGGTCAGGCCGTGGCGTGGGTCGCACATCAACACCACCGCGCGCAAATTGGGGCGTGTGAGCAAGTAATTGGCCATCACCTGTTGCCAGCGGATCTTGTCTTGTTTGGGTACGGCGGCGTAGCCGTAGCCTGGCAAGTCTGCCAGCACAGCATCGGTCTTGCCTTGTCGGCCCATGGCAAACAAGTTGATGTGCTGGGTGCGACCGGGCGTTTTGGAGGCAAAAGCCAAACGCTTTTGCTGGGTCAGCACGTTGATGCAGGTCGATTTGCCTGCGTTGGAGCGCCCCACAAAGGCGATTTCAGGCAAGTCGTAGGTGGGCAGGTGGTGCAGTTGCGCGGCGGTGGTTAAAAACCGTGCGGTGTGCAACCAGCCCATGGCGTATTTGGCTTGGTCTTTGGGGTTGAGTAGCTCAAAAGCGGCTTTGGCAGCGGCGCGGTCAGCGTCACGTTGGGCCTCGAATTCAGCGTTCAAGACCGCGATTTCGGGCACCTCGGGCGCGTCATTTGGGGCGGGGGTGTCGTGTGGGTCTGGCTGGTTCATGCGGCATTGTAGAATCACCGCAGTTTTTCGCCGTCTTTGAGACTCATTAACCAAAGAACACTTATGAAGCTGATTGCCTCCTTGTTGATCGCCGCCGCTTTGGTGGCCCCCGCCCTTTCTAACGCCGCTGAGCCAGTAGCCCCTGCTGCCAAGGCCGACTTAGCCAAAGGTGAAGCCACTTACACCGCAGTTTGTGCTGCTTGCCACGGTGCGGATGGCAACTCTGGTTCTCCCGCCTACCCCAAGTTGGCGCAGCAGCATGCGGATTACACCGTCAAACAATTGCAAGAGTTCAAGTCTGGCAAACGCGCCAATGCCATCATGAGTGGCATGGCAGCGGGCCTGTCTGATGCCGATATGAAGAATGTGGCCGCATGGTTGGCTACTAAAAACTCGGCCGCCAACTTTGCCAAAGAAAAAGACTTGGTCGTCTTAGGTGAGCGCATCTACCGCGGTGGCGTGGCTGACCGTCAGATTGCAGCTTGTGCAGGTTGCCATAACCCAACAGGCGCTGGTATTCCCGCCCAATACCCACGCTTGGCTGGACAGCATGCCGACTACACCGTGTCTCAGTTGAATGCTTTCCGTGAGCATGGCAACAAAGGTGCGGGTCAAAACATTGGCCGCGGTAATAGCATTCAAATGAGCAACGTGGCTGCAAAGCTCAACGACCGTGAAATCAAAGCGGTGGCCGATTACATCGCCGGTTTGCGTTAATTCGGCGCTGACAACTCTCCAAGAAAAGCTGGCCTTGTGCCAGCTTTTTTGTTTTCTGGCGGAAGGTCTTTTGCCATGCGCGTGAAGCGAAATTAACAATGCCTCACAATGCGAACACTTTTTAATTCAACGGCACGTCCCATGCGCTTCTCTCAATTCTCGAAAGGTTCGGATTCTGGCTTTGTGCATGCTGTGAGCTCTGACATCACGCCGCCCGCCGTCTATGCCCAGCGCCGCGATTGGCTCAAGCAAGTGGCCGCCGGTGCAGCAGGTTTGTCAATGGCGACTTGGGCGGCCCGTGAAGCCTTGGCTCAAGCGCCCAACGAGGCTGTCTTGCGCCCAGGCAAGTTAGCCCCCCTGACGGGCTCAGTCAGCCGTGTGAGTGGCGCCAATACCCTAGAAAAAATCACCAGTTACGTTGACGCCAGCAGCTACAACAACTTCTACGAATTTGGCACAGACAAATCTGACCCCGCCAAATACGCGCATACGCTGCAGACCAAACCATGGTCGGTCGAGGTTGAAGGTCTTGTTAAAAAGCCAGGCCGCTTCGACCTAGACGTTTTGCTCAAACTCAGCCCGATGGAGGAGCGCATTTACCGCTTGCGTTGCGTGGAAGGCTGGTCAATGGTCATTCCATGGGTGGGTTATTCGCTGGCCGAACTCATCAAACGTGTCGAACCTTTGGGCAGCGCCAAGTATGTGGAGTTCATCACCCAAGCTGACCCTAAAACTATGCCAGGCGTACGTTCGCGCTTGCTCGATTGGCCCTACGTCGAGGGCTTGCGCATGGACGAGGCCATACACCCTTTGACGCTGCTGAGCTTTGGCATGTACGGCGAAGTACTGCCCAATCAAAACGGTGCGCCTGTGCGCTTGGTCGTGCCGTGGAAATACGGGTTCAAGAGTGCCAAGAGTTTGGTGAAGATCCGCTTCGTTGAAAAACAACCCATCAACTCCTGGGGCCGCTCTGCCCCTCAGGAATATGGGTTCTATTCCAACGTCAACCCGAACGTGAACCACCCACGCTGGAGTCAAGCCACTGAGCGACGCATTGGTGAAGATGGCTTGTTCTCCAAAAAGCGCAAAACCTTGATGTTCAATGGCTACGAAGCGCAAGTGGGCCAGCTGTATGCGGGCATGGATTTGAGCAAGCTGTATTGATGTTCAAAGCCTCCTTGCGTCACGCTTTGCAACACCGCAGCGCCGAACCCGTGCTGTGGCTGTTGTGCTTGATGCCTTTGGCGTGGCTGGTGTGGGGCACTGCAAATGACGCTTTAGGTGCCAACCCCGCGGAGTATTTGATTCGTACCACAGGCGATTGGACGCTGCGTTTGCTGTGTGTGACGTTAGCAGTGACGCCATTGCGTGTGATGTTGGGCTTGCCTGAGTTAGCCAAGTTCAGGCGTATGTTTGGCTTGTTCACCTACTTTTATGTTGTGCTGCATTTGTTTTGCTACAGCTGGCTCGACATGGGATTTGAGTGGGTAGATATTGCAGCCGATATCGGTAAGCGTCCATTTATTTTGGTGGGATTTGGCGCGTTTGTGTTGCTCACGCCTTTGGCGCTGACCTCGTTTAATCGAGCCATTCGGTGGTTAGGAGCCATGCGTTGGCAATGGTTGCACCGTCTTGTGTATGTTGTGGCCGTATTGGCGGTATTGCACTTTTTTTGGATGCGTGCGGGGAAGAGCAACTTTGCGGAGGTGTTTGTTTATGCTTCTGTGCTGTTTCTGTTGCTTGCTTGGCGCGTTGTGCGCTCTTCTGTTTGGGGTGGTTTGTCTCGTTCGGGTGGCTTCACTCGCTGATGCGGCTACGGGCGTACGGCCCCTTCCTCATGCTGGAGTACCAGAAATCGTCAGGGGCCGCACACCCGTAGCCGCATCGGGTTGTGGGTGGTGAATCGATGCACGCCACCTAGGCTTGTGCTTCAGAGGTGTGTTTTTGCTGCTCGTCGTGGCAGAGCGAGAGAAAAAATCAGCGAACCAAAGCTTCGCAAGCCATTTGATCCGCCACTGTCTCACGACGACGAATCACATGTGCCTTCGTTCCATCCACCAAAATCTCAGCTGCACGACCACGCGTGTTGTAGTTGCTCGACATCGCCATGCAATACGCACCGGTGGACAACACCGCCAACAAGTCGCCCGCTTGCACCGTGAGCTGACGGTCACGGCCCAACCAGTCGCCGCTTTCGCACACTGGGCCGACCACGTCATATGTCACCGTGTCGCCTGTACGCGCTGACACAGGCACGATTTGGTGGAAGGCTTCGTACATCGCGGGGCGAGGTAAGTCGTTCATGGCGGCGTCGACGATGCAGAAGTTCTTTTGCTCGCCAGGCTTGATGTATTGCACCTCGGTCAAGCACACGCCCGCGTTGCCCACGAGTGAGCGGCCGGGTTCGATCATCAGCTGGCGCTGACCGTAGCCGCGTGCGTCGAGCTTGGTCAAGAGTTGTGCCCACAACGCATCTGCGGCGGGTGGTGTGTCGCCGTTGTAGTTGATGCCCAAACCACCGCCAAAGTCGATGTGGTGAATGGAAATGCCTGCTGCTTCAATCGCGTCGACCAAATCCAACACACGGTCCATGGCGTCGAGGTAGGGTGTGCTCTCTGTGATTTGCGAGCCGATGTGGCAGTCAATGCCTGTCACTTGCAAGCCGGGCAGGCTGGCCGCACGTTGGTACGTGGCCAAAGCACGTTCATGCGCCACACCAAACTTATTGCCTTTGAGGCCGGTGGAAATATAGGGGTGGGTTTTGGCGTCCACGTTGGGGTTGACGCGAATGCTCACGGGCGCGCGTTTGCCCATGCCGTGGGCCACGTCGCTCAACACTTCGAGCTCGGCTTCGCTCTCCACATTGAAGCAAGCAATGCCCGCTTCCAAAGCCTTGCGCATTTCAGCGCGTGTTTTGCCCACGCCAGAGAAGATGACCTTAGACACATCTCCGCCTGCGGCGATCACGCGGTCGAGCTCACCGCCAGAGACGATGTCAAACCCACAGCCTGCTTGCGCAAACACTTGCAACACGGCAAGAGATGAGTTGGCCTTCATGGCGTAGCAAATGCGCGCGTTACGACCTGCAAAACCGCGCTGGTAGGCAGCCAAGGCGCTCAGCATGGCGGCTTTGGAATACACAAACAAAGGCGTGTCGTGGGCGTGCGCGAGGTCGGCGAGTTTGACGCCTTCCAAATACAAATCGTTGTGTTGGGTGGCCACAAAGGGCGCACCGGCAAGCGTGGTGTGTGTCATTGGCAGAGCTTAGAAATTAACGGCCAGCTGCAGAGGCTGCGCTGGCTGGGGTTGAAGCGGCGGGTGCTGTAGTTTTGCGGGGGGGAGCTGCAGGCGTTGTAGCAGCGCTCGCGGCAGGAGCGGGCGCAGGCGCAGCTGAATCGCCAGGGAACTGGCGGCGCACAATCTCAGGTAAGGTGGCGCGCTGCTTGAATTCGGGGTCATTGGGCAGATAGAGTGCGCCCTTTTGGCCACAAGCCGTCAGTAAGGCGCTAGCGCACAAGACAGAGGCCACACACGCACGCAGGCTTGTGCCCGTGACTAGAATCTTTTGTTCAATACCCATGGTTCAAATTGTAATGACCGATCTCGAATTCTTAGACCGCGCTGAACTTCTTCTCAAAGCGATTGAATTGGCTTGCGACCGCATCAATGACGAGGGCAATGTGGACATCGACAACCAGCGCGTGGGCGGCATGATCACGCTCACGTTTGAGAACAAGAGCCAGATCATCGTCAACTTGCAAAAACCCCTGCACGAGGTGTGGTTGGCGGCACGCTCTGGGGGCTACCACTTCAAGTTCGATGGCCAGCAATGGGCCGACACCAAAGGGCAGGGCGAGTTCTTTGAGCGATTGAGCCAAGACGCCACTTCGCAAACGGGACAGGCCTTAAGTTTTCACGCCTGATAGCTTGTGACATGAAAAAAACAAGGGCGCTGTCTGCGCCCTTGTTGTTAGTTCTTGAACAGATCAAGAATTTTCTTCTTCTCGTCATTGACTGGAAGCTGTTCATTGCTGCCAGCCGGTTTGGCTTCCATGCCTAAGCTGCTCACGCCACTGCCCTTGCTGAATTCTGTATACGCCCAATCGCCGCCTTCATGGCTTAGACCAGCTGGCGGCACGGGCTCAGCCACTGGCACGTTTTGCAAGGCGTGTTGCATGTAGCTGATCCACACGGGCAAGCTCAAGCCTCCGCCGGTTTCGCGGTCGCCCAGTTTGCGTGGGGTGTCGTAGCCAATCCATGTCACGGCGGTGAGGGTGGGGTGGTAGCCCGCAAACCATGCGTCCATCGAATCGTTGGTGGTGCCCGTCTTGCCGTAAATGTCATTGCGTTTCAGAGTGGCTTGTGCACGTGCGGCTGTGCCTGAGCGTGTGACTTCTTGCAGCAAGCTAGTCATGACAAACGCATTGCGTGCATCGATGGCGCGGGCCGATTCATCCAAGGGTGGGGGCGTGAACTCAGACAGCACCTTGCCCATTTGGTCGGTCACCTTGGTGATGAGGTAGGGGTTCACGCGGTAGCCGCCGTTGGCAAACACCGAATAACCCGTGGCTACTTGCATGGGGGTGACTGAGCCAGCACCGAGTGCCATGGTCAGATAGGGGGGATGCTTTTCTGCGTCAAAGCCAAACTGGGCAATCCAGTCCTGCGCGTTTTGCGCACCTACTGCCTGCAGCACACGAATTGAAATCATGTTCTTCGATTTGGCCAAGCCTTTTCGCAAGGTCATCGGGCCTTCAAACGTGCCGTCGTAGTTTTTGGGTTCCCAGGGTTGGCCGCCCGTCACGCTGGCATCGAAGAACAAAGGCGCATCGTTCACCACGGTCATCGGCGTGAAGCCCTTTTCCAGTGCGGCTGAATAAATGAATGGCTTAAAGCTCGAACCTGGCTGGCGCCATGCTTGGGTCACGTGGTTGAACTTGTTTTTGTTGAAGTCAAAGCCGCCCACCAGTGCGTGAATCGCGCCGTCACGTGGGTCGATGGACACAAACGCACCTTCTACCTCAGGCAGTTGGGTAATCTCCCAGCCGCCTTTGGCGGTCTTGGTGATGCGTACCAAAGCGCCTGGACGCAGCTTGATATTGGGGGGAGCTTTCTCAGACAAGCCTGACTGCACGGGCTGCAGGCCATCGCCTGTGATTTCCAGCACTTCGCTGTTTTGGCGCATCACGCGCACCTTTTTAGGTGCGGCCTCAAGGACGACTGCAGCCAGCAAGTCGCCCTTGTCACCTTGCTCAATCAGGGCGTCGTCAATCGCGTCTTCCAGCTCAGAGGGTTTGGTGGGCAAGTTGATGAAGCGCTCAGGGCCGCGGTAGTGTTGGCGGCGCTCATAGTCCATGATGCCGCGGCGCAGCGCAAAGTAAGCGGCTTGTTGGTCGCTGGCGCGGATGGTGGTGTAGACGTTCAGTCCACGTGTATAAATTTCAGGACCGTACTGGGCAAACATCAGCTGACGCGCCATTTCGGCCACATAGTCGGCGTGGGTGTTGAAGCTGCTAGCAGCAGTGCGGATTTTCAATTCTTCTTGTTTGGCTGCGGCAGCTTGTTCGGCCGTGATGAACCCATTCTCTTCCATGCGCTCAATGATGTAGAGCTGGCGTGCACGTGCACGCTTGGGGTTGACAATGGGGTTGTAGGCCGAGGGCGCTTTGGGCAAGCCCGCCAACATGGCGGCTTCAGCAATGCTGATGTTTTTCAATGGCTTGCCAAAGTAGGCTTCAGAAGCCGCTGCAAAACCGTAAGCACGGTTGCCCAGATAAATTTGGTTCAGATAGATTTCAAAAATCTGATCTTTCGTGAGCATGTGCTCGAGCTTGCTGGTCAGCAAAATTTCATAAATTTTGCGAGTGAAGGTTTTTTCTGATGACAGATAGACGTTACGTGCCACCTGCATGGTGATGGTTGATGCACCTTGGCTCTTGGCGCGGCCCAAGTTGGCTAGACCAGCACGTGCTAAGCCGATGTAGTCCACGCCGTTGTGTTGGTAAAAACGCGCATCCTCAATCGCCAGCACTGCGTCTTTCATCACCTTAGGAATGTCTTTGAAAGGGGTGAGGTTACGTTTCTCTTCCCCAAACTCGCCAATTTGTGTGCCTTCGACCGAGTAGACGCGCATCGACAACTTAGGGCGGTAATCAGCCAAGTCAGAAACGTCTGGTAATTGAGGGTAGGCCATGGCCAGCGCTACCGCCACGAGCAGGGCCAGAATCACGGCGAATGCAGCGCCAATACCAAAGGTCCAGAGCAAGACATGACTCAGCAAAGAGCGAGGCGCAGCAGGTGCGGCAGTGTGTTCTTTCGAACCTTCGGGGGTGTGGTTTGTCGCCATAGGTGAGAAGGATTATAAAAACACGCTTTCATCACAAAAGTCTCGAGTCAAACACCTCCGCAGTCGCCTGTCAACGCGTTGAAATGGGCCTTCCCTCAGCCTCAAAAAGGAAGTGTCATGCGTTGGCCCTCATGGTTGCCCAGACCGCGCCCGCGTCGTTTGAGCGTGTTGGGGCTGGATATTGGCCCCGAGGTTTGTACCGTGGTGGTGCTCAGTGGCTCGTCCACAGCGCCTGAAAGCGTGTGTTGCGCCGAGTGTTTAGCCTTGCCAGATGGCATGGTGGCCCATGGTGAGGTGTTGCGCTCAGAAGCCTTAGGTGAGTGGCTGAAGTCTTTTCTAGAAGCGGGTGACTATCAGCCCCAGCTTGCTTACATAGGTGTGAGTGACGCGCTGGTCAGCAACCACCTTGTGACGCTCGCAGCTGGTCTGTCTCCGGCTGATGTGGCGTTTCAGTTGCAGGTGGAGGTGCAGTCGTTGTTGCCGGCGTATGCACCCGAGGTGTGTATCGATTTCGCCCCCGATTCCGAGCCTGCCCTTGCAGGTCAGCAACGCTACTTGGTACAAGCCGCGTCTCGCCCCATGGTGGAGGCGTTGCAGAGGGTGGCGCATGCGGCTGGGTTGACTGCCAAAGCGGTTGAACCTCGGGGTGACGCCGCACAACGCGTAGCCAAAAGCCACGCATTTGCCCAGTTGCCCGCAGCCAGTGCAGCCCTTGCTTTGCAATGCGATGAAGCCTTTGGTTTGGCTCTGCGTGCTTGGCATGACCACGGCGCTAATTTGTTGTCACCCCAAGCGCATGCGCAGCATCTGCTGCGCCGTGCTTGGCTGTTGGGAGTGGCTGTGTGTGCCATGGGTGGGGCGGTCTTGGCCGCTGGCTTTGCAATGGTGATTGCCTCTGCCGCCGAGGCCAAACACCAGCACATGGGCGATGTGGTGGCCTCGGCCCGTGCTTACGACGCGGCTCACAAAGCACATGCCCAGGCCAAAGCCTTGCAACAGCGGCAAACCGAACAAGCACGTTGGCTCAAAACCCGCCAAGACTTGCAGTCCCAAAGCTTGCAATGGAGCCGTGTGCTCAGCCAGTCCGCGCAGGGTATTTGGGTGGCCAGTGTGAAGCAGCAAGGCACGCACTGGACGGTGCAGGGTGAAGCGCTGTCATCAGGCCACGCACAGAAATTGGTGCAAAAGCTCAAAGCTCTCGATATCTGGGCACAAGCTCCTGAGTTACCACAGCTGCAAGTCATGCCAGCGGTGTCCACCACTGGCTTGCCCGTTTGGCAATTTCGCATTGAAGCTGATTTGAAAGTAGGTGTCTGATGGATTGGCGTCAACCATGGCTGTGGCCCAAACACTTTCAATACGTCTTGTTTGTGGGGGCTGGTTTGTTAGGTATCTTGTTGCTCAGCCCATGGTGGGTGCGCAGTTGGAATACATG
>JACCDS010138434.1_pt1 | contig 29539 bp, 17 predicted proteins | sample 7446441 | NCBI WGS metagenome assembly JACCDS01 (sample SAMN15323445, study PRJNA562643) | freshwater metagenome | isolation source: river surface water | place: USA:Blue River Watershed | collected 2017-08-17 | reverse complement strand
TGGTTGTGGTCGCGGCCGTTGACCTTGCCCGCGTTCGCGCCCGCCGTCGGCAACTCCACCACCGGAGTACGCCCGAACTCGCCGCCCCAGATCACGAGCGTGTCGTCGAGCATGCCGCGTTGTTTCAGATCCTTCAGCAGCGCACCGATCGCCTGGTCGCTCTCGCGCGCCAACTTCCGGTGGTTCACTTCGAGGTCGTCGTGGTTGTCCCAGGGCTGCCCCTCGCCGTGCCACACCTGCACGAACCGCACGCCGCGTTCGAGCAGCCGCCGCGCCATCAGCAATTGCCGGCCCTGCGTCGTGTCGCCGTAAAGTTCGCGCATCGCCGCCGGCTCCTTCGCCAAGGCAAACGCGTCCGTCGCATCCAGCTGCATGCGATGCGCCAACTCGAAGGACTGGATCCGCGCCTCGAGCTGCGGATCCTGCGCGCGGTTGGCCGCGTGCCGCGCATTCAGGCGCGCCAACAGGTCGAGTTGCGCGCGCTGGTCCCGCCGCGTCGTCGTCCCGGAACGGATGTGCTCGATCAATTTCTCGAGGTCCGTATTCGCGGTGTTGAGGTAGTTGCCCTGGTAGATGCCGGGCAAAAACGCGCTCTGCCAATTCTGCGATTCCTGGATCGGATAGCCGCCGGGACACATCGCGACGAAGCCGGGCAAATTCTGGTTTTCCGAGCCGAGCCCGTACGTCACCCACGAGCCGAGACTCGGCCGCGGCAACCGCGCGTCGCCGCAGTTCATCAGCATCAACGACGGCTCATGGTTCGGCACGTCCGCCGTCATCGACCGGATCACCGCGATTTCGTCGATGCTCTCCGCCACGTGCGGAAACAGTTCGCTCACCTCGATGCCGCTGCGGCCGTATTTCTTGAACGCAAACGGCGACCGAAACGCGGCGCCCGTTTTCCGCTCCGTCTTCAGGTCGAGCGGCAGCGGCTTCCCGTGCCATTTGTCCAGCGCCGGCTTCGGGTCGAAGGTGTCGACCTGCGAGGGCCCGCCGTTCGCGAAGATATGGATCACGCGCTTCGCCTTCGCCGGAAAATGCGGCAACCGCGGCGCCAACGGCCGGTCGAGGTTCACCGCCGCGGCTCCCGCTTCCGGTCCGAGCATCGCCGCCAAACCCAAGGTGCCGAAACCAAGGCCGCAGCGCTGGAGAAAATCCCGCCGCGTCAGGAAACGGTCCTCGGGACGGGGCGCAGGGTGGGACATGGGGGAAAACGGGGTGCGAAGCTGGCCTCCGGAGACAAGGGGAACTGCCCCGGACGGGAAAGCTTCGATTTCACTCCGGCCGGCGCCGGCCCGACCCGCACGCCGCGGCAAATTGTAACCTCCACCGGCAGCTTTCACTTGGCGTCGCTGTTTTCGTCCGCCCATCTTCGGCCCGTGAACCCCCGCCCCCTGCTCGCCGCCTGCCTCCTTTCCATCGCCGCCGGTTTCGCTTCCGCCGCCGACTCCGCGCCGCGTTGGTTCAAGGGCAACCTCCACACGCATTCGCTCTGGAGCGACGGCGACGACTACCCGGAGATGATCGCCGATTGGTATAAGAAAAACGGTTACCACTTCCTCGCCCTCTCCGACCACAACATCATGCAGACCGGCCAGCGCTGGTTCGAGCTGAAGACTCCCGTTTCCATCGGCGGCGAGGTCAACCAGCGCGGCGGCGGCCCCGTCCTGAAGAACTACGTCGCCCGATTCGGCTCCGCCTGGGTCGAACAACGCACCGTCGACGGCAAGTCCCGGATCCGCCTCAAGCCCCTCGCCGAATACCGCCACCTCTTCGAGGAACCGGGCCGCTTCCTCATGATTCCCGCCGAGGAAATCACCTCGAATTGGAAAAAGCCCAAGACCGCGACCTCCCCCGAAATGGGCGGCCCCGTCCATATCAACGGCATCAATCTCCGCGATCTCGTCGCCCCCGCCGCCGGCGACAATGCCGTCGACGTCATGCGCAAGGTCGTCGACGCCGTCGTCGCCCAGCGCGAGGCGACCGGCCAGCCGATGTTCACGCATCTCAACCATCCGAACTTCGTCTGGGGCGTCACCGCCGAAGATCTGATGCAGGTCGAAAACGAGAAGTTCTTCGAGGTCTACAACGGCCACCCCGGCGTCAACAACGCCGGCGACGCCACCCGCCTCTCGATGGACGCGATGTGGGACGCCATCCTCGCCCGCCGGCTCGGCGATCTGAAACTGCCCGTGATGTACGGCATCGCGACCGACGATTCGCACCATTACCACACGATCGCCCTCGGCAAGAGCAACAGCGGCCGCGGCTGGGTCATGGTCCGCGCCGCCCACCTCACGCCCGAGTCTCTCGTGCTCGCGATGGAAGCCGGCGATTTCTATTCCACCTCCGGCGTCGTGCTCGCCGATGTCCGCCGCACCGACCGCGAATTGTCCGTGGCCGTGCAGGCCGAACCCGGCGTCACCTACGAAATCCAATTCCTCGGCACGCGGAAAAACTTCGACCGCACGACCGAGGAACTGACGCCCCCCGCCGGCAGCCCCGCCCGCAAAACGCTGCCGCACCGCCGCTACAGCCGCGACGTCGGCGCCGTCCTGAAAACCGCCACCGGCCCGTCGGCCAGCTACGTTTTGCAAGGCGACGAACTCTACGTCCGCGCCAAGATCGTTTCCTCCAAGCCCAAGGTGAACGGCAGCGTCGCCGGCGAGTTCGAAACCGCCTGGACGCAGCCGCTGGTGCCCCCCGCGCGCTGAGCCGCCGCACGCCGTTGCGCGAACTCCACCGCGATTCGGGAGCAGCACCGCGCCGCCGCCCGTAGCCCGGAGCTTCAGCCCGGGTTATCCGTCCCATTCCGCCTCGCGCGCCCGTCGAGCGCCTATCGCCGCCGCCGAGCCCGAGCTTGTGCGCCGCCGCCGCCGGCCTACGTTTCCCGCCCCGCATGTCCGCCGCCGCCTCGTTGCCCCGTCGCAAACTCACCGGCGTCTGCCCGCCCGCCCGCGGCGCCGTGATTGCGGAACTGTGCCGCGCGCACCCGGCGCCCGTCTGGCTCGTCGTCGCCGAGAACCTGCGCACCGCCGAGCATCTCGCGGACGATATCGTTTTCTTCCAGGCCGACTCCGGCGCCGCCGCGCGCAAAATCCAGACCTTGGTCTTTCCGGAATCGATGCCCGACACGCGCGACATGCGCGAAGCCTTCGCCGCTTCGAGCGATCGCCTCACCGTGCTCTCCCGCCTGCGCGCGATCCGCAGCCTGCGCAGCACCCCGGACACCGTCGTCGTCGTCACCACGCCCGCCGCCTTGCTCCAGGCCGTCCCCGCCCTCGAGGAATTCGCCACCCGCGAGCTCACCTTGACGCGCGGCAAGTCGCACCCGTTCCAGGACCTGCTCGGGCAATTGCAGAAACTGGATTACGATTCCGAAGCCGTCTGCGAAGCGCCCGGCCACTACGCCGTCCGCGGCGGCATCATCGACGTCTACCCCGTCACGGCCAACCAACCCTACCGTCTCGATTTCTTCGGCGACGAACTCGAATCGATCCGGGAATTCGATCCCGTCACGCAACGCTCCGGCGCCGCCGTCGAAACCATCAGTCTCTCCGCCACGCCGCGGGTGAAACTGGATCCTTCGAAAACCGGCATCGCCGACTACCTCTCCGTCGGCACGCACCTCGTCTTCGTCGAACCGGCGTCGCTGGAGGAGGAATTCAGTCTCTTCGCCCGCGAGGGCACCGACGGCCTCAATCCCCTGCTCGCCCGTTGCGCCGCGGCCTTCGCCGTCGCCGACATCGACGAGGCCAGCGGCCTCTTCGACGGCGCCGCCGAGGAAACCACGTGGGACACCGAGAGTCTCGTGCACCATCGCCGCTATCCCGACGACGCCCTCGTCGCCCAGGAGCGCCTCGTCGTCGAAGAGGAGGCGCGGCACGAATTTCTCCGGCAGGTCGCGGCCTGGCGGAAGGCCGGCTACGCGGTGATGTTCGTCGCCGCCAAGGAAGGCGAGGAGCAGCGGGCGCAGGAAATCCTCGCCGCCGACTCCGCGCTCAAGGGCGTGAAACCACAGTGGCGCCGCGGCTCGCTCAACGAAGGCTTCCGCGTCACCTCCCGCGACGGCGCCCGCCTCGGCCCGCACGCCGGCCTCGTCGTCGTCACGGAAACGGAAATCTTCGGCCGCCAACGCCAGCGCCGCCCCGCGCTCAACACCCGCGTCACCGCCCAGCGCGCGCAGGTCGAGCAGCTCCTCGATTTTTCGGAATTGGTGGAAGGGGATTTCGTCGTCCACCTCCAGCACGGCATCGCGCTCTACCGCGGTCTCACCCGGCTGGATACGGCGCAGGGCATCAAGGAAGTCATCTCCCTCGAATTCGACGACCACGTGACTTTGCACGTGCCGTTGCAGGAATCGCACCTGATCAGCCGCTACGTCGGCCTGAGCAAAGCCAAGCCCCAGCTCGGCCGCATCGGCTCCGGGCGCTGGGAAAAGGCCCGCCAGGCCGCCGAGCGCGCCACCATCGACCTCGCCGCGGAATTGCTCCGCATCCACGCCGCGCGCGAGGCCCAACCCGGCCACGCGTTCCCACCCGACAACACCTGGCAGAAGGAATTCGAGGCGTCGTTCGCGTTCACCGAAACCCGCGACCAGCTCAAGGCCATCGTCGACACCAAGGCCGACATGGAACGCACGCGCCCGATGGACCGCCTGATCTGCGGCGATGTCGGTTTCGGCAAGACCGAGGTCGCGATCCGCGCCGCCTTCAAGGCCGTGCAGGGCGGCCGCCAGGTCGCGGTCCTCGTGCCGACCACCGTGCTCGCGCAGCAGCATCTGAACACGTTCCGCGAACGCATGGCCGGCTACCCGATCGCGGTCGAAATGCTCAGCCGTTTCCGCACCCGCGGCGAACTCGCCAAGATCACCGCCGCGACCCACTCCGGCCAGGTCGACATCCTCATCGGCACGCACCGGCTGCTCCAGCGCGACGTCGTTTTCAAAGACCTCGGCCTCGTCATCATCGACGAGGAGCAACGCTTCGGCGTGAAACACAAGGAGGTCTTCAAGACCATGCGCGCCACCGTCGACGTGCTCTCGATGAGCGCCACGCCGATCCCGCGCACGCTCTACATGGCGCTCACCGGCGCCCGCGATCTCAGCGTGATCGAAACGGCGCCGACCAACCGCCACCCGATCCAGACCATCGTCAAAACTTACGACGAAAAGATCGTCGTCGACGCCATCCGCCACGAGCGCCGCCGCGGCGGCCAGGTGTTCTACCTGCACAACCGCGTCCAGACGATCAACCTCGTCGCCTCGCGGCTCCGCGAGCTGATGCCGGAGCTCAGTGTCGGCGTCGGCCACGGCCAGATGAACGCCGACGAACTCGAGGAAGTGATGACGGAATTCGTGGCGGGCCGGTACCACGTGCTCGTTTCCACCACGATCATCGAGAGCGGCCTCGATATCCCGAACAGCAACACGATCATCATCGAGGGCGCGGACCGTTTCGGCCTTTCGCAACTGTATCAGCTGCGCGGCCGCGTCGGCCGTTTCAAGCACCAGGCCTACGCCTACCTGCTGCTCCATCGCCACACCCGGATTCTCGAGGTCGCCCGCCAGCGCCTCACCGCCATGCGCCAGCACAACCAACTCGGCGCCGGTTTCCGCATCGCGATGCGCGATCTCGAACTCCGCGGCGCCGGCAACCTCCTCGGCGCCGAACAAAGCGGTCACATCGTCGGGGTCGGCTTCGAACTTTACTGCCAACTGCTCCGCCAATCCGTCGCCCGCCTGAAAGGCGAAAAGTCCGCCGCCTCCATCCGCGCCAGCGTGAAACTGGACTTCGTCTTCGTCGGCGACGGCGTCATGCCCGGCGCCGGCGAAACCGATGCCTCCCGCGGCCGCCACGTCGACGGTTACCGGGCGATCAAAGATGCGGAAGACGAACACATGGTCGAAGTGCCGAAGATCCAGGCCCGCATCCCGTCGGCCTACCTGGCCGAGACGCGCCTGCGGATCGACTTCTACCGCAAATTGGCCCTGGCGGATGCGTTGCCGGCCCTCAAACAGATCGAAGCGGACCTGCGGGACCGCTTCGGCCGCATCGGCGACGAAATCAAAGCCCTGCTCCTGATCACCGAGATTCGCATCCGCGCGGAACAAAAGGGCATCGTCTCCGTCGAAACCGACCTCAGCCGCCTGAAGTGCCTGCGCCACAGTGGTCGTCGCGACGATTGGGTGCAGGTCGGCACGCGGTTTCCAAGGTTGACCGCCCCCAAGCCCCTCCTACGTTTGAGGGAAATTATCTCGTTTCTGAACAATTTGCCGACCCCATGACGCTCCGCCGCTGCCTCGTCTCTTTGCTGTTTGGTGCCGCGTCCGCCGTGTCCGCTTTCGGCCAAGCCGCGCCGGCTCCGGCGCCCGCCGAGAAGGCCATCGCCAGCGATCTGAATTTGCGTTTTGCCAACGGCATCGTCGCCGTGGCCGAGGAGAAAATCATCACCGTCGCCGACGTGATGCAGTACATCGGGCCCCTTTTGCCCCAGCTCCGCAACGAAGCGAAGAACGAGAAAGAGTTCCAGGAACGCCTCGAGCAGCTGCAGGACAGCGCCATCCAGGATCTCATCGACCGCGTCCTGATCGTGAAGGAATTCCGCAAGGACGAGAAACGCCAGATCCCGCAGAGCTACGTCGACAACGCGATCGCCGACGAAATCGCCGAGCGTTTCGAAGGCGACCGTTCCAAGTACCTCGCCTACCTCAAGTCCAAGGGCCAGACGCAGCGCGACTACCGCCGCGAGACGGAAGAGAACATCATCTTCCAGTACATGCAGGGCCAGCAGCGCAAATCCCAGAGCGTGATCAGCCCCGTCCGCATCGAGACCTTCTACAACGAGAACAAGGACCGTTTCTACGAGGAGGACAAAGTGTACCTCCGCCTCATCCACCTCACCCGGACCAACAACGAGACCGACGAGCAGCTCAAGGCCCTCGCCAACCAGGTCAGCGCGCGCGTGAAGGCCGGCGAGAAATTCGAGGACATTGCCAAATCGGAAATCAACCGCGACATGCGCCGCACCAAGGGCGGCGACTGGGGTTGGCAGAAGCGTTCCGATTTCCGCAAGGAATTCAGCGACGTCGCCTTCGCCCTCAAGAAGGGCGATGTCTCGGATCCGATTCTGTTGCCCGAGGGCTGCTTCATTCTCTTTGCGGAAGACCGCAAGTTCGCCGGCATCCAGGGCATCGACGAAGTGCGCGACCAGATCGAGCGCATCCTCGTCCAGCAGATGGGCCGCGCCAGCCAGGAACGGTGGCTCGAACGCCTCCGCCGCAACGGCTACATCAAGCACTACTGAGCGACGGCCGGCCCCGCCGGCGTCAGCTTGGTGATGTTGGTCTTCGCCGAACTCATGCAGTTGAGTGAGCTTGGTTGAGAGTTGAGAGCGAAACCGTTCGGTTTCGAACGTACCGTGCTGCGGTTGCGTAGTCCGTGCCTCGACGGATCGATCTCTCAACCCTCAGCTCTCAACTCTCAACTGCCTGATCCCGGCTTAGCGCCCCGGCGCGCGAATTCGTCGGTTTCAATTCTTGGCAACTGCGTCCGCGGCCTCTGCCTCGGTCCGCATGCCGAGCGACGAAGCCTACCCCTTGCCCAATCGCCTGCGTGAAACCGCCGTCGGCGAGCGGCCGCAGGAACGCCTCGAACGCTGCGGCCCCGAGGCGCTGAGCGATACCGAATTGCTCGCCCTCCTCCTCCGCAGCGGCACCCGCGGGCACGACGTCCTCACCGTCGCCGCGCGCCTCGTGGCCGAAGCCGGCTCGCTCGCCGGCCTGGTCGCGTGGCAACCGGCCGATTTCCTCCGCCTCAAGGGTATCGGCCGGATCAAGGCCGGGCAATTGCTCGCCGTGATGGAAGTCGCCCGCCGCGTGCTGGCGCAGCGCACCGAGGAATTGCCCCTGCTGATCAGCCCCGACGCGATCTGCGACTACGTGCGCCCCTTCGCGACCGGCCTCGAGGTCGAGAAGTTCTGGGTGCTCTGCCTGAATCGGAAAAACCGCCTGGTGAAACGCGTCGAGGTCTCGTCCGGCACCGCCACCTCCGCCCTTGCCCACCCGCGGGAAGTTTTCCGCACCGCGTTGCGCGAAGGCGCCATCGCGCTGATCTGCGTGCACAACCACCCGAGCGGCGACCCCACGCCGAGCTCCGCGGATGTGAATGCCACGCGCCAGTTGCGCGAGGCCGCCCGTGCGGTCGACATCCAGCTCATCGACCACGTCGTGATCGGCCGCCCCGCCGCCGACCCCAGCGGCCGCGGCTACTTCAGCTTCCGCCAAGCCGGCATGCTGTGAGCGGAACGGAAATCCCGTCGAGCCAAGGACAGGAAGGGAGACATTGGATGAACAGGACGCAATGCGCCGAAAGCATCGTCGGTACGCCGCTGAAAGCTGATCGCTGCGAGCTTAAAGCTTTGAGCTTACAGCTTTCAGCTTAAAGCTACGCGCGTTCAGCGCGCGCTCACAACCTGCCCGTCACGCTGGAGCGCGCGATCGATTCCAGCCACTCGCCGGTTTCGAGCACAATGCGCTCGGTGTCGCCCGGGAAAATCTGCGGGGCGATCTCGCCGCGGAATTGCTCCCACGCGCGAAGCAGGAAATTCCGGATGTCGGAATCCTGTTCGAACTGCACGCGGTCGGCCTGGTTCTTCAGCTCCGGGATGCCGGCTTCGTGCAGCTTCTTCGTGCTCGTGATGAGGGTGTCGAATTCGATCTGCGCTTCCGCCAGCGGCAAGGTGCGGATCTTCGCCACCCAGGTCGCGTAATTGGTTTCGACCAATCGCGGCAAGGGCTTGGTTTCGACGCCGCTCTTTTGGAAAAGCGCGAGCTGGGCGTCGGCGATCTTGTTGGCGAAACGGACTTCGTTTTGCACGTGTTCCGCCGCTTCGACCGCCAGCTGGAAACCCTGGATCGCCCCTGCGGAGTAAAGCTTGGTTTCGCGGTTGTAGCCGGAGCACGCGAGATTGCGCACGTTGCCGAGCGAGCGCGTGAATTCGTGGATCTTGCCGCCGAAGCGTTCGAGGCAGCGCAGCCAATCTTCCTTCTGCCGGCGGGCCGCGAGGGCCTGGACGTACTCAGGGCAACTGTCGCGGAGCAGCACCTCGATGGCATCTTCGATCTGGCGCTTGATGTGGGGCTCGCAGCGGTCGAGCAGATCGAGCCGGCGGCGCAGCACCTCGACGCGCTCCCGGGCCGCGGCCAACTCGGCGGCCCGCTCTTCGCGTTTGGCGGGCGACAGCCAGGCCAGCAGCGACGGCCGCCGGGCCTCGAGGGCGCGCAGCTCGGCTTCCCGTTGCTCCCAAAGCGGTTTGATCTGCGCCCGGCCCAGCTTCAGATGCGCCTCCCGAACGAGCAGATCGTGCAGGATCTGGCCGGGATCGGTCTCTGGGTTGGCAGGTACGGCGGTCATCTGGGCACTACAATCGGCCAGATTGGCGCAAAACCGAAACGGCGCAACCCCGGGAATCACGCCGTCGTGTCAGCGGTACTGCGTAATCCGGCCCGGTCGGACCGGGCGGCTTTCCCCGGTGGCGCAGGGAAATGGGTGGTAGGACCTGGATTCGAACCAGCGGAACGGCGGCTGCAAGCGTGCGTCGCGGCCGCTGCTTCCGTGGGCGCCGAATCCGCCGACACACAACTGCGCACACAAAAAATTGCCGAGTCGAGCCGCGAGACTATGAGCAGCGTCGAAGGGCTGCGGGAAGTGATCGAAGCGTGGACGCGACTCTCGCCGGAATTGCGCACGGCGGTTCTCGCGGTGACACGGACGGTCACGAAGTGACGGTGGGCCCCCCTCGCGTCCGATGCGATTTCAGCGAATCAGAGTCGCACCGGGAATGCCCGTGTCGAACGTAGCGAGGGTGAGCCCGGCTTCACATCGAGAAGGTATTTCACGGGAAGTCGGCCCGTGCGGCCTTGATCTGTTCGTGCGTCACGATCGGGCTGCCCTCATCCGTTGCGTCGTACAGCAGGCCGGAAACCGGATGTCGCTTGATGACGCGGCGGCGGGCTTTCGTCGGCTTGGCGTCGAGCACCCGCGTGCGAAGGAAGGCAGACAACGTTGACTTCTCCGCCCGGGCCTTGGCGCGGATCGTGCGCGCCTCTTCCGCCGAGACTTTGAAGGTGAGGGTCGGCATGCGTGTTACCGTGTTACGCAGTCGAGGTCGGTCAAGGCCGGGGTAGGAACTGCCCCGTGGCTCGCGATGGTCGGAGCGGGAGCGCCCGGCCGCTTCTGGCCCTCGACGGATATTGCATTCAGCGGCCTGACTTGGCCGGGGCGGGCCCGTACGACCTTCCCCCTCGGGCTTCATCGCCCTGCGATTCACGGGCTCACCGCGCGAGAACCTGGGTTCAGGGAAAACGGTGTCACGACCAACGTGCCCATGATCATGAAGTATCGAAATATCCGAATCCGGTTGCTGCCGTAAGGCGTCGGTTCGGGGGACTGGAACTCAGCAAGGGGTGAGGCCAAACGTGACCGAGAAGCCCATGGTGCCGTTGGCGGCCGAGGCAAGTTCCACCTTCGCCCCGTTGGCGCGGGCGAGTTCGCGGGCTATGTTGAGACCCAGACCGAAACCGTCACCGCGCCGCGAGGTCTCGGCCCGATAAAAACGGTCGAACAACCGGGCCTTCGCTTCCTCGGATAGCTCGGCGCTCGTGTTGAAAATCTCGAATGTGCCGCGTTGCCCTGCGCCGAGCAGCCGGATCTGCACTCTGCCGTCGGGCCGGTTGTGTTTGATCGCGTTGCTCACCAGGTTTTGCAGCACTTGGTGCATGAGTGCCCGGTCCGCTTCGATCACGAAGCCAGGCTGGATTTGCTTTTCAAATGTCAGCCCTCTCTCCCGACAGAGGGCTTCGGCATCCTCCATCAGGCCGTCGAGATCCCGGGATAAGTCGTAGCGCTCCGGCTTCACCGGCAATTTGCCCGCGTCCGCCTGGCAGAGCAGCAGCAGACTGTGGGTGATGTGCTTCAGGCGCGACGTTTGGTGCAGGACCACGCCAAGGCGCTCCCGCGTCGCTTCATCGAGCGTCGGCAGGCGCAGCGCCTCACCCAGGGTATTCTGCATCACGGCCAGCGGAGTTCTCAGTTCGTGCGCAGCATCGGCCGTGAAGCGGGCCGCTTGGGCAAAGTTGTCCTGCAGGCGCGCGGTCATGTTGTTCAGGCACTGGATGAGCTGGCTGAATTCGCGATCGTCGCTTCCGTTCGAGGGAATACGTTCGTCGAGATTGCCCGCGCTCATGCGGTTTGAGATCGTCACGATCCGGTCCAGCGGTCGGATCGCTCGTCCGGAGGCCCACCAAGCTCCCAATCCGGCCAGCAACAGGGCCAATGCTCCCGCGCCGGCAAACCAAAGGGCCGAACGCCGCGCGCTCGCATGCAGGTCGTCCTCTGCGATGCCGACAAACACCGTGTAATGCGGGTTGCTGAACGCCCCAAAACGCCAATCGCCGCGGGCGGTTTTCAAAGTGGAGAAGACCGGCGGCCGAATCTCCGGCATTTGCGGTCTGCGCGGATTCCCCGGGATTCCGGATTCAGCCGAAGGAATGCGGGCGCGGCGCAGCGAGCTGTCAGTTTCCCCTGGCCCGCGCGTGATGACGGCGCTCCCTTGAGGCAGGACCCGGAGGAACTCCGAGCGATAGGCCTCTACCAGTTTCGGGCCCGCGATGGAGGCGGCCGGGTTGCCGTCCGTGTGCCAGATGACCGCCACCGCCACCGGCGTATCTTCCTGGGCAAAGGTCGCCCGGACCATCTGGGCAATGCTGTCCTCACGAAGCCACGGCGTCAGCTGCCTCCACAATCGGTGCGCGGCCTGCCCGATGCGCAGGTCGTGGTTGCGCGTCTGCTGCTCCCGCGCGTACCACCAGGCTCCCACGCCGAAGGCGCTCACCACGAGGCCGGCCACCAGCATCGTTTGGACCGCCAGTCGGAGGCGGAAAGAGGACTGCCGCGTTTTGCTCAAGCGCTTCCTCCCAGCGTGTAGCCCGCCCCGCGCACGGTGCGCAGCAGCTTCAGATCGTGGTCCTTGTCGACCTTCGCCCGGAGCCGCTGAATATAGACCTCCACGAGATTGCTCTCCAGATCCATGCCATACCCCCAGACGTGTTCATAGATCTGCACCCGGCTAAACACTCGCCCGGGCGTGCGCATGAGAAATTCGAGCAGTTCGAACTCCCGCACCGACAACTCGAAGTCGCGACCCGCTCGCGACACTTGGCGCGTAAGCAGATTCATGCGCAAGTCGCACACTTTGAGCAGATGCGTCGGGTCCCCGGCGTGGCGCCGAGCGACGGTGCGCAGCCGGGCGGCCAGTTCCTCGACGTAGAACGGCTTGGTCAGGTAGTCGTCAGCACCGAGATCGAGTCCCTCCAGCTTCTCCACCAACGATGCGCGCGCCGTGAGCAGGATCACCGGAGTGGCCTGCTTTCGGTTGCGCAGGTCGCGCAGGATGCTCAACCCGTCACGGCCGGGCACCATGATGTCCAGCACGAGGGCGTCGTAGGGCATGCTCAGTGCCTGCTCCAGCGCCACATCGCCGTGCTGGACTGCGTCCACGGCGAAGCCCATTTCCGCCAAACCTTTTTGGGTGGAGGCCCGCAGGGAGTCCTGATCTTCGAGCAGAAGAATACGCACGACGGCCGACGATAGCCGACGCCCCCGGGAGCGCCCGCAAATAAACGGGAATTTATTCCCGGGACCGAGCCCGGTTTATCCCGCTGTGGTTAAATCAGGCAACCTGGGAACAACCATGATTTATCCTTTCCTCCGTTCAGCGCCCGCCGTCCTGCTCGCGTTGGCTTGTGCCGCTCATAGCGCCGAGCCGCTTCTCGAATCCTGGCAGACGTCACAGACCCGCCGTTACGCCCGCATCTACCAGACCGATGCCGCCCGGCTCGCCGGCACGACCGTTACGACGTGGTCACGCGGAGCCACCGGGCAAGCGACGCCGACTTATGCCGGCATTGTGCAAGTCTCTTCGTCGGCGAATTGGGTATATCTGCGCACCACCGGCCTCGCGACCCACGTCATGGGACCGTGGTACAACAATGTCGCGCGCACGCAGAATTTTCCCAACTTCCCCGGCAACACCGGCGTGCTCTACCGCTTTCCGCGCACGCCGACCATCCCGGCCACGAAGGAACTGACCACCCTTGCCGCCATCGGCTACTTTGTCGACGGCGTCGCCGCCTTCGACAATCGCGACGCCTTTTCCTACGTGAACGCCAGCGGCGTCGACTCGTCGGGTCCGAACGGCTTGCGCGGCGATGCGGTGTGGAATCGCGAGGCCTATGCCAACGAGGGCGTGACCTTCGACCCCGCCTTCGCCCATCAGGCGATGATCAACCACCACTATCACGCCAACGCCCCGGCTCTCCGCTTCCGGCTCGGCGACCACGTCGATTTCGACCCCGTCACGAAGATCTACACCGAGAGCACTGGTCCGGTGACAGCGCACTCGCCCATCATCGCCTGGCTGAGGGATGGCCTGCCGGTTTACGGACCCTACGGCTACTCTTCGCCGATGAATCCCCAAAGCGGACTGCGCCGCATGACGCCGGGCTATGCAAAACGCGACGGCGCCAACGGCACCACGAACCTCACCGTCACCGGACGCACCACATTGCCCGGGTGGGCGGCCCGCGTGCAGAATCGCAGCGCCGAACTCCCGCCCAACCTCACTGGCCCCGCCGTCGGCAACGCCTTCCCGCTCGGCCGCTACCTCGAGGACTACGATTATCTTGGCGACCTCGGCAGGACCCAGGGTGTGGATTTCGATCTCAACGCCTCCAACGTGCGCTTCTGCGTGACCCCGGAATTTCCCGCCGGCACGTGGGCCTATTTCGTCACGATCGAGGCCGATGGCACGCCCAAGTTTCCGAATTTCGCCGGCCGTGAATTTTGGGGCACTCCCTCCGGAGGTAACGTCAACGCCATCAACGAACCGGTCACCGAGTTCGCCCGCGCCGGCCAGGCTACGCCCATCAGTGTGAGTGCCTCCCACGTCGGCGGCACGGTCACGATCCTCTGGACTTCCGTCGAGGGCGCCACCTACCGGATCGAAACGTCGCCCGATGCCACGACGTGGACCGCGCTCGCGGGCGCAACGTCCATCGTGAGCGGCGGCCCCGAGACCACGTCGTTTGCCACCACCACCGTCGCGGCCAACTACCGGGTCACGCTCACCGCGCTTGCCGCCTATGATACGCGTGCCGACGGCGGCCTGACCGGCGTCGGCAACGCCGCCGCGGCCACGCTCAACTCCACGGGCACCGCGCGGCTCGTCAACATCGCGACGCGCGTTGCCCTTGGCGGCCCGGCGGGAACGCCCATTCCTGGGTTCGTTCTCAGCGGCGCGGGCACCAAGCAGATGCTCGTCCGCGCTGTCGGCCCCACGCTCACGAACTTCGGCGTCACCGGGGTCCTCGCTGATCCGCGCCTCGGCCTCATGAGTGGCAACGTGGCCATCGCGAGCAACGACAACTGGCTCGCCTCCGATGCCGCGGCCTTCACCGCGTCCGGCGCTTTCGCGCTCACCGCCGGCAGCCGCGACTCCGCGCTCATCGCGCCGCTCACCGCCGGACCCTACACCGCACCCGTCGCCGCGACCGACGGTGGCAGCGGCCTCGCCCTCCTCGAAGTTTACGACGCCGCCACCTCGTCGACCGTCACGGTCGTCAACGCCAGCACCCGAGCTTTTGTCGGCACCGGCGCCAGCGTGCTGATCCCGGGCTTCGTGATCAGCGGCAGCGGTTCGCTTCGACTCTTGATCCGCGCCGTCGGGCCTACGCTCACGCCCCTTGGCGTGACCGACGCGCTCGGCGACCCGACGCTCACGCTTTACCGCGGCAACGCCACGCTCGCGACCAACGACAATTGGGGCGCCGCGACCAACGCCGCCGAGATCGCTGCGACCGCCGCCGCCGTCGGTGCGTTCGCGTTGCCCCCGGGCAGCCGGGACGCCGCCCTCGTCGCCACGCTCCCCGCTGGCAACTACACCGCGATCGTCAGCGGCGTGGGTGCCACCACCGGCACTGCTCTCGTCGAACTTTACGTCGTGCCCTGATCTCCCGCCGTTACTCCTCCAATTCCGACTTCCGCCGCCATGCCCCGATTCTGCCAGCTGTTGCCCGTCGTCATCGCCCACCTCCTTGCGCTCGTCGCGTCCGCCCAGACGCCCAACGTCCTCCTCATCGTCACCGACGATCAGGGTTGGGGCGACGTGCCGTGGCGCGGCAGCCCCGCGCGTATGCCGAATCTGGATGCGCTCCGCCAGAGTGGCACCGAACTGATGCGCTACTACGCCTGGCCCGTCTGCAGCCCCACGCGCGCCTCGCTCTACACGGGACGCTCGGCCTTTCAGCAGGGCATCCGCACTCAGTTCGCCCCGGCCGAAGATGGCATGTCGCTCCTCGAACACACGATCGGCGAAACCTTCCGCGCCGCGGGCTACCAAACGGCGCTCACCGGCAAGTGGCACCTTGGATCGACCGGCGTGGCCCGCCGGCCGAATGCGCGCGGCTTCGACCATTTCTATGGGTTCCTCGGGCCCGCCATCGACTACTACACCCACCGTAGTCCCACCGGCGCCAATCCCCAGGTCGACTGGCAGCGCAACGGCACCACGCTCAGCGAGGAAGGCTACGCGACCGATCTGATCGCCGCCGAAGAAGTCCGACTCCTGCGCGCGCGCGACCGGACGAAACCTTTCTTCCACGTCGTCACTTTCAACGCCCCGCACGATCCCTACGCCGCGCCCGAAAACTTGAAGGCCAACTACCCGACGCTCACCGGCAACGCCCAAACCTACGCCGCCATGCTCGAGAGCCTCGACCTCGGCCTCGGCGCCATCCTCGGCGAACTCACCGCCCAGGGGCTCAACAACGACACCCTCGTCGTCTATGTCTCCGACAATGGCGGCGCCGCCAACTCTCCCGCGCGCAACACCCCGCTGCGCCTCGCCAAGGGCAACGTCTACGACGGCGGCATCCGCGTGCCCGCCATCATCCGCTGGCCCGGCGTCGTCCCCGCCGGGGTGACCAGCGAGCAGTTTCTTCCCGCGCATGACCTGTTCCCGACGCTGGCGGCCGCCGTGGGCGTCACCCCGCGCAATTCGCTCCCGTTCGAAGGCGTGAACGTCTGGCCGCAGCTCCGCACCGGTGGCGCGACGCTCGACCGCTCCTTCACGATCGCGACGCCGGTCAACTACGCGCACTTCGACGGTCGCATGAAACTTGTCCGCATCGGAACGACCGCCGATCAGCTCTACGACATCGTCGCCGATCCTGCCGAGACCACCGATCTGGCTGCCACGCAGCCTACCGTGCTCGCGCGCCTGCAGGCCGGACTCGCGGGCGCGCTCACTCGCTCGCTCAGCGCCGAGCCCGCCGGCGACGCACGCGTCACCAACCTCTCGGCTCGCGCTGCGGTCGGCGGCGTTGCCGGCACGCCCATCCTCGGCTTCGTCGTCACCGGCGGCGAGCAGCGCGTGGTCGTGCGCGGCGTCGGCCCGGCGCTCGGCGGCTTCGGCGTGACCGACTTTCTCGCCGACCCCGCGCTCGCGCTGGGACGCGGGCAGACGAGCGTGGCCGCGAACGATCAATGGCTCGCCGCCGATGCCCCCGCTTTCGCCTCGGTTGGCGCGTTCGCGTTCCCCGCGGCGAGCCGCGACGCCGCGCTCGTCGTGACGCTCCCCGCCGCCGACTACACCGCGCAAATTTCCTCCGCTGTTGCCGGCGCGAGCGGCGTCGCCTTGGTGGAAATTTACGCCACGGGCACCGGCGCCACCGCCGCGCGCCTCGTCAACGCCTCCGCCCGCGCCTTCGTCGGCACCGGGGCGTCGATTCTCATTCCGGGCATCGCGGTGGGCGGGAGCGGCGCCGCCGGCCTGCTCATCCGGGCCGCGGGCCCCGCGCTCGGCCAATTCGGCGTCACCGACCCGCTTGCCGATCCCGTGCTCGCGCTCTACCGGGGCGACAATCTCATCGCGACCAACGACGACTGGAGCACGGCGGCGAATGCCGCGCAGGTCACGACCGCGGCCGTCGCGGCCGGGGCCTTCGCCTTCGGCGCCGGCAGCCGCGACGCTGCGCTGCTTACCACGCTTCCCGCCGGCTCCAACTACACCGTCCAAGTCAGCGGAAAGACCAACACCACCGGCACCGTGCTCGTGGAGTTCTATCTCTTGAAATGATCATTGCGTCACTCATTGACCGAGGCGTCTGGCCCCGGATGCTGTTGGTGTCGTTGGGCCACGTCGTGGCGAACGCCGCCGACGACCCGCGTCTCTCCTCGTGGTGGATTGGACCCTCGGTGAACTATGCGCGGATTTACGAGACCGACACCGCCAAGGCCGCCGGCGCGGCGGTGGTCACCTGGAGTCGGCAGCGCGGCGTGCAGTCCTCGCCCGCGTATGCCGGCGTGATGGAGGTCTTGTCTTCGGAACAGTGGATTTACGTTCGCACCTCGGGCCTCGGTTACCACGTCATGGGGCCGTGGTATGGCAACGCCGCCCGCACTCGGAATTTCCCGAATTTTCCCGCCAACGAGAGCGTGCTCTATCGTTTTCCGCGGACACCAGCGAGTCCCGCAACCAAAACTCGCACGCACGGCGGGCCCATCGGCTACGGCGTCGACGGCGTAGCGCTGTTCGACTTCTCCGACACGTTTTCCTACTCTGGCGCTCACCGCGCCGATGCGCGACCGATGAGCAGTTTTCGCGGCGACCGGGTGTGGAATCGCGACGCCTACGTCAACGAGAGCGTGACGTTCGACTCGGCTTACGCGCATCAAGCCGGCTCCACGTATCACTATCACGCCACCATGCCCGCGCTTCGCCACCAACTCGGCGATCACGTGGACTTCGACGCGCGCACCAAGACCTACGCCGAGACCGAGGCCCCCGCGACGCGCCATTCGCCCATTGTCGGCTGGATGGCCGATGGTTTCCCGGTCTATGGCCCCTACGGCTACGCCTCGCCCGAAGACCCGCAGAGCGGTGTGCGCCGCATGGTCTCCGGATACGTGAGGCGCGATGGCACGCAGGGCACGACCCAACTCGCGGCGAGCGGTCGCACCACGCTCCCGAAGTGGGCCGCCACCGCCCAGAACCGCGCGGTCGACCTTCCCTCCGAGGTCCACGGCCCGGCCGTCGACGCCACCTACGTCCTCGGTCACTACCTCGAGGACTACGACTACCTCGGCGACCTCGGGAAAAGGCCGGGCGTCGATTTCGATCTCGATATGCACAACGGCCGCTTTGGCGTGACGCCCGAGTTTCCCGGCGGCACCTACGCCTACTTTGTCGCCATCGAGCCCGACGGCACGCCGAAGTTTCCCTACCTGATCGGCCGCTGGTTCTACGGTCGCCCGACCGGCGGGAGCGTGCGGAGTATCACCGAACCTGTGACGAGCTACGTTCGCGGCGGCCCGAACACGCCCCTTGCCGTCAAAGCCGTCGCTGTCGCCGCCGGCGTCGAGCTCACTTGGACTTCGGTGGAAGGCGCCACCTACAGAGTTGAATCTTCCGCCGACGCCACGACGTGGATCACGGTCGCCGCCGCCGTCACCAGCACCGGGGCCGCGACGCACTACACGGCCTCCGTGCCGGCGAAACATTTCCGCGTGACGTTGAGCGCGCTCGCCATCTACGACAACCGCGCTGTCGTTGGGACGCCCGTTGGCACCCGGGCGACGGTGGACTTAGACGCCCCGGTCAGGACCCGCTGAAAATGCGTGCGCTGAGGTTTCTTTTTGTCGCGCTCCTGCTCGGCTCCGCCTTGCGCGCGGCGGAGCTGCGGATCGAGGTTGAGTTGCGCTGGCGCGGCCTGCCCATGGCCGTGCCTTCGGGCGAGTTGCCGGGCGCCGGCGGACAAACGCTGCGGCTGACGCGGTTCGCCGCGCTCGTGTCAGACGTGAAGCTCGCGCGCGCCGATGGCAGCACGGTGCAGCTCGCCGGCCAATACGGCTTCCTCGATGCGGAGAGCGGCCGGCTCTCGCTCGCGTTCCGCAATGTCCCCGCAGGCGACTACCACGGACTGGAGTTCCAACTAGGCCTGCCCGAGGCCGTGAATCATGGCGCTCCCGGCCAGTGGTCCGCGCGCCATCCGCTCAACCCCATCGTCAACGGCCTGCACTGGGGCTGGGCTGGCGGCTACGTGTTCGCGGCGATCGAAGGTCGATGGCGCGGGCCGCGAGCGGTTGGGGCAGGGAATACGCGTGAAGCGGACGTCGAGCGCGGCTTTTCCTATCACCTCGCGACGGACGCGCGCGCGATGCGCGTCGGCTTCGTGTCGCTGATTCCGGTCGCGGGGCCGACGAGCGTTTTGCTCGCTCTTGATTTGGGCAGAGTGATGGGCAGCCGCGTCCTCGCTCCGGACGACGGCAGCGAAACGACGCACTCGGGCGCCGGTGACGCGCTTGCCACCGCTCTCTCGCAGGCGATCGAGCGCGCCTGGTTTTTCCTGGAGACGAAGCGGGACGCGCGGCAAGCCGCCCCCGACGAAGTCGTCGCTTCCGCGAAGGATACGGCCTCCGGCACCCCGTTCGCCTTCGTCGTGCCCGCGGGTTTTCCGCAGCCTGAGCTTCCCGCGGACAACCCGCTCACGCAGGAAGGAGTCGCACTCGGCGAGGCGCTGTTTCACGACCGACGACTTTCGGCGGGCTCCGGGCAGAGTTGCGCGAGTTGCCACGAGGGGCACCGCGCTTTTACCGACGGACAGCCGACGAGTTCCGGGGTCGATGGCGTGCGCGGCCCGCGCAACGCGATGCCGCTCTTCAATCTCGCCTGGAGTCCTGCTTATGCCTGGGACGGACGCCATTCCCGCCTCCGCGACCAGGTGCGCGCCGCCATGACGAATCCCATCGAGATGAAAGCGGACCGCGAAGCCGTCGCCGCCGCCTTGAACCGCGACGCGCCGTTGCGCGAAAAATTCGCCGCCGCGTTCGGCTCGCGGGAAATCACCGCCGACCGCGTGGACCTGGCGATCGAGCAATTCCTGCTGACGCAGGTTGCGACCGACTCGAAGTTCGATCGTTCGTTGCGCGGCCAAGCTCAGTTCACCGCGGAGGAGCAGCAGGGCTTTGCTCTTTTCGTCACCGAGAACGACCCTGTCCGCGGACGGCGCGGAGCGGATTGTTTTCACTGCCATGGCGGCGCGCTCTTCACGGATTTCGGCTTGCGCAACAACGGCCTCGATCTCGCGAGCGCCGACGTCGGCCGAGCGCTCGTGACCGACAAGGCGACGGACACGGGCAAGTTCAAGACCCCCTCGTTGCGCAACGTGGCCGTGACCGCGCCCTATATGCACGACGGCCGCTTCGCGACGCTCGAAGAGGTGATCGCACACTACGACCACGGCGTGAAACGCGCGTCCACCCTCGACCCGAATCTCGCCAAACATCCCGCCGCCGGGCTTGCGCTCACCGCGGAGGAGCAGCGCGCGCTCGTCGCCTTCCTGCACACGCTCACCGATCATCACCTGACGATCGGGCCGACGGCGAAGATGCCGCGACCCTAAAGGCTATCCGAAAGCCCGCTATAGGAGCGGAAGAGAACAACTGAGATGAAGAGCGCCTCGGAAGCGCCCACTAACCCCAGCATTTCGACCCGATCTTTTCGCAGGGGTCGTCCTTGTCGGGGGACATGCGGTCAACTTGACCTCGGCCGCGTGGTGCACTTTCAAGCCCTCCGGAAAGCTTGGCTGCCCCCCGGCCCGCACTACGGCATCAACCAGCGTGCAGCGCAGGAAGTATTGGAACATTCCGATCCAGCACTCGCGGCAAGGGCTTACACCGATGCCAAGGCTCTCGCATTGCATTCTGTGGTCGCGAAGTTGCCGTGGATTTCGGGGTGCGATTCACACTCACAAAGACACGCACAAGAATTCGGCAATCCCGGCAATCTGGCGTCACTTCGCGTCATTGAGGGCACCTCGGAGCAAACTCCGCAAGCAACCGTGGACGGTGCGTTTAGTCCCTTTCTGACCATCTCCGATAAGTCCGGCCAGAGACGTGAAATGGTGGTAGGACCTGGATTCGAACCAGGGAAGGCGTAAGCCAGGAGATTTACAGTCTCCCCTCGTTGGCCACTTGAGTATCCTACCAAACAAGGAGGGCGGAACGTCGCGACTTCCACCGGCAGCGGCAAGGCTTTTTTTGCGGCGCGGCAACGTTGGGGGTTTCCCCGGCCGCCGACCGGTGCGCGGGCAGAAAAAAGGGCGGACCTTCCGGTCCGCCCCAGGCCCAAAATCCAACCTTTCGCGGGCTACTTGATCGCCGCCGCAGCGGTGACGAGCTCGACGAAACTGCGGGCCTCGAGGCTCGCGCCGCCGATCAGGCCGCCGTCGATGTCCTTCTGGGCGAGCAGCTCGGGCGCGTTGGACGGCTTCATCGAGCCGCCGTAGAGGATGCGCACCTTCTGGGCGACGGCGTCGCCGAAGAGCTTCACGAGCAGGCCGCGGATGAACGCGTGCACTTCCTGCGCCTGCTCGGTCGTGGCGACCTTGCCGGTGCCGATGGCCCAGACGGGCTCGTAGGCGACGACGACATTGGTCGCGAGTTCCTTGCTGACGCCCTCGAGGCCGCGTTCGACCTGGGTCTGGACGACCTTGAGGGTGGCGCCGCTTTCGCGTTCGGCGAGGGTTTCGCCGATGCAGAAGATCGGGCGCAGCTGGTTCTTCAGCGCGGCGAGGACCTTCTTGTTCACGATCTCGTCGTTTTCGCCGAAGAACGTGCGGCGTTCGCTGTGGCCGAGGATCACGTGGGTCGCGAAGATCGAGCGCAACATCGCGGCGGAAACTTCGCCGGTGAAGGCGCCGCTCGCTTCGAAGTGCATGTTCTGGGCGCCGAGTTTGACGTTGGAGCCGTCGAGGGCCTTGCCGGCGGACTCGAGGCCCGTGAAGGGGGGGCAAACAACGACGTCGACATCGGCCTGCTTGCCGACGGCGGCGACGATGTCGGCGACGAGGGAAACGCCGTCGGCCGGCGTCTTGTTCATCTTCCAATTGCCGGCGATAAATTTTTTGCGGGAGGACATGTGGAAAGTAGCGGGTAGCGAGTAGTGACTAGCGAGTAGGAAAGCCGATTGGCGGGTCGGAATGTAGCGCGATCAGGAGTGGCGTGGGAGCGAAGCGATGGTGGTCGCTGCTCGCTACCCGCTACTCACTACTCGCTACGATAGGCTGGCGTCAGGTTTCGAGGAAGACGACGCCGGGGAGGGCTTTGCCTTCGAGGAATTCGAGGCTGGCGCCGCCGCCGGTGGAGCAATGGGTGACCTTGTCGGCCACCTTGAATTTCTTCGCGGCCGTGGCGGTGTCGCCGCCGCCGACGACGGTCGTCGCGCCCAACTTCGTGGCTTCGGCGACGGCTTCGGCCATGGCCTTGGTCGCCGTGGCGAATTTCTCGAATTCAAAGACGCCGGCCGGACCGTTCCAGATGATCGTCTTCGAGGCGAGAATGGCCTCGCGGTAAAGGGCGATGGACTTCGGGCCGGCGTCGAAGCCTTCCCAACCGTCGGGAATGCCGCCTTCGAGCGTGGCGGGCTGGGTGTTGGCATCGGGGCCGAACTTGTCGCCGCAGACGAAGTCGACGGGGAAGATGAGCTCGACGCCGCGGGCCTTCGCCTTGGCTTCGAGTTCGGCGACGATCTTGGCGCCTTCGGGATCGAAGAGCGAAGAACCGATTTTCATGCCGCGATTCACCTTGTGGAAGGTGTAAGCCATGCCGCCGCCGATGATGACCTTGTCGGCCTTCTCGAGCAGGTTGTTGATGAGCGGAATTTTGTCCGCGATCTTGGCGCCGCCAAGGATGGCGAGCAGCGGGCGGTCGGGCGTTTCGAGGACTTTGGCGAAGGCCTTGAGTTCGGCTTCCATCAGGAAACCGGCAGCCTTCTGCGGCAGCGCGACGCCGACCATCGACGAATGCGCGCGGTGCGCGGTGCCGAAGGCGTCGTTGACGAAGACATCGCCGAGCTTGGTCAGCGAGGCGCGGAACGCGGCGACGGCGGCGGGATCGGCCTTCTGGGACGTGCCGTCTTCGAGCTTCACCTTGCCCTCTTCCTCGATGTGGAAGCGGAGGTTCTCGAGCAGGACAACGTCGCCGGCCTTGAGGGCGCCGGGGGCGCAGGCGGCTTCGACGGCGGGGCCGACGCAGTCGTCGAGGAACTTGACCGGACGGCCGAGCAGTTTGCCGAGTTCGGCGGCGACGGGCGCGAGGGAGAACTTGGCGATCTTCCGGCCGTCGGGCCGGCCGAGGTGCGACATCAGGACGACGGCCGCGCCCTGCTCGAGGGCGTACTTGATCGTCGGCAACGCGGCGGTGATGCGCTGCGTGTTGGTGATGGCACCGGTGACCTTGTCCTGCGGGACATTGAAGTCGACGCGCATGAGGACGCGTTTGCCGGCGAGGGCGAGGTCGCGGATGGATTTGAATTTCGGCATGGCGGTAAAAAGCAGAACCACAGAGGCGCAGAGATCACAGAGGGGAAAAAAATGCCTCCGTGCGCTCCGTGCCTCTGTGGTTCAATCGAGGTTCGGAATCTGGATCGGGCTCAGATCTGGGCGGCGATCTTCTTGGTGAGGTCGACGACGCGGTTGGAATAGCCCCACTCGTTGTCGTACCAGGAGATCAGCTTGAAGAACTTCGGGTTGAGTTCCACGCCGGAGCCGGCGTCGAAGATCGAGCTGTGCTTGTCGTGGATGAAGTCCGAGGAGACGACTTCGTCGCTCGTGTAGGCGAGGATGCCCTTCAGGTAGGTCTCGGAGGCCTTCTTCATGGCTTCGCAGATCGCCTTGTAGGAGGTTTCCTTCGTGGTGCGGACCGTGAGGTCGACGACGGAGACCGTCGGGGTCGGCACGCGGAACGCCATGCCCGTGAGCTTGCCCTTCACTTCGGGGCAAACGAGCGCGGTGGCCTTGGCGGCGCCGGTCGTGGACGGGATGATGTTGATCGCGGCGGAACGGCCGCCCTTCCAGTCCTTCTTCGAGGGACCGTCGACCGTCTTCTGGGTCGCGGTGTAGGAGTGGACGGTGGTCATGAGGCCTTCCTCGATGCCGAAGCCTTCCTTCAGGAGCACGTGCACGACCGGCGCGAGGCAGTTCGTGGTGCAGGAGGCGTTGGAGATGATGTTGTGGGTGGCGACGTTCAGTTTGTCGTCGTTCACGCCCATCACGACCGTGATGTCTTCGCCCTTGGCCGGGGCGGAAATGATGACCTTCTTGGCGCCGGCGGCGAGGTGGCCCTTGGCCTTTTCGGCGTCGGTGAAGAGACCGGTGGACTCGATGACGAGCTGCACGCCGAGCTTGGCCCAGGGCAATTCGGCCGGGGTCTTGGCGCTGACGACGAGGATTTCCTTGCCGTTGACGATCAGCACATCGTCTTCGAGCTTCTCGGGGGACGATTTCTTCGAGGAAACGGTGCCCGCGAAACGGCCCTGCGTGGAGTCGTACTTGAGCAGGTAGGCCAGATTGTCGGCCGGGACGATGTCGCCGACCGCGACGACGTCGAGGGTGTCGCCGAGCAGACCCTGCTCGACAAGCGCGCGGAAAACGAGGCGACCGATGCGGCCGAAACCATTGATTGCGACTTTAACTGCCATGATGGACTCCGATTGGTTCAGTGTTTGATTGCTGGGAGAAAGACATGCCGCGTGAACGCGGACCGCCGAAAGAATGGTTTTGGCCGGCGGGATGCAAGGGTTTTGGCGGGGCAATTATTGGCATATTGCCTGGGCAGCACGTGCCGCCGCCGCCGCTTCAGCCATGGTTCACCCAGAGGCTGCAGCCCAACGGCGGCAGGTAGAGCTCGGGCTCGACCGGCATCGCGACGCCGTGGCGATGCGAGAAATAGAAACGCTCCTGGTCGGCCAACTGGTCCCAGGCGCCCGGGTCGGGCCCGACGAGTTCGGCCCCCACGGGAATCGTGACTTCGCGGGGCGTCGGGTTGATGGCGAAGAGCAGCCGCTCCGGTCCCTGGCTCAGATCCGCGTTGTACACCGCGGCGAGGGCCGGGTAACCGGCGGCGAACACAAACCGGAAAAAGCTTTCGCTGGGCCGCGCTCCCTGCCGCAGCAGGCGCCCGAGTTCGCCGCGGCGGAAGGCGATCCAGTCCGCGAAATACGCGTGCGTCCCGTGGTAGCGGTACATGCGGCGGTAATCGAGGGCGTTGAGGTCGCCGCGCAGGTAGGTGTTGTTCACGCCGTGCTTGGACCGCATGAAGTCTTGGCCCGCGGCGAGCATCGGCACGCCGAGCGACATGAAGAGCAGCGCGGCCATCAGATGCGTGCGGCGGCGGTCGGGGCCGCCCGGGCTGAAGCCGTTGCCGCCGCCGTTTTCCGTGATCACGTCGATCCACGTGCGGTCGTCGTGCGACTCCGTGTAGTTGATCGTCTGCGCGGGCCATTTGGCAAAATACCAGGGCGAGCCGCGCAGGAAATATTCCATCCGGTCGGGCGCGCCGTTGCCGCGCACGTAGTCGCGGAGGAAATCGCGGTAGCCGTCGTTCCACGACGCCCAGCCCGTGTCGCGGAGCGCGCCGGCGATATGGCCGCGGAAGCTCCACGGCTCGGCGATCAGAATCACGTCGGGCTTCACGCGCTTGAGCGCCGCCTCGATGTCGCGCAGCACCTCGACGCCGAGCAATTCGGCGAGGTCGAAACGGAAGCCGTCGATGCCGTAGGCCTCGATGAAATGGGTGCAGCTGTCGATGATCAGGCGCCGCGCCATCGCGGAGCGGGCGCGCAGGTCGTTGCCGCAGCCGCTCCAATTGGTCAGCTGGCCGGAGGCGTCCTGCTCGAAGTAATACAGCCGGTCGATGAACATCAGGTGCGCGGGCACGCCGACGTGGTTGAACACGACATCGAGCACCACCGCCATGCCGCGGCGGTGGAAGGCGGCCACGAGTTCCTGCAACTCGCGCACGCCGGAGGCCTTCGCCGGCTCGAGCGCGTAGCTGCTCTCGGGGGCGAAGAAGTTGTTCGTCATGTAGCCCCAGTGATACTCCTCGGTCGTGACGTTATCGAATTCGTGGACCGGCTGCAGCTCCACGCAATTCACGCCGAGGTGGTGCAGGTAGAACGCGTCGCTTTCGACCCATTTGCGCAGGCCGGTGAAGCCGAGCCGCTCCGCCGGGGCGGCCGCGACGGGCGCCAGCGCCGCGAGGTCGCGCACATGCGCTTCCGCCATGACGAGGTCGTGCCACGCCGGGGTCTTGAAACCGCGGTCGCCCTGCCCGATCCACGCGCGGTCGAGCACGAGGCCCGGACCGTCGCGGCCGAGCGCCGCGAGCGCGTAGGGGTCGAGGATCTTGACCGTCGAGTCGAAGCCCGAGGGCCCGGGGCCGCCGCGGGCGCCGTCGACGGTGTACCAGTAGCACCAGCCGTGGAGATTGCGATCGAGGGCGATTTCCCAGACGGCGGCCCGGCCCGGCGTCGCCTTGCGCTCGAGCGCGAAGGCCTGGGGCACGGCCAAGTCGAAGGCGTCGCCCGTCGGGGCGATGAACAGCGTCACCGCCTTGGCCCGCGGCGCGAACAGCCGGAACAGCGTTTCCTCGCCGCGCACCAAGGCGCCGAGCGGCAGATCCGTCCGCAGCTCGTAGAAATAGGGTCCGGGCACGAGCGGCACGGATTCGGCCGGCGCAGCGGCAAAGGCCGCAACCCACGCTTCGGCGAGGCTGAGTTCGTCGGCGACCGTGAAGCGCCAGAGGTGCCAGCCGGTCCGGGCCGGATCGACGAAACGGTTCACGTTACCCTGGCCGTCGTGAATCAGATTGGGCGCATCCGTCGGCGGCACGAGCCACTGGTGCTCGGCCGTGACGAATTTGAAACGCAGCCCGCCGAGCAGGAAAAGGGCCGCGTCGCCGCGCCAACGCAGCACGCGCTCGCCCTCGAGTTCGGCGGCGGTCAGCTGCCATTCCGGTTTGCCCACGGCGTCCTGCCAGCCGTTGAAATCACCGGCCAAAAACACCGTGTCGCGCTCCGGATCGATGTCACAGCCGTGCTCCAACGGCAGCACGAACACGATCTCGCCCGTCGGGGCATCGAGGAAATAGCCGAAGGTCAGCCCCGCCGGCAGGGCCGGGGCCGGCGTGAGCGCCCCGGGCGCGGGGCATTGCTTGCCGAGCGTGAAACGCGGTTCTTTCCGCCCCGTCCAATCGCGATCCAGCTCGATCACCCCGGTGCGGGGAGATTCGAGCCAAGCCCGGACGATGCGGTGCGGAGTTTCGGCCATGAAGGGGTTACAGCATTTTCGCGGCCACCGCGGTCACAAGCGGGAAAATGTGGGATGCCGCGCCCGGACGCAGCTTCGATCTCGATCAACCCGCCTGCCGTAGGGGCGCGGCTCGTCCGCGCCCGTTGCGCCATTCGGCCGGGGGGAAAGGCGGCAAGGCACTTCCCGGACCGGGCGCGCACGAGGCGCGCCCCTACGGTCAGACTTTTCGCGCCGCGGCTTCCGCCGCGCGGTAGAGGCGCAGCGTGTTGCCGCCCCAGAGTTTCGCGAGGGCGTCATCGCCCCACCCGCGTTGGCGCAGCGCGGCCGTAATCTTCGGGTAATCGGTGACGTCGCGCAGGCCCTCCACGCCGCCCCCGCCGTCGAAATCGCAACCGATGCCCACGTGGTCGATGCCGGCGACCGCGACGGCGTGTTCGATGTGCCTCAAGTAATCGTCGAGCGTCGCCGGCGGATTCGGGTGGGCCGCGCAGACGCGGTCGTAGTCCTTGTCTTCTTCCGCCATGGTCTCCGGCGTCAGGGCGGCATCTTGGTATTTCAGCAATATCTCGGCGATGCCCGCCGTGCGGCCGCTGCCGGGCAGCTCGGTGACCGCGATCGCCAGCGCGTTGATCTGGATTACCCCGCCCTGCTTGGCCAAGGCCCGGAGCAGGTCGTCGTCGATGTTGCGCGGGTGGTTGCAGACCGCGGTGCAGCCGCTGTGCGAGAGAATCACGGGCGTGCGGGAAACTTCCAGCAGGTCGCGCAAAACGGCGTCGCTGGCGTGCGAGGCGTCGAGGATCAGGCCGAGGCGGTTGGCTTCCGCGACGAACTCGCGGCCCAGGGGGCTCAGGCCGCCCCACTCCGCGCCGCGCGGGTCGGTCGAGGAATCGGCGACGTCGTTGTTGAGCATGTGGGTGAGGCCGAGCATGCGGACGCCGAGGGCGTGGAATTTGGCGACGTGGCCGACGTCACGGCCGAGTGAATACGCGTTCTCGATGCTGAGGAAAATCGCCCGCCGGCCCTGCGCCTTCAGCTGCAGCGCCTCGTCCACGGTGCGCGCGAGCCCGCAGGCGGCCGAGTTGGCCGCGAGCGCCGCGTGCGTGCGCTCGAAATGCCCCAGCGCCAAGTCGTGCGCGCGCTGCAGGGCGGCCGGCGACCGGCCCATCTGGCCGACGTAGACCGCGAAGACCAGGGCATCGATGCCGCCCTCGGCCATGCGCGGCAGATCGCATTGCGTCCGGTCGGCGGCGTAGTCGTGGCGCGCGCCGAGGTCCCAGCCCGGGCGCCGCAGCGACGCCGTGGGCGTGTCGATGTGCGTATCGATCGTGAAGAACGGACCGTGGGGGGACGGGAACGAAGGAAGCGGCGCGGGCATGGAACGGCGAACGTGGACGGCGGCCGCGGCGGCCGCAAACGGGAACCGCGGCGCCGGCGCGGACCCGCGCGCGCGGTCAGAAATTGCCTTTGACGCCGACCTGGAACGTCACGCCGTATTCGCCCTCGGCGGCGAACTTCACGTAACGCGGGCTGCCGGGCGCGTACGATTCGTTGCTGTCGCGATTGTTGAACAGATTGCGGCCGGCAAAGTAGAGGGCGTAGCGGCGGTTGAGCCGGTAGTCGACGGAGGCGTCGAAGCGCAGTCGCTCCTGCTGGTAGTTCCAGCCGGCGGCGCCGAGGTTGCCGGCGCCGACGGTGCCGACGCGCTTTTTCCCGACGAAGGTCCAACGGCCGTTGAAGACGATCGGGTTGCGGTTGTAGGTGAAGCCCCAGTTGATGAGCTTCGGGGTGAAGCCGCGGAAATCCGCCTCGGCCGGGCCGCGGTTGCGGACCAGCGTCGCGTTGGCGAAGACGCGGAAGTAGCGCGCGTACGCGGCGCGGGTGAAGAACGAGAGCGGCTGGCTCACGTTGAATTCCCAGCCGTTGATGTGGGCGATGCCGTTGACGTTGCCCGGGGCGTTGACCTGGTAGTCGACGTATTCGTCGCTCAGCCCGATCGACTCGAGGAACTCCGCGGTCGCGAGGAAATTGCGGGTGGCGAAGAAGTTTTTGATCTGCTTGCGGTAGAAACCGAAGGAGACCTCGCCGCCGTTGGGCGAGTAGTATTCGAGGCGCAGGTCCAGACTCTGCGCGGTCCACGGGATGAGCGCCGGGTTCTTGGTCGTGATCGTGCCGAGCGCGGTACCGGTCGTGTTGCTGTCGGGCGTGAAGTCGACCTGGTTCACATTGGTCGCGCCGAGGATGTTGCCGAAGTCGGGGCGGCCCACCGATTTCGCGAGGCCGAGGCGGGCCTGCACATTCTCGGTGATATTGTAGGTCGAGTTCAGGCTCGGGTAG
>JACCDS010618624.1_pt1 | contig 29550 bp, 27 predicted proteins | sample 7446441 | NCBI WGS metagenome assembly JACCDS01 (sample SAMN15323445, study PRJNA562643) | freshwater metagenome | isolation source: river surface water | place: USA:Blue River Watershed | collected 2017-08-17 | reverse complement strand
GCAGGCGGTTCTTGTGCGACAGGTCGTCGACGAAGTGCACGCGCTGCTGGATGTTTTCATGCTTGGTTGCCGAGCCGGCGATCTGGATCAGCATCGGGTCCTTGGTGATGCGGCGAGCCATGTTGCCGACCATGCCGTCGAGCGTGGCCGAGAACAGCATGGTCTGGCGCGTTTCCGGGGTCTTGCTGATGATTAGTTCGATGTCATCGATGAAGCCCATGTCCAGCATGCGGTCGGCTTCGTCCAGCACCAGCATTTCCAGCTGCGAGAAATCGATCTTGCCCGACTCCATATGGTCGATCAGGCGGCCCGGGGTCGCGACCAGGATCTCCGGATTGCGCGACAGCAGTTGCATCTGCTTCGGATACGGCATGCCGCCGAGGATGGACACTGCCTTCACACGGCGCATGTGCACGCCGTACTTGTCGGTGGCGGTGGTGACCTGCAGCGCGAGTTCGCGCGTCGGCGTCAGCACCAGCATCTTCGGACGGGCCGGTGCAAAGCGCGGACGCTCGCCGCGCGCACGTGCAGCCTGTGCCTGCTGGTTCGGGGTCTTGCCCGCGCCCTGTTGCGGATCGAACGGCGCGCTCGCCAGACGGTGCAATGCCGGCAGCATGAACGCGGCGGTCTTGCCCGAGCCGGTCTGCGAGGACACCAGCAGGTCGCGGCCCTGGATTGCGGCCGGCACGGCTTGTTGTTGTACCGGGGTCGGCTGCGTGTAGCCGGCGTCGACCAGGGCTTTGAGGACCAGCGGGTGCAGGCCGATTTCTTCAAACGTCATGATTCTTCTTTCAAACGGGTCGCCACGGCCAGCATCGCGCCCTTGTCTGTAGGCGCGGCACAAGCCACGGACTGTCCGCTGCCACTGGCGGCATACACCGGGCGGTCAGGCGGACAACTGGTAAAAGCAACGCTGGCAGCGACGACGAAAAATCAGGCTCTGCGGTGAGCGCAGGACGCTCCGGTACAGGATTCAGAGAGATTTCGGCACAAAAGCTTTGCGCCGGATGGGTGCCTGACTTGCAGCACCCGGGGGCGGGAGGGCTTTATGGACAATGCTGACGATCTGCGATGCATGATCGCGCTGTTTGTTGCAGCGCGGCGCGAATGATACAGGAATTCCGGGATCCGTGTGCAGTTCCTTGAATTTCAATGAAAAAGCCCGGTCTGAACCGGGCCTTGTTGCCAGTATGGCAGCGTCGGCTTACTCGTCGCTGCCCATGCCGGCCACCACTTGCGAGAAGCCACCGTCGACATACGTGATCTCGCCGGTGATGCCGCCTGCCAGGTTCGACAGCAGGAAGGCCGACGCATTGCCGACGTCTTCGATCGTCACATTGCGGCGCAGCGGCGCATTCGCTTTCACGAAGTTCAGGATCTTGCCGAAGTCCTTGATGCCGGATGCGGCCAGGGTCTTGATCGGGCCGGCCGAGATGCCGTTCACGCGCACGCCATGCTTGCCCAGTGATTCGGCGAGATAGCGCACGCTGGCTTCCAGCGATGCTTTCGCGAGGCCCATGGTGTTGTAGTTCGGCAGCGCGCGCAGCGCGCCCAGGTAGGACAGCGTCAGCAGCGCCGAGCCCGGCGTCAGCATCGGCAGCGCAGCCTTGGCCATGGCCGGGAAGCTGTAAGCGGAAATGTCATGCGCGATGCGGAAGTTTTCGCGCGACAGGCCGTCGAGGAAGTCGCCGGCAATCGCTTCGCGCGGCGCGAAGCCGATCGCATGCACGAAGCCGTCGAATTGCGGCCAGGTCTTGCCGAGATCGGTGAACAGCGCGTTGATCTGTTCATCGCTGCCGACATCGCAATCGAACACCAGTTCGCTGTTGAATTCTTTGGCGAACTCGGTGATGCGGTCCTTGAAGCGCTCGCCCACATAGGTGAACGCCAGTTCCGCGCCCTCGCGGTGGCAGGCTTGCGCAATGCCATAGGCGATCGAGCGATTGGACAGCACGCCGGTGATCAGCAGTTTTTTACCTTGCAAGAATGCCATGCGGGACTCCTTAATAAAACCTCGTGAAACCTGATGACGCCGAATGGTGCCGGCAGCGGCGGTCCGACGACGAAAGGCGCCATTGTAGCGTTTTCGATATCCGGCCCGACCCCGGCGATGCAGCACGCCCGGCTGTCTTTGCCGAAACCCGCTATGCTTGACGGAATTTTGCGTGTAGCCGCTGCGCCCGATATTGACGCAGCAAGCCTGACGCATGCAGACCGACGCTTCACCACTGACGACCATGACCCGCACCCTGGCCCGAGTCCTGACCGTGTTCGCCGCGACGCTGGCGTTGTCGCCTGCCGCATACGCCGCGCATGCATTCTCGCTGTATGACACGCCGAAATACCCGCCGGGCTATACCCACTTCGACTACCTGAACCCGGATGCGCCCAAGGGCGGCGAGATCTACCTCGCTAATCCGGATTCACGTACCAGCTTCGACAAGTTCAATCCGTTCTCGATGAAAGGCGTGGCCGCTGCCGGGGTGTCGAACCTGATGTTCGAATCGCTCGCGATCACCTCCGCCGATGAGATTGCGACCATGTACGGCTTGCTGGCCGAGGACATGCAGCTGGCGACAGACCGGATGGCCATGACTTTCCGCCTGCATCCGAAAGCACGCTTCAACAATGGCGATGCGGTGACCGCCGATGACGTGAAATATTCCTTCGATACGCTGGTTGCGAAGGGTGCGCCCCAGTTCAAGATGATTTACGCCGACGTGAAGCAATGCGTGGTGCTGGATGAGCGCACCGTGCGTTTCGACTTCAAGACGAAAAACCGTGAACTGCCGCTGATCGTCGGCGGCATGCCGGTGTTCTCGCGCAAATGGGCGGCCGGCACGCCGTTCGACAAGATACGGCTGGTGCCGCCGGTGGCTAGCGGCCCCTACCTGATCGAGCGTTATGACATTGGTCGCTCGATCAGCTTCCGCAAGAACCCGTCCTACTGGGGCGCCGGCTTGCCGGCGCGCCGGGGTGCATTCAACTTCGATCGCATTGCGTACCGCTTCTACAAGGATGATGTCGCGCGGCTCGAGGCCTTCATGGCCGGCGAGTTCGATGTGGTGGTCGAGTATCGCGCGAAGAACTGGGCGCGCATGTACAAGGGCCCGAAGTTCGACAAGGGCGAGATCATCAAGCAAACGCTGAAGCATGCGAACGGCGCCGGCATGCAGGCCTTCGTGATGAACCTGCGCCGCCCCATCTTCAAGGACCCGCGCGTGCGGCAGGCGCTGGGCCTCGCGCTGGACTTCGAATGGATGAACCGCCAGCTGTTTTACAGCCAGTATGTGCGCATCGATTCCTTCTTCAGCAATTCCGAACTGGCGGCGCGTGGCGAACCCACCCCGGGCGAACTGGCGCTGCTGGAGCCCTTGCGCGACAAACTCGACCCGGCCGTGTTCGGCCCGGTGCCGGTGCCGCCGCGCACCGATTCGCCGTCATCCCTGCGCGCAAACCTGATGAAGGCACGTGACTTGTTGAAAGAGGCAGGCTGGACTTACCGCGACGGCGCACTGCGCAATGCGCAGGGCGAGCCCTTCGTGTTCGAGATCCTGGACGACCAGTCGGCACTGTCGCGCATCATTGCGGTCTATGTGCGCAACCTCGAAAAACTCGGTATTCGCGTCAACCAGCGCACCGCCGATTTCGCGCTGGTGCAGAAGCGGCTCGAAGAATTCGATTTCGACATGACCAGCCAGCGCTTCCCGGATGTGACTAGCCCCGGCAATGAAATGTTCGACATGCTCGGCTCGAAGGCTGCCGACGAGAAGGGTTCCAATAACTACTGGGGCCTGAAAGACCCGGCCGTCGATGCGCTGGTGACGGCGCTGGTGCGCGCCGAGTCGCGCGCCGAGCTGGTGTCGGCCGCGCGGGCGCTGGACCGCGTGCTGCTGAACCAGTACATCGTGGTGCCGCACTGGTATTCGGCGACGCACCGCGTCGCCTGGCGCAATCGCTTCGGCATGCCGCAGGTGATGCCGAAGTACTACCAGGCTGACCCCTACGTGATTTCCAGCTGGTGGCAGGCCAAGCCACGGAAGGCCGACTGACATGAACCTCTGGTCCTACATCCTGAAGCGCACGCTGCTGATGATCCCGACCCTGCTGGGCGTGATCGCAATCACGTTTGCGGTGATCCAGTTCGTGCCCGGCGGCCCGGTCGAGCAGGCACTGATCGAATTGAAGAAAGGGCAGACCGGTGCCGGTGAATCCTCGGGCGGCGGTGCGTCCGAATACCGGGGCCGGCAGGGCGTCGATGCGGAACGCGTCGAAGAGATCAAGGCGCTGTATGGTTTCGACAAGCCGCCGCTGGAGCGCTTCTGGCAGATGCTGAAGGGCTTCGCGAAGTTCGACCTTGGTCAGAGCTTCTATCATCACCAGGATGTGTGGCAGCTGGTGAAATCCAAATTGCCGGTATCGATCTCGATCGGCTTGTGGACCTTCTTCCTCACGTATTTCATATCGGTGCCGTTAGGCATCGCGAAAGCGGTGCGCGAGGGCACGCGCTTCGACAACATCAGCAGCATGATCGTGCTGGTGGGTTATTCGATTCCCGGCTTCGTGCTTGGCGTGGCGCTGCTGGTGCTGTTTGCCGGCTCCAGTTTCGTGCAATGGTTCCCGCTGCGCGGGCTGACCTCGGATGACTGGGACACGCTGTCCACCTTCGGCAAGGTGAAGGATTATCTGTGGCACATCACCTTGCCGGTGCTGGCGTCGGTGGCAGGTTCTTTCGCGGTGATGACCATGCTGACCAAGAACACCTTCCTAGAAGAGATCCGCAAGCAGTACGTGATGACGGCGCGCGCAAAGGGTCTGTCCGAGCGCACGGTGCTGTACAAGCATGTGTTCCGCAATGCGCTGATCCCGCTGGTGACCGGCTTCCCCGCTGCCTTCATTGGCGCGTTCTTCGCGGGCAGTCTGCTGATCGAGACGCTGTTCTCACTCGACGGGTTGGGCTTGCTGTCGTATGAATCGGTGGTGCGGCGCGATTATCCGGTCGTGCTTGGCACCTTGTATCTGTTTACGCTGATCGGGCTGGTGGTGAAACTGCTCGGCGACCTGTGCTACGTGTGGGCTGACCCGCGCGTGCAATTCGAAAGCCTCGCACGATGAGCGACGCCATCAACAACAACATTCCGCACACCCGGGACGGTGCCGCGACCGCAGGCGCTGCCACTTCACTGGCGCCATCGGTGTCACCGGGCCGCCGCGTGTGGCTACGCTTTCGGCAGAACCGTCGTGGCTACTGGAGCCTGTTGATCTTCTGCACACTGTTCGTGCTGAGCCTGGGTGCGGAACTGATCTCGAACGACCGGCCGCTGCTGGCAAAGTACAACGGGCAACTGATGTTCCCGCTGGTGACCGATTATTCGGAGACCGCTTTCGGCGGTGACTTCGATACACCGGCCGATTACCTCGATCCTTTCATCCGGCAGCAATTCGAGAAGGATGGCAACTGGGCGATCTACCCGATCAACCACTATCGCTATGACACGCTGAATTACTTTGCGAAAGCACCGAACCCGGCGCCACCGACCGCCGACAACTGGCTCGGTACCGATGACCGCGGCCGCGATGTGGTCGCACGGCTGTTGTATGGCTTTCGTGTGTCCATACTGTTCGGGCTGGCGCTGACCATCACCGGTGTCGCGCTCGGCGTGCTGACCGGTGCGATCCAGGGCTACTTCGCCGGCAAGACTGATTTGCTGTTCCAGCGCTTCATGGAAATCTGGGGCTCGATGCCGGAGCTGTACCTGCTGATCATCTTCGCATCCATTTTCGAGCCCAGCATATTGCTGTTGCTGGTGCTGCTGTCGCTGTTTGGCTGGATGGGCTTGTCCGACTATGTGCGCGCCGACTTCCTGCGCAATCGCAACCTCGATTATGTGCAGGCCGCGCGTGCGCTCGGGCTGTCGAACTGGCAGATCATCTGGAACCATGTGCTGCCGAACAGCCTGACGCCGGTGGTCACCTTCCTGCCATTCCGGATGAGCGCAGCCATCCTCGCGCTGACGTCGCTGGATTTTCTCGGCCTTGGCGTGCCGCCGAACACGCCCAGCCTCGGCGAGCTGCTCGCGCAGGGCAAGAACAACCTCGATGCGTGGTGGATTGCCTTGTCGACCTTTATGGTGCTGACCGTGACCCTGCTGTTGCTGACCAACATAGGCGATGCGCTGCGCAATTCGCTGGATGTGCGGAGGAAAGCATGAGCCTGGTCGACATCCGCAATCTGCATGTGCGCTTCGGCGATGCGACGGTGGTCAGCGAGGTCAGCTATCAGATCGCGGCCGGCGAGAAATTTGCGCTGGTCGGCGAATCCGGTTCCGGCAAGACCGTCAGCGCGCTGGCGATGATGGGCCTGCTGCCGGATGCCGACATCAGCGGCCAGATTCGTTTTGCGGAGCAGGACATCCTGCAGATGAGCGAGCCGCAGCTGCGCGCGATGCGCGGCAAGGATGTCGCAATGATCTTCCAGGAACCGATGACGGCGCTCAACCCGTTGTTCACGATCGGTAACCAGATCGCTGAAGTGCTGATGCTGCATGAAGGCCTGAGCGCACGTGCAGCCGCCGTGCGGGCGGTTGAATTGCTGGACAAGACCGGCATACCAGAACCTGCGCGCCGCGCGCTCGCGTATCCGCACCAGCTGTCCGGCGGCCAGCGACAGCGCGCGATGATTGCGATGGCGCTCGCCTGCAAGCCGCGCCTGCTGATTGCCGACGAGCCGACCACGGCGCTCGATGTGACGATACAGGTGCAGATCCTGGAATTGCTGAACCAGCTGCAGCGCGAGGAAGGGATGGCGGTGCTGATGATCACGCACGACCTGAACCTGGTGCGCAGCTTTGCCGACCGTGTCGGCGTGATGCAGCAGGGCCGGCTGATCGAGACGGCCGACACCGCCACGCTGTTTGCGCAACCGCGCGAAGCGTATACGCAGCGGCTGTTGGCCAGCCATGCCAAACGTATGGTGGATGAGACGGTGGCCGACGGCGCGCCCTTGCTGGAAGCGAGCGGCGTGCGCTGCAGCTTCGGCATCCGCGAAGGCTGGTTCCGGGAGCGCGAGTTTGTCGCGGTCGAAGCGCTGGACCTCAGGCTGCAGCGTGGCGAGACGCTGGGCATCGTCGGTGAATCCGGCTCCGGCAAATCGACGCTGGGCATGGCCTTGCTGCGGCTGTCGGTCGCGCGCACTGCTGGTGACATTCGCTTTGATGGCCATGCGATCAGTGCGATGGACAGCGCCGCATTGCGGCCCCTGCGCGCACAGATGCAGGTGGTGTTCCAGGATCCGTTTGCATCGCTGTCGCCTCGCCGGACCATCGAGCAGATCGTCGGTGAAGGGCTGGCGCTGCACCAGCCGCAATTGCCGGCCTCCGCATTGCGCGACGCGGTGGCCGCAGCCTTGCAGGAAGTCGGCCTGTCGGCGGCGATGATGTCGCGCTACCCGCATGAATTCTCCGGCGGGCAGCGGCAGCGCATCGCGATTGCGCGCGCGCTGGTGCTGAAGCCCTCGCTGATCCTGCTCGATGAGCCGACGTCATCGCTCGATGTGTCGGTGCAATATCAGGTGCTGGAATTGCTGGCGACGCTGCAGCAGAAGCATCGCATCGCCTACCTGTTCATCAGCCATGACCTCGCGGTGATCCGCGCAATGGCGCATCGGGTGCTGGTGATGAAGGATGGGAAGGTGGTCGAAAGCGGCCCGGTGGCCGAGGTGCTGAATCAGCCGCGCGAGGCTTACACGCAACGGCTGCTGGCAGCGGCCAACTTCAGGCGCGTGGCCTGACGCCTGATTCAGACGTCTGATACAGACGCCTGTCGCAGGCACCTCGCGCAGTCTTGATCAGTCTTTCGGGCGGCGCTTGTGCGCCGGTTCGACCTTCTTGCTCTCGTGGGGCGAGCGCACCACTTTCTCGACCCGGCCTGATTTCGCAGGCTTGGCGGCCTTGTCCGCGCTGGCGCTCTTGTCCTGGCTTGCAGACTTGCCAGCCTTCGCCTTCTTCGGGACCTTCACTTCGAGCTTCAGGCTCTGGCCGGCGCTCAGCTTGTCGCCCTTCAGGTCGTTCCAGCGCCGAACGTCATCAGCACTGACCTTGTAGCGTGCGGTGATGGTCGCCATCGTGTCGCGCTTGCCGACCTTGACCGTGATCTTCTTGCGCGGCGGTTCGTCGGGGGCTACCGCCAGCATCGCGTTGTCAGCCACTTCGGCGCCGATGTCCTTGTCAGCGGCGGTGGGCGGCTTGGGCACCAGCACGATCGAACCGGCGGTCGGGTGCATGTTGGGCGGAATCGAGTTCGCTTCGCGGATCACGTCCGGCGTGGTCTTGAACTTTGCGGCGATGGTTTCGATGCGCTCGCGCGCAGCCGTCACCTTGTGCGCAGTCCAGCTCGACAGCGTCTTGGTCCACTTCGACAGGTTTTCCTTGAACTTCTCCGCATTCAGCTGCGGCAACAGGATCTGCGTCTTTTCGCCGCCGGTGATCACCGGGCGGTTGAATTGCGGATTGAGCGCCTTGAATTCTTCCATCGGCAGCTCGGCCAGCTGCGCGGCCAGCTTCACATCAATGTCACGGGTCTTCTTGATCGATACGAAGTAGGGCTCGTTCTCGACCGTGGGCAACTTGATGTTGTACTGCGATGGCGTCGCGATGATGTTCTTCACCGCCTGCAGCTTCGGGTAGTAATTGCGCGTCTCGGCCGGCATGAAGGCCGACAGGCTGTTGTAATCGATGGGTATGCCGCGCGCTTCGGCCTTCGCGATTGCACGCGATACCGAACCTTCCCCCCAGTTGTACGCAGCCAGTGCCAGCTGCCAGTCACCGAACTGGTTGTACAGCTTTTGCAGGTAGGTCAGCGCGGCGCTGGTCGATGCCAGCACATCGCGCCGTTCGTCGCGAAACGCATTCTGCTTCAGGTTGTAGTCGCGGCCAGTGCTCGGGATGAACTGCCACATGCCGGCGGCCTTGGCATGCGAATACGCCTGAGGGTTGAAGGCAGACTCGATGAATGGCAGCAGCGCCAGCTCCATCGGCATCTGCCGCTTTTCCAGTTCCTGCACCACGTGGAACAGATAGCGCGATGCGCGGGTGGTGGTGCGCTGAATGTAATCCGGACGGGAGCTGTACCAGGTCGTGTGATTGGCGACCAGCGGATTGTTCAGGTCAGGGATGGCAAAGCCCTTGCGGATACGCTCCCACAGATCGAACTGAACGATGTCGGCATCGTCGAACGCGGCATCGAACTCGTTCGGGCCAAGACGCGGTCCGTCGGCACTGTAGGGGTCGATGGTGGGATCGGCAGGGGCGGGTGCCGGCTGTATGCTCAGATCGATGGCCTGTGCTGGTGTCAGCGTCAGGCAGGATAGCAAGGCGATGCTGACCAGCTGGGCGATTCGGGATTGCTGCATTGGCCTCGAAAGCTCACGGCCGGCGCGCCTGGCACCGGCCGTTCCAATTGAATTCGCGCAAGTGTAGTGAGGGGGTGCAAGCCCGTCAAGCGGAATTACCGAAATGAATTACAGATAAATGCCAGATAAAGGAAGTTTGCGTGGAATAAAGACAAATTCGCTATCGATAATTGTTTTTCCAGTGGCGAAGCGCGGCGAATGCAGCCACCGGATCGTCTTGCTGCAAGCGTCCTTCGGCGCGCAAGGTTTGCACGATGCCGGGCTCGCGGTAGCGCAGGAAGGGATTGGTCGCCTTTTCCAGCGCCAGCGTCGACGGCACGGTGGATATACCGCGTTCACGCAGCGCGACTGCCTCTGTCAGTCGCTGCGCCACTGCTGCATTGCCCGGCTCGGCCGCGACCGCAAAACGCAGATTCGAGACCGTGTACTCATGCGCGCAATACACGCGGGTGGTATCCGGCAGCGCCGCCAGCTTCGCCAGCGAAGCCGTCATCTGCGCCGGCGTGCCTTCGAACAGCCGCCCGCAACCGCCGGCAAACAGCGTATCGCCACAGAACAGCCAGTGCTGGTCCGGCGCCGGGTTCGCGACATAGGCAATATGGCCCGCCGTATGGCCCGGCACGTCTAGCACAGACAATTGCAGCCCGAGTTCGGGAAGGTGAACACTGGCTCCTTCCGTCAGCGGCTGACTGATACCGGCAATTTTTTCGCGCGCGGGACCGAACACCGGCACTTGCCAATGACGCAGCAGATCGGTCACCCCGCCTGCATGGTCGCCGTGGTGGTGAGTGAGTAGAATAGCGGCCAGCTTCAGGTGCATCGCACTCAGCGCAGCCTCGATCGGGGCGGCGTCGCCGGGGTCGACGACCGCAGCATGCTGGTGGTCGTGGATCAGCCACAGGTAATTGTCGGCAAACGCCGGCACCGCAGTGACTTGCAAGGGCTGTATCACGGACATGGGCATCGACCGACAAGACCAAAATTCGATTATATCGCTCGCTCCCTGGCTAGATACGCCGGCCGGCGCGTATGCGCAGGCGTGGGAGCAAGCGCGGCTGGACGAGCTGACCGCCGATATTTTTGGCTTCAATGCGGTGCAGATCGGCTTGCCGCAGATCGATGCACTGGCGGCCAACCGCATGCCGAATCGCTGGGTGACGGACGCCATGCTGTCAGGTGCCGAGTCGCATCATCCTCAGGCCGAACGTCAGGTAGTACTGGTGCACGACTTTGCCGAGCTGCCTTTCGCAACCCAGAGCCTCGATCTGGTGGTGCTGCCGCATGTGCTCGAGTTTGCGGCCGAGCCGCATCAAGTGCTGCGCGAGGTCGAGCGCGTGCTGATACCGGAAGGGCAGGTGATCATCTGCGGCTTCAATCCGGTCAGCATGTGGGGCGCGCGGCAGGTGGCCGGGCGGATGACCGGGGCGCACTTCCTGCCGCTGCATGGCGAGTTCATCAGCGTGCCGCGGCTGAAGGACTGGCTGAAGCTGCTGAACATGGAAATCAACCGCGGCCATTTCGGTTGCTATGCGCCGCCCTGCGCGACCGCGAAGTGGCTGCAGCGATTCGCATTTCTGGAGAAGGCGGGCAATCGCTGGTGGCCGTATCTGGGCGCACTGTACATTGTGCAGGCGATCAAGCGCGTCAAGGGCATGCGGCTGGTCGGCCCGGCCTGGCAAAGCAAGCCGGCCGGCCTGACGGTCGGTGTGCCCGCGACCAACCGGATGAAAGAACACGGCTCTGCGAACACGGTGGACTGACACATCCACTGACGAGCCTCTCGAACATGATGGAACCGATGAGCAAGATAGAGATATTCACCGATGGCGCCTGCAAGGGTAATCCCGGCCCCGGCGGCTGGGGCGCGTGGCTGGTGGCCGGCGAGCATCAGAAAGAGCTGTGCGGCGGCGAACTCAATACCACCAACAATCGCATGGAGTTACGCGCCGTGATCGAGGCGCTCAATGCATTGAAGCGTCCAAGCGAGGTCGTGCTGCATACCGACAGCCAGTATGTGCAAAAGGGGATCAGCGAATGGATCGTCGGCTGGAAGAAGCGCGGCTGGCGCAAGGCCGACAAATCGCCGGTGCTGAACGTCGACCTGTGGCAGGCGCTGGACGAAGCGCAATTGCGGCACACGATAGAATGGCGCTGGGTGAAAGGCCATGCCGGCCATCCCGGCAATGAAAAGGCCGATGAACTGGCCAACCGTGGCGTGGAAATCGCACTGCGTAGCGCCGCGGCCTGAGAATGCAGCAGCACAGTACATCACTACGGCACATCACAGCATGCGACAGATCGTCCTCGACACCGAAACCACGGGCCTCAATGCCAAGAGCGGCGACCGCATCATCGAGATCGGTTGCGTGGAAATGGTAAACCGCCGGCTGACCGGCAACAACTTCCATTACTACATCAACCCCGAGCGCGATTCCGATCCCGGCGCGCTCGCGGTGCATGGCCTGACGACGGAATTCCTGAGCGACAAACCGAAGTTCGCCGAGATCGCAAACGCGTTCTGCGAATTCGTGCGCGACGCCGAGATCATCATCCACAATGCAGCGTTCGACGTCGGCTTCATCGATGCCGAATTCGAGCGCCTCGGCTTGCCGAAGTTTGCCGAGCATGTCGCATCGATCACGGACACGCTCGCGCAGGCGAAGGAACTGCATCCGGGCAAGCGTAATTCGCTGGATGCCTTGTGCGAGCGTTATGGCGTATCGAATGCGCATCGCACGCTGCACGGCGCGCTGCTCGATTCCGAGCTGCTGGCCGAGGTCTACATCGCGATGACGCGCGGGCAGGACAGCCTGTCGATGGACCTGCACGTCGACGCGCACGATGGCGCAGGCGGTGCCTCCGGTGTCCCGCTGGCCGACATCCTGCTGCTGGGCCCGACGCCCGAAGAGCTGGCCGAGCACGCAGCCCTGCTCGACGGGCTCGACAAGGATGCGAAGGGCAGCTGCCTGTGGCGACAGTTGGCTGAGCCGGCCAGCTCGTAAATCCGACCATTCCCGCTGGAATGCTGCGTGCCGGCCACAGTGCTGGTCTGAAAAGACGATGTTCTGACTATGGTGCTTGACACCATGATTTGCCAGGTCTAGAGTCGCCGGATGACAGCCAGGCGCATCTTCCATGACAAGGCCATTTTTCCTGATGGCGCGATCGTGGAGATGACGATCTGGCAGCTACCCGAGACAAGTGTCGAACGGCCTCACGGCCTCAAGTACAGCCTGTATTTCGGTCGCCATGGACGGCGCCTCGTTGGCTATGACAACGAGCGCGGCAAGGGTGACCACAAGCACGTACTGGAGAAGGAGCACCGCTATGCCTTCATCGATGTCGATACCCTGGTGGCAGACTTTCTGGCAGATGTGGAAAGGATCAGGAATGAAGGCGACTAGCAAAATACGTGTACATGTCGGCAGCCCGTCCGACATGGGCAAGCGCTTCAGCGATGCATGGAAGCGTGCCGCAGCAGGCAAGCAGGTCGATGAGACACATGTGACCTTCCTTGATTTGCAGACCATGCTCGAAGCCTTGTCCCCGCGCCGACTGGAATTGCTCAGGCACGTACATCAGCACGGCGCTGAAAGCGTGAAAGAACTGGCCGAGCACCTTGGCAGGGATTACAAAAACGTTCATCAGGATGTGGTGGTGCTGGAAGAGGCCGGTTTACTGGTGCGAGAGGGGCGCAAACTAAGTGCGCCGTGGGATGAGCTGCAGGCCAGCGTATCGCTGAAGGATTGACGCGATTATTTGGAATCCCTGCCCTCAGTCCGAATCGCGGGATGGATGCGACCAGGACCGGGAAATTGAATTTCAGCCGCGGTTGTGCCATAATCGCGGTCTTCCCGGGAGGTTAGCTCAGGGGTAGAGCGATCGCCTCACACGCGATAGGTCGCTGGTTCGAAGCCAGCACTTCCCACCAAAATACGAAAAGCCGGTCCGACGACATGTCGGATCGGCTTTTTTCTTGAGGCGGCGTGCGCGGATGCAGCAAGGGCGAGCCTGAATCGCGTTCGCATGATGGGTGCATCAAGCGCGCCAATCAAGCTCGTGTATCGATTTTGCGTATCGCGCTTGCTTATTAAAAGCTTTTTTCAGACACGCCGCTTGCGCTGTATTGCCGCACCCGAGCGTACGGTCTTGTGGCCGAACTTCTTCGCGATGCGATCGATCGAGGGCGTTTCTTCGCGGCGCGGTCGGCGTGTACCGGATGCGGCGACTGCGGCCATGTCCGAGCGTGGCACCAGGTGCTGCGGGCCGTTGCCGATCAGGTCGCTGCGGCCGATGCGTTTCAGGCCTTCGCGCAGGATTTCCCAGTTCTCGGGGTCGTGCCAGCGCAGCAGCGCCTTGTGGAACTTGCGCACCTTGCCGAGGCGCGGCGTCTCGACGGTTTCCGAATCTTTCGAGATCTTGCGCAGCGGGTTCTTGCGCGTGTGGTACATCGTGGTCGCCATCGCCATCGGTGTCGGCAGGAAGGTCTGCACCTGGTCGAGCCGGAAATCATTCTCCTTCAGCCACAGCGCGAGGTTCACCATGTCGTCATCAGTGGTGCCCGGATGCGCGGCGATGAAGTAGGGGATCAGGTACTGTTCCTTGCCTGCTTCCTTCGAATACTTGTCAAACAGCCGCTTGAAATCGTAATACGCACCCATGCCCGGCTTCATCATCTTCGACAGCGGGCCCTCCTCGGAATGCTCGGGCGCGATCTTCAGCAAGCCACCCACATGATGGGTCGCGAGTTCCTTCACATACTCGGGCGAGCGCACCGCCAGGTCATAGCGTAGACCGGAGCCGATCAGGATCTTCTTCACGCCTGGAATTGCACGCGCCTTGCGGTACAGCTGTATCAGCTTGCCGTGGTCGGTGTTCAGGTTCGAGCAGATGCTCGGGTACACACAGGACAGGCGACGGCAGCTTTCTTCGATGCTCTTGTCCTTGCATGCAAGGCGATACATGTTCGCGGTCGGCCCGCCAAGGTCGGAAATGGTGCCGGTGAAGCCTTTGGTCTTGTCGCGGATGAGTTCGATCTCGCGCAGGATCGAGGGTTCGGATCGGCTCTGGATGATGCGGCCTTCATGCTCCGTGATCGAGCAGAAGGTGCAGCCACCAAAGCAGCCGCGCATGATGTTCACCGAGAAGCGGATCATCTCCCACGCCGGTATGCGTGCCTTGCCGTAGGCCGGATGTGGCGCGCGTGCATACGGCAGGTCGTACACGTAATCCATTTCATCCATCGCCAGCGGCAGTGGCGGCGGGTTCAGCCAGACATCGCGCTCGCCATGCGCCTGCACCATCGCGCGCGCATTGCCGGGATTGGATTCGAGATGAAACACGCGCGACGCATGCGCATACGCGATCGGGTCTTCCTTCACCGCTTCAAACGCAGGCAGACGCACCACGCTGCGTGCGCGCACTTCCTTCATTTGCGCGAGCCGTTCTTCGCGGCTCATCAGCTTGATGGGTACCACTTTCGCTTCGGCCGGCTTGTCACCGTCGCTGCCTTTGGCTTCATCGGTACCGCAGGCATTCGGATCCTTCTCCTTCATCTCGTAAGGATTGGGATGCGCATCGACGCGCCCCGGAGTATCGACGCGGGTCGAATCGACTTCGCTCCAGTCGTCAGCGGGCCGCCAGCCACGCTGCACCATGAACGCGGTACCGCGCAGGTCGCGAATGGACTTCACCGGTTCACCGGCGGCGAGCCGATGCGACAAATCGATCAGCGCGCGCTCTGCATTGCCGAACAGGAGAATGTCTGCTTTCGAATCCGTCAGCACCGAGCGGCGCACGGTATCGGACCAGTAGTCGTAATGCGCAATGCGCCGCAGGCTGGCTTCGATGCTGCCGATGATGATCGGTGTACCCGGAAAAGCTTCACGCGCACGCTGCGCATACACCGTCACTGCGCGGTCGGGCCGTTTGTTCGGTTCGCCGTTCGGCGTGTATGCATCATCGGAACGTATCTTTCGATCAGCCGTGTAGCGATTGATCATCGAATCCATATTGCCCGCAGTGACCCCGAAATACAGGTTCGGCTTGCCGAGTGCACGGAACGGCTCGACTGACTGCCAGTCCGGCTGGCTGATGATGCCGACGCGGAAGCCCTGCGATTCCAGCAGCCGGCCAACCAGCGCCATGCCGAAACTAGGGTGATCGATGTAGGCGTCGCCGGTGATGAGGATGATGTCGCAGCTGTCCCAGCCGAGCTTGTCCATTTCGGCGCGCGACATCGGCAGGAAGGGCGCGGCTGCCAGCCCCTCGCGATAGGGCGCGAAGGACTTCAGATGGCGGGGAGCGGCGGATACGGCAGACACGACAGACATGCGGGGGCCTTGCAGAATCAAGGTCGACAGTATGCCAGCGATGGGCGCGGTGCGTCGGGATTGTCATTTGCTTACTGTCATTTGCTTACCCCGCGCAGGTATGGGGCTATTGGAACGGATTGTCGACCCTGTCGGTGGGGCGCAGCGAGATATGCTCGGGCAGCTCGGGCGTCGCTTCCAGCGCGGCCAGGGTCGCATCGATCACGGCCTTCAGCTCGCGTGCCAGTTGCAGGCCGGCCTTGTCGCGCGTGATCGCCAGCGAGCCGTACAGCTCGACCTGGTCGATACGGTTCTCCACCGTCAGTTCACCAATGCCCAGCGACTGGCTTTCATTGCCAAAGGGTTGCAGCGGGGTGCTCATGGGCAGCCTCCTGGTTCGGGCGATGTCATTTCCGGCCACGGATGCGCGGTTCCGGCAGGCGCATCGCCTTTTGTTTCGCGCTGGCGGGCAGCTTGGGGAAGACATCGATATGCGCGCGCTTCTCGAGCTCGGCGATTGACACCACATCGTACACGTCGCCGTCGGCATTTGGTGCGATCCACGCAGCCGCCTCCTGTGTGGCCGGGTCGAGCACGGCCTTGAACACATGGGTCGGCACCAGCACGCGGCCATTCAGGCGCTCCAGCTTGTCGCCCTCGAAGATCGGGCCGGTCACCACGAACAGCTCGCCGCGCTGGTTGGTCAGGTGACGCGTCGCCCCTTCGATCGCTGACCACAGCACCTGATTGTTATGCCGGTTTTGCGGAATGATATTGGCCAGCGAAAAACTCTGATGCTGCGCCTGCCGGGTCGGCATGTCGGCGGCCGGGCTCATGTGGCCACGGTCATAGCCGGAGCGCGCATAGTCGGACAATTCGGCGCGGTAGCTTTCAGGGAGCGCGGTTTCGGCATGGAAGTTATCTTCGCGCTTGACCTCTTTCGCACGCGCGAGGCTGTCACGCGTCAGGCGTTCGGCGGACCAGAGCGGCGTGCGCGACACACCAGAGTACATCACCGCAAACGCGTCGTAACACAGCCCGACCGTGCTCGCCTGCAGCGCAGGCCGGGTCAGTGCCGGCGGGGTTTGCTCATGAAACAGCGGCAGGCACTCCGTTGTTTGTGCGTGCGCGCTGGATATCGCCGGCAACCCGCCCGGTGCCGGGCCGGATGCCAGCCAGCTGCCGAAGCTGCCCAGGCTGCCCAGGCCGCCCAGGCCGCCCAAGCCGATCAGGGCCAGCGCGATGGCGAGTAATTTTTTCATGTGAGTTCGGTGAGCAGCGATTGCAGATTCAGAATGGCGCGCGCCGACGAAGTTCAGCACCCCGAATTGGCGAAAGCCGGATAGTTGGTCGCCAATTTTACCGATTTGAAATTTGAGCTTTCGGCCGGCCAGCCGGTCAAAGCGGGACGGCGAATATGCAGACAGGCAGGCGAGCACGCGCAGCAAGCGCAACCCCGATCACGCCGGGACTGACAAGGAGAACACCGTGGAATACCAGACACGTCGCCAGGCTTTGCCCTGGATGAACCTGCTCGGTGGCGTCGCCATCGGCGCGCTGGCCATGTACATCGCGGACCCGTCGCAAGGGCGACGGCGACGCGCGTTGTTGCAAGACAAGGTCAGCAGCGCATCGCATCACACCTCAACACTGGTGAACCGCACCATGCGCGATGCCAGGCATCGGCTGGCCGGCCTGCAGGCCGAAGCGATGCGCGCCATTGCACCGCGTGACGTCAAGCCGCTGGACAACCATGTGCTCGAGGCGCGGGTGCGCTCGCGGCTGGGTCGCGCAATGCCGGGCCTGCGAGGCATCGACATCCGTGCCGACGACGGCGTGGTGACGCTGTCGGGCAGCATCGATGATGACGGCGCGCAGACATTGATCGATGCGGTGGCGGCGATTCCGGGTGTGGATTCGGTCAGCGATGAACTGCTGCGTGCGGAACAGGGCGACAGCGAATCAGCGCACACACCTGGCGAGGCGCGCCCTGCGATGATGCGCGGCACGTTGTGGACGGCAGCTGCACTCGGTGCGGGTGCGTTGGCCTGGTACACGCTGTCAAGAAGGCAGCCGCTGGGTCTGGTGGCGGCAGCGACCGGCCTTGGCCTGATGGCGCGTGGGCGCGGTGGGCTCGGTGGTGGATTGCGGGAGGCATTGCAGGGTACGCTGGCAGAGGGCTTGATGCGCCGCTTCGATGCGCTGCGCAGCGGCCGCTTTGGTGGTGCCCGTGCCCTGTCCGCCATGAGCAGCCGCAGCAGTCAGTTTGGTGAGTACGCGGCATCCGGCGAAGGCATTGATGCGCAGCGCAGCATCGAGATTGCCGCGGTGCCGGAGACGGTGTTCGACGTGTGGAGCCATTACGAAAACTTCCCGCACTTCATGTCGCATGTGATCGAGGTGCGCGATCTCGGCGACGGCCGTTCGCACTGGGTGGTGCAGGGGCCGGCCGGCAGCGAGGTCGAGTTCGTGTCCTCACTGACGGCGGTCGAGCGGCCTTCGCGATTGGCCTGGCACAGCGAGCCGGGATCGGATGTCGATACCGAGGGCCTGGTCGTGCTGGAGCCTTCCGTCGGCGGCACCCGTGCGACCGTGCGCATGCGCTGGTATGCGCCGGCCGGTGGCGCGGGCAAGACGCTGGCAATGTTGACCGGCGTCGATCCCGAGCAGGCGCTGGAGGATGACTTGCGGCGCATGAAGCAATTCATCGAGCATGGTTTGCCCACCGGCGAGGGCGGTGCCGCCGCTTCGGGCTTGGCCGCTGGCAGCAGTGGTGGCGTAGGCGGCGCGGGTGCCACCGGCTCCACGGCGGGCAGCGGCGCAGCCGGAACAGGTGCATCGGCCGGCACAGGTGGCGGTTCCGGTACCGCGGGTGCTGCGGGTTCGGCCGGCGGCAATGTGCTGCATTGAACTCGCTTGTCAGGCTGTCATCCAATCGTGGCCGGGACGGCCCCGGCACCGATGAGCAATCACATCATCTTCGACGACAGGAGTGGACCATGATGCAAGCAGACGAAGTCCGGCAGCGCTTCTCGCAGATCCAGCAAACCATTCAGCAGGCAAGCCAGGCCTGCCAGCGAGCCGGCAGCGGCATACCGATGGACCTGAAAGACAGTATCCAGCAACTGGACCAGCAATCGAGCAAGGCCACGCAACAGCTGCAGCAGGCGCAAGACCAGCAAGCCATCGTGCAATGCGTAGATCAGCTGGAAGAACTGGGTGACAAGGCCAAGGCCGCTTGCGAGAAGGGCGGCGATGTGGATCAGCAGGTGAAGCAGGCAGTGATGCAGGCGCATCAGGAACTGTCGCAGCTGAAGCACCAGCTGCATTGACGTACCTGCGGCCTGCCGCGGGCCTCCGGCGGCAGCCGCAGTTTCGATTATCATGCTCCGGCCCTTCACAAAAACAACAGACGGAGACCGGCATGGCGGACGAGTACCCGCTGCTGTGGACGCCGAGCGCAGAGCGCATCGCGAACAGCAGGCTGACCCATTACACGAACTGGCTGGCACAGCACAACCAGTTGCGCTTCACTGACTACCAGCACCTGTGGGACTGGTCGGTGGATGACATCGAGAATTTCTGGCTGTCGATCTGGGAATACTTCGATATCCGTAGCTCACAGCCCTTCAACGAGATCCTGTCCACGCATGCGATGCCGGGCGCGCAATGGTTCACCGGCAGCCGGCTCAATTTTGCGGAGCAGCTGTTCCGCTTCAACCTGACCGACGCCACGGCGGACAAGCCGGCCATCATCGCCGAATCCGAGACGCGTGCGCCGATCACGCTGAGCTGGCGCGAGCTGCGTGCGCAAGTCACCGCAGTCGCGAATACGCTGCGCGCACTCGGCGTGGGGCCGGGCGACCGTGTGGTCGCGTATTTGCCGAACACGCCCGAAGCCGCGATCGCGTTCTATGCATGCGCCAGTCTGGGCGCGATCTGGTCTTCGTGTTCACCGGACATGGGCACGTCCAGCGTGCTGGATCGTTTCCGCCAGATCGACCCCAAGGTACTGATTGCGGTCGATGGCTACCGCTATGGCGGCAAGGACTTCAATCGCCTCGATGTCGTGCAGACCATGCGCGCGGAACTGACCACGCTGCAGCATACGGTGTTGTTCCCGTATCTCGATTCGCAAGCGTCTGTCGATCCTGCCGGCGGTGCCGGCGACGTACTGCGCTGGCACGATCTGTTCACGCACCCGGCGGCGCATGCGAGCGAGATGCGATTCGAGCAGCTGCCATTCGACCATCCGCTGTGGATCCTGTATTCGTCCGGTACCACCGGCATGCCCAAGCCCATCGTGCATGGTCATGGCGGCAGCCTGCTGGAAACCTTGAAAGGTCATGCGCTGCACCTTGATCTGGGCGAGCAAGATCGCTTCCTGTGGTTCTCGACCACCGGCTGGATCATGTGGAATTCGCAGATCACCGGCCTGCTGGTGGGTGCGACCATCTGCATCTATGACGGCAACCCCGGCTATCCCGACATGGGCCGGCTGTGGCGCTTTGCGGCCGACCATCAGCTGACTTTCATGGGCGTGGGTGCCGCTTTTTACGCAAACTGCATGAAGGCCGGCATCGTGCCCTCAACGATCGCGGACCTGTCGTCGCTGCGTTCGATCGGCTCCACCGGCTCGCCGCTGGCAGCCGAGGCCTATCACTGGATTTATGCGCAGGTGAAGCAGGATGTGCTGCTGGCCTCGATCAGCGGCGGCACGGACATCGCAGCCGCATTTGTCGGTGCCTGCCCGAACCTGCCGCTGTATGCCGGCGAGATGCAATGCCGCTCGCTCGGCGTTGCCGTGCACGCGATGGATGACAACGGCAATCCGCTGATTGATCAGGTGGGTGAACTGGTCGTCACCGAACCGATGCCGTCGATGCCGCTGTACTTCTGGAACGATGCCGGCAACAAGCGCTACCTCGAAAGCTATTTCGAGCATTACACCGGATTGTGGCGTCATGGCGACTGGATACGCATCACGCCGCGCGGTGGCGCAGTGATCTATGGCCGTTCGGATGCCACCATCAACCGCCATGGCATACGCATGGGGACCGCCGAGATCTATCGTGTGGTGGAAGATTTGCCCGAGGTGCTGGACAGCATGGTGGTCGACCTCGAATACCTCGGTCGCGAATCCTGGATGCCGCTGTTCGTGGTGCTGCGCGAAGGCCTCACGCTCGATGCGGAGCTGGAAGCACGCATCCGCGAACAGATACGCACGCGGCTGTCGGCACGCCATGTGCCCAACGATGTGATCCAGGTGGCCGAGATCCCGCGCACGCTGACGGGCAAGAAGATGGAGCTGCCGATCAAGAAGCTGCTGCTGGGTCAGCCGATAGAAAAGATCGCAAACCCGGATGCGATGGCCAATCCTCAATCGCTGCAGTGGTATGCGGCGTTTGCGGAGAAGCGCAAGGCTGCATGAGATGCTGGCATGGACCCCAGCTTGCGCTGGGGTGACGACATTCAGCGGTACTCGCATCAAATCGTCGCCCCAGCGCAAGCTGGGGTCCAACTCCGCAAATGTTGCGGACGCTAGCTATCCAGTGCACCCACGATCCAGCCTTCCAGCGGATCGTGCGGCGGCAAACCATAATTCTCATCACGCCGCTGCCAGGCCCACGCGGCCAGCAGCGCGCACAGCACGGCATCCAGCAAATCACCGCTGCCATCATCCAGCAAGGCCTTGCGGTGCCGACCGGCATCCAGCTTCACCTGCTGCGGATAGTCGCCGCGCTCGACCGCCTTCACGATCGCCAGCCGCGCCGCGCGGCGCGCCGGCGTCTGCATCGCCGGCGCATCGTTCTTGTAGGAGTCGCGCGTAATGCTGCGCGCGACCAGTCCCGGATACGCTTCCAGCGCGATGCGCGACGGATCGCCCGCGTGCATCAACGGTATCGTCACATTCGCCTGCAACAGCAGTGGCGCACCCGCATGCAGCATGTAGGCCACCGGCGGGTTCACCCATTTCATCGACGATGACGAGCCCGCGACCAGATCGGTCGCGCGATGCAGGAACTTGCTGCCGACCGGACGCGCGTCGCAGACGGCCTTGAAGGTATCGCGCAGCTCGGCGCGCGTCAGCGATGCGTAATGCCGTATCAGGGACGGCCAGTCGGATGGCCAACCGAGTTGCGTGACCAGCTCGCGTGGCAGCGAAAACGGAAAATCAAAACCACCGAGCCACGGACCGGGACGATCCAGCCAGCTGACAAAGGCGGGGAAATCGGAGAGGGTGAGCAGGCCTTGCAGCCGGAAGGTATCGCCGTCCAGCGCGCCGGATGCGATGGTGATGCCTTTTCTGCTGCGCGGCGCCGACGTGAAATCGACGCCATGCAGCAGCGGGGAGGTGTTGGGCGACGAGGCCCGATCAGGTGCCGGCATCCGGCAGCACGACGTTCACGTCCAGCACTTCCAGGTTGCCCTGCTTGTCGAGCGAGATCTTGATGTCCTCGGGATTGACCTTCACGTACTTCGAGATCACCGCGATCAGCTCCTGATGCAGCGCCGGCATGAAGTCCGGACCGTTCAGGATGTGACGCTCACGCGCGATGATGATCTGCAGGCGCTCCTTGGCGGCGCTGGCGGACGCCTTCTGCTTGCCGCCGAACAGATAGGAAAACAGGTCCATCTTACTTGCCTCCGAAGATGCGCGACAGCAGGCCAGGCTTTTCATATTCGGCGAAGCGCAGCGAACGGTCTTCGCCGAGGAAGCGGCCCACCACATCCTTGTACGCTTCGGACACATCGCTGCCTTCGATATGAATCGCCGGGTTGCCCTGGTTCGATGCCTGCAGCACCGATTCCGACTCGGGGATGATGCCCAGCAGCGGTATGCGCAGGATTTCCTGCACATCTTCATACGACAGCATCTCGCCATCTTCGACGCGCTTGGGCGAGTAGCGGGTGATCAGCAAGTGCTCCTTCACCGGCTCGGCTCCGGTTTGTGCGCGGCGCGACTTGGCCTGAATGATGCCAAGGATACGGTCCGAATCGCGTACCGACGACACTTCCGGGTTGGTGACGATGATGGCTTCATCGGCGAAGGTCAGCGCCATCACCGCGCCGCGCTCAATGCCTGCCGGTGAATCGCAGACGATGTATTCAAAGCCGGAAGCTTTCATTTCATCGAGGATGCGCTCGACGCCGTCTTCGGTCAGCGCATCCTTGTCGCGCGTCTGCGACGCGGGCAGCACGAACAGGTTGTCGCAATGCTTGTCCTTGATCAGCGCCTGCGTCAGCGTGGCTTCGCGGTTGATCACGTTGATCATGTCATACACCACGCGGCGCTCGCAGCCCATGATCAGGTCGAGGTTGCGCAGGCCGACGTCGAAGTCGATCACTGCGGTCTTGTGGCCGCGCAGCGCGAGGCCGGATGCGAAGCTTGCACTCGACGTGGTCTTGCCCACACCGCCCTTGCCGGACGTTACGACGATGATTTTTGTCACGAAAAACCCCTTGGTTGAGTTTGCCTGAGTTTGCCTGAGATTTGAAATTGAATTCGGTTTACTTCATCGGGATCGACCTGATATCCAGTCGATCATCCTTGAGCCGGATTTGCGCCGGCTTGCCGGCGAGTTCCTTTTGCCAGCCTTCATCGAAGGTACGGTAGACGCCGGCAATTGATACCAGCTCCGCTTCCATCGCCAGCGAAAAAATCCGCGCATCCGATTGTCCCGATGCACCCGCCAGCGCGCGGCCACGCAGCGGCGCATAGACATGGATGCTGCCATCGGCAATGACTTCGGCGCCCGGGTTCACGGTGGCGGTCAGGATCAGGTCCGAGCCACGCGCATAGATGCGCTGCCCGCTGCGGACCGGGGTATCGACGATCATGGCCGGGAGCGCCATCGCGGTGGCAGGTGCGGGTGCAGCAGCAGATGCAGGTGCAGGTGCAGGTGCAGCGGCCGGTGCCGGCGCAACTTCAGGCGGTGGCGTAATTTCAGGTGCCACTGCCGGCGCTGCCTCGGCCACCGGCGATGGGGGCGGGGTCAGCTCGAACGGTTTGGCTTGCTCGACGCCGTCGATCGACAGCCCGTGAGAGCGTATCGTGTCTTCCAGCGACGCTGGCGCATTGCGCACGGCCACCGGATTCAGCCGATGCTCGCGGAACAGCGCGATCAGCTCCGGCCACGCGATCTTGCCGGCCTCGGCGGGCGGCAGCGGTGCGAGGTCGATCAGCGTGAATTCGTCTTCGAAGTAGTCCGGCGTGCCGCCGGTAATTTGCGCCAGCGCTGAAGACAGCTTGGCTTGGTCGGTGTCGCCCAGCAGGGCGGCGACGGCGACCACGGTGGAAATCTTGATTTCCAGGGGCTTCCTGGCTTGGCTTTTTGACATACGGTCCCGGTCATTGACGGCCGACCGCCGCCTCGGGTGGCTGCCGTCGGGGCAAGGCCATGCTTGCCGGCCGGTATTATACCCGGCTCCCTCTGTAAAAACGGGCATGCGCCTTCACCCTCGGCCCTCACGTTGCGGCCTCGGCTTTCGCTCAAGCCTGGTAACGCGCTTGCACTTCGACCAGGCCCGGCAGCGGCACGCGTAGCGCGGGTCGGATACCCGATCTCGCTGCCCCGGCTTTGTGAACTCTCAACGCCCGGCAGGCTTCGAATGACAAACTGGATCGGTTCAAGTCTACCCATCGATCGCAAGGAGCCCGAACATGCGCAGAAGCCAGCAGCAACACCACCCGATGGTAAACATCGTGCAGTACCAGCTCGAGGCATCGATGCACCTCGCCGACGCCGTCTTCAGCGGCACCGAAAAGATCGACCGCGCGATGCTGGTCGTCACCCATCAGGCGGTTGACCGTCAACTGAAGTTTGCGCGCGCTGTCACCGACATGCGCGACCCGGCGCGGGTCGCTGAATTGCAGGTCGCGATCGCCGGCCGCCCGGAAAAAGCGATGCAATGCCAGCAGGAGATCATGTCGGCACTGGTCGAGATTCAGGCCGAGTTCGGCAAGTCCATGCGCGACTGCATGGAAAAATGCAGCGAGCTCGCGAACGAGCAGGTCGGTGCGGCGGGGGAGCAGGTGGTCGGCCAGCTCGCTGGAAAGCTCACCGAGCAGGCTGCCCGGCGCGCTTCCGAAGCGAGTGCCGGCGCGCGCGCGGTGCTTCCCGAAGGCGGCATGATGAATCCCTTCCTCGGGGTGATCTCGATGTGGGAGCAAGCCTTCCGTGAGGCCAGCCGGCTCGCGAGCCAGAACATGATGGCCGCCAGTAGCAGCGCCGAGCATGCGGCCAATGTCGCGCGCGAGGCTGTTCATGCGGCAGGCGAGGCCGCCGAGGCAGCTGCCGGCAACGGGCATGCGCACCAGCCGTCCCAGTCACCGTCGTCAGAGGGGACGAAAGCGTCGCACAGGTCGCACGCATCGCATGCGCAAGAGGAACACGGGCACGGCACGCGCCGCCACACGCGCAAGAAATGAAGCGGCCCGCCAGCAGGCGGGCCGTCATTCGAGTCGAGACGCGATCAGATCAGCGCGGTTCAGTTCAGCTCGGTTCAGATCGGTTCAGATCAACTCAGCTCACAAAGCAGCAATCGGCTTGAGCTCAACGCTGCCATTGCCCGGGATGCGGGCCGCGCTGATGGTGGTGGCTGCGGTGGTACCGGCGTTGGTGGCGGCAGCGCCACCCGCCGCTACGGCAGCAGCTCCTGCCACCGACACTTCAGTGTCGCCCGCCGCACTTGCCGCCGCCGCAGCCTCCCGCGCGCGCTTGCCGGCTGCCTTTGAGCGTGAGCTGGACGGCGGCAGCCGTCGCAAGGTACGCAGTGCATCGATGTCCTTGATGCCGATCGAACGCTGGTCCACCGTGATCAGGCCGATTTCATTGAAGGCTGACAGTGTGCGGCTGACCGTTTCCAGCGTCAGGCCAAGATAGCTGCCGATCTCATGCCGGGTCATGCGCAGGTTGAACAGCTTGCTCGAGTAGCCCATTTCGGCAAAGCGCTCCGACAGCGACACCAGGAAGCGTGCCACCCGGGCCTCGGCCGACAGCGCGCCCAGCATGCTCACCATGGCCTGCTCACGCACCAGTTCGCGGCTCATCACGCTGTACATCGCATGTTCGAGTTCGACATATGAGCGGCCAAGCGCGGTGAATTTCTTGAACGGCAGCAGGATCAGGTCACAGTTCGACAAGGCCACCGCTTCGGACGCATAGCGTTTGGTATGAATCCCATCGACGCCGAACAGGTCGCCCTTCATCGGGAAGGACAGCACTTGCTCGTTGCCGAATTCATCGATCAGCACGGTCTTCAGAAAACCGGAGTGCACGATGAACAGCGTATCGAAAGGCTGGCCGATGGTGTGGATGCGCTGCCCGGTCTTGAACTGCACATGCTGGAACAGGAATTCTTCGTCATTCACCGATGGCGCGGCAGGGATGCGGAGCAGCTCGCACAGTTCCTTCAGGTTGGACCACAGCTTGCCCTGGCGTTGCCATCCCGCCTCGCTCGAATTGGCATGGATGTTGGAGCTGCCCGTTTCAGTGCGGATCTCGGAAATGGATGTCGAGGTCATGATGATCTCCTGGTATTGTGGACTTGAACGAATGAACAACGAGACCCAACCATGCGCGAGGTTTTGATCGCCGAGCCGCTGCAGGCTTCGGGGACTGCCAGGGACGTGCCTGGCATGACGTCGTCGCATCGTGCTGCTGTTCCCGATGTCGCTGAATCAATCGCGCATCGCCTTCTCCGGTTTCTGCACGTCATGCTCATTGCGAGTTGCTAGTATCACGATCCAAGTTCTTCAAATCTATCGGGCTTGCCTGTAGAGTTTTTGTCGCCGGGACGAGCTTGCTTCGGCCCATTCCTATTGCGTCATCTCATGCGTTTCATGGTTCATGGTTTGTACTTGCCCAGCAGGCCATGCGTCATTGCGTACTGCACGAGCTCAGCGAGTGATGATGCTTCCATCTTCAGCTGTATGTTGGTCTTGTGCGTGCTCACGGTCTTCGCTGACAGGTGCAGCAATTCCGCAATCTCGGTGACGGTCTTGCCGGAGACGAGATGATTGAAGACCTCGAACTCGCGGTTCGACAGTGATTTGTGCGGCTGGTCCTGTCGGGTCGGCATCGCATCCATCGCCAGTTGCTCCGCGACTTCCATGCTGATGTAGGGGCGGCCTGCATGCACCTTGCGGATCGCCGTCACCAGTTCGGTACCGGCGCTTTCCTTGGTCATGTAGCCATGCGCACCGGAACGGATCGCGCGCGCCGCATACTGGTCCTCGTCGTGCATGGTCAGCACCAGCACGGCCAGCTTCGGCGCTTCTTCCTTGATCTGCTTGATCAGGTCCATTCCGCTCCTTCCCGGCATCGACAGGTCCATCACCAGCACCTCGAATACCTCTTTGCGCACCAGCGCCATCACCTCGAATCCGTCACTGGCTTCGGCGACCACTTCGATGTCTTCGGCCTTGCGCAGGATGTGCTTCAGGCCTTCGCGCATCAGTGCATGGTCGTCCGCGATCACGACGCGGATCATGTCCGCCCGCCATGGTTTGATCGCTGGCCCCCTCCGTTGCCGGCCACCTCAGATCCCCCGGTTCGGCCGACCGGCCGCTAAAAATCTGGCTTTCATCACGTTTTCCCGTTAGTAACAAATTGGCAACATTTTTGTTAAATGTATCAGCTTTTGACCGATGCACCTAGATGATTTGGATCAAAAACAGCACCGGGAATGAATATTTGTGCTGTGTCACTCGCTTTCATTTCCGTGATGGAATGAATTCGTATCTGCGGAGAAATTTTCTTGAGTGCGCAGGGAAATTACGCGCACTGATAGACTGCGGTTGCGCGTGATCTTTGTCGCGCATCAAACAAACGACCCCTGCACGACTTCGTCAACACACCATGAACATTCAGCCCGGAGAGATCGGCCACATCATTCAGCTGGCGATTGCGCCTGTGTTCCTGCTGACCGGTGTCGGCACCAACATGCTGGTGCTGACCAACCGGCTGGCGCGCATCATCGACCGTTCGCGTACGCTGGAGGAAAAGCTCGACGAGCCGGGTGGCCATGCGCCGTACAAGGAGCAAGCGGCCCGCGACGAACTTCAGGTGCTGTTCCGACGCGCCAGCAAGATCAACCGCGCGATCTTCTTGTCCACCACCTGCGCGCTGCTGATCTGCATGGTGGTGGCCGCACTGTTCGTGACCGATGCGCTGAACCTGCGCCTGGCCTCCGTGATCGCGGGAATGTTCGTGCTGGCAATGGTGTCGCTGACAGGCAGCTTCATCTACCTGTTGCGGGAGATCCTGCTGGCCACGGAATTCATGAACCAGCAGGCCAAGTGGCAGCGACCTGCCTGATTGATCTAAAGTAGGAAGATCAGACCGAGGCCAGCAGATCGCAGGTTGCGGTAAACAGCGGGTGCGACGCGTCGCCGAACGCGTCGCAGATGGTCAGGTGATGAATGCCCTGCAGCGCCACGTCAGCGCGATGCATGGGCTGCCATTCGGCGGCGATCAGTGCGGTCTGCCGCTTGAACTCGTCCGATTCCAGATCGCCGACCGAGGTCAGGAACGGGGTCGGATGCGATTGCGGCATCGTCGCCGGCGACAGTTTCAGTGCGCTGGCCGGGTCAAGCTTCAGGTCGCCATTCACAAAATCGGTGTGAATGATGGGATCGAGGTCGTACAGGCCGGACATCAGCACGCCGCCGCGCACCAGGTCAGCGGGCAAGCTCGGGTCCCACACCGGCCAGTGCGCGGCCATCATCATCGCGGACAGGTGCCCGCCGGCCGAATGGCCGGACACCACGATGCGTTCACGGTCGAACTCCAGTTTCCCGGCGTTGTGATACAGCCAGGCCAGCGCCCTTACTTGCTGCAGCACGATCTCCTGCAAGCTGGCCTCCGGCGCCAGCGTGTAATTGGTCAGAGCGACATTGAAGCCGGCGCGCCGATAGGCCGGCACGATGAAGGTGAAGTCCGACTTGTCCAGCGAACGCCACCATCCACCATGGATGAACACCAGCAGCGGCGCGCCCGGGCGATGTGCAGGATAGAAGTCCAGTCTTTCCTTCGCGGCCTCGCCTACCGGGATGTCGAGCACACCGGCGTGGGTACGGCGAACCAGCGCCGATTCATGTTGCCAGCGTGCGAAGATCTGCGGATGGTCAGGAATGCCGGCGCGTGCGTTGTACTGCTTCGAGTAATACGCAGTCCTTTCGGCATCATTCTGAAAGACCCGTTCACGGTGCTTGGTGCTCATGCGGCTGCGCTCCCCTGATTTGTGATTGTTTTGCACGAGTGTAGAGCATTTTGAATCGGGGGCAGGGTAGTCGGGCTGTGACACACCCTACCGCCTTCTGTGATTGCGCGCGGCGCCATGTGGCTCTTCGCGCTTCGATGCAGCGCCGTCCGGGCGCCCGCTGGCGGCGCACGCTGCCCTTCTTCGCGCCGCATTTGCGTCGTGTTCGGTGCAGAGCGGCTGTCAAAAAAAGTGACTGATCAGTCTTCATTGACTGTCAACAGCCTAACCTCTACACTGCGCGCGTCTTGGTGCTCGTCCGTCGGTTCCGACGGACAGTTAAACGGGAAACACGACGCCCACGCCCAACAGGCCAGGCCAACGTGTGCTGCCCCCGCAACGGTAAGCAAGCGCGTGATTATCCGTCACGCATCCGCCTCGATAGCCACTGTGTTCACGGACATGGGAAGGCCAGGCGGACAGACTTGCAAGCCCGGATACCGGCCGGACAGGTGGGAGCGACGAACGGGTGGTTCGTCCGTACTCTGATCTTGCACGATCTCTGCGCGGTATCTGCATTGTCGCTCCTGTGTTTGTCCTGCCTGCGGGGAAGCTGGCGGGATG
>JACCDS012394002.1_pt1 | contig 29552 bp, 25 predicted proteins | sample 7446441 | NCBI WGS metagenome assembly JACCDS01 (sample SAMN15323445, study PRJNA562643) | freshwater metagenome | isolation source: river surface water | place: USA:Blue River Watershed | collected 2017-08-17 | reverse complement strand
ACCAATATATTAAAAAATTTAATATAGGATCGTTATATTTAAAACTAAAATCATTAAATGTGATACTATCATTATCAATATTACTAAATGCATTAAATGATTTTAATATTTCAGAATGTTTAGAAAATCTAAAATATTGATTATCAATATCAGTTTCTTCTAAAAATATAAAATTATATATATTTAAATTATTTATCTCTTTTAATTTAAAATCATCAGTATATTCAGCAAATTTATTTATATTATAAATTTGAATAAAATTATTATTTATTTTTTTAAAATATTTAAATATTAATAATTCTGGATATTCTAAATTTAGTTTATTTGGATTTAGAATAAAAATAGAATTATCAATCTCAGTTTTATTAAAAATAATATTAGTTAATATATTATTATTAATGTTTGGTAACTTATTATTATCATTAATAACAAGCTTAATTTCTTTATAATCTAATCTATCTTTTCTTTGTTTAAAAATTAAATTAAAATAATTTAAATAAAATTTTAATTGTTCAATATTATTATTTCTTAAATTATAATCATATGAATCTTCTTTTCTTTCTTCAATAGATTCTTTATATTTTTCAAAGTTATCTAAATTAATTTCATTATTATTTGAATTATATAAATCTATAAATTCTATATTTGAATGTGTTTTAATACAGCATAAAAACATATTTGATAATATAGATAAAACATCTAATTTACTAATAATTAATTGTTTTTTAATTATATTGTATGTTCTAGTATGACAAATAAATGATGATTTAATTATAAATGGTAATATATTAATATAAAAATTTTGTCTTTCACCATCATTTAAAGTGGTTTCTAAAAAATAATATAATATATCAAATGTTTTAGTAGATCTTGTAATAAATTTAATAATTTTAATAAATCTAGATGTATTTAATATTATTTCAGATTGTAATATTTGTAGTATTTTTTGAGATTCATTTTTAGTAAATATATTCATATCTATTTAGTTTATATTATATACGATATTAAAAACTAAAATATTTAGGATTAAAAAATAAAATTAATATGTAAAGTATATCATCTTAATATGATTTATAAAATTATTGATAATTTATATATAAGTAATATTTTATTTTCTTTAAATAATCTTTTTCTTAACGAAAATAAAATTAGTACTATATTTAGAATACATGATAATGATGAAGAATTTGAAAATTTGTATCCTAAAAATATAAAACTTATAAAATTTAATTTAGAAGATAATGCATTAAATAATATATCATTAATTAAATTTGGAGATTTATTATATAATTATACAATAAATCATCCAACTAAAAATATATTAGTTTGTTGTCGTGATGGGGCATCTTGTAGTGTTGCATTAGTTATATTTTATTTAATAACTAAATATCATTACAATGTTAAAAATAGTTTATCTATAATTAAAAATATTAAAATAAATGCATCAATTAATAATGGATTTATAAATACATTAAATATTTATTATTATAGATTAAAAGAAAATAATTTTATTAAAACAAATGATTTATTAAAATTAATTATATTTAATGAAAAAAATAAATTTAATATATTAGTAAAAAATTAAAAAAATAATACTTATACAAATTTAAACTAGGCTCTTTTTTTTAAAATTAAAGGGAGTCTTTTTTTGGGTACATAAAGAAATATTCAATATCGCTAATAGATATCTTATTCATAAGAAAATTATAAGTTAACAGTATTAAAAATTATTTATTTTAAATATTCATTGTGATATTAATTTATAATGAAATAATTATGATTATATATAAGATATATATTATGATATTAAATTATAATAATATAATTGTGATTATATTAAACTAACATTTATTATTTTAATTTTTAAATATTCTATATTATATATAAATAAAAAATATGAATATTCCAACTGGTCCTTATGTAAATATAAAATTAGATGATGCTATTAAATCTTTAGTAGATTATCATGCAGTTGCCCCAAGTTATGTAATGATTGATCATAATAAAGATATATTTTATTTACCTGAAATGCATGCGGAATCAAAAAAGAAAGGGTTAAATTCAAATTATATATATGATAGTAATGATTCTTTATTTGAATATAGTATGAAATTACATCCTAATAGAATGGATAAGTATTTTACTCCTAAAAAATTAGATGAGTATCTTGATACTCGTATTTGGGTAAATACATCAGGCAAAGAAGCTAATGGTATTAGGACTGAAAAAGAATATCAATCATTACAAGGATTTATGCTACCTGGTTATGAACGAATTATATCTGAAGATACTCCATATAGTGTTGCTAAATATAATAAAGATGGATTAATTAAATATTCAGAAAAAACATTACTTAGTAATAAACTTAGATCATTTTTAGTTTTTAAGAAAAAAGAACGACAAGAATTTGTAAAAGATTTTGTTCATGTATTAAATTGTAATTCAATTAAATCACTCGCCGATGAAAAATGTAAATTTTGGTGTAAAGCAACTAATGATACAGATATGAAAGCTAAATGCCAACGTGGCGAACATTATGAATAATTTTTATTATTTATAATAAAAATAAATAATTATAAGTAATTATAAATATATTATTTTTTTTAATTATGATAATATATATAAATATGTCGTTAACGCAGACACTTAAATCATTAGATGAATATTATCAAAAAACTCCTAAATATGTAGTTTTAGATAATAAAGGTACTATTTATTCAATGCCTTTTAATTATTCTGATAATACATATAGTCCTGGAAATTGGTTATTTAGATATATAAGAAATATTAATGATTATAGAATGGATATAGCAAATCCTAAAGTATATATAAATGCAGGTAAATCATATGCAAAAACAGAAAATGATAAGGGCGTTGCATTTTTTAATAAAGAAGATTTAACTAAAAGTTTAGCATTTATTATACCCGGATATGAAATTAAAACTCAAATAACTAATAATGAAATAATGGATAGTATTAAAGTAGAATTTCCATCATCAACACCTGGAGAAAAAATAGGTCATTTTATTATTTTTGAAAAAAAAGATATAGATTCTTTTAAAAAAGATTTTTTAGATAGTTTAGGATGTGATAATAGCCAAAAAATGGCCACTGAAAAGTGCAAACATTGGTGTCAAGTCGATGATGTTAAAAGTAATTGTTACCAAGAATAATATTATCTAAATAAAAATAGCTGAATTTAAAGATAAATAACCCCAATTAATTTTTGATGGATTATTTGCAATATGATCTATTGCGGCAGGATTTGAACATAATGCCATCCAAACTATTTTATCTTGATTTTGCATAATGTAATCATATGCTGCAGGATTAGTACATAAAACTCCCCATACAATTTTTTCAGGATTTGCCAATAATAAATCCATAGCACCAATATTAGCACATAAATTTCTCCAATTAATTTTTTCAGGATTATTAATTAATAAATCCATTGCAGCTGGATTATAGGATAATGCATCCCAATCCCAATCTTCTTCAGGAATTGTTAATATTATTTCTAATGCATTTGGATTCTTACATAATGCAGTAATACTAATTCTTTTTATGTTTGATTTAATTAAATCAATTGCAGCAGGGTTTTTCCCAATTGTAGACCAATTAATTTTAGACATATTTTCTCTAAGTACATCAATCATTCCTGGATTTTCAGAAGCCATTTTCCAATTAATCCATGTTGGATTTTTTTTTAAAAGATCTACTGCATTTATATTTGCTGATAAAAAATCATGATTTAATTTATTAACGTAAACCCAATCACGTAAAGTATAAACCATTTTTATTATTTATATGTTTTGATTATATCTTATAACATATAAAAAAATAATAAAATTTAATAATATCGTCTTTGTCTTTGTCTATGTCTTCTAGGTTGTTTTTTAGAAAAATATGAATACAATATTAAACATAAAAATACTATAAATAAATAATAATAATTAGTATAATCTGTTTTTGTTATTTCTGGAATATTTTTTGGAATTTCTTCTATTGAATTATCATCTAATACCTTTACTGCATTATTAAATGTTTGATTATTTTCGATTAAATTATTTATTATAGTATTTGATATTACTGTTGCTACTAACACTTGATTTATATTTTTTGCTTGCATATTTAATATGGTTATACTTTGTTTAAATGAAAAGTTTTTAATAGTATTATTAACTAATTCAGTATCAAAATTATTTTGAATTATATCTCGTATTATTGTCATACTACCAGCTTTATTTTTATTTTGAGTACCTAAATAACTAATTTCAGTATTTAATTTATTAGTTATTCCATCTTTTATACCATTTGCAATGGTATTATTTTCTATATCTTGTGAATTTATAGTTACTATTATTGATTGATTAATATCTGTGAATGAACATGCTTGGCATACTGGAATTTTTTTTTTATCAAAAATTTTATTTGCTAATGCATATTCCTCTTTTTTTAAATTACATAAACGTACGGCCTCATTATACACTTCTAAATCACATCCTACAGTTAAATCTATATCAACTATTGTAGTATCAACTTTTAATCCTTTAATTACTTCTGTTGTAACATTATTTATTATTTCTTTTAATTTAACTATTGTATTAGACATATTAAATCAATTTTAATAATGATTAAATTTTTATATTTTTCTTTATATATAATAAATATAAAATAATTATTAAATATGTCTACTATTACATTAGATGGGAAAGAATTTAAAGGAGTATTAAGAATATTAATACTTAAACATGATGGTGCAACTCAAGAAATTGATCCTAGTAAATTAGTAGAAGTATATTCTACTATGTCTAATTGTGGATATGGTGGTGATAATGGTGATAGAAGACCTTCGGATTATAATCTTGTACCAATTAGAAATGATAAAGTATATCGTCCAGTAGAAACTAGATATGTTAATGAAAAATATATGAATAGTAATTTTGGTTCATTTAGAACAGGTGATGGTGCATGGCATAAAGATAAATATACTGTTGATTTTAATGGTAAAAAATGTACACAATTTTATAGATTATTTTATCATCCTGATATTAATAGACTAACTAGTACATATGGTTGGAAAATGTTTAATCCAGATGATCAATTTGATGGAAGAAATTGGCTTTGTACTTATCAATCTGGTGATGATGATTTTGTAGGGTATTTTAGAATTTTTTATTCTACTAGACTTAATTACATTCTTTATAATAATTGTTTATATGCAGATGATCAAAGTATTGAAACTGATTGTTTCAATAGTATTACTGCGGAAAATCCAGGAATGTTAGATAATAATTGTGCTAATGTTTATGGGGATTATAGTATGATTAAAACTAATAATTATTTAAGAAATGGACAGGCTATTTTTTCTCCTAATACTAAATATAGAGCAAATATGCAACCAGATGGTAATTTTGTAATATATGAAAAAGAAAAAGACGTTGAAAAACCCATTTGGTCTATCGGTATAGCTGGAACAGTTGAAGAATATTTAAATTCTTATGTAAAAATGCAACCTGATGGTAATTTAGTTGCTTATAAAAGAAATAATGAAGCATATTGGTCTTCAAATACAAGAGGAGATAATTGTGTATTAGTTTTAGATAATAATGGAAATTTAATTATATATAGTAGAAATAATTTAAAAAGACAAACATTTATTGCTGGATATCCATCATATAATTGGAAATATACAGATAATCCAAATGATCCTGAATGTGCAGTAAATTGGAATTATTATAAAGATAATAAATATCAACAAGAAAATATTAAATCCATTACTAACTCTGGAGATAGTAGAAATTGGTGTGCATTAGATAATGATGTTGGTATAAGTGGAGATAATAAAACAGGTAATTATTTAATTTTATGGGCATCTGGAAATAATTTATATAGAGCTAATTCTACAGCATTTAGAAAAGAATGTCAAAATATTACCAATATTACAAATCTTATAAAAGCTGAAGTTAAACTTGATTATTGTTTAAAGGGTGGTAGATTAATAACTGATCCACTATGTAGTTATTTAAGAAAAGCTTCAATAAAAGATTTAGCTAATAGTCCAGAATTAAAAAGTAAATTAGATAAATATGTTTCTAAATATATTTGTACTCCTGAAAATATGAAATTGCAAGAATATGCTGATTATTGTAGTTGTAGTACTCCCACTGGAGTTGATTTAGAAAATTATAAAAAATTTAATGGATTAAATATTCCAACTATATGCTGGTCTACTAATTGTCAAAATAAAGGTTATAGAATAGAAGATGAAATGAATAAATCTTGTGATATTAAAATATGTAATATGTCTATGAATGTTACTAATGCACAAGATGCAGAAAATTTAAAACAAAGTTGTGATATTAAAAGTACTACTACCGGAGCTGTGAATGCTACAAAAACAGATGCCGAAATAGCTGCTGAAAAAGCTGCTGCTGATAAAGCCGCTGCTGATAAAGCCGCCGCCGATAAAGCTGCTGCTGATAAAGCAATTGCAGATAAATTAGCTGCCGATAAGGCTGCGTCAACAGGAACTGGAGCCGGAACTGGAACCGGGACTGGAACTGGAACCGGAACCGGAACTAATAGTTCTACAGGAACTGGAACTTTGGGATCAAGTAGTTCAGCTGGAACAACAGGAACTGGGGCATCGGAAACTACTAATACTAAAGGTATTAATGAAAAAACTGCGGCTGAATTAGCAGCTGAAAAAGCTGCCGCAGAAAAGGCTGCTGCCGATGAATTAGCAAAAAAACAACAAGAACAAATAGCTCAATTATTTATTGGATTACTTATATTATTTATATTTTGGAAAATGTTTTTTTCAAAAAAAAAGACAAAAAATATAGATGTTGATGATGACTATGATGATGAACCAATACAAAGAAGACAAAAAAAACCAATGCGAAAACGATTTAATCAAAAAAGATATGATGATGATTATTAATAAATTTTTATATATTTAATTAAATATAAAAAATGGAGTTTATATTATTATTTTTATTCTTTTTATTAATAGTACTTATATCAATAAAAATTAATATTATTAAGTCTAAATACTATTGTAAAATAATATCAGGATCAAAAGATATTAAATATGCAGGATCTGGAAAACCTAATGATAAGAGACCTCTATATAATTTTATTTTATAATTAAATATAAATTATTATATATATAAAAGAATTAGACAAAAATGCAAATCTTTGTTAAAACACTAACAGGAAAAACTATTACACTAGATGTAGAACCATCAGATTCTATTGATAACATCAAACAAAAAATTCAAGATAAAGAAGGAATTCCTCCAGAACAACAAAGACTTATTTTTGCTGGAAAACAATTAGAAGATGGAAGAACATTATCAGATTATAATATTCAAAAAGAATCTACATTACACTTAGTTCTAAGACTTAGAGGTGGGTAATTATTTTAACAAAAATAGTTTATTTTTTCAATGAAAATAAAATAATATATAGTATATCTTAATCATAAAAAAAAATAAAATGAAATACTTATTAGAACTAATATCACTCTTTTCTATTACAATCCTTATTGCTATTGTATTATTTACACATTTTGATAACATCATTAAATATATTATAATAATGTTTACATCTACAATAATATTATCTATCTATATTTATTTTAAATGTTTATACGAATATAATATAAATGATAATCCATTAATTTCTTTCGAAACTGATATTGCTACATTATAATGATAATTAGAATAATATTAGTTATTCTAAATTTATTATTTTTATTATTTACTCCTTTAAAATATGAAAGTTTAATAATTATTTTTGCTTTTTTATTATTAATATTATGTAAACTATTAATTAATTCTATTATTGAAAGAGATTATAGAATATTACCAATAAATCAATAATTATTTTTTTGTTTTAATGCAATTGCTACTTGATCTACAATTGATTTTACTACAGTATCATTTCCAACTTTTTGATCCTTTAATTGCAATTCAATACTTTTTAATATTATATTTAAATCATTACAGTAAGGAATATTAATATTATATTCAAATGTTTTATTAGTAGTAATATTTGATTGTGGAATACTATCTGTTTTATTATTTATTTCTTGATCATTTGGATTAATATTTGGTTTTACACATGGTGTTTTTCTGTTTAAATGAGATGTTAAATGAGATTTATATTTAAATTCTTTATTGCATTTTTCACAATTTAAAGTCATTTTGATATATTATATTATATATATCTATATCTTTAAAATAATATTCTAAATTAAAATTGAATATATTTAACTTATATAAATATAATATTCAATTATGATTCACGGTAGTAAATTATATGTTGATAGTATTGATTACAAACGTAAATTAACTAGTAAACTAATTGATAGAGATAATTATCTTGATATTAAAGATTTAAATTTAATAGGTAGAAAAGTATCTGCTAAACAACCATTATTATTTTTATGTAATGATGTTAATGAATCGCCGCCATTTTTTGATTATAAATTATATATACATGGTATTTTACCTTGTGGAAGTAAAACTACAGTTGAAATAACTGGAATTTATCCATATGTTGATATTGATTATGATTATAAATTAAATGATGAAGGTAACTTAGAAAAATTAAAAGAAATGTTTAATGATAATACTATTAAAAAAATACTTAAAAATAAAAGCTTAGATATTAGAAGATTACAAATTATTGAAGGTAAACATTTAATTGGATTTGAAGAAAATAAATCTAAATTTATTAGAATTTATTTTAATAGATTGCATCATAGAAATACATTTATTAAATATATTACTAAAAGAGATATTAAAAGTTATAATAATGATATAAGTTGTTATTATAGAGTAGTTAGTAGAACATTTAAAATATATTTAAGTAGTTGGAATTCTTTAGAAAATTATAGATTATTAACAAGATCTGATTTTAAATCTAAATATGTTATTTCTGTAGATATTTCTGATTTCAAACCATATGATGTTGATTCGCATGAAACTAATGATTTATATAAAGATATTGATTTTAATTTAATTCTTAAAGATAAAATGATATCTATGGCTTTTGATATTGAACAATATTCATCTGATTTTAATATTCATAAACCAGATAGAAAATCTAGATTACCATCAGGAAAAATTAAAGATGATGTTGTATTTAATATTGGTATGACTTATCAATTTATTAATGAAAAAGATTCATTTCTAAATATTGGATTAGTAACTAAAGAAGTTAATGCTCATGAAGACTATTATAGTATTATTTGTAAAGATGAAAAAACATTATTATTATGCTTTACATTTATTAATTCTATATTACAACCTGACTTTATTTATGAATTTAATGGATCTTTATTTGATTGGCCAAATTTATATGATAAATTCATTTTAAACAATATTTTAGAAGAATCAGTTGAACACTTATCAGTTAAAAAATTAAGTATGTATGATTTAAAAAAAGAAAATATTGCAAAATATATTTATAAAGAAGAATATGTAAAAATTTCAGCAGATTCACCAAATCAAAAAATGGCTAATTTTAATTTACAAGGATATATTCCATTTGATTTAAGAATTATATTTAAACAATTAAATCCTACTGAATCTAAATCTAGTTTAAAATTTTATTTAGAATTATATGGATTACCATCGAAAGATGATATGCCTATTCCACTATTGTTTAAACATTATATTACAGGTAATGTAGAAGGTCTAACTGAAGTAGTTCATTACTGTTATATTGATTGTTTTAGATTACATGAATTATTAACTAAAGTAAATGTTATTCAAGATAAACGTGAAGTTGCAAAATTATCATATACTAGTTTATTTGATGCATTCTATCGTGCTGGTGGTGTTAAAGTAAGAAATTTAATTATTGCTAATGCTGTAGATCAAAATTTATTTTACAATAATATTAAAAATGATTTTGATGATGAAGATCAAATGTCGGGCAAATACATTGGAGGGTTTGTGGCGCCTCCAATTAAAGGATTAGTTAATAATACTATGAGTTTAAAAGAATTTATGAAAAGCCAATTAGATATTCATGATAATGAAACATTAAATAAAGTACAAGAAGTATTTAATAATAATTATGAAGCAGTTTTTATTAATAAAGATATTAATCTAGTTAAATTTTAAGTAAATAAATAGATTATTATTCTATATTCTTATTTTTTTAAAATTGATTTTAAATAATAGATTTAATTATATATAAATAATGTTAAGTAATTTTATTAAACGTTTTAAATCTACTTTAGTTAATGATTATCATAATAATATATTTTCATATAGTATAAAAAATATTGAACAAAGAGTTAATATTTTAGAAACAGATTTTAAAAAAATGAGCAATAATTTATTATTTGTAATGATTCCTAGTATGATTACTATTTGTGGTATTTTAAGTGGTGGTTTAACATATATAAAATCAGAGTTAAAAGAAGATATTAAAGAAATAAAAGAAGATAATAAAAATTTAAAAGAAGATATTAAAGAGTTTAAAAAAGAAATATATAAAAAAATTGATAGATTGGAAGATTTAATTAGAAAATAAATAATTATATACTATAAGATTAAATTTTATTTTTTTTTAAAAATGATTTTAAATAATAGATTTAATTATATATAGATATAATGGACTATTTAGATCATTTGTGTGATTTAACATCTAATTTAACTCTTAATGAGAATGATAAACAAATTTTACAAAATGATTTAAAAAATAGTAAAAATAAATTAAAAAAATATTGTATTCATAAAGATTGTCAAATATCAAAACGATATAATTATATTGATTATAAATATGGACTTTATTGTAATAATCATAAATTAAAAGATATGGTTAATGTAGTTGATAAAAAATGTATATTTAAAGACTGTTTTACAGTTCCTAATTATAATTATCCTGGTGAAATTGGTGGTAAATATTGTTTTGACCATAAAAAAGATGAAATGATAGACGTAAAAAGAAAAAATATATGTCAACATGAAGGATGTACTACATCAGCTTGTTTTGGATATGAAGGAACTAAAAAATTTATTATGTGTTCAAATCATAAAAAAAATGAAATGATTAATTTAACTAAAAAAGAATGTATTATTGATGATTGTAAAAATTCAGCTAACTATAATTTTCCAGATCAAAATGAAAGATTATATTGTAGCAAGCATAAAAAAGATGGAATGTATAATTTATCTAAATCTAAATGTAATATTGAAGGATGTTTAGTTGAACCTAGTTTTAATTTTGAAGGTCAATCAGTTGGTAAATATTGTGACGATCATAAAGAAGATGGTATGATTAATGTAAAATCTAAAAAATGTAAATTTGATAGTTGTATAAAACAACCAACATTTAATTTTAAAGATCAAACTGTTGGAGTTTGTTGTAAAGATCATAAAGAAGATAATATGATTGATGTAGTTAATGGTAAATGTGTAGTATGTAAAATTACTGTACCTAATTTTAATTATATTAATGAAAAAAAAGCAAGCCATTGTGGTAAATGTAAAGAAGATATTATGGTTGATGTAAATCATAAAAGATGTTATTTATGTAATATTTATAGAGCTAGGAAAGATTATGATTATTATTGTTATGCTTGTTATTGTCATTTAAATCCTAATTGTCCTAAAGTTAGAAATTATAAAACTAAAGAAATTCAAATTATTTCTGATTTAAATAAAGAATTTAATAATATTATTATTGAAGATAAAACTATTAACGGAGGTTGTTCACTTAAACGTCCTGATGGATTAATTCAATTAAATGATTATAATATTGTTATCGAAGTAGATGAAAATCAGCATAATAATTATTCATGTGAAAATATGAGAATGATGACTTTATTTCAAGATCTTGGTAATTCTCCTTTAACAATTATTAGATTTAATCCTGATGGTTATAATACAAATAATAAACGTACTAAAACCGTATTTGGAATTACAAAATCAGATGGATTATTAAAAATTATTAATAAAAAAGAATATAATAAACGATTAACTAAATTAATAGAAACTATTAAATATAATATAACTAATATTCCTAAAAAAGAAGTTAATATTATTCATCTTTATTATGATGGATATGAAGAATAATTAGTTAATATAATATTAATTATACATTTAAATTTTATTTTTTTTTAAAATTGAATATTATATTGAATGTTATTATATAAGCCAAATATGTCAGATAATCAAGAAATTAAAGATATTTTATCTCAATATATTGATTATTTAAAAGAGAATGAGATTAAATACCCCATTTCCAGCTTAGATGCAAGCTCTCTTTATCCTTCACTGGTAATTACCTATAATTTGTCACCAGAGTATTTAATAACAGATGAAACTCTTAAAGATAAGATGGTAAGAAAAGGACATAAAGTTCATAATATTAAGTTTAATTATGATTATGAAAATTATAAAGGGCAAAAATGCAGTAAAGACATTATTGGATGGACAATCCGGCACGATGAGTCAAATAAAGAGAACACAAATTTTGGAGTTTATTCTACAATTTTAAAAAATATGTTTAACAAACGTGTTTTATTAAAAAAAGAATTATTTAAATGGAAAGAATTAAAAGAACATATTGAAGCTTCAAGAACTAATTATCTAGATGATAATGATTATAAGGATTGTTTATTTAATTATAGATATTGTGATTCAAAACAAAAAGCATTAAAAGTTCTTATGAATACTATTTATGGAGAATTAGGAAATCAAAAATCTCCTTTATTTATATTAGAATTAGCAGGAGCTATTACAACTTCAGGTAGATATAACATTAAGCTTGTTAGAAGCTTTGTTCAAAATCTTGAACATAAGATCTATTATGGAGATACAGATAGTATTTATCTTAGTTGTCCTAAATCATATTATATAGATTTAGATAAACAATATTATACTAATCAAATAGATAAATTAGAATATAATACTAAATTAGTAGAAATAACATTTAAAGCAATTGATGTTATTAAACAAAAAGTAAATAAATATTTAAAAGATGATAATGGAACTGAATATTTAAAATTTAGTTATGAAGAAGTACTATGGCCAGTAGCATTTTTAGCCCCTAAAAAGTACTATGGGATCCCTCACGAGGGAGTTGTAAACTTTAAGCCTAAAGAAATGTTTATCAGAGGTTTAGAAGTAAAAAAGAGAGGTGTATCTGAAATTTTAAAGATTGTATGTTTAGATATTATGTGGCATTCAATGGATATTATGAATATTAAGACATTAAGAGAATTAGTAGTTGAAAAAATTAAATTCTTATTTTCTCAAAAATGGGAAAAAGAAGATTTTATCCAAACAGGTTTATTTAAACCAGAAAAAAATAATACAACATTACATGAATTTGTAAATAGAATGAAGGAAGAAGGAAAAATAATTCCTGAACCTTATGAAAGATTTAATTATGTAATTATAAAAAAATATCCATGGAAATATGATTTAAGAGGTAGAAAGTCAGGATTAAGTAAATCAGATAAAATGGAATATTTAGAAGTAGTTAATAAAAATAATTATGAAATTGATTTAAAATATTATTTTGATAAACAATTAACTGGACAATTTGCACGATTAATGCTATACGATGAAGAATTTAATGTTTATGTAAATAATACAGAAACTAATGAATTAGAAGTTGATGAAAAAAAATCATTAGAAAAATGTAAAAAATATATTTTAAAATTAGGAGATCAATACGGCAATAATTATGTTGATAGAGGTGAAGTATTTAAAGATATGTTTAAAGTAGTAACTAAGAAATATAAAGAAAAACAACCTATTAATAATAATAGTAAATATAAACTTATATTTAATTCTTATGTAAAAATAGATGAAGAAAATATTAATCTATTTGATCTAATTAATGATAATATTGAATTATATTTAAGATTTAGATATAATTTTAATAATATTGCTTCAGAAATTATTAAAAATATTAAAAAAGAGTCAAATACTAGTATAGTTAAATTATATAATGCTAAAGTAAATTCTTTTTATAAAAAACAAGATTTAGAATTAAATATGCAATATTCAAAGAAAATAAATGAATTAATTAAAATAATTATTGATAATAAATTAACAAATATTATATTTAACGCTGATAATATGAATATTTATTCTATAGTTCAGCATATTAGAAATAAATATAATGTAGATAGAATTTGTACTAATGATGATAAAATTGAATCAATCTATGATATTGTTGATGTAAATAAAATTAATGAAGAATTAGAAAATAATGAAATTTATAATAATATTGATAATGAAATAATTAATAAAATATATAAAGAATATATTAATATTATTTCAATTAAAAAAATAATTAAAACTAATGAGTTTATATATAAAACATACTATAATACTATAGTTTCAACAAAAGGACATATTAACAAACCAGTTGGCTTTACAGGTCTATAAATAGTTAAATTAATATGTTATTTTTTTATTGCCACGATATTTTTATTGGTTTATCTAGCTGGTTAAAATCAACAGTTGATGGAATCGATCGAGCACTATCTTCAACTAAATCTACGCCTTTTACAGCATACTCTGGTCGTCTTAATCCCACAAAAGGAACTACATTAGTACTATGGCTTGGTGTTGGTAAGAAAGAGGGAGTATTACTTAATTTTGTTTTGTCATTTATATAATCAGTATGTTGTTTTTTAATAGAAGGTTCTAAAGCTACATCTGCCATATAATCATTATAATTCATATCTTCCGTAAATTTAACATTTTGATTTGGTAAATCATTAGAAAATCCTTCACTAATTTCTAATAATGAATGTCTATCATTCTTAACAGAAGTTAATGTATTTTGTACTGAAGTTAATTTAACACCTGATAGTTGAGTTGCTACCATAGAATCTAATTTAGATTCATATTCTAATAATAATTGAACTTTTTCATTAAAACTTTCCACATCGTGAGTAGTATTTACTATAACATTAGATTTCAATGAATCTGCCATTTTTAATAATTGTACTAACATTGCATTTGTAGAAGTATATAGATTTTCACCTTCCTTACTTAAACCTAGTCCAATTTTAGTAGGAATTGTTATTGATTTATTATTTCTTAGTGTAGTTATGGTAGTAACATCATCTTTAGTAACTACATTAACACCTTTTATACTATTTAAAGTATTAATTTTAACTTTCTTTTTTTGTTTTGAACTATCATCAAAAACATTAAATGTATCTAATAAAGACCATGTTCTAAATGTTCCAGGTTCTCCAAATCCAGATAGTTTATAAACTCCAGATTGAGGTAAAATTACTAAGAATAATAGGAGTAATAATGCCACAACTATTACTCCTATCAATATTTTAGCCTTAGTACTTATTACTGAATTTTTTAATGGAATATTAGGATTTATAGGTTGAGCAGATCCTTCATTCATTTTTAATTATAATTCTTATATCTATTATATATTTATATATATAAAATTAATTAAATTAATATTAAAAAAAATAAATAAAAAAAACATTTAAATTTTTTTATTTATTTATTTATTTAAAGAAAACTTTATATACCATAATACCAACAATTGCACCTGCATAGTTAGCAGCAATTGGAACCCAAAAGTATGAATCTCGGTAATTAAATGGACTATATCCTACAATAGACATCCAAATACGTGGTCCTAAATCACGTGCAGCATTAAATGCAAAAGCAGTTTGATATCCAAAAGATAATGTAATTCCTGTTAATAATGCTCCGATATATAGAGGAGCACGTTTAGCAATATTTTTTCTTCCAAGGATAACAAAAATACCACAAATTAATAATGCAGATCCTAACATCTCAGTAAAAAATGCTGCAACGGTTGTAATAGAATCTTGTCTATATGTTACAAAAATACTTGTAGCAGGCATGTCTTCCATATCTTTAATATTATTATAATAAATACCATAAACTGTCATCGCTGCAAAAAATGCACCTAATACTTGAAATATAGTATAGTAAATTAATTCTTTTAAAATAATTTTTTGTTCGATATAAGCAGCTAAACTTACACCTGGATTTAAATGTGAATTAGAAATATGATTAGATGCATAAATTCCCATAGTTAAATTAATTCCCCATGAAATACCAACTCCAGCCCAAGTCATACTAGCTTCAGGATATAATACAAGAATTGCAATATTACCTAAAGATAATAATATAAATACATACATTCCAATAAATTCTCCAATACAAGCTCTACCTATCTTACTAGGACAATTTAATACATAATTATTATTTTCATTTACATGTGGATTAATATTACCTGGATGTGTTAAAGTAGATGGGTTACCATGTTGAGATTCTAAATTATCAGCATGATCTCTTGGAGAATTTGTATAATCTGGTGTTTCTTTATTTTTATTAATAGGTGATTTATTAGTAGGTGTTAGTGCAGAATTATATTCCATTTTTAATTATTATTAAAGTTATATAATAATAAAATAATATAATTCTAATTTAAATATTTATTAATATTAAATTTATTAAAGTTTAATATTTTAAGCTTTAATAAATTAAATAAAAATGAATGATACTACTTTAGTTAAATTCAATGAACAATATATATTAACACCATTTGGATTACATAATAATAATATTATATGTTATTTTAATTCTTTATTACAATCTTTATTTAGCTGTACAAGTTTAACAGAATATTTATTAAATAATGAATCTAAATTTAATAATAATAATTTTTTAAAATTATATATAAACATACTAAAAGATTATATTTTAATTCCATCTACAAAACCAAATCAATTTGTAATAGAAAAATCAAATATAATATTATTTAATGAATTTTTAAATATGATTAAAAATAAAAATATTCATTTTGGATTTGATCAAGAAGATTCTGGTGAACTTTTAATAATTTTATTAGATGTAATTAATGATAATTATATTTATAGCTTATTTTATAATAAATATAAAGCTGATATGTATTGCAGAAATTGTAAAAAATTAACAGATATTAAAGATGATATATCTATTCAATTTGAATTAAATATTAATGATATTAATACTAATTATCTTCAATCTGATATTAATAAAAACTTACATATTATGAATCAATATATTAAAAATAATTATTCAGAATGTGATGATTATAAATGTGAACATTGTAATACTTTAGGATTATGTATTAAGATAAATAGATTATTATTAATGCCCACTATTATAGTTATTAATTTTAATAAATATACTGAAAAAAAAAGTTATGACTATCCTATGGAATTATTTTTTATAAGTAAAAGTGAAAATAAAAAATATAATTATAAAATTATATCTTCTATTAATCATTCAGGTACTATGAATTATGGACATTATATTTCTAAAGCTTTAAGAAAAGATGTAGATATAAATTCTATATTAAAAACTTATATTTTAAATGATTCATCTTATGAACTTTCATCATTTAAACCGGAAGCTAATTCTTATATTTTATTTTATCATTTTGTAAATACAGTAGAATATTATTCTTAATTTGTAATTGTTGAATTTATTTGATCTTCTTCTTTTTTTTGTTCTTGCTTTAAAACTTCTGTTTTATTAGTATATAGAGGTAAAAAGAATGAATACCATGGTTTATCATATACTTCTCTATTTTGAGTTTTATATTTTACATGATCTGATTTAATTAAAAGTGGTCTAATATGTCTTCCTTTAGAAGAACAATAATCATTAGCAAATCCAAAAATTCTCCAATTAATTCCATAATTAGGGTGATTTGAATGTGAATATAAAGCTGGATATACTATTAAATGCCCATCAATAAAATTACAATCTTCAATACTATAATATTTACCTTCTTGTTGATGTGCTGAAAAGAAAACATATTCGGGATTTAATGTATTGATATTATATAATATTTTTATAGATTCTAAATCTTTTTCATGATATCCAAGATTTTTATTATTAGGAAACCATGAATTCATACCTATAGAATGATTAGTTTTATAATATATAAAATAAGTTACTGAGTGATATTTTTTACCATAATATAGATAATCATCATCTATATTATAATAAACTGGATATATTCTTTCATTATTCTCATTCATTAAATATTTATATTCATTAGTACATGGATAATCTAATTCATAAGGATGAAATCTTAACTCTAAATTAAAAATTTGTAAATTCATTTTAATAATATATTACTTAATCATATATTTTATTTAAAATAAAATTATATCCAGACTTATAAGATTTAGTTCCATTTATATCATCTAATACATTACTATCATCTTTAAATATATAATATTTACTTTGTCCACTAATATTTACTCTAATTCCAATTAAATCTTTTAAATCTGTGTATTTATATTTTAAATCAAATTTAGTTTTATTATTAATAGTAAAAAGAAATACATCTTTATTTATATCTTGTTTATTTATAATATTTTGACTTTTTTTTGAATTATATAATTTAATTAAATTTTGTTTAAATCTATTTAAATCATCTTCATTATCAATAGTTACTTTTATTTTTTTATCTGATATAGAAACAATATAACAAGATGTATTAAAAAACATTGCAAAAAAATAGTATATTATTATAACTAAATAATGTTAAATTAATAAAATTATAATGTAAGATATTCAAATTCATCATCTCTATATGCTTCAGCATCTGTTTTATAACTAGTAACTTTATCATTAATAATTCCAATATCAGTAACAATCTTAGTATCAATACGTTCAACTTCTTTCTTAATTTTAAACATTATAACACGTTGTAGATTAACTAAGAAAACAACATTACGTACAAATTTATTATTTAAATGAGCTTCATTACGAACTGCAGCTCCAGGTGTTGCAGAAGTAACTACCATATCAGCTATAAATTTAGCTTTTCCTAATTTATCAACACGTTGTGTTAATGCATTAGTTAATAATGGATTTATTCCATGTGCAACATAATATGGATCAACTAATAAATGGGATATCATTTTATTATTATCATCAATTACATTTCCAGTTCCTGGTCCAAAACTACCAAATTCAGATTTAATAATATTATCATATGTAAATGCATAATTATAAATATTAATTAACGGAATTTCTCTCATTAATGCATGAACATTAATAGGAATAATATTAAGATCAATAATATTTAATAAACGAGCATTAGAACGATTTAGATTAAATGAATTATTAATATTGGCATTAGCAATTGCTTCATTTGAAATACGTAATTTACTATTTTCAAGTGAACTATTTTCAATTACACTGATAGTATCAATCATTGATTTAGTAGTAAGTGTATGGAATGTATGGATAATATCAGTATCATTAGCTCCATAATTTAGTGTATCGTTAACAACATTGGCAAAATTTCTATTAAATGTTCTATTAAACTGAATCATATTCCATAATCCTTTACTTAATGTATTATTACATTGTAAATATGTTCCTATTTTCGCAATATCTATTTTATTAACTGAAACTACACTATTATTATATGATTTAATCGCATCTTTTAACCATAAATAATTATTAATATCACTATCTAAAGTTTTATTATTAAGAACACAATTAGAACCATATAAAAATTTATTATATATTTCCGAAATAGCTTTAGATGGGAATAAATTTCTATAAATTAATTCGCCACGTGGTAAATTATTATTTAATGTAGCACTTAAAGTAGACATTGGCATAAGTGGTAATTTATTAGTATTATTATAAAAGTTTTTAATAAAATTTTCTTTTAATTCAAAGAATTGAGGCTTTACCGAAATTTCATTAAGAACATTAGTAGCATCATTAACAATCGCACGACTTGCTTCAATTAAATTAGTTAACACATTATTAAAATGGGTATTATTCTGGACATTACCTTGTGCCCATCTACCTGTTAATTCTTGTGATTCTCCAATAAAATCAGATAATATACTAAAATTAACTCCTAATTCTACCATTGCAGTATTTCCATTAATAATTGACGGATCAGTAGTATCTAATATTTTTTTATAAATAATACATTTTTTAATTAATGATTCAAATAACTTAATAAATTGAGGTAAAAATGTTTTATATTTTTCAATCATATTTGGAGATACTTCAGATAATGAAGTTAATAAATGATATTTAGTTGGCATTTGTACATTAACAACACGATTAATTAATGTTTTTATAATAATACCAATTGATTGTGCAAGAACATGATCATTTTTATCAAAAGATAATCCAGTTTGTAAATTTACATCATTTAACGCTGGTCCTGCAGCTCTAAATATATCACTAATGCCGCTATTACCAAATACAACAGAATTTTGAGATTTATTAGCAAACTCATTAAATAATCCATTATATATTTTCTTAGTAGATGCGTCATAAAATACATCTAAATATTTATACACTAAATAATTAAATTTAGCTAATAATCTTTGATCATTTTCGTTACCTCGAATAGTAATACATTCTTTAATATTAAAATCACCAGTAGCTCCTGCAACTGCTATTGGAGCTGCGGCAGCAGGTCTTCCTGCTCCGTTATGCTGAACCCAAGTTCTTGCTTGTGCATCATAAACTTTAAAAATATCTTTAAATAAGATTTGATCAGTAACTAATGCAGTTAATGTTCTTGCATTATTATTCTGATTATTAAACATAATAGAATCATATAAGTCATTCCCTAAGTTAACATCACGAGTTCCATTAATAATTTCGCCAAAACTATTATTAATAGATTCAAAATTACATACAGAATATATTGGTTCGTCAATAGTATCTTGATTAGTTAATACTTTTAATAATAACTTATCTTCTATTTCTAATAATATTTTTTCATAATTATTAATAATAGTCTTATCAAAGTTATTTCTAAATTTAGAAATCATATATTTAACATTTTCAATAGATTTTTCAACTACTTCTTGTAATTTAGTATAATTAATTATAAATTTATATACAGATACAAATTTAATTTCAACTAAACTACTATCTGACATAAATTCTTCAAGTAAATTAACTAAACGAACTTTATTTAATTTAAATGTTAATGCTGCAGCTACTGGCATTACACCTAATCCAGGACCTAAAGGAATATTATTTAAATTTTGTCTCAATCTCCAGCACAATTTTTTATATGATGTAGTAGCATCATTTAAAGTAGGGACATCATTAACTGATTTTTCATATGCATTATCAATCAAAATAATGTAATCAGTTAATGCAGGATTTTCATTTATAAATGTAGATAAAGCTTGTCTAATTTTACTTTTATTTACAAATAAATTTGCATTATCAAATGTAAAACTACGAGTGATTTCAGTTATTTTATTTACTACTGCATTACCAAATGAAATAACTTCTGCAGAAGCAACTCCACCTGGAGGATTAAAATTTACTGCTCCTAATCCTGCAATAAATGCAGCTAATCCACCAGTTAAATTACCAGGACTATTAATAAATGTTTTAAATCTATTTACTAATAAATTTAAATTATTAGCATATGTTATAGTTTCTGGAGAAGTATGCATAGATAAATAATCATATATCATTTTTGTAATTTTATTAGGATTTTTAATATTTGTATTCATCCCAGTTTTAAGAAGATCAGGAGTTCCAGGCGGAGCTGCTATTAATGCTGCATTAAAATAATTATCATTTACAGAATTATCTAATTGAATAAAATGATATGTGTCATACATTTTAGGAAGATATTCTTGTAAAAATTGATAAATCCATTTATTTAATACTTGTAAATTTTTAAGTGGGTACATAATTAATTCATGAAACATAACATTAATATCTGTATTATGAGAATTAATATTGGAAGATTCATCAATAGCTTTAACTATTAATTCTACTTTAGTTTCATTACTTTTAGTATTAGCTATTTCACTTTTATAAAATTTAATTTTTTCAACAAATGATTTTTTAGATAATTCTTTAAGTTCCGTTTCTTTACTAAATAATTCATTATGGATTTTATCACGGAAATCTTTAACGATATTAATATCATTTGTTAAAGTTTTATTAGCAGCTTGGTTTTTATTAAACACATTTTCGGTAAATTGACTACTAGGACCCGCATCTTCATACTCATTAGTATCATCTAGAATATCAAAATTTACATCATTAATTAAACCAATATCATTAACATTCTTAGTATATTTTTTCTTAATTTGATAAAATTCATTAATATCTTTACGTCGTAAAACACCATAACGACGATTAATTTCAGCTACTAAATCTAAAACTACTGTACGTACAAGTTTTGATTTTTCAGTATCTTTATAATATTTAAAAATATTATTAACTTCTACAATAATACGATTCATATTTTCAACACCATAAATACCATTATTAATATATTTAGATTCATCAAAAATACATTGAATTAATCCACTCCACTTAGATCCAACTTCAGGAATAAATGCAATTGTTTCAGTTTCATCATTTTCAAATTTATTTTTTTTGTAGTTATCGTTACCATTTTCAAAAATATTTTTATAAAATTCAACTAAGAGTGGGAGACGAATATATAATTCTACAGCTTCATCATTTACTTCTGGAGTTTTGCCACCAATAATTGTACGAATAGGGTTAATAATCATATTAGTAACATTATTAGGTTGTTTAAGTAAATTAGCAGATCCAACAACGGTAAGAATTTTAGCAGTAATACTCTTTAAAGCTAAAATAAAGTATTTATCTTCATTAACAAATATATCATTTCTAATTGATTTTTCTAAATAATAAGCATTTGCATATCTTACAAATTCAATTACATATTGTCCAACAGCCCCGCCAGCATTAACTGTATTTATTGCCGTAGTTAATAAAGATACACCAGCAGGATCTAATGTGGATTTTCCATTTTTTATTGCTGTAATTAAATCAGTTTCATTTGTAATTATATTAGGTATTAATGGAGGTCTAGCACCTCTAACACCTGCAGCCTCAAATCTTAAAATTGCTGCTAATGCATCTCTTTTTTCTATAATAAGTCGTGCTCTTAATGCATCTTCTTGTTTTTTAAGAATATCTAATGAAGTAGTTAATGTAACTGGTTTAACATGAAAGAAAGATGCAATATTACCTTTTTCTATTTCATAACCTGCTTTATCTTTTTTAGTTGAATTAATTTCAACTGTTGTATCACCTCCAGCAGTTCCATATCCCATAGTAAATGCACTAACCCAAATATATTTAATCAAATTCTTATAGATAATATTTGGAGACATATACATCTCACTAGACAGAGTTTTATTTCCAAATTTATCGCCAATATGTACAAACATAGATATAATATTCTTAAGGACAGCAACAGAATCTATAGCTTTTTTAGATGCTTCTAATACATTTTTAATATTAGTTCCAGTAATAAAAGATTCAACTCCTAAAAATTCAGAAGTATTTAAAGCAGTAGCATTGACTGTAGCAATAGTATTATTAACATCTACAGTTATTAAACGAATTAAATCATCTATATTAGTACCACTTTTAGTATCAAACCATTTAGAAATAATTTCTGTTTGTTTTAACATAGTATTTAATTCTTTAACCGCTTCAATATTACCAGATAAATTTTCTGTGAAATCCATTAGATAAATATCTATAGCTTCCACAGTTTTATAAAGACCAACTTTAGCATCATATTGTAATTTATAAACAGTTTCAATCAAACCGCGAGGAATTTTTTGATCCGCAGGGACAGTTTTGTTATAATCTTCTAATAACCAACCACGACCGCGTTCTTTATCATTAAGGCGATCTATTTGTTCAACATATTCACGATTTAATTCAGTTAGTTTAATACCTATGGATTTACCAAGTACTTTAGTATAATCAGTTTGATATTCAACATGTTCTTTTGACATACGATGTAAATTATCTTTAATCATAGATACATTACCATAAAATTTAAGTTTAACAATAGTTTCACGAATAATTTTAGCAGTATTAATAGGTAATGTAGGATCAACTAATTTATCTGTCCACATAAATTCAGCGCTTCCTTTTTTAACTTCTTCGGCATTTTTAATACCAAGGACAGTATCAGAATAAGTATCGATATTTTCTTTAGTAGATTCTAATTGGCGTCGAATATCAGCTAAATACTTGTGACTTTTCAATACAGTAAGAGATTCAATTAAACGATTAAGATTATCTGTAAATCGTTGTTTAATTTCTCGTCCTGCCATTGTTATATCTAAACCAATTAATGCATAAAATAGTTTTTCATTTTCAATATCTTGACTAAAACCTTCAAAAATACTAATAAATAATTTAATATCATCATTATATGGAATTTCATCTCCAAGTTGATCAGCAACTACTTCAACATCTTTACGAATATCAGTAAAGTTAAGAGTTAATTGAGATAAAAAGTTTTTAAATAGTTCTTTTAATGTTTTTTCATAAGTTTTAATACGAGTAGTTAACGCACTTTTACGGGCAACATTTTTAACACGGCCAATACCTGTAGTATAATCACCACCATCTACATCACCCCCATCTACATCACCTCCATTATAATCAACATCTATAGCACCATCTACTTCACCTCCATCAGTTTCATAAGAACCACTAGTCTCATTTGATCCTACACATTTTTTATTTTCTAAACAATCAACAATTTCATCATGACGATGTTGGTGTTTTCCTAAAACTTCCATGGCTTTGACTATTTTAGCTAATTGGTCAGTTGATTGCGAATCTCTGATTTTATCTAGTGAAGAAGTAAGAGTTGATTTTAATTTATTTAAATTTTCTATGCTCTTATATTTATCTAGAGATATTTTTAATGTAATTAAAGAATCCTTAACTTGACGAGAAATTAATCCTAGCTGAGATAAATTAGTATAGGCTAAAGCTAAACGATCACTCGCTTCAGTATCATTATACGCTACACCTAATTTTTCGGCTAATGCTGTAAAAGATTCAGTATTTTTTAATAAATCTTTTAAATCTTTTTCTTGCGGTTTAATTTTAAGATTAAGTATATTTTCTAATCCTTTTAATTGTTTTTCAAATTCATCATCTAAAGCCTTTTGAACTTCTTTAATTACACTAGCATTACTTTTATTAGCGCCATTATCACTTAATTTAACTAATTCATATAATCGGTCAAATCCTTTATTCATAACTGATTTAATACTAAGAATATTTTGCATTCTAGTTGTTACTGAATCTGAAATTCCTTTTAATTTTGAATGAATTTTTTTACTGGCGCCTTCTATTTTATTTAATGCACGTACCTCAGTAGAAGCTCCAGAATAGTCTCCACCAGATACATCATCATAAGATCCTAAATAATTAGCTAATCCAGATTCTAAAGAAGCATGTACCCCATCATCCATAGAAAATGTACCTCCTACTAATTCAAATCCTGCAGAACTTATTTCGGATGGAACAACTCTAGATTCTGGGTTAGGAATAACTTCAAATCCACTTCGATCTATTTCTTCTCCGAATTTATTAACAGTTTTTCCTAATTCATTAATAGTATCATTTAATTTATCAAGAATATTAGGTTCTTGTGAAGTCATATTTTTTATGGTTAGTCACCTTTTTTTAAATATAATTTACTTCTTTTTAAATCTTATATATTATTATAGAATATAATTTTTCAATTAATAATATTTTTTTTAATTAATATTGAATATTTATTTATTTTATAAAAATTTATATCATTACTATAATATAAAAAAATTAATTAGAAAAATAATATATTTTTTAATTAAAACATAACTAATAATTAATTTATAATTTTTATTATATAATAATTATATACAATAATATAGTAAAATATAAAAATATAAAACAATGACGATGGATGGTGGCAAAAAAACGTTTTGTTCTTTATATACTTTCGTTAAAGAACATAATCCAAAATTATATGAATTGTTAGAGGATATGTGTGCTGTTGGTCTTTTTAGACCAAGATTTCCTACTACATTTTTAAATCCGGGACCTGATATAGTTGAAAAACTTAGTAAATTAATAAATGATGGTGATAGTGAAAAAGCATTCCATCAACTTCAAAAATTATTTATACATGGTAAACATACTTCTTTAAAAGGAGAATTAGTAACTAATGGTAGAAACTTAATAACAGATAATTTATCTAATTTAAAACAAGATGGAAAATATCAACATTGGGAAAGTAGAGATAATTCGATTGTATATTCATATGATTCTAAAGATTTTCCAACTGTAGGTAAAGAAATAGTAGCAATTCCAAAAACTGAACGTAAATCTAAAGGTAAAGGAGTAAGTGGAAGTTGGTTTGGACCATCCGATAATAAAATTCAGATAACAAAAGATTTAATGGAATCTGGAGGTGGATCTGATTTACAAAAAAAAGTAGCATTTAAATTAAATTCTTTATTAAAATTTATTTCTAAAGATACACAATTATTTGAAAAATTATCAAAAAAAATGGATTCAAATTTAATTCTTAGTTGGTATATTTTAGTACAACCTGGTAAAACATCAGATCCATATATTAGTGATCATTTATTTAATAGTTGGTGTGAACAAAATAAAACAGTTAATTTATCTGAATTAACTACTATTAAACAAATTTTTGAAAAATCAAATTCAAATGATACTTCAGATTTAATGACTGCTAAAACAGCACGTACAGGATTAAATGAAGATGGTTTTGATATGCTTTTAAATAGTATTAAAAATGCATATGGAAATGATAAATTAAAATTATTAGAAGATGAACTACGATTTAGATATTCTAATGAAACTGAAATTGATAGCCATGTAGTAAATGAATTAAATTCAATTAATTGGGATGATCCAGAGGCATCATTAGTATTAATTAGATCTCCATCTAAAGGTTGTTTATATAAACCATCTTTATTTAAACTTATGAAAGAATTTGTTAATTCTAGTGCATTTTTATATGTTCTATATAATAGTACATTATATAATAAATTTAAAGAACGACTTACTTCAATTGGAGGTGCAGGAAGCAAAAAAATGATTAATTTACTTGGTAGTAATAATAGAGATTTTATTGGAGGATTTGAATCCCCTAGTGGAGATTTCTTAGCTAATATTGTTGGATCATTAGATGCTGAACAAAAAGCTATTCTTAAAAGTTTATTAGATTAATTAATTATTAATAGATGAATATAATAATGAATCAAAATTAACATTAGTAATTAAAACTCTTCTACAACAATAACGTTCTATATTTAATAGATCAAATATATCATTTAATTTAATATTGATAAGATTATCAATTTCAATTTGAGATGGGTCATAATTATCTTTATATAATTTTTTTAATTCTTCTGCATAAATATAATTTTTTAATAATTCATATAATTCTATATATTCTGCTAGTGAATTATTACAAGATGGACATCTTAAAAGAATATACATATTAACGCTTAATTAAAGTTATTATACTTATATGTTATATATTTAAATATAATATAATTAATCAATTTTAAATATATACATATATCAAAATCTTCTATTTTATTGATTTATTAGCATATAAATCAGTAAAAAAAATTGATTTTTTAATTTAAATTATATAATATATACTAGTATAGTTTAATCTGGTAAATAGAATAATCAAAATTCAAATTCATAATATGAGTCAATCAATTTTAACACCTGAAGATGTTTTAGCTTCATATAATAAATATGGTAAAAACTTTTTAGTTCCTGCTTTAGATAATGAAAGTGTTAAAGAAAATATTTTAAAAACTGTTAAATATGGAAATATCAAACTTAAAAAAGTAGATGGATCTGAAGTAATTCCAGTTATTAAATATGTAAATTTAACTACTGCTAGTAAGATTAAAGCTCCAATTGATCGTGATTATGAACAACTAAAACTTGCTGTAAGAGTTAATGATATTACAAATGAGGATTCAAAATTTGGAAAAGCAATGCAATTAATTTATGATACTTATATTGAAATTATTAAAGATTTAGTAAAAGAAGGTAAAATTAGTGATGATGAAGATGATTCAGATAAGCCTGGTTGTTTATATGTAAAAACTTGTAAACCTCAAACTCCTTTACAAAAAAGAGCAAAAGATAAAACAGGTAAAACTGTAATTTTAGAAAATCCTATGATTTGGCTTGGTTTAAATTTTAAACGTTATACTAAAGATGAAGAAAAGGATTTAGAAAGATTAGATTTTAACTACAAAAAAGATGGAAAACCATTTTTAGTTAAAGATTTTGAATTAAATATTTATGATTTAGAAAAAATACAAAATAGAAAACCACAATTAGCTACTGTAGATGGTAAAAAGATTGATAATACTAATGTACATAAATTTATTACAGGAAATAGTTTAATTTCAGGAACAATTTATATGCAAGTTATTATGTCTAGTCAATCATTTAATTTAAATACTAAAATCTCTAAAAATTTATATGTACGTTCTAATAAAAATCCTACAGGAAGTATTCATATGTTTGATGATGATGAATTTGAATCTATGATTGAAGATTCAAAAAAGAAATTAGGTGAAGTTTCAATTAATGAAGAAACTAAAGAATCTGAACATAATGATGAACAAGAAATTGATGATTATGATGAACAAGATAATTTAGTAAGAGATAAAATTAAAGATCTTTCATTCTCTTAAATAATATATAATTAATATTATAATAAGTTTATACTTATTTTTTTGTTTTTGTTCTAAATAAAAACTCTCTAAATTCCACCATATCTTCATCTATAATTTTATGATTTGAAAAATATTCATATGGTTTTCCTTTAAGTCTCATCCAAATATAATATAATGAATATGCACCACAATTTGCAGTATCATCTCGTTGATGTTGGATTTCAGTAACTTGGACCCATTTGCAATCCTTTATATCTTTATCTTTTTTTATATCATCTATAATATTTTCAAAATAATTTTTAAATTTTATATTTTCTAAATCATAACCAGAACTATTAAAATATTCTACGGTTATCGGATCTACTTTAAAATCTATAAAAATACTAAACCAATGTAATCCATGGCCTTTAGATGTGTCTGTATTTATTACTATTCCATAGTTTTTTAATTCACCATTATACGTTAAAATATTATTAGTTTTTTTTATTTCATTAATAAAATTAATATCTTTAATACACTTAGCTTTATAATTCATATGTTCTGCAGTATTAGGATCAAACATTACTAAATCTATCATATGTATATTAGAATAATAATATCCTTTAAATTCTAAACTTAATTGATATTGTATTGAATCTATTTCTGTATTAGTAATCCAATGATTTTTACTAAAACTTTTAGTTATTGGTTTAAAATGATGAAGTAATATTTTTTTTGATTCGTCATCATTTATTTTTTCTAATATACATACTTCTTTTTCTTGTAAAGTTTCACCGTTACAATTTTTTTTTTCAGCAAGTAATTCTATTTTATTTATTTTATCAAAATTTGTATTTTTTTTTAATATTTTAATTTCAATCTTTTTAATAATATTTTCAGGAAGACAGTGATCCTGTTCTTTATTTAATATACAAATACTCATTTTTATTAATTAAAGTTTAAAACTAAGTTTAAAATATTT
>JACCDS011756507.1_pt1 | contig 29560 bp, 25 predicted proteins | sample 7446441 | NCBI WGS metagenome assembly JACCDS01 (sample SAMN15323445, study PRJNA562643) | freshwater metagenome | isolation source: river surface water | place: USA:Blue River Watershed | collected 2017-08-17 | reverse complement strand
GCCTGCGCGGAAAAAGCCCATCAACAACGAAAAATGAATGCCACACGGGAGGTCGTGGTGGCATGTGAGGAACTGGCTGCATGAAACACGCCATCCGAAAAATCCACTTCATCGGCGTCGGCGGCTCAGGCATGAGCGGCATCGCCGAGGTGCTGCTCAACCTGGGCTATCAGGTTTCGGGCTCCGACCTGGCCGACAGCGCCACCTTGCGCCGTCTGGCCAGCCTGGGCATCGAGACCCACGTCGGTCACGCGGCTGACAATGTCAAGGACGCTGACGCGGTTGTCACCTCGACCGCTGTCAAAGCCGATAACCCCGAGGTGCTGGCGGCACGTGAACGCCACATTCCCATCGTGCCGCGTGCCGTGATGCTGGCCGAGTTGATGCGTCTGAAACAAGGTGTGGCGATTGCGGGCACGCACGGCAAGACCACCACCACCAGCCTGGTGGCCAGTGTGCTGGCCGAAGCCGGTCTGGACCCCACTTTTGTCATCGGCGGGCGCCTGAACAGTGCCGGAGCCAACGCCAAGCTGGGCACGGGCGATTACATCGTGGTCGAAGCCGACGAGTCCGACGCCTCGTTCCTGAACCTGCTGCCGGTGATGGCGGTGGTCACGAACATCGATGCCGATCACATGGAAACCTATGGCCATGATTTCGGTCGCCTGAAGTCGGCATTTGTCGATTTTCTGCACCGCATGCCGTTCTATGGCACGGCGATCCTGTGCTGCGACGACCCCGGCGTGAAATCGATCGTCGATGAAATTGCCCGTCCCGTCACGACCTATGGTTTGAGCGAAGGTGCCCAAGTCCGCGCCGTGAACGTTCGTGCTGACAACGGGCAGATGCACTTCACGGTGCAGCGCCGCAATGGCATCACCTTGCCCGACATGGACGTGGTTCTGAATCTCGCCGGTGAGCACAACGTGCGCAACGCGCTGGCCACCATTGCTGTTGCCGTCGAACTCAATGTCCCTGATGAAGCGCTGCTTCGGGCGCTGGCAGGCTTCAAGGGCGTTGGACGCCGATTCCAGCGTTATGGCAATGTCCGCACCGCCGACGGTCAAGGTCGTTTCACCGTCATCGACGACTATGGCCATCACCCCGTGGAGATGGCCGCCACGCTGGCGGCAGCGCGTGGCGCTTTCCCGGGGCGACGCCTGGTGCTCGCGTTCCAGCCACACCGCTACAGCCGCACCCGCGACTGCTTCGAGGATTTTGTGAAAGTCATCGGACAAGGCTGCGATGCCGTGCTGCTGGCCGAGGTGTATGCCGCCGGTGAGGCCCCCATCGTGGCGGCGGACGGACGCTCACTGGTGCGTGCCCTGCGTGTCGCGGGCAAGGTGGAGCCGGTGTTTGTGGACAACATCGAGGACATGCCGCAGGCCATCGTGAGCAACGCCAACGATGGTGATGTGGTGATCTGTATGGGCGCTGGCTCCATCGGTGGTGTACCCGCCAAGGTGGTCGAGCTGGGAGGTGCAGCATGAATTTGGGCAAGGTGGCCGTGCTGATGGGTGGACGCTCCGCCGAACGTGAGGTTTCCCTCATGTCGGGTGCGGGCGTGCTCAAGGCCCTGCAGGACAGCGGTGTGCACGCTCAGGCGTTCGACCCTGCCGAGCGCGATCTCGGGGACCTGAAAAAAGAAGGGTTTGACCGCTGTTTCATTGCGCTGCACGGTCGCTATGGGGAAGACGGTTGTGTGCAGGGCGCGCTGGAGCTGCTGGGCATTCCCTATACCGGCTCGGGTGTGATGGCTTCGAGCATCGCAATGGACAAGGTCATGACCAAGCGCGTGTGGCTGGCCGAAGGCCTGCCCACACCCCGCTATGTGCTCGTGCGTCGCGAAGACGTGGGCCGTGTGGATGCTGCGGCGCTGGTGCGCGAACTGGGCCTGCCCCTGATCGTCAAGCCGGCCCGCGAAGGCTCTTCCATCGGGGTGAGCAAGGTGACCGCCCTGGATCAGCTGGCAGGTGCCTTGCAGCAGGCAGCCGCCTGCAACGATGACATCCTGTGCGAGCAGTGCATTGTGGGCGACGAGGTGACCTGTCCGGTGCTGGGCGAGGCCAGCAGTGCGCGTGCGCTGCCGGTCATTCGCATCGTCGCGCCGCAAGGCAATTACGACTACCAGAACAAGTACTTCACCGACGACACCCAGTACCTGGTGCCCTGTGGCTTGCCGGCAGGAGAAGAAGCTGCGATCCAGGCGCTGGTGGTCAAAGCGTACCGGGTCCTCGGCTGTCGTGGCTGGGGCAGGATCGATGTGATGATCGATGCGGTGACACGTCAGCCCTCATTGCTGGAAATCAACACCTCGCCAGGAATGACCGGCCACTCACTGGTGCCGATGTCTGCCCGTGCAGATGGGATTTCGTACGAGCAGTTGTGTCTGCAACTGCTCAGCCATGCCACGCTGGATCACCAGGAGCGTCACGCATGAAGGTCGCTGCACCTCTGCCCATGGACATCCGCCTCATGAACGCGGTCAGCAGCCTGCTGCTGACGGCAGGGGTGTTGATGTGCCTGGCCGCCGGGGTGTGGTGGCTGGCCCGCCTGCCGGTGTTTGCACTGCAATCGATCACGGTGGAGGGCGAGGTCACACGCAACAACGCCCTCACGCTCAAAAGCAATGTGATGCCGCATCTGAGTGGCAATTTCTTCACGCTGGATCTGGCGCAAACCCGTGACGCCTTCCAATCCGTGCCCTGGGTGCGCACAGCGGTGGTGCACCGTGAGTTTCCGAACCGCCTGCGTGTCAAGTTGTTCGAGCAGCAGCCGATGGCCTTGTGGGGTGAGGAAGGCAGCAGCACCATGCTCAATGCGCAAGGTCAGGTCTTCGATGCGAATGTGGGCGAGGTGGAAGCCGAAAGCATGCCGCGCCTGAAGGGACCTGACACTGAGTCGGGCCATGTTCTGGCCATGTATCAGAGCCTGCGCCCTGTCCTGCAGGCCGTGGACATGGACATCGATGTGCTCGATCTGTCGCAACGCGGCAGCTGGAAAGTGGTCACATCACAGGGGGCTGTGCTCGAGCTGGGGCGTGGTCAGCCACAGGAGCTGGTGCAAAGGCTGCAGGATTTTCTGCGCACGGTGGGACAGATGGCGTCCCGCTATGGCCGCACGACCAAGTCCCTGGCGGCGGCCGATCTGCGGCACAAGGATGGGTATGCCATGCGACTGCATGGCGTCACGACGATCGAAGGTGATGTACGCAAGAAGCCCTGAGCTTCCTGTAACTGCAATCAAAACGGGGAAACAAGATGGCAAAAGAGTACAAGGATCTGGTGGTAGGGCTGGACATCGGCACCTCCAAAGTCATGGCGGTGGTCGCTGAAGTGCTGGCCGACGGCGAACTCAAGATCGCCGGATTGGGCATTGCACCGGGCAATGGCCTCAAACGCGGGGTGGTGGTCAACATCGATGCCACGGTGCAGAGTATTCAGCAGGCCCTCAAAGAGGCCGAACTGATGGCGGATTGCAAGATTACCCGCGTCAACACCGGGATCACCGGCAGCCACATCCGTGGACTCAATTCCAGCGGCATGGTGGCCATCAAGGACAAGGAAGTCTCGCCCGCCGATGTGGCGCGTGTCATGGAGACGGCCCGAGCCATCAACATCTCGACCGATCAGCGTCTGCTGCTGGTGGCGCCGCAGGAATTCGTGATCGACGGTCAGGACGTGAAAGAGCCGATCGGCATGAGCGGCATGCGCCTGGAAGCCAAGGTGCACATCGTGACCGGCGCGCAGAGCGCGGCTGAAAACATCATCAAATGCGTGCGCCGCTGTGGCCTGGAAGTTGAACAGCTGTTGCTCAACCCCCAGTCCTCCAGTCTGGCCGTCCTTTCCGAAGATGAACGTGAACTCGGCGTGGCCTGTGTGGACATTGGCGCTGGCACCACCGACGTGGCCATCTTTGCGGGTGGCGCCATTCGCCACACCGCCGTCATCCCGATCGCTGGGGACCTGATCACCAGCGACATCGCCATGGCCTTGCGCACCCCGACCAAGGATGCCGAAGACATCAAGGTGGAAAACGGCTATGCCAAGCAGATGCTGGCCGACCCCGAGGCCCAGGTGGAAGTGCCCGGTCTCGGCGACCGCGGCCCCCGCATGCTCAGCAAACAGGCACTGGCCGGTGTGATCGAGCCGCGTGTGGAAGAAATCTTCTCCCTGGTGCACCAGGTCATCCGTGAATCCGGTTACGAAGAAGTGCTGTCTTCCGGCATCGTGCTGACCGGTGGCAGCGCGGTCATGCCGGGCATGGTCGAGCTGGGCGAAGACATCTTCCTCAAGCCCGTGCGCCGCGGCATTCCCAAATACAACGGCGCCCTGGCCGACATGGTGGGCCAGCCGCGCGCCGCCACGGTGATGGGCCTGCTCGAGGAAGCGCGCCTGGCCCGTTTGCGCGGCTTCAAGGTCACGCAGAAGAAAAGCCCGGTGAGCAACACCTTCGGTCGCCTCAAGGACTTCATCGTGGGGAACTTCTGATGAACTGGAAAAAACGCTTTCTGGCGCGCGGCAGCCCCCCCAGGCAGGAGCGATGTCGATGTTGACACCGACACACCCCACAAAAAACCAAATCAAGAATTGAAATCAGGCAACTGCAAACATTGAAGTAGGAGAGCACCATGAGCATTGAAATGATCCAGAGCGAAGAATTCAACCAAGGCACCCAGATCAAGGTGATCGGCGTGGGCGGCGGCGGCGGCAACGCGGTCGAGCACATGATCGAGCGCCAGGTCCAGGGCGTGGAATTCATCTGCGCCAACACCGACGCCCAGGCCCTGAGCCGCAGCGCGGCGCACCGCATCGTCCAGCTGGGTCAAACCGGTCTGGGGGCTGGCAGCAAGCCCGAAAAAGGCCGTGAAGCCGCCGAGAGCGCCGAGGCCGACATCCGCGAGGCCATCGAAGGCGCGCACATGCTCTTCATCACCGCTGGCATGGGCGGCGGTACCGGCACGGGTGCTGCACCTGTGATTGCCCGTGTCGCCAAGGAGATGGGCATTCTGACTGTTGGCGTGGTGACCAAGCCTTTCGAGTTTGAAGGTGGCCGCCGCATGACCAATGCCGACCACGGCATGGCCGAGCTGGAAGCGAATGTCGATTCGCTGATCGTGGTGCTCAACGAGAAGCTGCTGGAGCTGCCCGGTGGTGAGGACATGACCCAGGACGAGGCTTTTGCCCATGCCAACGACGTGCTCAAGAACGCCGTGGGCGGCATCGCCGAAATCATCAACGTGCCCGGCCATGTGAACGTCGACTTTGAAGACGTGCGCACCGTGATGGGCGAGACCGGCAAGGCCATGATGGGCACCGCCGCCGCCAGCGGCCCGGACCGTGCACGCATCGCTGCCGAGCAGGCTGTGGCTTGCCCGCTGCTGGAAGGTGTTGACCTGTCCGGTGCCAAGGGTGTGCTGGTGCTGATCAGCGCCGCCAAGGGTTCGCTCAAGCTGGCTGAATCCAAGCAGGCCATGAACACCATCCGTGCCTACGCTTCGGAAGATGCGCATGTGATTTACGGTACGGCCTACGACGAGTCGCTGGGTGACGAAATCCGCGTCACTGTGGTGGCCACAGGCCTGGCTCGCCAGGGCGCAGCCCGCAAGGCCCCGCCGCTGCAAGTGCTGCGTACCGGCACCGACAACGTGCCTTTCACCATGGGCGCCAATGACGCCGTGGCCCCTGCGCTGGGCACCTCCACATCGTCGATGGCCAGCAGCGTGAACGTGCCAGCCTACTGGCGCAACAACCGAACGCATGCTGCCACCCGTGTGGACGGCATGTCTGCGGCCGGTATGGACGACATCGAAATCCCGGCTTTCCTGCGCAAGCAGGCCGACTGATCACCTCAGTCTGTTTCACTCTGGTGCTTTGAAGGGCTGCACCGACCTGAGGGTCGGTCAGCCCTTTTTTGCTGCCGCAATTAAAATATGCACATGCTTGCCCAACGCACCCTCAAATCCCTGACCACCGCCGTGGGCGTGGGCCTGCACAGCGGTCAGCGGGTGGAGTTGACCTTGCGCCCGGCTGCGCCCGACACGGGCATTGTTTTTCGCCGTGTGGATCTGCCCGAGCCGGTCGAGATTGCCGTCAATGCCGAGGCGATCACCGACACGCGTCTGGCATCGACCATTTCGCGCGGTCAGGCCAAGGTGCTGACCATCGAACACCTGATGTCGGCCTGTTGCGGTCTGGGCATCGACAACCTTTACGTTGACATCACGGCCGAAGAAGTGCCGATTCTGGATGGCTCCGCGGCTTCATTTGTCTATCTGCTGCAAAGTGCAGGCATCGTTACCCAAAATGCCCCCAAAAGATTTATCCGCGTGCTCAAGCCGGTCGAGGTGCGGGAAGGCGAAGGCGCCAACACCAAATGGGCCCGGCTGGAGCCCTACCATGGCTACCGGCTGAGTTTCGAGATCGATTTCCGCCATCCTGCGGTGGACAACACCGGGCAGGCTGTGGTGTTTGACATGTCCGAAGGCGTATATGCCCGTGACATTGCGCGTGCCCGCACCTTCGGTTTCACGCGGGACGTGGAAATGCTGCGGGCCAATGGACTGGCCTTGGGCGGTGGACTGGACAACGCCATCGTCATGGACGACTACAAGGTGCTCAATTCGGATGGCTTGCGTTACGACGACGAGTTCGTCAAGCACAAGATCCTGGACGCCATCGGCGATCTTTATGTCGTGGGCCGACCGCTGCTGGCCGCCTACAGCGCCTTCCGCTCGGGCCACGCCATGAACAACCTGTTGCTGCGCGAACTGCTGTCGCAGCCCGATGCCTGGGAACTGGTGAGCTTTGACAACGCCAGCCAGGCGCCCAAAGGTTTTTCGGCCCTGCAACCGGCCTGGTGATCAGGCGGGCTGTTCGATCGGGCGGGGCTTGCCCTGCTCGTCGATGGCCACATAGGTCAGCTGCGCTTCGGTGACCTTGCTGTATTCCCCCTGCGAGCGGTAGCGCTCGGCATACACCTCCACCTGGACCGTGACCGAGGTGCGTCCGACTTTCGCGATGCGGGCGAAAAATGACAGGATGTCGCCGACCCTGACCGGTTGCTTGAAGATGAACTGGTTGACCGCCACGGTGGCCATGCGCCCGCGCACCAGGCGGGCGGGCAGCACAGAACCTGCAATGTCCACCTGGGCCATGACCCAGCCACCAAAAATGTCGCCATTGGCGTTGCAGTCGGCGGGCATGGGCACCACTTTCAGGACCAGTTCCTGGTCGGTGGGCAGGGCAACGGAAGGGCGGGTGATTTCGGACATGGGCACAATCACAGTTTAGTCAGTGATTCAGGATTGTCCCTCATGCGCCACGCCGGCTCCAGTTCCGCTCCCGTTCCTCCAGGCCCCGCCAGTGGCGACTGGGGCACCTTGCGCCGACTGCTGCCCTATCTGTGGCAATACAAATGGCGTGTCGTGCTGGCGCTGGCCTTCATGGTGGGCGCCAAACTGGCCAATGTGGGCGTGCCGATGCTGCTCAAGGAGCTGGTCGATGCCATGGCCCTCAAGCCCGGTGACACGCAGGCCCTGCTGGTGGTGCCGGTGGCCTTGCTGCTGACCTATGGCGGCTTGCGCCTGGCCACATCGGCCTTTACCGAACTGCGCGAACTGGTGTTTGCCAAGGCGACCCAGGGCGCGGCGCGCTCGATCGCCTTGCAGACCTTCGAGCACCTGCATGCCCTGAGCCTGCGCTTTCATCTGGCGCGCCAGACCGGGGGTATGACCCGTGACATCGAGCGCGGCGTGCGCGGCATCGAGTCGCTGATCTCGTACTCGCTCTACAGCATCGTGCCCACACTGATCGAAGTCGGCCTGGTGCTGTCCATCCTGGCGATCAAGTTCGACGCCTGGTTTGCCTGGATCACCATTGCGGCGCTGGCGTTCTACATTTTCTTCACGGTGCGCATCACCGAGTGGCGTACGCAGTTCCGTCGCCAGGCCAACGAGTTCGATTCGGCGGCGCACACCAAGGCGATCGATTCGCTCCTGAATTACGAGACGGTGAAGTACTTCGGCAACGAGGCCTTTGAGGCCAGCCGTTATGACGAAAGCCTGGAGCGCCTGCGCCGCGCCCGCCTGAAGGCGCAGACCACGCTCAGCCTGCTCAACACCGGCCAGCAGCTCATCATTGCCGCGGCCCTGGTGGCGATGCTCTGGCGCGCGACCCAGGGCGTGGTCGAGGGCAGGATGACTCTGGGCGATCTGGTGATGATCAACGGCTTCATGATCCAGCTCTACATTCCGCTGAACTTCCTGGGCGTGCTTTACCGCGAGATCAAGCAGAGCCTGACCGATCTGGACAAGATGTTCACGCTGATGGACCGCGAGCGCGAGGTGGCCGATCGGGTGAATGCGCAGCCCCTGGCCTTGCAAGGCGCGCCAGAGGTGCGCTTTGAGGGGGTCCACTTCGCCTACGACGCAGACCGTCCCATCCTGCACGGCATCAGTTTCACGATTCCTTCAGGCAAGACGGTGGCGGTGGTCGGGCCCTCGGGCTCGGGCAAATCGACGCTGGCCCGCTTGCTCTTCCGTTTCTACGATGTGGGCATGGGGCCCCCACGTTCGCCCACTGCGTGTGGCTCTCTGCCCCCCAAGGGGGCTGCCGCCACCTTGGGGCGGCCCGGCGGTGACGGCGGGCGCATTCTGATTGCCGGGCAGGACATCCGCGATGTGCAGCAGTCCAGTGTGCGTCGCGCCATCGGTATCGTGCCGCAGGATACCGTGCTGTTCAACGACACCGTGGCCTACAACATTGCCTATGGGCGGCCCGGTGCAAGCCAGGCCGAGATCGAAGACGCCGCCCGTGCGGCACGCATCCACGACTTCATCGCCTCCACGCCCAAGGGCTACGGCACCATGGTGGGCGAGCGCGGCCTCAAGCTTTCGGGCGGCGAAAAGCAGCGCGTGGCGATTGCCCGCACCTTGCTCAAAAATCCCCCCATCCTCGTGTTTGACGAAGCGACTTCGGCGCTGGACTCGGCCAATGAACGCGCCATCCAGGCCGAGCTGGCCAGTGCGGCGCAGAACAAGACCACGCTGGTGATCGCACACCGACTCTCGACCGTGGTGGACGCGCACGAGATCCTGGTGATGGATGCGGGCCGCATCATCGAGCGCGGCACCCATGCCCAGCTGCTGGCCCTCCAGGGCCGCTACGCCAGCATGTGGGCGCTGCAGCAAAGCGGGGAATAATCAGGCCATGGAAACCAAATGGCTTGAGGATTTCGTCAGCCTGGCCGAGACGCGCAGCTTCAGCCGATCGGCCCAGCTGCGCCACGTGACACAGCCTGCGTTTTCGCGGCGCATCCAGTCGCTCGAAGCCTGGGCCGGTGCCGATCTGGTGGACCGCAGCTCCTATCCGACCACCCTCACACCTGCCGGTGAGACGCTGTACGCGCAGGCGCTGGAGTTGCTGCAGTCGCTGCAGAACACCCGCGCCATGCTCCGTGGGCATGTGTCGGCAGGGCAGGACTTCATCGAATTTGCCGTGCCCCACACCCTGGCGTTCACTTTTTTCCCCGCCTGGGTGGCCGATTTGCGTGAACATTTCGGACCGGTCAAGAGCCGCCTGATGGCGCTCAATGTGCATGACGCCGCCATGCGGCTGGTGGAGGGGGGCTGTGATGTGCTGATCGCCTACCACCATGCCTCACAACCGCTCCAGCTCAATGCAGACCGTTACGACATGGTGGTGCTGGGGCAGGAGACGGTTGCGCCCTATGCCAAGCCCGGCCCGGATGGGCAGCCCATCTTTGCTTTCCCGGGCAGTGTCGGCCATCCTTTGCCCTATCTGGGCTACGCGCCCGGCGCCTATCTGGGGGGCGTGACCGATGCCATTCTGAAGCAGGCCGATATTCCCATTCATCTTGATCGGGTGTACGAGACCGACATGGCCGAGGGCCTGAAGGTCATGGCCGCCGAAGGCCATGGCCTTGCCTTCTTGCCCAGCAGCGCGGTGCGCAAAGAGCTGGCCAGCGGTGCCCTGGTGCAAGTGGCAGCGCCAGGTGTGGCCCGGCTGGATCTGGGCATGGAAGTGCGCGCTTACCGCGAAAAACCCCATCTGCGCAGCAAGCGCCATGCGCTCGAACTGTGGGACTATCTTGTGGCTCGCCAGCAGCACATCTGAGAGGGTGGCATGGGTTTATGAAAATTTTCCTGCTGGTGCGGGTACACCCTGATCTGATCCTGACTTAAAACTGACTATATTCGTCAGTCTTTTCGGGCATGATTCCTGCAAAAGCTTTTTCTGCCCTGTGCATCATCCATCTTTAGGAGAAAACGATGAAAAAACACCTGCTTGCCCTGGCCGCTGTCGCCATGACCGTGACGCTCGCCCAGGCCGACACCCTGTCCAAGGTCAAGGACTCGGGGGTGGTCACCATGGGCGTGCGTGACTCGTCCGGTGCCCTGTCCTACACCCTGGGCGATGGCAAGTACGCTGGCTACCACGTGGAAGTTTGCCAGCGCATCATCGGTAATCTGGAAAAGGCGGTCGGCAAGAAGCTGGAAGTCAAATACCAGTCCGTCACTTCGCAGAACCGCATTCCCCTGGTGCAGAACGGTACCGTCGACATCGAGTGCGGCTCCACCACCAACAATACTGCCCGTCAAAAGGATGTGGCTTTTGTGGTGACCACCTATGTGGAAGAAGTGCGCATCGCGGTCAAGGGCGCTTCTGGCATCAACTCGATCGCCCAGCTCAATGGCAAGAACGTGGCCACCACCACCGGCACCACCTCGGTGCAGCTGCTGCGCAAGCACGAGCGCGCCAATGGTGTGGACTTCAAGGAAGTCTTTGGCAAGGACCATGCTGACAGCTTCCTGCTGCTCGAATCCGGTCGTGCCGATGCGTTCGTGATGGACGGCCAGATCCTGGCAGGCAACATTGCCACCAGCAAAAACCCGGCTGACTTCAAGATCGTGGGTGAAGTGCTCAACGTCGAGCCGATCGCCATCATGATCCGCAAGGACGACCCGGCCTTCAAGAAGCTGGCCGATGACACCGTGGCTGGCCTGGCCAAGAGCGGTGAGCTGGCCAAGATCTACGACAAGTGGTTCGTGCAGCCCATTCCACCCAAGAACACCCGTGTGGGTCTGCCGGCCAGCGATGCCACCAAGGCCGCCTGGGCCAACCTGAACGACAAACCGGCTGAAGACTACGCCAAGAAGTGATTTGGTCGAATTGAATACGGACCCCACCGGGGCAACCCGGTCGGGGTTCTTTTTTTTAGGGATGAACATGGAGCGACAACCATGACATGGGATTGGCAGGTTTTCCTGCAGGATGACGGCAGCGGCCGCACCTATCTGGAGTGGATGCTGGAGGCCTGGCGCTGGACGCTGGCGGTGGCAGGCAGTGCCTGGCTGGTGGCGATGGTGGTGGGGGCTGTGGTCGGCACACTGCGCACCTTGCCTGACCGTCCCGGTCTGGTGCGATTGGCCAATGCCTGGGTCGAGCTGTTTCGCAACATCCCGCTGCTGGTGCAGATCTTCCTGTGGTACTTCGTGGTGCCAAAGATCTTTCCGCCGTTCCAGCAGGTGCCTGGCTTTGTGCTGGTCGTGCTGGGTCTGGGTTTCTTCACATCCGCGCGCATTGCCGAGCAGTTTCGCGCTGGTATTCAGGCGCTGCCGCGTGGCCAGCGCTATGCCGCCATGGCCATGGGCTTCACCACCTGGCAGTCCTACCGCTATGTGATCTTGCCGATGGCGTTTCGCATCATCCTGCCGCCGCTCACCAGCGAGTCGATGAATTTGCTCAAGAACTCGTCGGTCGCGTTCGCGGTGTCGATTGCCGAGCTCACCATGTTCGCCATGCAGGCGCAGGAAGAAACCTCGCGCGGCATCGAAATTTACCTGGCCGTGACGGCGCTGTATGCGGGCTCGGCCTTTGCTGTCAACCGCGTGTTCGCCTTCATCGAAAAGAAAATGCGTGTGCCCGGCTTCATTGCCGCCGGCACCGGGGGAGGTCACTGATGCTGGGCCTCGACCTCACTTTCATCAACTGGGACATCCTGCAGAAATTCGTTGTCGGTGGTTTTGTCTTCAGTGTGCAGCTGACCATCGTTGCGACGATCGGCGGCATTTTCTTCGGCACCCTGCTGGCGCTCATGCGCCTGTCAGGCAAGGCAGCGCTGACGGCGCCCGCCACCTTCTATGTCAACGGCATGCGTTCGGTGCCGCTGGTCATGGTGATCCTGTGGTTCTACCTGCTGATTCCCTTCCTGATCGGCAAGCCCATCGGTGCCGAACTGTCAGCCATCATCACCTTCATCGCTTTTGAGGCGGCCTACTTCAGTGAGATCATGCGCGCCGGTATCCAGTCCATCCCGCGCGGCCAGGTGTTTGCCGGGCAGGCACTGGGCATGACCTATGCGCAGAACATGCGCCTGATCGTGCTGCCGCAGGCGTTTCGCAACATGCTGCCGGTGCTGCTCACGCAGACCATCATCCTGTTTCAGGACACTTCGCTGGTCTATGCCATCGGGGCTTACGACCTGCTCAAGGGCTTCACCAATGCGGGCAAGATCTATGGCCGCACCGAAGAGGCCTACCTGCTGGCCGCCGTGGTCTATTTCGTGATCTGTTTTGCCCTGTCCTGGGGTGTCAAGCGCCTGCAGGCCAGGATCGCCATCGTGCGCTGAGGGAAAGAAAAAATGATTGAAATCAAAAACGTTTCCAAATGGTACGGCCCGGTTCAAGTCCTCAACGATTGTTCGGTGTCGGTCAACAAGGGCGATGTGGTCGTGGTGTGCGGCCCTTCGGGCTCGGGTAAATCCACGCTGATCAAGACCGTCAACGCGCTCGAACCGTTTCAGAAGGGTGAGATCACTGTCGATGGCGTGCCGCTGCACGACCCACGCACGGATTTGCCCAAACTGCGTTCGCGCGTGGGCATGGTGTTTCAGAGTTTCGAGCTGTTCCCGCACTTGTCGGTCACCGAAAACCTGACGATTGCTCAGGTCAAGGTGCTGGGACGCAATATGGACGATGCCAAGGCGCGCGGCCTCAAGATGCTCGACCGCGTGGGCCTGATGGCCCACAAGGACAAGTTCCCGGGTCAGCTCTCGGGCGGACAGCAGCAGCGTGTGGCCATTGCCCGTGCCCTGTCGATGGACCCGATGGTCATGCTGTTTGACGAACCGACCTCCGCACTCGACCCCGAAATGGTGGGCGAAGTGCTGGACGTGATGGTGCAGCTGGCCAACGAGGGCATGACCATGATGTGCGTGACCCATGAGATGGGTTTTGCCCGCAAGGTGGCCAGCCGCGTGATCTTCATCGACGTCGGTGGCCGTATCCTGGAAGACTGCTCCAAGGACGAGTTCTTCAACCATCCGGAGAACCGCCAGCCCCGCACCAAGGACTTTCTGTCCAAGATCCTGGCGCATTGAGTTCCTTGCCATGAGCCAGCCCCTGCCTGTGATCGAGGTCCTGCCCCGCGACCTGTCGGCCTACCGGCAGGGCAATGTGGGCGTGGACCATGTGCACCGCTTTGAATCGGGTGTGCCTGGCCCGCATGTGCTGGTCAATGCCCTGACGCATGGCAACGAGTTCTGCGGCATGGTGGCGGCCTGCCACCTGCTGGACACCGGGGTTCGACCGCTGCGCGGCACGCTGACCGTCAGCTTTGCCAATGTGGCGGCTTACGAAACCTTCGATCCGCAGCGCCCTTTTGACAGCCGCCAGATCACCCACAACTTCAACCGCATCTGGTCGCAAGAATGGCTCGATGGCGAGCAGGACAGCGTCGAGCTGCGACGCGCCCGTGCCATGCGTCCGGTGGTGGCGGCGGCGGACCACATCCTCGATCTGCACTCCACCAGCCAGGACGTGGTGCCGTTCTGGGTCTACCCGGACTTTGCGCGCAACGCCCGCGTGGCCAGCGCCATGGCAGCGCCTTCGGTGCATCTGGTGATGCCGCAGGGACTGGGCTCAGGCATGCCTGTGATTCAGCACGGTCTGCATGGCCAGGCCAACAGCACGGCGGGTGCCGCGCTGGTGGCCGAGTGCGGCCAGCATTTCAAGCAAAGTTCAGCCGATCTGGCCATTGAGGTGACGCTGGACTTTCTGGGCCACTTCGGACTCATCGAACGCCCCTCACGTGCGCCTGTGGTGCCTCGGCGCTTCGAGTTGCTGCGCACCCATGTGGTGGCCCATGCCGACTTCCGCTTCACCCGGCCCGTCATTGGTTTTGAAACTTTTGCCCAAGGCGAATTGATCGCCATGGATGGCGACGAGCCCATCCATGCCCCCTGCGATGACTGCACGCTGTTCATGCCGACACGCGAGCCGATCGTGGGCCGGGAAGGCGTCTACCTGACCCGGCCGTTGAGCGACTGACGTCATTGCCTGTCCCCGCTCAGGGATAACACCGAGTCTTTTTGCAAACACTGAAAGTAAAATGAAAGCGCTTTCATAATGGCTTGCTATGAAAAAAATCATCTTGACTGGTGGGGTTGCGCTGGGCTTTGGATTGTCAGTTCACAGCTGGGCTCAAACCGTGCTGACGGTAGCGGCCTACCCTGCGGTAGACGAAGTCATTAAAGCGGCCTTGCCTGAGTGGCAAAAAAAGCATCCCCAAGTGCAGGTCAAGGTGATTGGGCGTGAATACGCCGACCACCATACCGCCATGACAACCGCCCTGGCCGCCTCTTCCGGCTTGCCCGATGTGATGACCATCGAATACGGGTACTTGGGCCGATTTTCGCAAAGTGGAGGTCTTGAAAACCTCGCTGCAGAACCCTACAAGGCAGACACACTGGCAGAACGTTTTGTGAGCTTTGCCTGGCAGCAGGGCCGACACGAGAGCTACGGGCAAACAGCCATACCAACAGACATTGGGCCGGGTGCCTTGTTTTATCGGAACGACATTCTGCAGAAGTCCCAGGTCAAGCCCGAGCAGCTGTCGGCCCGCTGGGAAGATCTGCTCGAAGCAGGCAAACAGATCAAGGCACGCACAGGGGTGCATCTGGTGGCCCATGCACGCGATATCAAGGACATCGTGATCCGTTCTGGACTGGCGGGTGGCGAAGGCATTTATTACAACGCGCAGGGCCAATCGGTGGTGGGCACATCACCGCGCTTTAAACGAGCCTTCGAACTGGCCAGGCAGGTCAGACAGGATGGCCTGGATGCGAAGGTCAATGCCTGGTCTAACGAATGGGGTGAAGCCATCAAGCGGGGGAATGTGGCTGTACAAATGATGGGGGCTTGGTTGGGTGGCCATTTGCAAAACTGGCTGGCACCGGATTCCGCCGGAAAATGGCGAAGCGCACGGTTGCCTGAAGGTTTGGCCACTTCCTGGGGGGGAACTTTCTACGCTATCCCCAAGAAAGCGCTCAACAAGGCCATGGCCTGGGACCTCATCGAGCACCTGACGCTGAACAAGTCACAGCAGCAAAACGCCTTTCAGAAGTTCAACGCTTTCCCGGCGCTCAAGGAGGCGCAGACAGGTGCCTACTTCGACCAGCCTGTTGCATTCCTGGGTGGCCAGAAGGCGCGTGCCGATTGGCGGGAGACGGCGCAGAAAATCGTGCCGACCAAAGTGTTTCGCAACGACCCGATTGCAGAAGAAATCGTCAACGCAGAACTCGATCTGGTACTGACCAAAGGCAAGTCAGTTGACCAGGCGCTGGCCGATGCGCACCGCCTTGTTCAAAGAAGGGCGCAGCGATGAACTGGATGCGCTGGAGTCAGGAATGGGCACCGTATGTTTTCGTGCTGCCCTTTGTATTGCTGTTCCTGGTGTTCGGTCTTTTTCCGATTGGATTTTCTCTGTACCTGGTTTTTCACGCCTGGGATCCGGTTCAGGGTGTGCAATCCATGCAGTTCGTCGGCATGGAAAACCTGGTTTTTGCGCTGGATGATCCGCTGGTATGGACCTCGTTGGGCAACACGCTGTGGCTCGCTGTAGTTTCAGGCTTGCCGCAGCATCTGTTAGCGATTCCGCTGGCTTATCTGATCAACGAGCGACTGGGTCGGTGGAGAAACACGGCCATGGGGGTGTATTTCCTGCCCTACATCACCTCCACGGTGGCCATTGCGATCATGTTCAGCACACTGTTTTCGACAGATTATGGTGCCATCAATGTGATGCTACGCAGTCTGGCGCAGTGGGATGTGCTGGCGCAAGTGCTGCCTGCTGAAAACATTGACTGGCTCGGGCAGCCTCAGACCATCAAGCCAGTGGTGGCCCTGGTGGTTTTCTGGCGATATGTGGGGTTCAACACCATTCTTTATGTTGCCGCCATGCAGAGCATTCCCCGAGATCTGTACGAAGCAGCCCGCATGGACGGTGCCCATGGCGCACGCATTTTCTGGCACATCACATTGCCTCAACTCAAGCCCATGATGTACTTTGGGGTCACGCTGACCGTGATTGGCGGGCTGCAGTTGTTCGAAGAGCCTTTCATCCTGACCGGAGGCAAAGGCGGCATTGAGTACGCCGGAATGACCACAGCGATGTACATGTACCGCACAGCCTTCGAGTTCAATGACTTTGGACTCGCCAGTGCCATTTCATGGTTGTTGTTCGCGGTCATTCTGGTGCTCACACTGCTCACCAACCGCGCATTCCGCGTCAAGGGCAATGCATGATGGTGACACACACATCTTCCGACACCCCGTCCAGCCTTGGCCCTATGGGCTGGTTGTTCCTGCTGCTGGGCGGCATGGTCATGCTGGCGCCGTTCTACTTCATGTTCGTGTTTTCCACGCACCTGCGCAGCGATATTTTTCGGGTGCCGCCCCCCTGGTGGTTCGGTCCCCACTTTCTCGACAACATCGGCATCCTGATGGCCAAGATCCCATTCTGGAAAAACCTGGGGTGGTCTTTGTATGTGGGGATCATGAGCACGGCTTTGACGCTGTTGTTTTGCTCCATGGCCGGGTTTGCGTTTGCGACCTACACGTTCCGTTTCAAGCAGATGTTGTTCGGTCTGGTCATGGCCACCATGCTCATTCCAGCGTTTCTGGGCATGATCCCCAGTTTCATGATCATGGATGTTCTGGGCTGGATCGATCAGCCCAGAGCGCTGTACCTGCCTGCGGCGGCACCCGCAATGGGCATTTTTCTGATGCGCCAGTACATCGAATCGGCGATCCCGCGCGAACTGCTTGAGGCTGCCCGCATGGATGGCTGTGGCGAGTGGGGTATCTACTGGCGCATCGTGGTGCCCTTGCTTGGCCCGGCATTTGGCACTCTGGGACTCATCACCTTCATTGCCTCCTGGAACAACTTTATCGGCCCGCTCGTCGTCATGCGCTCTGTGGACCGCTACACCTTTCCGCTGGCTTTGCGCAGCGTGCAAAACCCGGTTGACACCGAGTGGGGTGCTCTGATGGCCGGTGCTGTGGTGGCTGTGCTGCCACTGCTGGTGATTTTTGTTTTTTCGTCCAAACGCCTGATTGCCGGACTGACGGCAGGCGCAGTCAAGAGTTGAACCATGCTCATGCAAGCCCGACAAGAATCCGCCCTGGCGCGCCAGGATTTTCCAAGCGACTTCATCTGGGGCGTGGCCACCTCGGCCTACCAGATTGAGGGAGCTCACGACAAGGACGGCCGTGCGCCATCGGTCTGGGATGAATTTTGCGAGCAGCCTGGTGCCATTGCCGATGGCAGTGACGGCAAGATCGCCTGCGACCACTACCATCGCTACGAGGAGGACCTGGATCTGATCGCTGATTTGGGTGTCAACGCCTACCGATTCTCGATCAGTTGGTCCCGTGTACAACCCGATGGACTGGGGGCCTGGAATGAGGCGGGCTTTGCCTTCTATGAACGCCTGATCCAGGGCCTGAACAAGCGCGGGATTCAGGTGCACATCACACTGAACCACTGGGACATGCCCGCTGCGCTGCAGCGGCAGGGGGGATGGGCTCGGCGCGAGACTTGCGAACATTTCGTGCGTTATGCGCTGGAAGTGGCACGCCGTTTTGGCGACCGGACCAGCAGTCTGTGCACTCACAATGAACCTTGGGTGATTGCCATCCTCGGGCATGAGCTGGGCGTGTTTGCGCCAGGCCTCAAATCCCGAAAACTGGCGATGCAGGTGGCTCACCATCTGCTGCTCAGTCACGGTATGGCCGTGCGGGCCTTGCGCGATGCAGGCATTCGAACTGAACTGGGGATCGTGCTGAATCTTTCGCCCATCTACCCAGCGTCAGACAGCCCTGCGGACATGCAAAAGGCCATCCTGGACGATGGGCTCAATGCCCGCTGGTACCTCGACGCCCTCTTCAAGGGCTGTTATCCGGAGGATGTGCTGGCGCATCTGGGTGCCGATACCCCCGTCATCGAAGCAGGGGATATGACCACCATCGCCCATCCGCTGGACTTCCTTGGGGTCAACTACTACACCCGAAATTTTTCGTCTACCGGCAATCCCTGGGACGTCCACAGTACCGGCAACGAAGTGACCGATATGGGCTGGGAGGTCTATCCACAGGGTCTGACCGAGCTGCTGTGTCGCCTGCACAAAGACTACTCGGTCAAGCGACTGCGCGTGACCGAAAACGGCGCAGCTTTCAAAGACGAAATGTTGAACGGCGAAGTCAATGACGAACGGCGTGAGGCGTATCTGCGAGAGCACATCAAGGCGACGCATGACGCGCAGGTGCAGGGTGTCCCGGTCGATGCTTATTTCGCCTGGAGCCTGATGGACAACTTTGAATGGGCCAGTGGCTATGAAAAACGCTTTGGCCTGGTGCATGTGGACTACTCGACACTCAAACGCACTCCCAAACGCAGCGCACGGTGGTACCAGCATTTTCTGAAAGCATGAGCCATGGCGCGCATTGAACTCAAAGGGATTGGCAAAAGCTACGGTGAACACCAGGTGATCCCAGGCCTTGATCTCACCATTGAAGAGGGTGAGTTCATGGTCTTTGTCGGCCCCTCGGGCTGTGGCAAATCCACCATGCTGCGGATGCTGGCAGGTCTTGAAACCATCAGCACGGGCGAACTCTGCTTCGATGGTCAGCGGGTCAACGACATTCCATCGGCGGATCGTGGGGCAGCCATGGTGTTCCAAAGCTACGCCCTGTACCCTCACATGACGGTGGCCGAAAACATGGGCTTTGCGCTGCGCATGTCTGGCCGGAGCAAGGCTGAACGCAATGCCGCAGTCGCCGAGGTGGCCGACAAATTGCAGTTGACCACCTTGCTCGACCGCTACCCCAGGCAGTTGTCAGGCGGACAACGCCAGCGTGTGGCCATCGGCCGGGCGATTGTGCGACGGCCCAGAGTCTTCCTGTTCGATGAGCCGCTTTCCAACCTCGATGCAGCCTTGCGGGTGCAAATGCGCATCGAGCTGGCGCGGCTGCACGAGCAGTTGCGCACCACCATGGTGTACGTCACGCACGACCAGACCGAGGCGATGACGCTGGGCAATCGCATCGCCGTGTTCAACCAGGGCCGCATGGAGCAGGTGGGGGAGCCGATGGAGCTCTATCGCCATCCAGCCAACCGTTTCGTCGCTGAATTTCTGGGTTCTCCAAAAATCAACGTGCTCGATTACCGCTGGGATGCTGCGACTCAGAAACTCCGAGTGGGCGATGGGGCAGTGAGCCTTGATGTACCCGATCTCCATTTGCCGCCGTCAATGTTGGCTCAGGGCGTTTGTATCGGATGGCGCCCCGAATCGCTCCGTCTCGGACCGCCGGGAACAGGCTTGCCGGGACAGGTCGAATTCATCGAGAATCTGGGCGATGTGTCGGTCATTTATGTCCGGTCACCTGCGCGCAGTGGGTTGATCGCAGTGAAGGACACTGCCATCAGACCTCTGGTCCGCACCGGGGACGCGGTGGGATTGCTGCCAACAGATGCTGGGATCGTTTTTGACGCACAAGGCAAGCGGGTCAGCCTTTGAGTCATCCTGCTGAATGGCCCATCTGCACTGGATGGCGTTGCTGGTGTGCATGGCTGCTCTGTCTTGGAGCCGCAGCATGTGGTGGGGGGGGCTCTGAAGCGCTGACACCTTCACGTGATGCAGGAGCGAATGCGACGCCTGGAAACACCGGCGACGGCTCGACAGGCGAAACCATGCCTCCCAATTTGCCCGGCTGGCAGCTTGTCTGGCATGACGAATTTGACCGAGATGGATTGCCAGACCCCACCAAATGGGACTACGACACGCAGTACAACCAGCGAGGATGGTGGAATGCCGAATTGCAGTACTACAGCCGTGAGCGCTTGGAGAATGCGCGTGTGGCCAGTGGCAAGCTCATCATCACTGCCCGTCGCGAGCGACTGAGCAGCGCCTCTGACTTTGGTGAACAAAATTACACCTCTGCTCGACTCATCACCCGCGGCAAGGCCAGCTGGACTTATGGCCGCTTTGAAATACGAGCCAAATTGCCATGCACCCTGGGTACCTGGCCCGCCATCTGGACATTGGGTACGGGGGGCTTGTGGCCCGATGACGGTGAAATCGACATCATGGAGCAAAAAGGATTTTCAGCCGTCGACAAGCAACAGGTGCTGGGCACCCTCCACATGCGAACAAACTTCGGCGGTGCTGGCCCCAGTGCGGTTCACACCCTGGCAAATGCCTGTACCGACTTCAACACCTACCACATGACCTGGGACGCCAGTCGCATCGTCATCGGAGTCAATGGCATCGACTTCCAGACGTATTACAAGTTCTACAGCGGCAGCTATGCCCAATGGCCCTTTGATCGTCCGCAATACCTGCTGCTGAATGTCGCGCTGGGAGGAACCCTTGGAGGGCCTGTAGACGACAGTCGTCTGCCAGCCAGCATGGAAGTGGATTACGTTCGGATATACAAAAGTAAATAAAATTATTCACATTTCAGGCAGTATTACAGGCATCAATTTGCCAACGGTTAGCCTGTCTCTGGTCGTTAAATGTCACTTGCGATGACGCTGAAGCTGCTGCGCTCACGCATTCCAAGCAGCTTCAGCATCCTGTGCTCAATCCGTCACGGCTGGAACGAAATCGGGCCAAGATTGATCCCGTTTGCCGATGCGTAGTTGTTATCTGGGTTGTAGTAGTTTGCTTTGTAGATCCGAACGCGGACAGAGCCAATCGGGTTGGTGAAGAATGCCGCCGTGGTCATCGTTGTTCCGCAGTTTTCCACAACGGTAAAGTCGCTCAGGGGCACGTTGTATGTGGCCTCGCCTGCATTTGCCGGGGTCAACGGTGCTGCCTCAGCTCGTGGATAGCAACCATTGCTTGGCGCCAGCTGCACCACAGGGGTAAACCGTGGTGCGCCCACAAGTTCTGGATTGCCCCAGACGGCAATACGCAGCTTGGTCTGACCGGCCAGCGTGACAGTACCGTTACTGGGTGCATTGACCCAGCTTTCCATGTAGTCTTGGTCAGCTTTGCCTTTGCCTCCCCAGTAAAAGTTGGGTGTTGCATCAGTGCTTGCTACCCCTGACCACCAGAAATCACCGCCACCCCAGTCATAAGTGCCGCCATTGGCTACAGTCCAGTTGAATGCTCCGCCTTCAGTGCTCAACCCCTGATAAGCGTAGCCAACTGTGGATGCATCTATGGCTGTGTAGCCACTGGCGAAAGCAAGCGCGCCGACTTCCGTATTGAAGGCTTGGGATGCAGAGGCTGCTGCAGTGTTGCTGTTGCCCGCCAGGTCGCTGAACTTGTTGGTCCCCACTTCCACTGTCATGGTCGCGGCGGTATTGGCGGTCGGACTGACCACGAGAGTAGCAGTCAGACCATTGCTGTCCATGGCGAAAGTGCCTTTGCTACCGTTCGTGACAGTGATGTCATCTGCACTGAAACCTGTGACCGCCTCGCTGAAGCGGAATGTGAATGTCACATTACCAGTTGCGGTAGCTGCACTCACGCTGTCCGTGATCGCTACTGTAGGCGGCGTGGCGTCAGCCGGTGCCGAAGCGCTTCCGCCGCCACAGGCCGTCAGAAGTGCAGAAGCTGCAATCGCTGTTGCTGTCAGAGTCGGATGGACGCAGGTGTTTCGCATGAATGTCTCCTGTGGATGGGCAAGTGTGAATATTTGAAACCGCTTTCAGAAAGCGCTTTCACGATGGTATTTGTCTTGAATGCGTGATGCAAGCGATGCAGGCTAGGACTTACCCTTAAATCAACGCACAGTTTGCGCGAGGGTTCCGGGAGGGGCGGTGAGCGTGACGCCGTCACTGAATCGCACAACGCGGGGCGAGGCGAGGTTGGCGTTGAAAGCCAGGTAGTGTCGTGTGCCGTCGCTGCGCCGGAAGACAGCATGCAAAGGGGTGTCGGCATGGATGCTGAAATCCGGTGTGCCCAGTGCATTGAGGCTCAGCAGGAAGTGCAGGGTGTGGCTGCGTGATTCGCCGAGTTCGACCGAGCCCCAGCGTTCCCATTGCGCCAGCCCCTTGGCCGGATCGGTCAGCGCCAGATACTTGGCGAACAGGTCTTGCCAGATGTCCCGTGGATTGGCTTTTTTGCCGCGCGATTCGAAAATTTCGGTGTCCTTGGGCAAGGTGGCCAGGCTTCGACGCGTGTGCTCGGGGTCCAGTCCAAGGTAGGTGGATGCTGTGGTGATGGGCAGCAGGTTGATCCCCTTGATCTGCCGAGGCTCGTCTGTCCACCAGGTATTGTGCTTGTAGCCACCTCCAAACAGCATGCTGGTTTCCACATGCGGGTATTCGGGTGCGAACACCAGACCATGCACATCCAGCCAATAGTGCCGGATGGCTTCTATTTCGGTGTTGTAGAGATAGACGCCCAGATCGCGAAGCGCTGTGTCGCCGTGGATTTCAGCCCAGAGGATCAGGCCAACCCAGGCGTTGATCGCCTCGGAGGAGGACTCCTGGTTGTTGCCCAGATCTCCCAAGGCAATGCCCGAGGCCCAGGAGTGGCCTTCATAGACATCAAAGTGCCGCAGAAAAGGGAAGTCGGCTCGCCCACGTTCCGCGGTGGCAATGTCCCTGATGAGCCAAGGCACCATGCCGCCCCAGCGTTCCGGACTCGCCCATTGAGGGTCACGCAGGGCCATTTCAGCCATGGCTCGGATCCAGTAGCCGTAGTGAAAGTGGTGGTCGTTCATTTGCTCGACCGAAAAATACTCTTCGGGATAGCTCAGCACGGTGCCCAAGGTGCGATCGAGGTGAAAGTAACGTTGACGGTCAGTGCCGGAGAACCATTCCTCGATCCGGCCTTTGATCAGATCGAGCAGGCGCTGCTGTTGTTCTTTGCTGCCTTGCACCTGAATCACGTCCAGCAGCTTGGTCGTGCGCAGCAGGCCCTTGCCTTGCCAGTAAGGCCCTTTGCCGATCTGCAGCATGTTGCGCCGTGCATCGCGAAGGTCGGTGGCGATCAGCCCGTCGAGGACAGGCTTGTGCATTTCCGAGGAAACAGCGGGCCACCAAGGCACAAAACCCTTGTGCTGGAGTCGTGTCTCGAACTCGGCACTGGCCAGCAGCTTGAGGGGGCCGCGCACCGTGGCGTAAGCCGGACCGAGTTGTGGCTCTACGCCCGGATTCTGGTGCCAATGGTGAGGGTAGAGGGCTTGCAGTGGCCGCTGCTCGTCACCCTCCAGGACCTGAGTGCTCACGCTGTAGCGTGTTGTCAACTGTTGTGAACTGGCATCGTATTGCCACTGCACTTGCGTGCCGGCGGTGCGCACATAGGCATGGCGTGTGATCAGTGCCAGGCTGGCTGCACTGGAGTCGGGCAAGGCACTCAGCACGAAGTGCCGTTTGTCTGTCGGCATGCGGGCCACCCAATGCTTGGGTGACACGGCTTCGTAGCGCACGCCTGCAGGACCAAAGACTGCATAGCGTTGCCCCTCCATCTCCAGGAGCAGCACGCGTGGATCGTCGTGGGGCAGACGCAGACTGGGCGAGAGCGTGTCAATGCGCAAGTCACCTGAACTGATGTGGCCCCACACATAGGGGCTGCCATGCGCCATGGTCAGGTCAAAGCGCTGTCCGGCCTGCCCCATGGCGATATCGATGGCCCAGTCACTGGCCCGCGCCAGACGTCCCGTGGTGGGTTCGAAGGCGATGGGTCGTACCGTCAGGGCGGCGCGGTGCGGGTAATGGATTTCATTGTCTTTGCGCTCTGTGGCCACCACGGTCTTGATGGGCAAAGCCATCTCAAAGCCGTGTGCAGCGGCGCGACCGGTCAAAGGCTGGGCGTAAAGCGCCTGGGCTTCCTTGCTGAACAGCAGGCTTGAATACCACTGATTTGTCGGTGTGGCCCGGCTGAGCATGACACCTTCACGTCCGTGTGCTTGTGGGGCCGCACGGTCTCCTGATTTAGGGTTGGTCAGCAGCCGCCCTGCACCTGCAGACACCATGTCTTGTGCATGTACAAGGCTGATGCAGGCTGTCATCAGACAGAAAGTAAGACATTGCCAGGCCGTGCGGTGCATTTGCCGACTCCAGTTGAAGATGGGCTCGAATGATATTGAAAGCGCTTTCAAAAAAATCTAGGGTTTTCCATGAATCAGGCCTCAAATTGAGTCATCAAGGGTAAGCACGGATGCCAATATGGTTGATTTGGCGTGTTTGCGCAGGTAGGATTTGAAAGCGCTTTCAATTTAGATGGAATTTCATGAAAAACCAAACATTGAATCTGTACACCCGAGCAGTCCTGCTTCGCCTCGTTGTCGGACTGTCAGCGCCTTTCCTGGCGGTTGCAGCGCAAGCGATCGAGTTCGGCCCTTTCACCCTCAATGGTTTCGTCAAGCTTGATGTCACGCGCAGCAGCAACCAATGCAGCGATTGTCAGCGCTTCCCAACCGAAGACAAACAAAGGGTCTGGGCAGATGAATTGGTGCCGGGGAAACCCTACAACACACAAAACAGCAGCGTATCGCTGATCCAGCCGTGGCTGGGTGCCAACTTCGACCTGGGAGAGGGGTTCAAGCTCAGTGGCCTGCTCAGTCAGCGCTGGCGTGATGGCAAGCCCGATGTCGAGGGCATTTCATGGTTCGAGAAGAATGTGGCCATCAGCCATGAGGAGTGGGGCAGCATTCGTCTGGGGGCCATGACCACACGGGCATGGAGCGTGGCCGATTATCCGTATGGCACCGATATTGGCATTGCCTACCCCTGGGCCAGCAGCGGAGCGGGTTATGGCCTGATGACCAATGCCATTCGTTACACCAGCCGACCCTATGACCTGCTCTCGGGCGATCTGGTTCTGGAAGCCACCTATGACAGGGGCAATACCGATTTCAAAATCAATAAACCGCGTTTCATCGAGGTGTGGGCGCAGTACCGCAAAGGTGATCTGGCACTCGATGGGGTCGTGCAGGATTCCCGTAACGGCACCCCGTCGGCCTGGGGACAAAGTCCGTTCACGGGTCTGACGCCTTTTCCGTCGGATGACCGCAAACTGGGTGGATCGGGGCAGGCGATTGTCATGGCGATGGCCCGCTATGACATCAATCCCCGCTGGCAAGTGTCGGCTGGGGTTCGTTTCAACCGGTGGAGCGGTGCCTACGCGGTTCTCACTCAACCCGCTTCAGGCGGAAACACTTCGGATCTGTGGAACAACATGTTCAACGTGGATTGGAACGGGACATTGCGTGGCGTTTCAAACCCCGGCTATGCAGCCACCTCGCAAGACTTTTCCTTGGGCGTGCGGCACAAAGACGGTGACTGGACTTACTCGGGAGGTCTTGTGCGGCTGGGCAAGGCCAGTACGTCCAACCCGTCGGAGCGTGGTCAAAGCAATGGCATGACCTTGTTGACAGCCGGTGTGGGCAAGCAGTTGAACCCAGGCTGGCGAGTCTATGCACTGGTCGGGTTCGTGCAGTACGACCGTTTGGGACTGGCCCCCATGTCCATGCCTTCCAACAGTGCATTCACTGGGGTGGATTCAAGGATCGCGCGCACAGGCAACTGGATTGGCGCGGGCATGGTCTACGTCTTCTGATGAGTCATAACAGGCAAACAAAGATGAAACAAATATTTGATCGATGGTCGGTTCTCTGCTCGTATGGTCTGGCACTGCTGGCGGCCATGGTGCTGACGGCTTGCGGCGGTGGCGGTACCGTGCCATCGCCTGGTGTCAGCATACGAGCGCTGGACAGCGATTTCACCAGCCGCATGGCGGTGGCGTATTCACCCTACCGTACCTCGACCAGCGAAGCCGGACTGGGCAGTGAAACCATTCCCCTGGCCAACATCAAACAGGATCTGCAGCTGCTCAGACAAGCCGGATTTGGTGCGGTGCGCTTGTTTGATTCTTCAGACAAGGTGGCAGCGCAGACACTGCAGGCCATACGCGAATTGAATCTGGACATGAAAGTCATGCTGGGGTTGTGGATCACGGCCAACAACAGCGCTGCCAACGAGGCAGAAATCAACCGGGCGGTGGCATTGGCTACGGCTTATCCGGACATCATCAAGGCCATCAGTGTTGGCAACGAGACCCTGGTGTCCTGGAACACATGGAATCCTCAAACCACCCAAAACATGGCGAGTTACCTGAAGACGGTTCGAAGCCGTGTGAGTCAGCCTGTGACAACGGACGACAACTGGGCCTTTTTTGCGGCGCAGAATGGCGAAAAAAATCCTGATGCTGTGCTCAAGGAAATCGATTTTGTATCGATGCACACCTACCCCTTGCTCGACACCGTGCACAACCCCAATTTGTGGGACTGGCGGCAAACGTCAGTGTCCGCTTCCCAGAGAGCACAGGCCATGATGGATGCGGCCATCGAACGCGCCAAATACGAATATCGTGCAGTGCGCGCACATCTGGATCAATACGGTTACGCTGCCATGCCTGTCATTGTGGGCGAGACGGGCTGGAAGGCCGTTGCGTCCGGTGGAGAGTCCATGCGTGCGCATCCTGTCAATCAGGCCATGTATTTCGACCGTTTGCGTGCGTGGAAACAGCAGGCAGATGGACCGAAAACCGTCGTCTATTTTTCTGCTTTTGACGAGGCTTGGAAGCAAGGCGATGACAAATGGGGCGTGTTCAACGCGCAGCGGCAGGCACGCTGCGTGGCGCAGTCCCTTAACAGCAATCTGGTCGCAGAGTCGGGGTCGTGCGCTGCTGCGGATGCCGTTTACTACCAGGCCGCGGACAACCAAGGCACCATCACCGCAGGTCGTTACACCGTCTATGCCGAGCAGGTGACCTCGGGGGAGGCTCGCGCAGGCAGTGGTGTCGTGCTCAATGCATGGCAAAACGGCACAACCGCAACTGCCAGTGAAATTGATCAATCCTCGGCAGATGGTTCTAAGGTCATTCAGATCAATCCCACGCCCCTCTCATGGGGCTGGGGCATGACCTGGGGGCTGAGTGCCGGTGGTGGTGAGGTTGATCTGTCCACCTTCCAGGGCGGGACACTCAATTTCAGCGTCAAAACCACTTATCCCGGAAAGATCGAAATTGGTTTCCTGACAGGCAGTGCAACGGACGGAAGTGCATGGGACGTCTATCTGCCCATTTCGCCCGGAGAGTATGGTTACCAGAACGATGGCCAATGGCATACTGTGTCCATACCGATTGCCAACATTGCCGCTCGAGGTGCCATGGCATACGGGATGACCAATCCTGCCCTGTCCAAGTTGCAGCTCAACAGGGTCAGCAACTTCTTCGTGCTGGCCGACAGGTACAGCTACACGGGCAAGCAGGACAATACCAACGCGCGTGAGCCCATACTGGTCGATGCCATCTACTGGAGTCGATGATGGGGTGAGCCACACTCTTGCCTGAACTCAATGTCTTCATGACCTATGGCCAACCGTTCTAAAACGCCGAAACCCGTTGGGGATGCGTCCATTCGCAAGGAGCGCCCGGTACACCCTGTTCAGAAGGGCCGTGCAACCCTTGGAATGGTGGCGCAACGTGCAGGGGTTTCGCCCAGCACGGTCTCGCGCATTCTCAACGGCACCGCCAAGGTGAGCGAAGAAAAGCAACGTCTCGTTCGGCAAGTCATTGATGAATTGGGCTTCCGCCCGGACCCAACAGCCCGCAGCCTGGCCGGAGGCCGCACCATGAGCATTGGTGTACTGACACAGTACATCGACAGCCCGTTTTATGGTGAAGCCTTGCGAGGCATCGAAGATGTGCTGCACCAGGCCCACTATGCCCCCTTGTTTGTGAGCGGCCACTGGAACCAGGAGGAAGAGCGTGCGCGCCTGGGTTTGTTGCAGGACCGCAAGGTGGACGGCATCATCGTGCTGACGGGCAAACTTGCAGACAAGACACTTGTCGAAATGGCCAAACAGCTGCCCATCGTGGTGACGGGTAGGCAGCTTTCGGCGACCAACCTGTTCAGCATTGACTTTGACAATCTGGAGGGGGCGGGGCTGGCCGTCAAGCATCTGCATGCATTGGGTCACCAGGATGTGGCATTCATTTCCGGCCCTCTGGACCATCCGGACGCCGAACAACGTCTGGCGGGCTACCGCGCAGAACTGACGCGGCGTGACATGCGTGTGGACGATGCACTGGTGGTTTACAGTGACTTTCAGGAGTCGGGTGGTTTCAGGGCGATGAGTCAGTTGCTTGAGTCGCGGGTGAATTTCACTGCCGTGATCGCGGCCAACGACCAGATGGCCTACGGCGCCCGACTGGCCTTGCATCGCGCAGGTTTACGTGTGCCGGATGACATCTCGCTGGTGGGCTTTGACGATTTGCCGCATTCGGCATTCACTTTGCCACCCCTCACCTCGGTGCGGCAGTCCGTTTATGAAGTCGGTACAACAGCTGCACAAGCCATGATGGATCTGCTGGCCAGGAAAACACCCCCCACCCGCCTGATTGCTGCCGAAATCATCGTGCGCGAATCCACACGCATCTGCCGTCGATAAGCACATCGCCCTGGCTCCACCAGATCCAGTCCTGGAGCCTTCCTGACCGCCGCTTGCCAGGTCAATGGGCCGCCGGTCATGGGAAAATCGCCCCATGACCCAAGAACTCACCCTCACCCGCCCCGACGACTGGCATCTGCATGTGCGCGACGGGGCTGCCCTGCGCACCGTGGTGCCGCACACCGCCGCCCAGTTTGGCCGCGCCATCATCATGCCCAACCTCAAGCCGCCGGTGACGACGGCCGAGCAGGCCTTGGTCTACAAGGCGCGCATCCAGGCGGCTGTACCCGCTGGCATGGTGTTTGAGCCGCTGATGACGCTGTACCTGACGGACAACCTGGCACCTGATGAAATCAAGTGTGCCAAGGCGGCGGGCGTGGTCGCCTGCAAGCTCTACCCGGCCGGTGCCACCACCAACAGCGACGCGGGCGTGACCGACATCCGCAAGATCTACCCTGTGCTCGAAGCCATGCAGCGCGAAGGCGTGCTGCTGCTGGTGCATGGCGAAGTCACCTCGTCCGACATCGACCTGTTCGACCGCGAAGCGGTGTTCATCGAGCAGCAGCTGGCGCCCCTGCGCCGCGACTTCCCGGGCCTGAAGATCGTGATGGAGCACATCACGACCAAAGAAGCCGCGCAGTACGTGGCCGAAGCAGACGACCAGCTGGGGGCCACCATCACGGCGCACCACCTGCTCTACAACCGCAACGCCATCTTCACGGGCGGCATCCGCCCGCACTACTACTGCCTGCCGGTGCTCAAGCGCGAAACCCACCGCCAGGCCCTGG
>JACCDS011257886.1_pt1 | contig 29566 bp, 30 predicted proteins | sample 7446441 | NCBI WGS metagenome assembly JACCDS01 (sample SAMN15323445, study PRJNA562643) | freshwater metagenome | isolation source: river surface water | place: USA:Blue River Watershed | collected 2017-08-17 | reverse complement strand
TGCTGCGCAAAGGCCGTGAGCGCATCCGTGGCGGGCAGCGCCTGTTCGTACTCCAGCGCCGACGCGTCGAGGACAGCCGGACGCTGGCCGGCGGCGGCCGGTGCGACCGTGACCGCCAGCATGCGCTGCGCTTGCAGGTCGGCGACGGTCCACGGTTGCCGGCGGCGCCGGGCGGCCGTGAGCTCGCTGAAGCGTGCGCGCAGCCGGGAAAAATCTAGCCGCATCAGAAGGGCTCCCACCAGTTATACGGTTGCATGAAACTCACCAGCCCGCGCGGCGTCGCCGGATCCACGTTCTTCAGGCAGGCAAAGCCGGCCGCCCATTCGTCGGTGGTCGCGCCGTTGACGGTGAAGCTGAAATCGGTCGGCACGCCAGTGGCGAACAGGCTGTCGATGCCGCCGGATGCCAGCGGCTTGTGCAGGTACCAGACTTCGGAATACATGTCATAGGTCAGCGACGGGAAGCGCTCGAGCAGCGTCATCGGCATCTTCGCCGCGCCGAAGCTGACCGAGGTCAGCGTGTCCGTCGCCGACTGCGCCTTGGCGGAAAAGCCGAAGATCAGCGTGTCGGCGCCCTTGCACCAGCCGGCCGTTCCGGTCGCGCTGGTGCCGGTCGTCCGGCCGTCTTGCACCTGGCCGGCGACAATGTTCGAGGTGCCCGCCGTGCCCTTGTTCTGCGCGCTCTTGTCGTCCGCATAGGCGCCGAGGTAGGTCACGCCGGAGCCTTCGAAGATGGCGCCGGTGGCGACGAAGTTGCGGTCCAGCCCGAGGTTCTGGATCACCGTGTAGTCGCCGACCGTCGTCGTGGTCGCGATCACGCCCCGACCGCCAACGGCCGGGATGCCCGAGCTGGACTGGATGCTCCAGCCTTCGGTGCAGGTGCCGCTGTAGGTGCCGGACTGGTTGCAGCTGGTGGCCGAGGTGTTCGGCCCGCCGGCATCGTCCTTGCGGCGAAACGCAAGGTTGCTGACCACGACCGAGTTGGCCTGATAGGGGACGATGGTCTGCGCGATGTTGGTCGTGTGGCCGCCGAAACCGGCCACGCCGGCGCTGGTCGGCGAGCAGTACGCGATGTCGACGCTGACCGTGCGGCGGCTGGAGCCTGCGCTGCCCTGCGCCTGTCCGCGGCAGCCGCGCGCGAGCAGCTTGCCGTTGCAGCTGGCGGCCACCGCGATATTGGTCACCGTCGAGGCCGACGCGACGGAATAGCTTGCGCCGTCGAGCGTGCCGCCGGGGAAGCTGGCGGCATTGCAGGACATGGGCCCGGCCTTGCGCATCTTGGCGACCATGGCCTCGATGCCGCTGTCGGCGGCCAGCAGCGCTTTCACGCCTTGCTGGTGAGACACCGTCGCACTGCTGTTCGATTCCGCGACGGCCAGCAGGAAGCGCAGCGCGGCCGCGACCACAATCAGCAACATCAGCACCGTGACGATCGCGAACGCGCCGCGCTGGCGCGCCGGCGACCGGAAGGGGCGGCGCGTCATTTTGCCGCTCCCCATGCGCCGTTGCGCAGCACCACGCGCGAGCGATAGCTGACGGCCGGACCGTCGTTCGGCGTGACAGACAGCGTGATGTCGATGAAGGCGAGTCTGGTGCCGAACGCGGCGTCATTCAGCGCCAGCGCCACCGGGGCGCCGCTGCCATGGCTCCAGTAATCAAAGCGCAGCGAGCTGACGCGGTCGGCCAGCGTTTTCGGGGCGCTCGCCGTGCAGCCGGGCCAGCTGACCGCATCGAGCGTGGCCGTGGTGCCGGTTTGCCGCAATGCCAGGCTGGCATAGGTCGCGCCGGCGCTGCCGCCGACGCGGGTGAAGCACAGTCCGTTGCTGGCGCTGGTCGTGCCGGCGATCGGGGCCAGCGCGGCGAGTTGAAAGCCGCTGCCCTGCGCGTCGTAGCGCACTTGCCGCAGTTCGCGCACCATGCGCTCGGTCGCGAAGCGCAGCGCATCGATGGCCGCGAGGTTGCCGGCCACGCGCGAGCGCGCCTGCAGCGCACGCAGCACCGGCTGCATCGCAATCACCGCCAGCAGCGCGGTGAGCACCATGGAGATCACCAGCTCCAGCAGGCTGAAGCCGCCTTCGCGGAAGCGGGCGGGCGCGGCCATGTCAGTTGTTGGCCAGGAGCGCCGCCAGCGACGCGAGCTTGCGCCCGCCTTGCGTGACGGTGACCAGCACCTGCTTGCAGCCGTTGGCCGGATTCGGGCAGCTGCCGCCGGCCGAAATATCGGTGACTTGCACGCTGCGCACCAGCGAAGTGCCGGTCACGGGATTTTCCGCCGGATAGGCGCAGCTGGCCGACAGGCTCGCGCAGGATGAGGACTGGATCGGCACGTATGCATAGCCGCGACCGGGGTTGCGGCGGTCGGCCAGCACGGTCTCGATGCGTTCCTGCGCATACTGCATCGCGCGCGCGCTGGCATCGACTTCGGCGACGCGCAGCGCGGCATGGCGTGACACCGACAGCAGCGCCACCAGCGAGCCGGAAAACACCACGATCAGCAGCAGCATCTCGATCAGCGTGAATCCCGCCGGGCGGGCTGGCATGCGGCGGTTCATTGCAGCACCGCCGTCGTCACGAAGCCGGTGTCCGCGGCAATGGTCACGGTCGCGATCGCCGCGCCGTTGGCCGACAGCTGGAAGGACATCGCGGCCGCGCTTTGCGGCCGTCCGAGCAGGTCGAATTCGATGGTTGCGGGCCCGCTGAGGGTGACGCCGTTTTCAAGCGGGATGCAGAAGGGTCCGTGGTGACCGGGGTCGACCACCACGGACGTGGGATTGGGGCAGGCGCTTGCCGCCGGCGTGGCGTTGGCGCACTGCGAGGGGTCGGAGCAGCTGACACGCCAGCTGCTGCCGGCGCTGCTGAACACCAGGGATTTGCCCCAGGCCATCGCCAGCAGGCGCGTGTGCCGCAGGTCATCGGCCAGTCGCAGCGCCTGGTAACTTGCGCTGCTCTTGCCTGCCTGCGGCATCCATTTGTTCACGGCACCGGCCGACATGATGCCGGCCAGCGCAATCGTCATCACCATTTCAAGCTGGCTGAAGCCGCGCGCAAGCCGCCCCCGAGGGGAACGCGCTGTGCGGGGCTTCAGGTCCACGGTGACGCTCGATCGGCGGCTGTATCAGCAGCCTGTCACGGTGATGTTGTACTGCGGCGCGGCGGTGGCGGTGCCGGCGACGTAGGTGACGTTGCACGAAGCCGGCGTCGTTGCGCCTGCGTGCGAGATCACGTTCGCGGTCGCGGTATTGAAGTCGGAGGCCGGCGACAGCGTCACGCACTTCAGCAGCTCGGTGGTGTCGGCAGCGTAGCCGTAGACGGTCGAGATGCCGGTGGTGTTGCACGCGTTGACGGTGCCGGTTGCGCCGCCCTGGTTGTTGATCTGCGCCGCCGAATAGATCGCGGTGTTGGCCGAGGCCAGGCTGCCGGTCACGCCCTTGACAGTCGCTGCGCGGGCATTGCCGGCGAGGTCGGTCATCTTGGGCAGTGCAATCGCAGCAAGAATGCCGATGATGACGATGACGATCACGAGTTCGATCAGGGTAAAGCCCTGTTGGCGGGAATGAAACTTGAGTCGGGTTTGCATGGAGTTCTCCTGAAATGGCGCAATGCGGGTCGGCGCGTCGTAATGGCATTGCGCTTTCCTCAGCTTCAATTTACGGCTGAGGTTCCCGGAGAATTAAGGGAAACAAGCGGAGGAAAACCCGCCAGTTCTTCGGCGGGCGGCGGCGCACCGTTGCGGTGCGCCGTAAAGCTTGGCGATCAGATAATGTTGAGTCCGGCAGTATTCGCCGCGAGGTCGCGGCCTTGCGCGTCGCGACCGTGCAGCTTGATCGCCAGGCGCAGGTCGTTCACCGAATCGGCATTGCGCAGCGCGTCCTCGATGCTGATGCGGTCAGCCTCGACGAGGTCGAACAGCGCCTGGTCGAAGGTCTGCATGCCGAGCTCGCGCGACTTCTTCATCACCTCGCGGATCTCGTGCACCTGCCCTTTGAAGACCAGGTCGGACACCAGGGGAGAATTCAGCATTACCTCGACCGCCGCGCAGCGCCCGCTGCCGGACTTCAGCGGGATCAGCCGCTGCGAGATCATCGCCCGCAAGTTCAGCGACAGGTCCATCAGCAATTGCTGGCGGCGTTCTTCGGGGAAGAAGTTGATGATGCGATCGAGCGCCTGGTTGCTGTTGTTCGCGTGCAGCGTCGCCATGCACAGGTGACCGGTCTCGGCAAAGGCGATCGCATGGTCCATCGTTTCGCGGTCGCGGATCTCGCCGATCAGGATCACGTCCGGCGCCTGCCGCAGGGTGTTCTTCAGCGCGGTGTGCCAGTCGGCGGTGTCGGTGCCGACCTCGCGCTGGGTGACGATGCAGTTGCGGTGCGGATGGACGAACTCGACCGGATCCTCGATGGTGATGATGTGGCCATGGCTGTTCGCATTGCGGTGTCCGATCATCGCGGCCAGTGTGGTCGATTTGCCGGAGCCGGTCGCGCCGACCATGATCACCAGCCCGCGCTTGCCCATCACGATGTCTTTCAGCTGCGGCGGCACGCCGAGCGTGTCGAGTTCCGGTATCTCGGTGGTGATCGTGCGCGCGACCATGCCGGCCTTGCCCTGCTGGATGAAGGCCGACACGCGGAAGCGGCCGATGCCGTCGATGCCGATCGCGAAGTTGCATTCGTTGGTGTCGTCGAATTCCTGCCGCTGCCGCTCGTTCATCGCCGAGCGCACCAGCGCGCGGCAGTCTTCGGCCGACAGCGGGTCGGGCGCGATCGCGGTCATCCGGCCGTCGAGCTTGATTGCCGGCGCAAAGCCGGCGGTGACGAACAGGTCTGACGCGCCTTTCGATTTCATCAGCGCCAGCAGCCGTTGCACGTTGGTCCATGCCTGTGGAGTGTCCATGCTCATCCCGGGAAATTTTCCGGCATCTTCGCGGCGGCGCGCGCGGCCGCCGGCGTGATGCGGTTGCGTTTCACCAGTTCCATCAGGCTCGCGTCCAGCGTCTGCATGCCGACGCTGCTGCCGGTCTGGATTGCCGAATACATTTGCGCGACCTTCGCCTCGCGGATCAGGTTGCGTATGGCCGGCGTGCCGAGCATGATCTCGTGCGCGGCGACACGGCCATTGCCGTCGCGCGTCTTGATCAGCGTCTGCGAGATCACCGCCTGCAGCGACTCGGACAGCATCGCGCGCACCATCTCCTTTTCATCGCCGGGGAAGACGTCGATGATGCGGTCGACGGTCTTGGCCGCCGACACCGTATGCAGCGTGCCGAACACCAGGTGGCCGGTCTCGGCCGCGGTCAGCGCCAGCCGTATCGTCTCGAGGTCGCGCAGTTCGCCGACCAGCACCACGTCCGGGTCTTCGCGCAGCGCCGAGCGCAGCGCGGCGGAGAACGACTGCGTGTGCGGACCGACTTCGCGCTGGTTGATCAGGCCCTTGCGCGATTCGTGCACGAATTCGATCGGGTCTTCGATCGTCAGGATGTGTGCGTATTCGCTTTCATTCACGTGGTTGACCATCGCTGCCAGCGTGGTGGATTTGCCGGAGCCGGTCGGCCCGGTCACCAGCACCAGCCCGCGTGGCTTCAGCGCGAGGTCGGCGAAGATGCGCGGCGCGTTCAGCTCTTCCAGCGACAGGATCTTCGACGGGATGGTGCGCAGCACCGCCGCCGCGCCGCGGTCCTGGTTGAACGCATTCACGCGAAAGCGCGCGACGCCGGGCAGCTCGAACGAAAAATCGACCTCGAGGCTTTCCTCGTAGCGCTTGCGCAGGCCGTCGTTCATCACTTCGTAGATCATCGCATGCACTTCCTTGTGCGACATCGGCGGCAGGTTGATGCGGCGTACGTCGCCGTGCACGCGGATCATCGGCGGCAGGCCGGCCGACAGGTGCAGGTCGGACGCGTTGTTCCTGGCCGCGAAGGCCAGCAGTTCGGTAATGTCCATCGGGGGTTCGCGCGTTGGGTTCAGCGGCCACGCCCGTGGTGGCCTTGTCGCGCGATTATCTGGCCCGTATTCGGCGGTCCTCAAGCGGAACAGCGCGGAAAAACCGTGGCTGTTGCAGCGATGCGGCGAAACCGACGCAAAGGCCGGTGTCAGCCCAAGGTTTGGCCCAGCACGATGCCGGCGAAGACGGCTGCACCCAGCCAGTTGTTGTGCCGGAAAGCGGCGAAGCAGCGCAGGCGGTCGCGCCCGCGGATCAGCGTGTAATGGTAGGCCGCCATGGCGGCGGCAACGAGCAGGCCGCCGAAGAAGGCCGGCCCGAGGCCGCGCGATGCGCCGACCAGTCCGATCAGCAGCAAGTTGACGGCATAGCAAATCATCACCGCCAGTACGTCAAAGCGGCCAAAGGTGATCGCCGACGTGCGTATGCCGATGCGCAGGTCATCGTCGCGATCGACCATCGCATATTCAGTGTCATAAGCCAGCGCCCAGAACACATTCGCCAGCAGCAGGACCCAGGCTTCTGCCGGCACGCTGTTCAGCACCGCTGCATACGCCATCGGTATGCCGAAGCCGAACGCGATGCCGAGGTAGGCCTGCGGCAGCGCGAAGAAGCGCTTGAAGTACGGGTAGGTGCCGGCGACGATTACGGCCAGCACCGACAGCTGAAGAGTCAAGGCGTTCAGCGGCAGGATCAGCAGGAAGGACAGCAGGGCCAGGACCGCGGCGACTGCGACGGCCTCCCACGCGGCGATCCGGCCGGACGTCAGCGGCCGTTCGGCGGTGCGCTTCACATGCCGGTCGAAGTCGCGGTCGGCAAAATCATTGATCGCGCAGCCGGCCGAACGCATCAGCACGGTGCCGACGGTGAAGATCGCGACCAGCGACCAGTCCGGGCGGCCGTCCGACGCCAGCCACAGCGCCGACAGGGTCGGCCACAACAGCAGCAGGCTGCCGATCGGCTTGTCGAGCCGGACCAGTCGCGCATACAGCGCAAGGCGTTGCCGCAGCGGGGAAGCAGAGGGATTCATGGCGCGCAGTGTAGTGCGTACGGGTCGGCGCCGCCAGCGTTGCCGGCGCGGCCCGGGTTGCGGTTATTTCTCTTCGGTGGCGGCGTCCGGCAGCATCTGCACGCCGTGCAGCCGGCACGACAGGATTGCCTGTCGCAGCGCCTCGATCGCGGCCTGCCGTGTGAAGCTCTTGCGCCACGCGATCACCACGCGTCGGGACGGCGCCGGGGCTTCGAAGGGCAGGTAGCGCAACATGCTGTCCTTTGGCAGCGGCTCCGGCACCGAGGCCTTCGGCAGCACCGTGATGCCGATGCCGGAGGCGACCATGTGACGGATGGTCTCCAGCGACGAACCTTCGAAGGTGCGCGCAATGCCGCCGCCGGTCGAAAAGCGCGACATCTCCGGGCAGACTTCCAGCACCTGGTCGCGGAAGCAGTGGCCGGCGCCCAGCAGCAGCATGGTTTCCTGCTTCAGTTCCTCGCTGCTGATCGACGTGCGGTCGGACCACTGGTGCTGGCGCGGCAGCGCGACCATGAACGGCTCGTCATACAGCGGCCGCACCATCAGGCCCTGGTCATTGAAGGGCAGCGCCATGATGGCGGCATCGAGCTCGCCGACGCGCAGCAGCTCGATCAGCTTGACCGTGAAATTTTCCTGCAGCACCAGCGGCATTTGCGGCACGCGCTCGATCAGCGTCGGCACCAGCTGCGGCAGCAGGTAGGGTGCGATCGTGTAGATCACGCCGACGCGCAGCGGCCCGACCAGCGGGTCCTTGTTCTGCTTGGCGATGTTCTTGATGTACGCGGTCTGCTCGAGCACATGCTCGGCCTGCGCGACGATCTGCGCCCCGATCGGCGTGACCGATATCTCTGAGCCGCCGCGCTCGAAGATCGAGACGCCCAGCTCGTCCTCGAGCTTCTTGATCGCCACTGACAGCGTGGGCTGCGCGACGAAACAGGCTTCGGCCGCACGACCGAAATGCTTCTCGCGTGCAACGGCGACGATGTATTTCAGTTCTGTCAATGTCATGGCGGTAAGTGTCGCATAGTTGCGGTGCCGGTGTTGAATTCAGGCCGGCTCAGGCGCGCAGGAAGTCCTCGCGCGCGCCGAGCCAGCGCGCCAGATGGGCGTCGGCCACCTCGGGGCGGTGCGCCAGCAAGTCTTGCGCGGCCTGCCGCGCATGGTCGACCAGCCACTGGTCGGTCTCGAGGTCGGCAAAGCGCAGCATCGCCTGTCCGGACTGGCGCGCGCCGAGGAATTCGCCGGGGCCGCGGATTTCAAGGTCGCGCCGCGCGATCTCGAATCCGTCGGCGGTCTCGCGCATGATCGCCAGCCGTTCCTTCGCGACCGGGCCGAGCGGGCCCTGGTACATCAGCAGGCAGGCACTGGCGGCCGCGCCGCGCCCGACCCGTCCGCGCAGCTGGTGCAGCTGCGACAGGCCAAAGCGTTCCGCATGCTCGATCACCATCAGCGATGCGTTCGGCACATCGACGCCGACCTCGATCACGGTGGTCGCGACCAGCAGGTGGATCTCGCCGCGCGCAAAGGCGTCCATCACCGCCTGTTTGTCGGCCGGCTTCAGCCGGCCGTGCACCAGTCCGACCCGCAAGTCCGGCAGCGCCGCCGTCAGCAACGCATGCGTTTCCGTCGCCGTCTGCAACTGCAGCGCCTCGGATTCCTCGATCAGCGGGCAGACCCAGTACACCTGCCGGCCTTCGAGCGCGGCCGCGTGCACGCGTTCGACGACCTCGTCGCGCCGCTCCTGCGCAATCAGGCGGGTGACGATCGGCGTGCGGCCCGGCGGCAGTTCGTCGATCACCGAGACCTCGAGGTCGGCGTAATAAGTCATTGCGAGGGTGCGCGGTATCGGCGTGGCCGACATCATCAGCTGGTGCGGTACGCCGGCGACACCCTTGTTGCGCAAGGTCAGCCGCTGCGCGACGCCGAAGCGGTGCTGTTCGTCGACGATGACCAGTCCCAGTCGCGCGAATTCGACGTCGTGCTGGATCAGCGCATGTGTGCCGACCACCAGCTGTGCCGCGCCCGCCGCGATGCGCGTGCGCGCTTCATCCTTGTCCTTCTTTTTCAGGCTGCCGGTCAGCCATGCGACGTTCACGCCGAGCGGCGCCATCCAGCTGGCGATCTTGCGGAAGTGCTGCTCGGCCAGGATCTCGGTCGGCGCCATCAGCGCAGCCTGATAGCCGCTGTCGATTGCCTGCGCGGCGGCCAGCGCGGCGACCACGGTCTTGCCGCTGCCGACATCGCCTTGCAGCAGCCGCTGCATCGGGTAGGGGGCCTTCAGGTCGGCGCGGATTTCCTCCAGCACGCGCTGCTGCGCGCCGGTCAGCGCGAACGGCAGCGCTGCGAGGAAAGCGGTCGTCAGCGTGCCGGCGTGTTCCAGCACCGGCGCACCCTGCTGGCGCCGCGCGGCCTGCGCGCGCTTCATTGACAGCTGCTGGGCCAGCAGCTCGTCGAACTTCATCCGTATCCATGCGGGATGCGAACGCTCGACCAGCGCATTTTCGTCGACATCCGGCGGCGGGTTGTGCAGCAGCCGAACCGCCGGTTCGAACGGCATCAGCTTCAGGCGCTCGCGCAGCCCGGACGGCAGCGTGTCGGACCAGTCGATGCGGGTCATCGCGTTGGCGATCGCCTTGCGCAGCAGCGCCTGCGACAGCCCTTCGCCGGCAGGATAGACCGGCGTCAGCGCATCCGGCAGCGGTGTATCTTCTTCCACGGGCTTCACGGCCGGATGCACCATTTCGTCACCGAAAAAGCCGTGCCGCATGTCGCCGCGCACGCGCAGCCGACGGCCCACGGCCATTTGCGTGGCCTGGCTGCCGTAGAAATTCAGGAAACGCAGCGTCAGCCGGCCGCTGTCGTCGGCCAGCGTCACCACCAGCTGCCGGCGCGGGCGGTACTGCACGTCGCAATCGGTGACCACGCCCTCGACCTGCACTGCCTGTCCGTGCCGCAGGCTGCCTTCGGCGATCGACAGCAGCCGGGTCTCGTCCTCGTAGCGCATCGGCAGGTGCAGCACCAGCGCCGCGTCGGACGAGAGTCCGAGCCGCGCGAGGCGGTCGGCGGTGCGCAGGCTTTTCGTCGGGCTGGTTTTCTTGCGCGGGGCGGGCATGGCGAACGGGGGTGGCTCGGGCAGCGTAGAATACCGGCTTTTTCGCGCTGCGCATCGGGCGGTTCCCTGTCGCCGGATCCCGGCCTGTGCCTGTGCGGGCGTCATCCCGCTCGTGCCGGTATCCCCTATTCTTTTTCCCGTGCCTTTCGCCGTCTTCCCATGTACTCGCTGTCCGACTTCGACTTTGACCTTCCGCCCGAACTGATCGCGCAGGCGCCGCTGCCCGAGCGCAGCGCATCGCGCCTGCTGCAGGTGCAGGAGGACGGGCTGGTCGACCGCACCTTCGCCGACATCGTCGACCTGCTGCAGGCCGGCGACGTGCTGGTGTTCAACGACACCCGCGTGCTGAACGCGCGTTTTTATGGCGTGAAGGAGACCGGCGGCAAGGTCGAGGTGCTGGTCGAGCGCGTGTCCGATGCGACGACGGTGCTGGCACAGGTGCGCGCGTCGAAGTCGCCTGCCGCCGGGATGAAGCTGCGGCTGGCCGATGCGTTCGACGTGACCGTCGGCGAGCGTGTGGGCGAGTTTTTCACGCTGCATTTCCCGTCCGACGCGATTCCCCTGATCGACCAGTACGGCCGCCTGCCGCTGCCGCCCTATATCGAGCATGCGGCCGATGCCGTCGATGCGCAGCGTTACCAGACGGTCTATGCGAAGCATCCGGGCGCGGTGGCCGCGCCGACGGCGGGACTGCATTTCGATGACGCGCTGCTGCAGAAGCTGACGGACAAGGGCGTGCAGCTCGCGTGGCTGACGCTGCATGTCGGCGCCGGTACCTTCCAGCCGGTGCGTACGGAAAGCCTTGCCGAGCACAAGATGCACAGCGAGTGGTACAGCATATCGCAGCAGACGGTGGATGCGATCGAGGCCGCGCAGCGCGCAGGCCGGCAGGTGGTCGCCGTCGGCACCACCAGCCTGCGCGCGCTCGAGTCCGCGTCGCAGTCGGGCCGGCTGGTTGCCGGCAGCGCCGATACGCAAATCTTCATCACGCCGGGCTATCGTTTCAGGACGGTGAGCCGGCTGGTCACCAATTTCCATTTGCCGAAATCCACGCTGATGATGCTGGTATCGGCCTTTGCCGGCTATGACCGCATCCGCGCCGCCTATGCGCATGCGATCAGCCAGCGCTACCGTTTTTTCAGCTACGGCGACGCGATGCTGCTCGAACGCGAGGATCAAGAATGAAATTTACCCTGCTCAAGACCGACGGCAAGGCCCGCCGCGGCCGCCTGGAAGTGGCGCACGGCACCATCGAGACGCCGATCTTCATGCCGGTCGGCACCTACGGTTCGGTGAAGGCAATGTCGCCGGACGAGCTGCGCGAGATCGATGCGCACATCATCCTCGGCAATACCTTTCACCTGTGGCTGCGGCCGGGGCTCGACATCATCGGCAAGTTCGGCGGCCTGCACCGTTTCATCGGCTGGGACCGCCCCATCCTGACCGACTCCGGCGGTTTCCAGGTGTTCTCGCTGGGCGCGATGCGCAAGATCACCGAGGAGGGCGTGAAATTTGCGTCGCCCGTCAACGGCGACAAGCTGTTCCTGTCCCCCGAGATCTCGATGCAGATCCAGCGCGTGCTGAACTCCGACATCGTGATGCAGTTCGACGAATGCACACCGTATGAAATCGACGGCCGCGCGGCCACGCGTGACGAGGCAGGGCGCTCGATGCGCATGTCGCTGCGCTGGGCCAAGCGCTCGCTCGATGAATTCCATCGCGAGCAGAACCCGAATGCGCTGTTCGGCATCGTGCAGGGCGGGATGTACGAAGAGCTGCGTGACGAGTCGCTGGCCGGCCTCGAGGAGCTCGACTTCCATGGCGTCGCGATCGGCGGCCTGTCGGTCGGCGAGCCGAAGGAAGACATGCAGCGCATCCTGTCGCACGTCGGCCCGCGGCTGCCGGCGCACAAGCCGCATTACCTGATGGGCGTCGGCACGCCGGAGGACCTGGTGGAGGGCGTCGCGAACGGCATCGACATGTTCGACTGCGTGATGCCGACCCGGAATGCGCGCAACGGCTGGCTGTTCACCCGCTATGGCGACCTGAAGATCCGCAACGCCCGTCACAAGGACGAGGACAAGCCGCTGGACGAAAGCTGCGACTGCCATGCGTGCAAAAATTTCTCGCGCGCCTACCTGCACCATCTGCACCGCGCGGGCGAAATCCTCGGTGCGCGGCTGAACACCATTCACAACCTGCATTACTACTTGCAGCTGATGCGCGAGATTCGCGCCAGCATCGACGCCGGCACCTTCCAGCAGTTCCGGCAGCGCTTCGCGGCCGATCGCGCACGCGGCGTGTAAACGCTCCGGCGACTTCCAGACTTTTCTGAAAATCAGCGGGCGCCGGAACCCCGGTCCCGCGATCGCCCCCTTATCGCTGACGCTTCCTGCTCGGTGCCGCAGCGCCGGCATCGCTGTACCGGAGGCGTAGGCAGCCACGCGCCTCCCCTCACGTGGCTGCCGCCCCGTTCGCAATCCGACAGGAGCACGCGATGGCACAGGCACCGGCTTTCACTCCTTCTTCGGCGGTATCGACCACGACGGCAACCGACGCCGCACGGCCGGCTGCACCGCCGCACGTTCCGCCTTCGGGACTGGCGGAAGGCCAGCCGGTGATGGTCGCAAGACCGCCTGTGCAAGCGGGCGAGCTCTCCTTCGCCGCACTTTTCCTCTTCACCGGCAGTGACCGGCCCGAGCGCAAGCGCGACTGGCTGAACTGGTTGCCGCCGCTGGCCGCCACGCTGCATCAGCTGACGCTGGCCGATATCGACGATGACGTGCGCAGTGACCATGCGCTGCAGGCCATACAGGACTGCCAGGACCTGGGTGCGGCAGACGAGCGCTATGGCCGTACGGTGCTGCACTGGGCCTGCCTGCTCGCGCATCCCGATCTGGTCGATCTGCTGCTGCGCCACGGTTTGGCGGCGCAGGTGAACCAGCCGGATGCGCAGGGGCACAGTCCGCTCGATTGCGTGCAGGCGCTGCGTCCTGAGCGCGGTGCGGCCAGGGTGGCCGACCTGCTGCTGTCGTACGGCGCATCGCTGGCCACACTGTCGCATCAGGGGGCTGAGCTGCTGTACCTGCCCGATCTCGACGTGCCCTTGGCCCTGCGCCTGCTCGGGCTTGGGGTCGCGGTTGATGGCGGCGATGCCTATGGGACGACGCCGCTGGCGACGGCCTGCGGCCGCGAGCTCTGGGGCGTGGCATCGGTGCTGCTGGAATTCGGTGCAGATGTGCTGCGTCCGGGGCCGTTCGGCAGCTCGGCGCTGCACAACGGGCACCTGCCCGTCTGGCTGGCCGAACAACTGTATCGGTCAGGCGCCGAACCGAATGCGCGTGACCTGACCGGCGATACGCCGCTGATGCTCGCCCATGCCGAAGGCAACCAGCCGCTGATTCGCTGGCTGGTTGCGAAGGGCGCGCAGCAGGATGCCGTTGCCGACGATGGCCTGCGCGCGATCGATTTCGTCCAGCCCCCGGGCAGCGGGGATGCCGGCCGCCTGCAGGCTTCGGCGGACAGGTCCGGCACCGACGACGAATAAGCGCGGCCGGACGGCGCCCCGGGCGCGGGCGCCATGATTTCCGGGACGACAAGGTGCCAGCCTGACGCGTGCTGGCCAATGCTAGAATCACGGCTTCGTAAAAAAACACACTCGGAGCAGTCCATGTTTATCTCGAATGCCTATGCGCAGGCGGCAGCGCCCGCCGGCGCCGGCGGCGGCCTGATGGGCTTCCTGCCCATCATCCTGATGTTTGTCGTGCTGTATTTCCTGATGGTCCGCCCGCAGATGAAGCGCCAGAAGGAACAGAAGGCCATGATCGAAGCGCTTGCCAAGGGTGATGAGGTCGTGACTGCCGGCGGCATCGTCGGCAAGGTCACCAAGGTCAGCGATGCCTATGTCACGCTGGAAGTGGCCGAAGGCACCGAGATCGTGATGCAGAAAGCTTCCGTCACCGTCCTGCTGCCCAAGGGCACCGTCAAGTCGCTCTGATATCCCGCAATCCCCACGGTCCGGCACGCGTTGCCGGACTTTTTTCATTCAAGGCGAGTTGCCATGAACCGCTACCCCCTCTGGAAATACCTGATGATCGCGCTGGTGCTGGCGTTCGGCGTGCTGTACACGGTGCCGAACTTCTTCGGCGAATCGCCGGCCGTGCAGGTCAGCAGCGCAAAGGCGACGCTGAAACTGGGCCCTGACGCCGTCGGCCGTGTGCAGCAGGCGCTGCAGGGCGCCGGCCTGAAGGCCGAAGACGCGTTCTTCGAAGACCTCGGCAACAATGGCACGGTGCGCGCGCGCTTCGCCAACACGGACCTGCAGTTCAAGGCCAAGACCGTGATCGAGCAGGCGCTGAACAAGGATCCGTCCGATCCGGGCTACCTGGTGGCGTTCAACCTGCTGCCGAACACGCCGGCATGGCTGCAGAGCCTGCGCGCGATGCCGATGTACCTCGGCCTCGACCTGCGCGGCGGCGTGCACTTCCTGATGCAAGTGGACACCCGTGCGGTGATGGCCAAGCGCATCCAGGCAACGCAGGCGGCTGCCCGCGCGCAGCTGGTCGAGAAGAAAATTCGCTTCGCCGGTCTGTCGCGCAGCGGGGACGTGATCGAGATCCGCTTCCGTGACCGCGAGACCTTCGACGCCGCGCGCAACGTGCTGGCCGGCCAGCTGCCGGAGCTGGCGTTGTCCGAGGCGAGCGATGCCGAGGGCCCGGTGCTGCGCGCGTCGCTGAATCCGCAGGCGGTCAAGCGCACGCTGGAAGAGGCGGTGCAGCAGAACATTTCCACGCTGTCGAAGCGGGTCAACGAACTGGGCGTCGCCGAGCCGGTGATCCAGCGCCAGGGCGCGGACCGCATTGTCGTGCAGCTGCCCGGCGTGCAGGACGTCTCGCGCGCCAAGGACATCATCGGCCGTACCGCCACCCTCGAGGTGCGCATGGTCGACGAATCAGTCACGCGCGGCACCGAGGAAAGCGCGACGCTGTCGCCGGGCTCCGAGCTGTTCAAGGTCGGCAAGGGCGCACCGGTCGTGCTGTACAAGGACCCGGTCATCACCGGCGACTACATCTCGAACGCGGGCGCGGCATTCGACCAGAACCAGCAGCCGTCGGTCAGCATTGACCTCAACGGCGACGGCGGCCGCAAGATGCGTGAGGCGACCCGCGAGAAGGTCGGCAAGCTGATGGCCATCGTGCTGTTCGAAAAGGGCAAGGGCGAGGTGCTGACCGTCGCGACCATCCGCGACGAACTCGGTTCGCGCTTCCAGATCACCGGCATGGAGTCGCCGGCTGCCGCCAGCGACCTGGCGCTGCTGCTGCGTGCCGGTTCGCTGGCTGCGCCCATGGAGATCATCGAGGAACGGACCATCGGCCCGCAACTCGGTGCGGAGAACATCGCGAAGGGCTTCAATTCGACGCTGTACGGTTTTGCGGCAATCGCGGCCTTCATGATGGTCTATTACCTGCTGTTCGGCGCGTTCAGCGTGTTGGCACTGGGTGTCAACGTGATGCTGCTGGTCGCGCTGCTGTCGGTGATGCAGGCGACGCTGACGCTGCCGGGCATCGCGGCGATCGCGCTGACGCTGGGTATGGCGATCGACGCCAACGTGCTGATCAACGAGCGTATCCGCGAGGAGCTGCGCAACGGTAATTCGCCGCAGGCAGCGATTGCGGCCGGCTTCGAGCGCGCATGGGCGACCATTCTCGACTCGAACGTGACGACGCTGATCGCCGGCCTCGCGCTGCTGATCTTCGGTTCCGGCCCGATCCGCGGCTTTGCGGTCGTGCACTGCCTCGGCATCCTGACCTCGATGTTTTCGGCGGTCGTGGTGGCGCGTGCGCTGGCCAACCTCTGGTATGGCCGTCGTAAGAAACTGACCAGCGTGTCCATCGGACAGGTCTGGAAGCCGAACGCCTGAGGCGTCAGGGCTGACTAGGAGAGCATTGTGGAATTTTTCCGGATCAAAAAAGACATCCCGTTCATGCGGCATGCGCTGGCGTTCAACGTAATTTCCGCGTTGACCTTCGTTGCGGCCGTGTTTTTCCTGTTCGGCAAGGGCTTGCACCTGTCGATCGAGTTCACCGGCGGCACCGTGATGGAAGTGAAGTACACGAAGCCGGCCGACCTCGAGGGCATCCGCCATGTCGTCGGCGGCCTCGGTTTTGCCGACAGCCAGGTGCAGAGCTTCGGCACTGCGCAGGACGTGCTGATTCGCCTGCCGGCGCAAAAGGCGGCCAGCTCGGCGCAGGTGAGCACCAAGGTGCTGGATGCGCTGAAGGCGCAGGATGCCGAGGTGAGCCTCAAGCGCGTCGAATTCGTTGGCCCGCAGGTGGGCGAGGAGCTCGCGCATGACGGCCTGACCGCGCTGGCCTTTGTGGTGATCGGTATCATGATCTACCTCGCATTCCGTTTCGAATGGAAGTTTGCAGTCGCGGCGATCATCGCCAACCTGCACGACGTGATCATCATCTTGGGCTTCTTCGCGTTCTTCCAGTGGGAATTCTCGCTGACGGTGCTGGCGGCGGTGCTGGCGGTGCTGGGCTATTCGGTGAACGAATCGGTGGTGGTGTTCGACCGGGTGCGCGAGGCTTTCCGTGACCGGCGTTACGGCAAGCTGTCGACGCCGGAAGTGCTGAACCACGCGATCACCAGCACGATCTCGCGCACGGTGATCACGCACGGCTCCACGCAGCTGATGGTGCTGTCGATGCTGGTGTTCGGCGGTCCGACGCTGCACTACTTTGCCGTGGCGCTGACCATCGGCATCCTGTTCGGTATCTATTCGTCGGTGTTCGTCGCGGCGGCGGTGGCGATGTGGCTGGGCGTGAAGCGCGAAGATTTGCTGAAGCCGGTGAAGCCGAAAGACGAAACGGATGGCGCGGTGGTCTGAGCGATCCTTCAGCTCTGCGCTCCGATGCGGGCGTCGTAATAAAAAAGGTCCGGGCAATTTGCCGGACTTTTTTTTTGCCCTTCTTTCTCCACTGACACGCAGCTGTGCGGGCCAGGCCAGTGATCGCGATGGGCTGGCGCGCAACATTGGCTGGCCCCGGGCAGGCGATTCGCGGCCTATCCGCGACTTGCAGCGCCGGCATGTTCCGCACGTTCCGCGCAGCCATCATTCTTCGCTCTTCTGACCCAAGGGGAGCGGGCAGTGGCGGACGATTACGACAGTCCATGGAAAGAGGCGATCGAGCGCTATTTCGCCGATTTCATGCAGTTTTATTTTCCCGCTGCGCATGCCCGGATCGACTGGAGCCAGCCGTATGTCTTCCTTGATCAGGAGTTGCGTGCAGTGACGCCAGATGCCGAGCTGGGCAACCGTCTGGTCGACAAGCTGGTGCGTGTGTCCGCCCGCGATGGTCGGGCAGAGTGGATTTACGTCCACATCGAAATTCAGGCGGACAGTCAGGAAGCATTCGCCGAACGAATGTTCATCTACCACTATCGACTCTATGACCGATTTCGCAAGCCGATTGCCAGCTTGGCTGTTCTGGCCGATCCACGGGCGAACTGGCGGCCGGAGGCATTCAGCTATGAAGTATGCGGTTGCCGCTTGCAGTTGCGTTTTCCGGTCGCGAAACTGTTGGATTGGGCGGGAAGCGAAGCGCGTCTGGAAGACAGCGCCAACCCGTTTGCGGTAGTGACGCTGGCCCATCTGGCCACTCGCATGACGCACAAGGACATGCAGGCGCGCTATGCGGCCAAATGGCGCCTGATACAAGGGCTGTACCGGCGCGGCATGCGCAAGCAGCAGGTGCTCGACCTGTTCAAGGTCATCGACTGGTTGATGCGCTTGCCCAAGGGTATGGACGCGCGGCTGCGGCAGGATTTGGACACACTTGAACAGGAGGCCGGCATGGTTTACATCACGTCGATTGAACGACTGGCAATCGAAGAGGGCATGGCGAAAGGGGTTCGGCAGGGTATGCAGCAGGGGCGGTTGGAGGGCAAGGCGCAGCTGCTGGGGAAAGTCCTCGTCCAGCGCTTTGGCACCTTGCCTGCGTGGGCCGGCGACCGAATCCGGCAGGCCACCGAAGCCGAACTGGATGCGTGGAGCGACGCGCTGCTCGCATCCGTGTCGATCGAGACTTTGCTCGGCGCAGAACGGCATTGATCGTCGGCGCGCCGTGACAATGGAAGCAGGGTGTCGCGGCGTCAGCGCCAAAAAGAAAGCCGGCACGCAGCCGGCTTTCTTTCGACAAAGCGGTGATTGCGAATCAGATGTCTTTCGCCAGCTTTTCCGCCAGTCCGACATACGACGCCGGCGTCATCGCCAGCAGCAGGTCCTTCGCTTCCTGCGGGATCGCCAGACCGGTGATGAACACCTGCAGTGCGTCCTTCGAAATGCCCTTGCCGCGCGTGAGTTCCTTCAGCTGCTCGTACGGGTTCTCGATGCCGAACCGGCGCATGACTGTCTGCACCGGCTCGGCCAGCACTTCCCAGCTGTTGTCGAGGTCTTCTGCCATCCGCGCCGGGTTCACTTCCAGCTTGTTCAGGCCGCGCAGGCAGCTGTCGTAAGCCAGCAGCGTATAGCCGAGGCCGACGCCGATATTGCGCAGCACGGTGGAGTCGGTCAGGTCTCGTTGCCAGCGTGATACCGGCAGCTTCTCGGCCATGTGCTTGAGCACGGCGTTGGCCATGCCGAGGTTGCCTTCCGAATTTTCGAAGTCGATCGGGTTGACCTTGTGCGGCATCGTCGACGAGCCGATTTCTCCGGCCTTGGTCTTCTGCTTGAAGTAGCCGAGCGAGATGTAGCCCCAGATGTCGCGGTTCAGATCGAGCAGGATGGTGTTCGCGCGGGCGACGGCGTCAAACAGCTCGGCGATGTAGTCGTGCGGCTCGATCTGGATCGTGTACGGATTGAAGGTCAGGCCGAGGCGCTCCTCGATGACCTTGCGCGAGAACGCCGGCCAGTCGAAGTCAGGATAGGCGGACAGGTGGGCGTTGTAGTTGCCGACCGCGCCGTTCATCTTGCCAAGGATCTCGACGCTGGCAATGCGCTGCCGCGCGCGCTGCAGCCGGGCGACGACGTTCGCCATTTCCTTGCCCAGCGTGGTCGGGCTGGCCGGCTGGCCGTGCGTGCGCGACATCATCGGCAGGTTCGCATTTGCATGTGCGATCTCGGTCAGCCGCGCAATCACGTTCGCCAGCGACGGCAGCAGCACGGTGTCGCGCGCGGCCTTCAGCATCATGCCGTGCGAAGTGTTGTTGATGTCTTCGGATGTGCAGGCGAAATGGATGAATTCGGATGCTGCCACCAGTTCCGGCAGGTGCTGGACCTTTTCCTTCAGCCAGTACTCGACCGCCTTCACGTCGTGGTTGGTCACCGCTTCGATCGCCTTGATGCGTGCGGCATCGTCTTCGCTGAAGTCGCGCGCGAGCGCTTCCAGCAGGGCGCGGGCCTCGGTGGCAAACGGACGAAGCTCGGCGAAACCGGCTTCGGACAGCGCGATCAGCCAGGCGATCTCGACCTTCACGCGATGGTGCATGAAGCCGGCTTCGGACAGCAGAGGACGCAGCGCGTCGGTCTTGGAGGCATAGCGGCCGTCGAGCGGCGACAGGGCGGAAAGCGCGGAAAGTGGCATGGTATGGGCCTGCGGCAGGACTGCCGGGTAGAAATGGAACAGCCCGCGATTCTACCATCCGTGACGGCGGTCTACGACCGGGCCTGCCGGGCCAGTATTTGTCAATGATATAATTTACGCCTACCGTCTGATTCCGAAGGCCCCATGAAACTGATTGGATCGCTCGCGAGTCCCTACGTTCGCAAAGTCCGCATCGTCATGGCGGAAAAGAAGCTGGATTACGAACTCACGCTCGAGGACGTCTGGTCGCCGGAGACCACGATCGCCCTGTCGAACCCGCTCGGCAAGGTGCCCTGCCTGGTGATGGAAGACGGCGGTGCCATGTTCGATTCGCGCGTGATCGTCGAATACCTGGACACGATGTCCCCGGTGGGCCGGCTGATCCCCGGATCCGGCCGCGAGCGCGCCAGCATCAAGTGCTGGGAGGCGCTGGCCGATGGCGTGCTCGATGCCGGCATCCTGATCCGCCTTGAACGTACGCAGCGCCCGGCGGAACGGCAGAGCGAGGCCTGGGTCGAGCGGCAGCTCGGCAAGGTGCGCACCGGGATTGGGGCGATGGCCGCTGGTCTCGGCGAAAATGCTTATTGTGCGGCACGCCAGTTCACGCTGGCCGATATCGCCGTCGGCTGCGCACTCGGATGGATCAGTTTCCGCTTCCCCGAGGTTGCCTGGCGCGATGACCATCCGAACCTGGCTCGCCTGTTCGAACGCCTGTCGGATCGGCCGTCGTTCCGCGACACGATGCCTTCGGCCTGACGCGAACGTATCGCCAATGAAAAACGGAGCCTGCAGGCTCCGTTTTTCATTTCATCTCCCCGGCATGCGCTGGCGCGGCCAGGGATGCCGGCTCGCTCAGGCGGCGTCGCCCATCTGCGATTGCAGGTAATTCTGGATGCCGACCTTGTCGATCAGATCCTTCTGCGTCTCGAGCCAGTCGATGTGTTCCTCGGTGTCGTCAAGAATGTGCTGGAACAGCTCACGCGACACATAGTCGCGTGCAGCCTCGCAGGCGGCGATGCCGTCCTTGACGGTCTGCTGCGCACCGCGCTCGAGCTGCAGGTCGCAATCCAGCATCTCGGGAACGTTCTCGCCGATCATCAGCTTGTGCAGCGCTTGCAGGTTCGGCAGGCCGTCGAGCATCAGGATCCGGTCGATCAGCTTGTCTGCATGCTTCATTTCGCCGATCGACTCGTCGTACTCCTTCTTGCCGAGCTTCTCCAGGCCCCAGTGCTTGTACATGCGTGCATGCAGGAAGTACTGGTTGATCGCCGTCAGCTCGTTGGTCAGCTGATCATTGAGCAGCTTGATGATATTGGGATCGCCTTTCATAGGGGCCTCTTGTTCGGTGTGTGGGAAGGATGCTGCGATGTTACCGCAGCCGTCGCGCCACGGCGGCGGCGCGATTCATTTTGTTATTGCGACTCATTTGCGATCGACGCGATGGTCGGACACCCCATCAGCGCCATGGTCATTTCCAGCTCGTCGCGCAGCAGGCGGATCACATGGGCGACGCCCATCGGTCCGGCGGCCGCCAGTCCCCACGCATAGGGGCGGCCGACCAGCACGGCCTGCGCGCCGGCAGCGATGGCCTTGAATGCATGCTGGCCGCTGCGAATGCCGCTGTCAAACAACAAGGGCACCGAGGGGGCCAGCGTTTGCCGGAATTCCAGCAGGACGTCGAGTGCAGTCGGCGTGCCGTCGATGATGCGTCCGCCATGATTGGAGACGACCAGCCCGTCGCACCCGAACGCCAGCGCGCGCAACGCATCGTCCGTGTGCAGCAGCCCTTTGACCAGCAGTGGCAGGCGGGTCTGGCCGCGCAGCCAGTCGAGATCATCCCAGCGCGGTGCGACGGCCATCCATTGCCCGAACACGGCGCTGGCGCCCGCAGCCAGCGGCGGCAGCGGCACCGGTTCGAGGTTGACTGCGGTGATCCCAGGCGGCAATGCGAGCGTCGCCTGCTTGATCGGCGCATCAACGGTAAACACGATTGCCTGTGCGCCGGCATCTTCGGCGCGTTGCAGCAGCCGCAGCGTGCGCTCGCGATCTCCCTGCCAGTACAGCTGGAACCACAGGTCGGCGCCGGCGGCCGCAATCTCTTCCAGCGGCTGGCTCGCGAGGCTGCTGACGATCAGCGGCGTTTCCTGTGCAGCGGCAGCCATGGCCACTCCGGTCTCGCCCTGCGGATGGAACAGCCGCTGGTAGGCGATGGGCGAAAGCAACAGCGGATGCGCGAGCGTGCGGCCGAACAGTTCGATGTGCGTATGGCCGCCACGCACGTCCGCCAGCGGACGCGGCTTCAGCGTCATTTCGTCGAGTATGGTCTCGTTGTCGCGCCGTGTGCGTCCGGCGCCGCTTCCAGCCTCAAGGTAGTTCCAGATCTCGGCCGGCAGCGCCGACCGTGCGCTGTCGGCGTACGCGGCGACCGATTCGCACAATCCCGGCATCAGCTGTCGGCCCACTGCCGAAGCAGGTTGTGATAGGTGCCGGTCAGTTGCACCACCGGTTCGGTCTCGCCGACGGTCTCGCGCAGGCGCAGCAGCGCCATGTCCATCTCGTACAGCAGCCGGCGCCGGCCTTCGTCGCGCACCATGCTTTGCATGAACAGGAAGCTCGCCAGCCGCTCGCCGCGCGTCACCGGCGTTACCTGATGCACCGATGACGACGGATACAGTACGAGGCTGCCGGCCGGCAGCTTGATGCGGTGGGTACCGAAGGTGTCCTCGATCAGCAGTTCGCCGCCGTCATAGCTGCCGGGGTCGGACAGGAACAGCGTCGCCGACAGGTCGGTGCGCACATAGCTGCCGTCCGGCGCCTGCCGCATCGCGCCGTCGACATGCGCGCCGTAGGCATTGGCATCATCCGCATAGCGGTTGAAAAAGGGCGGCAGGATTTTCAGCGGCAGCGCCGCTGCGAAGAAGGTCGGGCTGCGCGACAGCGCCTGCAGCACCAGCCGGCGCAGCGGCACGACACCAGGTTCGTCCTCTGCCAGCTGGCGGTTGTTCTTCGCCTGCGCCGCCTGCGTGCCGGCGGTGATGCGACCGTCCGACCAGCTGGCCGATGCCAGCAGCGATCTCGCGGCAGCGAGTTCGCCGGCGTCGAGCAGCGGGTCGATGGTGACGATCATGAGGGTCAGTACTTCAGTTCGGCAGTCAGGATCACGGTGCGGCGCACGCCCGGCAGCGTGAAGCCGCCGTTGTCGTAGACCGCATCGTAGTACAGCTTGTCCGTCAGGTTCTTGACGTTCAGCTTGAGCGCCCAGCGCGGCTGCTCGTAGCTGATCATGGCATCGACGCGATAGTAGGACGGCACCGTGTTCGGGTGATACTCGCCGTTGAGTGTCGGTACGTTGGCCGGGTTGCTGTTGCTCGGGTTGAACGCCAGCCGGTCGCCCTTGGCCTCGACGCCACCGCCCAGCTTCCAGTTGCCGTCCAGCCGGTAGGTGCTCCACAGGTTAAACGTGTAGCGCGGCGTGTTGCGTGCGCGCTGGCCTTCGTACGCCGGATCGGCTTTCACGACCTGGCCGGCGGTAGGGCCGGTGGCCGAGATGTTCTCCGCCACTTCGAGGATCTTCGCATCCATCAGCGCCAGGCCGGCGAACACTTCCCAGTCGCGCGTGATGCGGCCGGCCGCCTCAAGCTCGATGCCGTCGGTGCGGCGCTTCTTGGTCAGGATCGAGGCGGTCGCCTCGAGGTCGGTATTGCGCTCCCAGTACTTGGTCGCGCGATACAGCGCACCGCGCAGCGTCAGGTCACCGTCGAACAGAATGTATTTCGCGCCCAGCTCGATCGTGTCGCTGCGCTCCGGCGGTTGCGCCTGCACGGTCAGCTGGTACAGGTCGGCGGTCGGGCTGAACGAGTCGCTCCATGCGAGGTAGTAGTGCGATTCCTCGGTGGCGTGATAGGACAGCGCGCCGCGGTAGCTCCACTCGCCATAGCTGAGCTTGGGCGAGGTCGCGCTGGAATAAGTGGCGTCGAGCTGGTCGCGGCGCGCGCCGAAAGTGGCCTTCCACTTCGGCAGGAATTCAACGGTGTCCTGTGCGTAGAACGCATAGGACTCGCCATTGAAGGCGACCGGGGTGCCGGTGGTCGCCGCCTTGTACGGACGGTAGTCCGGCAGCAGCGCAGTGCCGAAATTGTTCAGTGCCGAGCGCCAGCTCTCTTCCTTCAGGTACTCGACGCCGGACACGAACTGGTGCTGCATGCCGAATGCCTTGAAGCGCTTGCTGAAATCCGATTGCAGCGTGGTGGTGTCGTAGTACGCCATCCGCGTGGCATTGCCCGCGGCAGCGCCGCCGGCATTCACGCGTCCACCGGCTGCGTTCGGCGGTTCGGTCAGGCTCGGTGTCTTTGCCCAGTAGCTGCGGTCATAGTCGGCCATGCGGAATTGCGTGCGCAGCTGCGTGTCCGCATCGATCTTCCATTCGTAGACCAGCGTCGTCATCGACGTGTCGCTGTTGTCGAAAGTCTTTTTCGTTCCCCAGAACGTGCTCGGCGCCAGCGGATTGGTGGGCGTGCCGGCAGCGGTGGTGTCGGTGAAGTAGGTGGTCGCCGGCAGCCGGGTCCGGGTCGCGAAAGGCACGCCATAGTCCGGGTTGTCGCGTGTGCGCAGCGCGTAGTGGTTGATCCAGAACTTGTGGTCGCTCGACTGGTTCAGCGCGAGGCTGATCGCTGCGCCGGTGCGGTTGATCGTCGGCTCGGCGCCCGACGCCGGATTGCTGCGCCAGCTGCCTTCGTTGCGGTCCATCAGGTTCACGCGCAGGCCGACGTCTTCGCTGACCGACTTGTTCAGGTCAGCCGAGAACTGCTGGTAGCCATGCGAACCGACGCTGCCGGTCAGCCGGTACTGGTCGAATTCCAGCGGCGTTTTGCTGACCTGGTTGATCACGCCGCCGGCCTGTCCGCGTCCGAACAGCATCGCGCCCGCGCCGCGCAGCACGTCGATCTGTTCGTAATTGAAGGTCTCGCGATTGTATTGCGCCGTGTCGCGAATACCGTCGAGGTACATGTCGCCGAAGGTGTAGAAACCACGCAGGTTCATGTTGTCGCCGGCACGGCCGCCTTCGGCCGCGTTGAAGCTGATGCCCGACACGTTGCGCATCGCTTCTTGCAGCGAACTGGCCTGCTGCTCCTGCAGCAGCTTGCTGGTGACGGTCGTGATCGCTTGCGGGATGTCGTGCGGGTCCTGCTCGACCTTGCCCACGCGCGTCTTGGTGGCGACGTAGGCCGGGTTGTCGCGTTGCGCGGTCACTTCGACGGCCGGCAGCGCGCCGTCGTCGCGTTCTCCGCCCTTGTTGTCTGCGGCCAGCGCCGGGTTGCCGCAAAACGCCAGCCCGGCGACAAGCGCGCCGAGCGGCGTGAGTTTCTTCTGGTGGTTCATCTGGATTCGCTCCGGTTGCCCGCGGGCCGCTGTGGCCTCGCGTTTTTTTTATGTTTTTCTGGCTGGCTGTCCGGCGAATGCGGCGTGGCTGGCTGCTGCGGTCTTGCTTGTTTCGATACGTGCTGCCTGTCAGGGTTTGGGCTCGGTGATGAAGCCGATTTTGGTCAGTCCGCCGTTCTGTGCGGCGGCCATCACCTGTGCCACTTTCTCGTACTGGGTGGTGCGTGCCGCACGCAGGTGTACGGCAGGCTGCGGATCCTGCTGCGCGGCGGCCGCGACCTGCGCCGGCAGGTCCGCTTCGGCCAGCGGCTTGTTGTTCCAGAAGAGCTTGCCCTGCGCATCGATCGACAGGTTCACGGTTTCCGGCTTGGCCTTGCTCGGCTGCGCGCTGGCGCGCGGCAGCTCGAGGTTCACGCTGTGATTGATGACCGGGATCGTGATGATGAAAATGATCAGCAGGACCAGCATCACGTCGACCAGCGGCGTGGTGTTGATTTCCGGGTTGAAGTCATCGTCCGAGCGGTCGGACAGCGAGCCCATCGCCATCACGCGCTCCGCACGACGGACAGCTTCTGGCCGGACTGCGCATTGTCGCCGGCACGTGCGCCGGTGACGAACAGCGCATGCAGGTCGAAGCCGAATTTGTTCAGCTGCGCGATCACGGTCTTGTTGCTGCGGACCAGTGCGTTGTAGCCGAAGGTCGCGGGGATGGCGACGGCCAGTCCGAGCGCGGTCATGATCAGCGCCTCGCCGACCGGGCCGGCGACTTTGTCGATGCTGGCCTGGCCGCTGCTGCCGATCGACACCAGCGCATGGTAAATGCCCCAGACCGTGCCGAACAGGCCGACGAACGGCGCGGTCGAGCCGACCGATGCCAGCACTGCCATGCCGGTCGACAGCTTGGCAGCGGCTTCGTCGATCGCCTGGCGCAGCGACAGCGTGACCCAGTCGCTGAACGACAGCTGGTCTTGCAGCGAGCCGGCATGCGCGTGGTGATGCCTGAGTGCCGATGCGCCGGCGCTGGCGAGCTGCCCGAACGGATTGTCGGCACCGAGGCTGCTGACACCGGCTTCAAGGTTCGGCGCTTTCCAGAAGCTGTCGCGTGCGGACTGCATCGCGCGGCGGAGCCGCCATGCCTGCCAGCCCTTGGCGATCATCACGGTCCAGGAGGCCATCGACATTGCGATCAGCAGCACGGCGACCGCTCGGGTCACAAAGTCGCCTTGCTGCCAGACAGCGGCGAGGCCGTAGGGATTGGTATCCATCGTTGTCTTTCTTGGTAGTTTTATTTGAGGGAGAAACTGATCGGCACCAGCGCATAGACCGGCATCGGATGGCCGTCTTCCACATGCGGCTTGAACAGCGCGCGCAGCGCGGCATTGCGCGCGGCTTCGTCAAGGCGGGGATGTCCGGAGCTTTGCTGAACGTCGGCGCGCTGGGGCAGTCCCTTTTCGTCGATCAGCAGTCGCAGCATCACTTTGCCTTCGATGCCGGCGCGGCGAGCGGAAATGGGATAGTCCACTTTCGGCGCGCTCAGGTATTCAACGCCGGACACCGTCACCGGGCCGCGCGCGGGTGGTGCCGCAGCAGGCGCGGGTGCGGGAGCAGGGGCGGCAACCGGTGCCGAAGGCGGCGCGACCGGCGCGCTGCGGACTTCCTGCACGGGAGCATTCGTGCTGCTGGCCGCAGCAGCCGGCTGAACGACCGGCGCCGGCGTTTCATGAACGGCTGCGACGGGTTGAGCCACGGGCTGCGGCACCGGCGGTTGAACGGGTTGCGGCTGCGCTACCGGCATTGGTGTCGCGGGCGCGGCGGCGACCGGTTGCGCCGGCCGGGGCGCAGGTACCGGCGGCGCCGGCTGTGCCAGTGTCTGCGGTGCGTCAGCCGAGACCGACAGCAGCGAGATCACGACCTCATGCGGCTGCGGTTGCTCCAGCGTTGCCTGCATGCCGTGCAGCAGCGCGGCAATCAGTCCGCCGTGCAGTACGACGGCCAGCAGCAAAGGGCCGTGCCGGCGCGTGCCTGCCGCCGGCCCTGGCCAGTCAAGGGTGGCACTCGTCATTTCGTTGCAGCGGAAGTGCTCAGGCGGCCACGGAGCGGCGCAGTTCGGTGGCCTGGCAGCCGCTGTCTTCGAGGTGCGCGCGAACCAGCGTCTTGGCGAATGCATTGCACTTGCCGCAGCAGCTGCCGACGCCCAGCTGGACGCGGATCTCTTGCATTGATCCGGCGCCATCTTCCAGTGCCTGGCGGATCGCTTTATCGGAGACGTTTTGGCAAATGCAGACAATCATGGGACTTCGCCTTCAGTTCACGCGGTGAGGATCAGCTTGTTCGCCTGCGTCAGGCGCAGCCGGTAGATCTTGCCGCCATGGTCGATTTCGATCTCCCGTCGCTGCTGCAGCAGGTCCTGCAGGCGTACCCGCGCCGTTTCCGACGGGTCGTCGGCGACGGTTTCTGTCTTTTCGCGGGTGGACGGGTTCATGAGCAATTTGTAAATGCGAACAATTCTTGTTTAGATTATTCGCGAAGCCGACGTTGATTGCAAGCGTTTTTTGCGCAGCGGAAGGAAAGGAATCAATAATTGCAAAAAGAAACGCCGCCCGGGTCAGGGGGCGGCGTCGGCCAGAGGCGGGTAAGGCGGGCGGGCAGGTTCAGGTGCCGGCAGTGGCGTGTTCGATGATGCCGCCCCCGAGGCACACATCACCGTCATACAGCACTGCGGATTGCCCGGGAGTGACTGCCCACTGTGGGGCATCAAACCGGAGGGTGAAGTTGCCGTTTTCCAGCGTCTGCAGCTGGCACGGCACGTCCGCCTGGCGGTAGCGCGTCTTGGTGTTCAGTATTCCGTCTGCAGGCGGGGTGCCTGCAGTCCAGCTGACCTGTCCGGCGGTCAGCGACGCTGACAGCAGCCATGGATGGTCGTGGCCTTGCACGACATACAGCGCATTGTTCGCGACATCCTTGCGCGCGACATACCAGGGCTCGTGGTTGCCGTCGCTGCCCCGGTGGTTCTTGCTGCCACCCAGGCCGATGCCCTTGCGCTGCCCGAGCGTATAGAACGACAGCCCGACATGTTCGCCGACCACCGAGCCGTCCGGCGTCATCATCGGCCCCGGCCGGAACGACAGGTAGCGGTTCAGGAATTCGCGGAAAGGGCGCTCGCCGATGAAGCAGATGCCGGTCGAGTCTTTTTTGGACGCGTTAGGCAGTTTCAGTTCTTCGGCGATGCGGCGGATTTCGGTCTTGTGCAGCTCGCCGAGCGGGAACATCGCATGCGACAGCTGCGACTGGTTCAGCCGGTGCAGGAAATAGCTCTGGTCCTTGCTCGCATCGACCGCTTTCAGCAATTCGAAGCGGCCATCGCGTTCGCGCGCCCGCGCATAGTGGCCGGTTGCGATCTTGTCGGCGCCCAGCTTCATTGCGTGGTCAAGGAAGGCCTTGAACTTGATTTCGGCATTGCACAGCACATCCGGATTCGGCGTGCGCCCGGCCTCGTATTCGCGCAGGAATTCGGCGAACACGCGGTCCTTGTATTCGCTCGCAAAATTGACGGCCTCGATGTCGACCCCGACCACATCGGCAACGCTGACCGCGTCGATCCAGTCCTGCCGGGTCGAGCAATACTCGTCATTGTCATCGTCTTCCCAGTTCTTCATGAACAGGCCGATGACTTCATAACCTTGCTGTTTCAGCAACCACGCGGCGACCGACGAATCAACGCCACCTGACATGCCGAGCACGACCCGCTGTTTACGCATGCTGTCCGGCCGTTACGCTGGGATGCGTATAAATGGTAGACAAGGGGCTGCGTTTGCCGCCAAGATAATCCTCGACGCACTGCATGACCAGCGGACTGCGATGCTTTTCGCGGCAGGCGCGCATTTCCTCGAGCGACATCCAGACTGCGCGCAGGATGCCGTGGTCGAGCGGCCGGTCATGCCGGGCGCCGACGCGGCCCGAGAACGCAAAACGCAGGTAGGTGACATCGTCGCCGGTCCGGTTGGACAGGTAGCGCGACATGTACACGCCGACCAGCGCGTCAGGCACGAACTCATGCGCGGTCTCTTCCAGCGCCTCACGGCTGACTGCCTCGATCAGCGATTCGCCGGGATCGAGATGGCCGGCTGGCTGGTTGAAGCGGATGCCGTCGCTGGTCTCTTCCTCGACCAGCAGGAACTTGCCTTCATGTTCGATGATGGCCGCGACGGTGACAGAGGGTTTCCAGATGGTAGGCATGGTTTTCTTCGAAAGCCGGCATTTTACCCGCTAGGCGGACACAGCTTCTGACCCAAAGCGGAACAGGTACTGCATCAGGGCAAGGGCGTACGTTGCCATGCCTGCCGGGAGCAGGTATTGTTCGCGGCCTTGCCCGGGGCGCAAATGCCAATCTGGCAATGCCCGCAAAGACCCGCTTGCCCAAAATCAAACGGGGAGTCTTGACTTCAATACACGTCAATTGCGTGTAAGATGCGGGCGAAATTTTTTATTTTGGAGAACGCCATGAAAATCGGCATTCCAGCCGAGA
>JACCDS010718609.1_pt1 | contig 29570 bp, 29 predicted proteins | sample 7446441 | NCBI WGS metagenome assembly JACCDS01 (sample SAMN15323445, study PRJNA562643) | freshwater metagenome | isolation source: river surface water | place: USA:Blue River Watershed | collected 2017-08-17 | reverse complement strand
TGGCGTTCCGATGGAGTTGGACCGGAAATGTCTAACCTAAACGAGTGGGTAGACCTGCTTTGATTTTAGCTGCGCTGGCGGCAGACGCTGCGCCTGGAAAAAACTTCCGTGCATACAAGAAACTCGAATCTCGTAACGGAGTAGAGCAGCTCGAGCTTCACGATGAACTTGGCTTCGGCTTCATTTTCAAGATTCCAGCTAAACCGCAGTTCGAGGCTTCACTAGCGCTCGAGCGGGCCGTCGTTAGAGCTCTAGCTGGCAATAAGGCCCAACTCCCATTCGAAGTCCGCGAAGAAGTAGGAACGACTCGTGATGAAACTGGAATCGGCGGAGCAATCTTCACAACCATTTCAGGTAACGAACCTGACCTGGCAAAGCTTGCACCTGGCGGTTTCTCAAAGACGCTTGCCGATGCCATCGCGGCAATCCACCAGCTTGACACATCAGTAGTGAGGTCAGCGGGACTGCCCGAGTACTCCTCCGCGGATGTGCTGCATGCCAAGGTGGCGGAGCTTGACAAAATTGCCGCAACCGGGAAAGTGGCGCCAGAGCTGCTGAGCAGATGGGAGCAGGCCCTCGAGGATGTTTCCCTATTTAGATTCCACCCAACAGTGGTGCACGGAGCGATTTCGAAAGATGCAGTCCTTCTAGATGGCCAGCGCGTTGTTGGAATGACGGATTTCGACCTCAAAGTTTCAGATCCAGCAGAGGACCTAGCCTGGATTGTCGGCGGTGGCTTACAGTCCACCATCGAGGACACTCTGCTCCATTACCGAGCCGCCAGACCCGCTGCGGATGAAAACCTCATCCAGCGCGCTGCCCTCTACTCCGAACTCGAGCTTGGTAGCTGGCTCGTCTACTGCCTGGAGCAGGGTGAGGAAAGCGCCATTAAGCAGGCAGAAAGCTTGATCGAGGATCTCAAAGAACAGCTGAGTGCTGGGACCTTGAGAGATCTTCGAGCTTCAAGCTTTGCCGGGATTGCCGCTGGCACCGCATTGATCTCCGAGATCACGACTCCTGTGCAGCAGGTTGTTTTGCCGCAAGAGTCAGATCCGATTGATTCTGCTGACGCGCCGGTCGAGGAAGCGGGACTTGAGTTCTTGGCCGATTCTGAGCCCGAGTCCGTTGAAACTCAGGCATTGGATATCGCAAGCGAAGATTCCAAAGAACCTAATTCAGACGAACTTTTCTAGCTTCTCGAATCAGCTGAATCAACTCGCCCTCGGAGGGCAGTCCGGTGGGTGAAATCTCTGCTGCATCTGCCGCATAGAAAAAGCTAGCGCGAATGCGTTCAATCGGAACTCTCAGCCACCTCGAGAGTGCGATTCGGTAGAGGGCAAGCTGGATTTTTCTTGATTCAAGCTGCTTGTCATTGGGCACCGAACCAGACTTCCAGTCGACGATCTCAAATTGTTCTCCATCTCTAAACACGGCGTCCAATTTGCAGACCACGACGAGCCCATCAAGTTCAAATTCGATCGCCTGTTCTACGAATGCGGGTTGCAGGTCGCTGAACTTTGAGTTCTCAAAGTTGCGAATCAGCTCTGAGTATTCAAACTGATCCTCGGGTAGTTCGGCTTCGCTCAATAGGGCTTCAAGGTAGCCGTGAAATGCGGTTCCCATCGCAGCTGCCTCAGAATAACTTGGTGGCATAGGTCGAATTAGTTCTTCGAAAAAAGCCTCAGGATCGGAGAGCAATTTCACCAATCGCGATACAGATAGTCGTCTGGGCAAAGCCGGGGTTTCTCTTGTTCTCAAACGGTCACGCTCTTCAAAGAGCAGGGCTAGTTCATGAGAGCCAAGTGCTGGCGAAGTCTTTGCATTGAGAACCATGTCGGCTTGCACCCTTAGAGCAGGATCAGGCTCATAGTTCGGCCAGGAAAGAATCTCTTCGTTGGCAGCCAGGGGGTTTTGTTCGAGCGGTTCTGGGATGGTCAAATCAACCATGCCGGATTGTCGCAATTCTTCCAGAAAGACTGAAGGTGACCTTGGGGATTGAGAGCCTGACTTATAGAACGAGCCGCTGAGCGTGAGCTGTTTTGCCGCCCTGGTGAATGCGACATAGGCGAGCCGGCGCTCCTCAGTCAGGGCCCGCTCTCTATTGGCATCTTTGAATTCGCTAAATTGCTCGTTTAACTGCTTCTGACTGCGTGCCGACCGGAAGTCGAATACTGGGAGCGAAGCGGAATCGGCGCGCAATTCGAATGGAAGTTTTCCTGCGGAAAGCCAGCCCTTGGAATCCTTGCCCTCAATCGGGAAAGCACCCTGTGTGAGCTGAGCAACCCAAACCAAATCCCATTCCAATCCCTTCGAGGCGTGAACACTCATGACCTGAACAATGCCCTTTTTCGAGCCGACTTTGGGAAGCTCAAAAGAATCGTGCTCAAGGGCGTAGTCAAGCCACTGCATTAGTCCAGCAAGGTTGGGCCGATTGCTTACCTGTTCGTATTCGCCGAGCCTGGAAATAAACTGCTCGATGTGCCTAAGGGGGTTACTCGCTTTTGAACGGGCATAAAGCTCGATGTCAATCTCAAGCTCGCGAACTACCATCCAGGCAAGCTCCGTGATAGTCAAAGACGGAGTAGCACGTAGGTTGTGCAGCAGGAGCGCTGCTTGTCTGAGGCGCGCGAGTCCCGGCTCACTGATCTCGGAATTTTGACCGGCTCCATCAAAACGCAAGGAGTCCAGCGCTTCGACCAAGGTAACCTCGCGCGATGAATCAACTTCCGGTCTAATTCGAGTCAGCTTTTTTGCCAGCTCCCCCAGCTTTGCGATATCTCGAGGACCCACCCGCCACTTCGGACCGGTCAGCAAACGGATGAGTTCCACTGAAGCCTCGGATGTTGCTAGCACGCGAAGTGCTGAGATCAGGTCTCTCACCTCTGCAATTTCAATCAAGCCAGAGAGTCCGGAAACCTCTGTAATCACTCCTCGGCTCTCCAGGGCGGCTACAAAGAGGCCCATCTGAGATTTCGTGCGCATCAGCAATGCGCCGGATTGATCTGCCAGCTCACTTGCAAAGTAACTTGCAGCCAGTTGTGCCTCGGACTCGATATCTTGCAAATAGTGAGCCTTCACCGCTACACCGCTCTTTATAGCCTCGAGCTCGATCTTCTTGATTCCGGGTGCATCCAGCGGCTTGGCTATGAGGTTCGCAACATTCACAATTTGAGAAGTTGAACGCCAGCAGGTGCTGAGGGTCAGCATCTCGCCCTGCCCAAAGTCCTTGAAGAAACTCGTCAGGTTTGCAGAACTTGCTCCTCTGAAGCCATAGATCGATTGGTTGGGGTCGCCAACCGCCATGACAGGCTTGCCCCGAAACAGACTTGCCAAGAATTCGACTTGGATGGCGGATGTGTCCTGGTACTCATCCAGCATCACAAACCGGTATCCCAAGTCCTTACCTGCCGAATCTGCCGCGTCTAGTGCCAGCGAGACCTGATCCGCGTAGTCCACGAGGTTGCGTTCTCGTTTTAGCTCAATGAATTTCAAAGCAAGACCTGACAGCAGTGCATTCGTTGCCGCTTCGGATAAAAAGGCTTGGGTATAGGCGAATCTCTCCATCGAGCCACCTTCAGTTTTTGGCAGTGAGCTCACGTGAGATTCAAAGTCAATCAGGTAATCTCGCACCTTTTCAGGTGAGACTCGATTGTCAGTTATCTCCTGCACCATGCTCAAAAGCTTCTCGGTTAGGTAACCTGCGGTTTTATCCCAATCCGCAAGCTCTGGGTGCTCATCCAAGCTAAGTTTTCGAAGTAGCTCACGCGCCAATCCCACCGCAGCTGCTTCGCTGAGCACCTGAGAATCTGGCTCTAGACCAACTTCAATCGCAAACTGTCTGAACACCTCGTTTCCGAATGAGTTGTAGGTCGCAATCTTCGGAGGCAGAAAATCTGCATCCAGATCCTGGGGCCACATCTCACTTTCACGGAGCAGGTAGAGCGCTTTGAGCACCCTGGCTGAAAGTTCGGAGGCGGCCTTTTTGGTGAATGTTAGGCCGAGGATCTCCTCAGGTTTTGCAAACTCATTTGCAACCAAGTAGAGGATTCTGACCGACATCAATTCGGTCTTTCCACTGCCCGCACCCGCGATGACAAGTGTCGGTTCGATCAGGGAAGCTGATTCAACTGCGGCAACCTGTTCTGAGGTGAGAGTGTGGGGACCAAGCACGGAGTAGACCTGCTGTGCGGAGAATTTAGCCATTGCTCACCGACTCTCGAATCAACAGCGTGCAGTCCTTATCAGCCTCGCAGTGCGTGGTGAATCGAGCTGTTATTTGGGCCGCTGAGGTTGCCGCCTCGAAGCTCGCAAAAGACTGATCTAGAGCGTCGAGGTGAGATTGTTGCAGTTTCTCTTGCTCCAGCACCTTGAGTTTGCCGGTCCCGACCGAGATAAGTTTGGCCCCAGCTACATTTTCAGCCCCCACCTTGCGAATCATTGCCAATTGATAGATCGCTAACTGCTTGCTGTTGACGGCGTCTGGAAGAGTCTTGCCCGTTTTCAAATCGGCTATGACCAGGCCGGATTCAGTGCCCTCAATCCGGTCAATCTTGCCGCGAATTCGAAGTCGCCCAACCTCCAGCTCAAAGCCCTCCTCGACACCATGCGCGCTTCCGGTATCGATTAGGTATTGAGCAAGCAGCGCACTCATCTCCATTGCTCGCTGTCGCTGGGCCCGCTCCTGCCACCCCAGTTCAAACTCCAACTCGTGCCAATTGGACTCCACGTACGTCTGAATGTCAGCGGGATCCTTAGCGAGCTCCAATGCCTTGTGCAACAGCGTGCCAATCGACGCTTGAAAGCTCTGTTTACCAACTGCAAAGGTTTGGATAAACCAGTGAAGCGGACATTTTTCGAAAGCATCCAGCGAGGACGCACTCAGCGCAACCTGCTCTTCAGACTTAAAAATCGCTTCTGTGGTCGAGGGTGCGAGAAGACCTTGCCAGTTTTGCGGATGAGCACCGGGCACATCAGCAAGGGCAAGCATTCCAAGCAATCCTGCTGCGCTTTGATCACCACGGGATAGCGCGTACCTGAGCCGGCCGACAAATCTTCGAAGATCAAAATCAATCTGAATGTCACTGAGCTTGGGCTCAGAGCCGATTAGGGTAAAAAACTGCGAGGGCTGCTCCTCTTCACTCTGCATAGCGCAAAGTAGGACCCCTTCGGTGGCCGCGGCTACCGATTTATAGAACAGCCGAAGTTCATCGGCTAGCTCTCCACGCACCTCTTGAGAAGGAGAATCGGTGCGGCCAGCCAAGTAGCTGCGCAGTGATGTTGCACCGAGCATTGAGCTACGAAGCTTTAGGTTTGGCCAAATCCCATCCTGGAGTCTGGGCAGCGCTAGATAGCGGAACCGCTGCCCAGCGAGGTTGCTTGGTGTTGCAAGCAAGACAGCATCCATTACCTGCTCGGCATAAATCGCATCCTCTGCAACTCTTTGATCAAGCTGTTCGCTCACGAAGTCAAACCAGGTCGCATTCTCTTTAGCATCAAACCGGATTGCTGCTGCAAACAGCCTCAGTACCGAATCGAGGTCTCGATTAATCGCCTGCGCCACCGAAGCCTTGGATTTAGATAGCTCCCCCAAAGACTTTGGGGCTAGCTCGAAAATGCGTGATACGAGTTCATGCGCGGAGTTGGGTGGGGAGTTTCTCAGCTCCCTTATCTTTTCAAGTAAGCGATTGAGTGCTCTTGCCTCAAAACCGTCCGAATCGAATCCCAGTTCAAAGGATTCCTCCCAGGCCGCATCTAGCCTCAGTCCGAAATGGTGAACGAGTTGGCGATCAAGCCTCCGAAGCTGAATGGATGTCAGCGAGAACAGGCTCGACTGCAAAATGCCTGCCACATGCTCTCGGGTAAGGCCCTGATAAACCAGGGAGGCAACTTCCAATATCGCTCGACTAAGTTGATTTTTCGCGATGGGATCCGAGGGGCTGGACAACTTGATCGGGACTCCGCGGAGAGCCAAATCCTTCGCAAGCTGCTCAATCTGGGCTTGAGTACGAACGACAACGGCCATGTCCTCAAATTGGATCTGCTTTTCCAATCTGAGCTTTCGAAGCCAGGTGGCAACGTAATCAGCCTCTGCCGCGGTCGATTCAAACAGCAGGGATTCCAGCACTTCTCCCTGACCCAAAACCTCTCGCTGTGGACCCGCTCCCGCTGTCGGAATTCGGTTAACAATCTTGCTCAGTGTCGATACCACCTGCTGACTTAGATCAGGCTTGTGAGATAGGTATATCCGATTCTGAGAAAGTCGCAGAAAGCTGCCCGATTCGGCTGCTCGAAAACCCTGGGTTGCGGTGTCTGGATCTCCGAAGATTATGCCGGGCTTCCCAATCAGCTGCTCAGAAACCAGCTTTAGTGCGGCAGTGGAGAATTCTTGGGCGTCGTCTATCAGCAGCACCCGATGAGCCGACTCAAGAGCTGCTGCCTTGGTAAGTAGCGTGCTGCTATCGAGCCAACCATCTTGTTCAAGTTGATTCTGATAGTCATCAAAGATGGCAATCAGGGCTCTAAGTTTTAGGTTGGAGTGATCTCGCTGGAGTTTGAAAAGATCGTCTTTGCTGAGTTGAAAGTCCAAGACCACCTGCAGCAAATCACGCATTTCCTGGATGAACGCGCTCAGTTGTATTGACTTTGGATTGAAGCCCAATTCCTTTAGCTCAGCGGTTTTCTCTAACACGAGGGATCTAAGAATTCGCTCCTGGGCAGAACCACTTAGGAGCTTGCCGGGCTGCTGGTGCTCGCTTATGAGGCGGAAAGCAAAAGAGTTTACGGACTGGGCCCTAGGCAGAGAGCTCGCCCGCTGTGATCTCAGCGCTAATTGATCCCTAAGGGTCGCCGCTTGTCGCCTGGAGGACGTGAGGACCAGAATCTCCTCTGGTTTATAAATCTCCTCGAGCTCCGAAACGAGGCTGAGCAGGGAGTGAGTTTTTCCCGATGCGGGAGCGCCGACGATGCAATAACTCTCGCCAGCTAGCAGACCGGATAGGTCAGCAAGTTTGGGCTGGTCGATTTTTTGCACGCTGACAATCTATGTGCAGGCGGTGACATTTTCTTGTCGTAACCTTATGGCTGGAGGAATTCATGGAAGTTCGTATCGGCATCACCCAATCACCCAGAGATCTCAGTTTCGAATCAAAGCTCTCCGCATCCGAGGTGACCGCAATAATCTCTAAGGCCATTGAGTCTGGTTCAGCGCTAGTCAGCCTTCAGGATGAAAAGGGAAAGACCATTCTGATTCCGACCTCCCAGATTTCATTTGTAGAAGTAGGTGCCGAGAAGGCCAGAGCAGTGGGGTTCATCGCCTAATGGAACTTTTGGTTATTGCGCTTTACGCAGGCATCCTTGCGCTGGTAGCGCCATTTGTTATTGCACCCTCCGGGCGCTACGGAAAACTCGTCCCACTCGCGGTCGCAATCGTTACCGGATCTGCACTGTGGTTGATCCTGACCTGGTTTGGCTTTAGGTATGAGGAAGCATGGATCTGGTTCATTGTCATGCTCGGCATGCCGGTGGCAACTTGGTTTGCGGTTCGTTACCTAGATCAAAAACGCGAGTCTGAGGAAGTCAAAGAGCTAGAGCGAATCCGACTAAGCGGTAAGGCCTAGTCGATCCATTCTTGAGGTGTGAGCTGCAATCAGTTCCGAAACAAAGGGCTCGATTGCACGGAAGCTAGCGACATCAATGTCCTCAGCTGACTTGGACTCAACAAGTTTTGACACATCGACGGAGTTTTTCACTTCAAGCAGCGCATCTGCCACTACCGACCTGCCATACATAGCCAGGACAGGCGCAAGATCTGGTCTGCGCTTGATCTCTTCTATTAGAGAGCTCTCACAAAACTCCTCGAGCTCTGTGCCAAGTGCCCCGGTAACTTTCGACCTCAGGCTGGTTGGCAACCCCTTGGCCACCAATCGAGCAGACTGCTCCAAGATTCCCCAGAGTAGATAAAAACGAATGGTCGATTCGTGCCAACCAACACCTTGAGTGAACCGAATCATGTCATCGATTCGCTTTGAGTGTCGATCCTCCTGATCAACTGCTCCGCCCGATGAAGACAGCAAGTGCGCAAGCGCTTGATGTCTTTCGCTGTAGAGCTTTGCAAGCTTTAGCTGCTTCGCAGCTAGCGCTTTGGAGGGTGCGAAGTTCGAATCGTTGGCCAGAATCTCACTTGCTCTGAGGGTTAGGTAAGAAAGCTGTCCAAGATAAATCTCGGGTGAAGGGGTAAGCTTTGAAGGGTTGAGCTGGACTTGACTGCGGCCCATCGAGGCGTCGCGAGACGGAAGCGTAAGTTTCTGAGAAACCTTACGAATTCTTCGGAACCAATCCAGCACACCAAAAGCTTATAGCTGAGCCGACGCTCATTCGGAGCTCGCTCAAACAATCATCGGAGAGATTTTTGACTTTTCAACAACTCGGCATCGACCAAGACATTTGTGATGCCTTAGATTCCAGAGGAATCACGAGTCCATTCCCAATTCAGGAACAAGCTATTCCAATTGCGTTATCTGGTCAGGATGTAATCGGACAGGCAAAGACCGGCACCGGAAAGACTCTGGGCTTCGGCCTTCCGCTTCTGCAGTCCCTGGGATTAGCGCCAGAGCTTGGAGTTCAAGCACTCGTTGTCGTGCCAACTCGCGAACTTGCCATCCAGGTGGCATCCGATCTTGAGATTGCTGCTAGCAACAGACCAACCGAGGTAGTCGCCATCTACGGCGGTAAGGCATATGAGGGTCAGGTGGCCGCTCTCAAGCGCGGAGCGCAGGTAGTGGTTGGAACCCCGGGTCGATTGATCGACCTCTCAAAACAGAAGATGCTCGATCTATCAAAGATCAAGTTCATGGTGCTCGATGAAGCTGACGAGATGCTTGACCTTGGCTTTCTGCCAGACGTGGAGAAACTTTTCGCATACACCCCGTCGGATCGCCAGACCATGCTGTTCTCAGCGACTATGCCGGCAGCAATTTTGAACCTGGCTCGCAAATACCAGAACAAGCCGCTACACATCCGAATTCAAGACCCCGAAGAGGGCAAGACCAAAGCAGACATCAAGCAGTTCATCTACCGGGCACACGCTCTGGACAAGGACGAGGTTGTAGGTCGAATCTTGCAAGCCGAGGGTCGCGGAAAGACCGTTATCTTCGTCAAGACCAAGCGCGCCAGCGCCAAGCTCAGCGAAGAGCTGGTTGACAGAGGATTCAAGGCGACCGCGCTTCACGGCGACATGAGCCAGGAGGCAAGAGAGCGTTCAATGGATGCCTTCCGCTCCGGTAAGAAAGAGATTCTGGTTGCCACCGAAGTGGCTGCCCGTGGAATCGATGTTGATGACGTTACTCACGTCATCAACTACTCGGTACCGGAGGATGAGAAGGCTTACCTGCACCGCGTTGGCCGCACCGGTAGAGCCGGAAAGCTCGGAGTCGCCGTAACTTTTGTTGACTGGGACGACATGGCTCGCTGGGTTCACATTAACCGTGAGCTTGATCTTGGAAATCCAGAACCCGTTGAGACCTATTCGTCCTCAGCCCACCTCTTTACGGACTTGGGCATTGCCCCCGGAACCAAGGGCCGAATTTCCAAGGCGAGACCAGAGCCGAGAAAAGAATCGGGACAACCCCAACCAAAGGCAGAGCCTGCCGCAAAGCCAGCACGGACTCGCGAGCGCCGCAGAAACTACAAAAAGGCCTGATAACCGCTGGCTTTATTGAGGATGCGCTCCAGCATCTCTGGACTAGTTTGATTCTCACCAAGCCGGTTCTCTTTTCCACCAACACCGTGATAGTCGCTGGAGCCGGTGACTATGAGATCGTGTCGAAGCGCTAGATCTCTCAGCCACTTCTTTGCCATATCGGGAACTGCCCTGTGATCAACCTCAAAGCCCATGATCCCCGCCTGAATGAATTGTTCAAAGTGCTCATGAGGTAGGTCTGACTCCGAGGCGCCAGCAGGAAAATCAATCAGCGGGTGAGCCATGATGGAAACTCCACCGGCCGCTCTGATGAGCTTGATGGCATCCTCGGTGGCCAAGGTTTTTTCCGAAACGTAGTACTTAGAGCTGCGGTGCAGGATGGAGCTGAAAGCACTTGATCGATCTGGAACCACACCAGCTCGAACCAAGGCATCCGCTAGTGCTGGTCGGCCAATGGTTGAACCGGGTTTGACGTGCTGCTGAATCTCCGCCCAGCTAATTGGATAGTCCTGGGCTAAGAGCTCTGTCATAGTCTGGGCTCGCTGAACCCGAGAGGTTCTAACCTCGCTCAATTTATCCATAAGTGGCGCATAACCCGGGTCCGGTAGATAGGCCAACAGGTGGATGGAGATACCTCGTCCAGAGGCAAGCTCTGCTCTGGTTGAAACCTCGATGCCAGGCACTAGCCCAATGCCCTCTGATTGAGCCGCCGAGATTGCCTCATCCCAACCCGAAACTGTGTCGTGATCGGTTATGGCCAAGATGCTAACTCCCGCTTGCTTGGCGTTTTTGACCAGTTCACTTGGTGAATCAATCCCATCGGAATGATTTGAGTGTGCATGAAGGTCAATCACAGGAGCAGAATAGTGGCTATGGCATCGAAGCAGAAAAGTAACCGTTCCCGCACACCACAGTCGGCGGAGTTTCTAAAGTTCATCTCTGAAAACTGGGCTGATCAGCCCCAGCAGACCCCCGCCCTTTGGGAGGTCGCGAGTTTCGCCGCAAAGCGCAGAGAGAAACTTGCCAAGAGCTTCAAGGGCAAAGTTTTGGTAATCGAGGCCGGTGGCATGAAGACCCGATCTAACGACACCGAGTATCGCTACCGCCCCCACACCGCGTTTCACTACCTAACGGGTTGGGGCACTGCCACCGTTCCGGACTCGGTTTTGGTGATAGACGCCAGTGGAAAGAGTGTTGAGGCGACTCTCTTCTTCAGACCAACAGCGGGTCGAGACAGCGACGAGTTTTTTGCCAATCCAATGATCGGCGAATTCTGGGTGGGCAAGCGCCCAAACCTAGAAGAGGTTTCCGCGCAACTTGGTCTCAAGACCAAAGATCTGGCCAAGCTCCCCAAGACGCTAAAGAAACTGGGCAAGCACATCACCCTCGCTGATCCAAAGTTGGCCGAGGCTGTCTCAACCATGCGTTTTGTAAAGGACGAGTATGAGATTGCCCAGATGCGAAAGGCGGTGTCGGTAACCATCTCCGGATTTGGAGATGTTGCCAGATCGCTGCCTACTGCGACCAGAAAACCAAGGGGCGAGCGCGTTGTTGAGACCGCATTCTTCAGTCGTGCCCGCGTAGAGGGCTACGACCTCGGCTACGAGACAATTGCTGCCAGCGGTCCTAACGCCTGCACACTGCACTGGACCAGAAACGACGGAGAGGTCAAGGCCGGAGATTTGATTTTGGTGGATGCGGGTGTCGAACTCGACTCCCTATACACCGCTGATGTCACTCGAACAATTCCGGTAAATGGAAAGTTCACCCCGGCTCAACGCAAGGTCTATGAGGCGGTGCTGGAAGCTGCCGACGCTGCTTTCGCAATTGCGAAGCCAGGCATCAAATTCCGAGAACTACACAACGCCGCCATGCAGGTAATCGCCAGAAAGGTTGCCGAGTTTGGGTTGATTCCGGTGACTGCAGAAGAGGCTCTAGATCCTGAAAGGCAGCACCACCGCCGGTACATGGTTCACGGCACGAGTCACCACCTCGGACTTGATGTGCACGATTGCGCCCAAGCCAGAAGAGAGCTCTACCAGGATGGCATCTTGGAGCCGGGCATGATCTTTACCATCGAACCGGGACTTTACTTCCACAAGGATGACCTGCTGGTGCCCGAGGAACTAAGGGGTATCGGCGTCAGAATAGAAGACGATGTACTAGTCACCGAAACGGGTGTGGAGAACCTCAGTGCGGCGCTTCCTAGGACCGTAGAGGGTATCGAATCGTGGTACCAGGAGCAGTTACTCGGCAGCGCCGGCTGATAGCACCTTCAAAGCTGCGGGTGCATCCTGGTCAGGAACCAGCACCTGGTATCTAGATGCAACCGGCATCTGGGTAGATAGAAAGCCGCGACGATTTTTCGTGGTTGCGAATCTAAGAATGTTTATCAGCATTCCGATGCCGGCCGAAACAAATAACACCGCGCCAAACTGCTGCGGGTTATAGCTGACCTCACCGGACGGGGTAGCCTCGATGCCCACTCCGAGAAGTAGCGCAATCAAAATACCCAGCCAGAATCCGGTGATGGCACCCGATAGCACCACTCGACCGTAGCCGAGCTTGGATCGCACCTTTTCTACCAGCACGGGATCCTTACCGATGATGCTGATGCGATTGGCAGCAAAATCCCCGGCGACCAAGCGGTCCACCATGGCACTTGCCTCCTGATAGGACGAGAACTCCCCCAGAACGTGTCCGGTAGGAATCTGGGGTCCAAGATTGCGCTTTACGTTGTCTGCCACACAGAGATTGTGCCAGAGCCACAGGACAAACAAATAGGGTTATCTCTCAGAGCAAACAAACGAGGTGCTGTGTCTAGGGCTTGGGAGCTACTTTCCGGGGTGATTGACCCTGAACTTCGAGCACCCATCACCGAGCTGGGAATGGTTGAAATTCTCTCGGAAACAGAGTCCGCCATTGACCTAAAGATCAAGCTCACAATTGTCGGTTGCCCAGCAGCTCAAAAAATTGAACGGGATGCTCGGAACGCGCTCGCCAAGTTCGAATCTATTTCCCTAGAGATGTCAACCATGACTCAGGCCGAGCGGGATCAGTTGAAATCAAAACTTCGGGGCGGCAAGCCAACTCGATACAACCCCTTCTCTCAGCCTGGAAATCTAACCCAGGTGATTTTTGTGGGAAGTGGAAAAGGTGGTGTCGGAAAATCAACCATCACCGCGAACCTAGCGGTTGCGCTTGGACAGCAGGGTTTCAGAGTTGGGCTTTTGGATGCCGACATTTTTGGTTATTCAATTCCAGGTCAACTTGGAATCAAATCTGGTCCCACCAAGGTCGATGATCTGATGCTTCCCCCGATCGCTTATGACATCCGGGTCATGTCCATCGGCTTCTTCGTCACGGACAATCAACCAATTGCCTGGCGTGGTCCGATGCTCCACCGAGCAATTGAGCAGTTTCTCACCGATGTCTACTGGGGTGACCTTGACTACCTCGTGGTTGACCTTCCACCCGGAACCGGTGATGTGGCTATCAGCCTGGGGCAATTACTGCCGGGGGCAAAGTCGCTGGTTGTCACCACTCCGCAGGCGGCTGCGGCAACTGTGGCTGAGCGATCCGGTGCGATATCAGGCCAGGTCGGTGGCGAAGTCTTGGGTGTTATCGAGAACATGAGTTTCCTGGACACCCCGCAAGGGAAGCTCGAAATCTTTGGTTCCGGCGGTGGACAGAGCGTGGCCGATGCGCTGAGTCAAAAAAATGGCAAGCCGGTAGCGGTGTTGGCACAGCTACCACTTGACACCGCACTGCGCGAAGCATCCGATGTGGGAGAACCTTTGGTTTGGTCACACCCTCAAAATCACACGGCTCAGTTGATTTCCGAGTTGGCCAGAAAAATTGCTTCAATCCCCAGGGGCCTAAGTGGGAAGCGATTGGACATTTCTCTGCGTTAATAGAGACATGGATTCCATCAGCGTTGTAAATCCCGTCTCCGGTGAAGTACTTCACGAACTCAAGCCCTATTCCGCCGCTTCGGTTGCACTTGAGTTTGTTGAGGCGAAGAAGCTTCAACCGGCCTGGGATCAGCTCGGTGCCAACGCACGTGCCAAAATTGCGGCCAAGTATGCCGATCTGGTGATTGAAAACCAAGAAAGGCTAATGGATCAGCTCCAGCTGGAGACTGGTAAGTCTCGCTCGCACGCCTTCGAGGAAATCACCGGTGGCGTTGCCGCTATTTCTTACTACGCAAAGGTCTCACCGGGGCTCCTCAGGCGCAAGAAGGTCAGGGCCGGCGTTCCACTGATGCTGAGTGCATTTGTGGAGCCAGCACCGGTTGGTGTGGTTGGAATCATCACTCCGTGGAACTACCCATTGGCGCTCACCCTCATGGATGTCCTACCCGCCCTTATGGCTGGTAACGCGGTGGTTCAAAAAGCTGATAACCAAACCAGTAAGACGGTCCTAGCCCTGAGGGACTTGGCTGTTCAAGCCGGCGTCCCGGCTGGTGTCTGGCGAGTCGTGTATGGCGATCCAGCCGAGGTTGGAAATGCCGTAACAGATAATGCTGACTACGTTGCTTTTACCGGCTCAACCCCCACTGGCAAATTAGTCGCCGAACGGGCTGCAAAGCGACTGATCGGCTACTCGCTCGAACTCGGCGGGAAGAACCCGATGATTGTGATGCCGGGTGCTGATTTGGAGCAGGCTGCTGAGATAGCAATCGGCAGCGCCTTCGGTAATGCCGGCCAACTTTGCGTCTCAATCGAGCGACTGTATGTGCCCAACCACGCCATTAAGGAATTTGAGCAGGTGCTCAAGCGACGAGTTGAGTCGCTCACCCTTGGCACTTCGAACGAGTTCAAGTTTGATCTGGGTGCACTCACCTCAAAGACCCAGGTCGAGCGGGTCGATGGATTTATTCAGCGGGCAGTTGCCGAGGGGGCGAGGGTGGTAACCGGAGGCAAGCCGGCAACCGAGATTGGCCCCACCTTCTATCCACCGACAGTGCTGACCGATTTACCAATGGGCGCGGAGATTTTGCACAAAGAGGTCTTCGGACCGGTTATCGCGCTGGTCGGCTACAACTCTCTCGATGAGGCGGTTGAGCTAGCCAATGCGACCGAGTTTGGCCTAAATGCAGCGATCGTTGGAGAACCAAAGGCTGCACTCAAGTTAGCCTCTAGATTGATGGCCGGCTCGGTGAACATCAATGAGGGTTATCGTGCGACCATGGCATCAATGGCTGCACCCATGGGCGGCATGAAGCAGTCTGGTATGGGCAGGCGCTCGGGACCGGGTGGGTTACTTCGCTTTACCGAGACCCGCACTATTGGTGTGGCAAACAAATTGCCAATTGGACTACCTAACAGGGCAAAAGACTTCAAGAAGATGGCTCCACTTATGACCATGCTGGCCAAAGTGATGGGAAAGATCTAGGTAGCGTCCGGATCAAAGGGTGCTGCTTCGCCAGCCTCCAAAGGTTTTTGAACTGGCTTCGCACGATTTAACTGCTGGGCTCGGTTGCGCTGCTCCTTTTTCTCTTCGAGTAGCGCCTCTCTCACAATTCGGCGTGGATCGTACTGTCTCGGGTCAAGCTGCTTCCAGTCCAGGTCTTGGAATTCATCACCGAGCTCGGTCTTCATCTGTTCCTGAGCGCCATCAATCATGCGCTTGGCCTTGCGAACAAACTCACCAAACTTCTTTGCGTAGTAGGGAAGTCGATCTGGACCGAGAATAATTACCGCGAGTACGACAAGCAGAAGGAACTTCTCCATGCTTAGTCCGAACATGCCAAGAGTTTACTCCCTTCGAATACCGCGTTTTCCGCAACCTCGTGCCTATGCTTGAGCGCAACATGATTGACAAGATTTCAAGTTGGAAATTTGCCGAGGACTATCCACTCGAGCCGGATCAAATCCGCGCTGCCAGGCGGCACGCAGATGAGCTTGGTGTCGAATCAATCACACCAGCCACCGGAGCTCAGCTAGCCCTTATAGCTGCGGTAGGTAAGGCCAAAAACATCGTTGAGGTAGGCACTGGCGCCGGAGTCTCCGCCCTGTGGTTACTTTCTGCCTCGCAAGACAGCATCGTCACCACTATTGACTCCGAACCGGAGTATCAAAACGTCGCCAAAGAGAGTTTCAAGCATGCGGGAATCACACCTTCAAGGCTGAGAACGATCACCGGCAAGGCAAATGCAGTCATGGGCAACATGGCTGAATCGGCATACGACCTGGTCTTTATTGACATCGATGCCGAAGACATAGAGGGCATCTTGCCCACTGCGGTTTCGCTGCTCAAGCCCGGCGGTGCACTGGCTGTGGCGCATGCCCTATACCGCGACCGAGTTCCAAACCCCACTTTGCGCGATGACGAGACCGTGGGCATGCGAAACGTCTTGAAAGCCTTTGATGGCTCGGAAGATTTCCTATCCTCAATCTCGATGGTTGGGGATGGGCTGTTGGTGGTTGTGAAGCGATAACCGCTTTACTTTTTGATTACGCCCTCGAGAACCTGGTGCAGGGCCTTTGCCTCTGCATCATTGATGGAGACGACCAAGCGGCCGCCACCTTCGAGTGGAACACGAAGCACAATTAGGCCGCGCGGCTCGCGCTCGGCCTCCATTGGTCCGTCACCGGTGCGTGGCTTCATAGCTGCCATGAGAAAAACTCCTAGGAAAAAGCGCTGAAGTCCCAATTAAACCAAAATTGGCCTCAGATAGCCAACCCGATTATCCTCGCAGCCACTCTCCAAGGGCTCTGTGGGTGTCAACAAGGTGACCGACCGGAACGTTTTCATTGTCGGCGTGGGCCAATGAAGGATCGCCGGGCCCGAAGTTAACAGCCGGAATACCAAGCTCGGAGAACCTCGCCACATCGGTCCAGCCGTATTTTGGTCGTGGTGCCGCTGAGACGCTGGCCACAAATTCTTGGGCAAGACCTAGGTCAAGACCTGGTCGAGCGCCCAGGGCCAGATCAGTGACCTCTAGCTCATAACCCTCGAAAAGCTCTCGCAGTTTCTGTTCAACCTCAGAAGCGGTTCGAGATGGAGCAAAGCGGTAGTTCACCGTGAGGGTTGCTAGATCTGGAATCACATTGGTGGCGATGCCGGAATGTGCCATCACAGCATTTAGGCTCTCTCGATACTCCAACCCGTCGACTAAGACGGTTTCTGGTTCGAAGCTACTGAGTGTCTGAAGTGCTTGGGTGAGGCCGTGCAGGGCATTCTTGCCCATCCAGGGTCTTGCCGAGTGTGCCTTTACCCCTCGAGAAGTTAGTTCCACGCGAATAGTGCCATTGCAACCGCCCTCAATCAAAGCGCTGGTTGGCTCACACAAAACTGCAAAATCTCCAGTGAGCAACTCCGGCTGATTTTTCGCAATTCTCCCAAGCCCATTTAGGTGGGAAGCAACCTCTTCGTTGTCATAGAAAACCCAGGTGAGGTCGTATTTTGGCGAATCGAGTTCAGCGGCAAGCTTGAGCATCACCGCAATACCGCCCTTCATATCGACGGTGCCTCTTCCCATGATTACTTGTTCACGTTCGAAGTGATGCAGCGAGGTGGGGAGGTTATTGGCAACCGGAACTGTATCTAGGTGCCCGGCAACAATGACCCGGTGCCCTCTCCCGAGATTGGTTTTTGCCACTACTGCGTTGCCATCGCGGATTACCTCAAGATGCGGTTGCTCACCCAAAGCCTGCTGCACTAGATCGGCAAGCTCGGCTTCGTTACCAGAGACTGACTCCACATCGCAGATTGCCATGGTTAGTTCGGTCAGATTGAGCGTTAGGTCAAGCGGCATAGCAAAAAGGCTACCTGTATTCTTGGGTCAATGAGCGCGAACTACCTAACTGATAAGGCATGGGGTCACGGCCTAGCAACCGTGACGATGGACGGTGTGCTACTGGATGTCTGGTTTCCAAAGCCAGAATTGGGCGAGGCTCCAAAATCTGATCTTCAGTGGTTCTCACCTCGTGAACTCGATGAGCTGGTTGGCGTCGATGAGGTTCGAAACGTCAGAACTGAGGTGATTCGGGTTGAAATCGATCTGGATGCTCCAGTTGCATCAACCCAGGACGCCTACCTGCGACTCCACCTACTCTCACACCTATTGGTAAAGCCAAACACCATCAACCTCGAACAGCTCATTCCAAACCTGCCAATCGTGGCATTTACCAATCGAGGCGCAATGGCGCTAGAAGACTTCCGCGATCGCACCATGACTTTGAGAAGACATGGTGTTATCGCCCACTCAATAGACAAGTTTCCAAGGCTGGTTGACTACGTAACACCAGAGCGAGTCAGGATCGCGGATGCGAATCGAGTTCGTCTCGGTGCTCACCTTGCCCCAGGCACCACTGTGATGCACGAGGGATTCGTGAATTTCAATGCCGGAACCCTTGGTAGCTCAATGGTTGAGGGCCGAATCTCACAGGGTGTCGTGGTTGGCGATGGCTCGGACATTGGTGGAGGCGCATCGATCATGGGAACCCTCTCAGGTGGTGGCAAGCACCGAGTTGAAATTGGCCAGCGCGCACTTTTGGGTGCCAACTCTGGTATCGGGATCTCAATTGGAGACGACTCTGTCGTGGAGGCGGGACTCTACATCACGGCTGGTTCGAAGGTCACTTTGCACCTGGATGGCAGAACCCAGGTAGTGAAGGCCGCTGAGCTTTCCGGGCTACCCGGGCTACTATTCCGTCGAAACTCCCTGAATGGAGCGATTGAGGCAATCGCTCGAGATGGCAAAGGTGTTGAGCTAAACGCTCAACTCCACGTTTAGGAACTGATCGAGTCCCAACCCTTTGCAATCAAGGGTGATCCATCGAGGAGCACTGGCGATTCAGCTCTCTCGATAACCTCACCAATGACCTTGCAGCCAATCGGCAACTTCGTGCCAGCGGGCACCGTCGCTAGGAATGAGTGATCCTCGCCACCGTGCAGCACCCAATCCCTCTCGCTGGCACTGAAGCCTCGAGCGGTCATCGACTGCGCGGCCAATTCCAATACCGCCTCATAACCCACAAGGGCGCTGGAATGTAGCTTGAGAGTCACACCCGATGCGTTCGCAATTCGGGCAGCATCGGTTGAAAGACCGTCAGACAAATCCAGCATCGAGCTAGCGACTTTCGCCAACTGAAGCCCGGTTTGCAGCGGAGGATTTGGTCTCAGCTGAGTACTTACCCACTCGGGATAGGCGGCTGCGAGGGTTGGATCTGGGCTGAGTAGCAAACTCAATCCGCAGGCGGCGCGACCCAGCGTGCCAGCAACCACAACCTGATCTGAAACTTTTGCACCCGAGCGAAGCACGGGATCGGTTTCCAGTTCGCCATGCGCGGTAACGGCAATCACAAGCTGATCGCCAGCAGCCAGATCACCCCCTACCACCTCACACCCGGGAGAAAGTTCGTCGATTCCAGCCTGCAACCCACGAGCAAACTCAACGAGCCAGCTTGCCTTGAAATAACTGGGCACCACCACTGCAACCACCAACGCTGTGGGAAGTGCTCCCATGGCCACGACATCGGCAAGATTGGTACCAACCGCTTTGAACCCAAGGTCATATGGCGTTGAAAACTCGATTTTGAAGTCGCGGTCCTGAACCATGGTGTCGGTGGTCACCACGTAGCGACCGTTTGAACGAATAACGGCGGCATCATCTCCCGAGGGGACGATGGTGTGCGAACCGGGCTTGAAGTGCTTAATTGCCTGAGCCAGTGAGTCGCTCTCACCTAATTCAAAGATTGTCGGGTCGGGATTTGCCACTTGATAACGCTAGCCTGTAATGGATGCGAAAGTTGCTAGTTCTCCCCCTTCTACTGCTCACCGGCTGCACCCCGGTGGTGAACCTGGATGCTGCCCCAGAGTCAAATGACCCATTATGCGCAGAGGTGTCGGTAAGACTTCCGGATGAATTAGGTTCGCTGACCCAACGTGAGACTAATTCGCAAGCAACTTCGGCCTGGGGTGAACCAACATCCATACTGCTGCGCTGCGGCCTAGAGGGTGTCGAGGTGTCCACTCTCCCCTGCGTCACCGCCGGGGAAGTTGACTGGTTAGTGGATGATTCAGAGGCTCCGAACTACCGCTTCATCAGCTACGCCAGATACCCAGCGGTTGAAGTGATTGTTGATTCCACTGTGGCCAGTGGAGTAACTGCTTTGGAGGGCTTGTCTCAGGCGGTGTCTCAGATTCCAGCCACCAAAGCCTGTTCCGAAGTCACTAACTAACGAGGGTCGGTTCCGCGAGCCAAGCCGGTCTGAATCAGGGTTTCCACGAGTTCGGGATAACCGATTCCCGATGCTGCAAATAGCGATGGATACATAGAAATAGGCGTAAAACCAGGCATTGTGTTCACCTCGGTCAACACAAACCCACTATCCGTTAGAAAGAAGTCGGTTCGCGCAAGTCCCGAGCAGCCCAGGGCACGAAACGCTTTGATCGCAAGCTCCTGCATCTTGGAAAGCTCTGATTCGGTGAGGTCGGTTGGCACCTTCAGCTCAGCTCCACCATCAAGGTACTTAGCTTCAAAGTCATAGAATTCACGCCCGGTAACAACAATCTCTCCCGCGAGGGAAACCACGAGCTCACCGTTTGGTTTTTCCAAAACCGCACACTCAACTTCTCGACCGTAGATGCGCTTCTCTACAAGTGCAGTTTGATCGAGCGAGAGCGCCAGCTCAATTGCCGCCTCTAGCTCGGATACGTCTTTGACAAGAGTCACCCCGACCGATGATCCGGACCTTGATGGTTTCACAAACACATCAGCAGCGACGAAGGCTCTAGCCTTGGCTAACTCTGCTTCTTTTGCCAGCGACCAGTTGGTTCGCTCAATAACAAGCTCTTGGGCAACCGCCAAACCAGCATCCCGAAACACTCCCTTGGCCTTGGATTTCTCCATCGCGAGGGCAGAGGCCAACACGCCATTACCCGCATAGGGCAGACCCATCAGCTGAATCAAACCTTGGACCGAACCATCTTCACCATTGGGGCCGTGGAGCACCGGGAAGACTAAGTCAAGGGCAATCCGTTCGCCCACAACCTCGATGACTCCAGATCCAGGCTGGAGGTTTACTTCCGGTGACTCGTCCGAAACCTGAGGCAGGTCGGCAAGCTTCCAGTTCAGATTGATTTCCTGATGGACAAATTTGCCTGAGCGAGTGATCCCGATGGGTACGACTCTGTACTTGGTTTTATCTATCGCCTGGTAAACACCAAGAGCTGTCACGCAAGATACCGAGTGCTCCGAGGAAGCGCCGCCGAAAAGCAGTGCGATTGTTTGCATCACTCCACCTCCGCGGCATCCTGGAGATTGAGTTGGCGACCAAACTCCTTAGGGTTCATTCTTCCCTCTAGAACATCCTGCACCTGCGAAACGATTGGCATTTCAATGCCGTGTTGCCCGGCAAGCTCTAGGACGGGTGCGACTGAGGTGAGACCCTCAGCGGTCTGCTTCAGCTTTCGGACCACCTCGTCCTTAGAGAAGCCTTGACCGAGCATCTCGCCGGCTCGAAAGTTTCTCGACAGCGAGGACTCACTGGTTGCGATCAGGTCTCCTAGACCTGCAAGACCAAACAGGGTCTTTCGCTTGGCGCCCTGAATGACCGCAAACTTTGTGATTTCGGCAAGACCTCGGGTCATGATTGAGGCCTTCGTGTTCTGTCCATATCCAAGTCCGCTCACAATTCCGATGGCGACGGCGATGAGGTTCTTCAGCACTCCGCCTAGTTCGGTCCCGATGACGTCGTTGTTTGTGAAGACGGTGAAGTAATCCGAGCTGCAAACCTGAGCAACTTGAGCTGCTCTATCGGCATCGCTGCAGGCGCAGACCGCCGCTGCTGGTTCACCCTTGGCAATCTCTAGCGCAAGGTTTGGACCCGATACCACGGCAATTCTGGACTTCGGGGCTCCAGTAACCTCTTCGATAACCTCGCTCATCCTGAGTCCGGTTCCCAACTCAACACCCTTCATCAGGCTGACCAGGATGGCGTCTTTCGGGATAGAGGGAGCCCAGCTAACCAAATTTTCCCTCAGGCTCTGTGCTGGTACCGCTAGGTAAACCTGCTCGGCATCACTCAGCGCAGATTCCAGATTCGAAGTTGCCAATAGATTCTTGGGCAGATCGATTCCGGGAAGATAGTCAACGTTTCGATGCTTTTGGTTGATCTCTTCGGCTAGATCTTCTCTTCTGGACCAGAGGGTGACTTCATTGCCGCCATCGGCGATTACCTTGGCGATGGTCGTTCCCCAACTGCCAGCGCCCAGAACTACAATTCGGGTCACTTCTGCTTCCTAAAGTTGCCGATCTCGCTCTGGCCTTTTTGTGCCGGGTCCCAAAGTTCGGTTGGCGGAGTCTCGCCACGCAATTCGCCAACTAGTGCGGCGACCCTGTTCATTACTTCAGCGGTGGCCCGACCGAGCTGCTCTGTTGTCATGGTGTCAGCTTTGAGGTCATCAAAGCGCATTGGCTTGCCAATCTTGACCCGCACAGTGTGAAAAGGGTTTGGACGAAGTTTCTTTGTGTAGTTCGCCAATACCTTCTCAACACCCCAGTGCGCGGCTGGAACGATAGGGAGGCCAAGCTCGACCGCGAGGCGCACCGCGCCAGACTTGCCGCGCATTGGCCAAAGGTCGGGGTCGCGAGTGAGAGTACCCTCTGGAAAAATCACGACGACTTGACCGGCCTTTAGGAAATCTTTAGCTGCTCGCATCGGCTCTTCATTACCGCGACCAGATCTGTAAACCGGTATCTGACCAACTTTTGGAAGCAACCAACCAAGCACTGGAACTCTGAAGAGCCCCTCCTTCGCGAGGTAATGCGGGGCTCGCTTCATATGAAAGTAGACCGAATAGGCAAAAGCGAGTGGATCGAGGTATGAGAGGTGGTTACCCACCAGGATGTAGCCGCCCTTGGGTAGGTTCTCCACTCCAACAGTTTTTACATTGAAAAACAAGCGCACCAGCGGAGCCAAAATCGAGGCAACAATCCTGAATGCCCAGGTCTTTTCGTTCTTTGGAACCTTGGGGACTCGAACCTCAGCCATGACTAGGCCTCAAACTCAAAGTCTGCTCCAAGCGACTCGAGCTTCTCGATGAAGTGCTCGTATCCTCTGGAAATCAGCTGCACGTTAGTCACCTTTGAGGTTCCCTTGGCAGCAAGCGCTGCAACCACGTGCGAGAATCCGCCACGAAGGTCTGGAACCCTAATGTCAGCGGCCTTTAGTTCGATTGGTCCTGAGATGACGGCCGAGTGGTTGTAGTTGCGCTGTCCGAATCGGCAAGGGTGGCCACCGAGGCACTCTTTGTAAATCTGGATCTGCGCACCCATTTGGCGCAGTGCCTCGGTAAATCCAAAGCGGTTCTCATAGACAGTCTCGTGGACAATCGATAACCCCTGGGCCTGGGTTAGAGCTACCACAAGTGGCTGCTGCCAGTCGGTCATAAATCCGGGGTGCACATCGGTCTCAATCACAACGGATTGGAGTTCGGTTCCAGGGTGATAGAAGCGAATTCCATCAGGGTGGATCTCAAACGCACCTCCTACCTTTCGGTAGACGTTTAAAAAAGTCATCATTTCGACCTGGCGAGCGCCGCCGACAAAAATGTCGCCACCGGTTGCCAGGGCTGCAGCAGCCCAGGATGCAGCTTCGTTCCGATCAAACAGTGCTGAGTGAGTGAATCCCTCTAGTCGTTTGACACCCTCGATGCGGATCACTCGATCAGTGTCAACCGAGATGATTGCGCCCATCTTCTGCAGGATGCTGATTAGGTCGATAATCTCAGGCTCAATTGCAGCGCCGGAAAGCTCGGTCTTGCCCTCCGCAATACATGCCGAGAGCAATACCTGTTCGGTCGCACCGACCGATGGGTAGGGAAGAGAGATCTTTGCACCACGCAGACCCTCGGGAGCACTCAACCTGGTTCCGGTTGGCAACTTCTCGATTACAGCACCAAAGCTGCGCAGCACATCGAAGTGAAAGTCAACTGGTCTGTCGCCAATCTCACAGCCACCAAGTCCAGGAATAAACGCCTCACCTAGTCGGTGCAGTAGCGGACCGCAGAAAAGAATTGGGATTCTCGAAGAGCCTGCGTGAGCATCAATGTCAACCATGCGAGCTTGCTCAACATTCGATGGGTCAAGCTTCATATCACCGGTCACCGAATCGTGCTCTATGGTCACACCATGAAGTTGTAGGAGCCTTGAAACAACCTCGACATCGGAGATAAACGGCACATCACGCAGCACCGATGGAGTCTCACCCAGCAGAGCCGCCACCATGGCTTTGGTCACTAGGTTCTTCGCGCCCTTGAGCTCGATGCGACCAACAAGTGGCTTGCCACCTCTAATGGTGATCTGGCTCAATCAGACTCCTTTGGCTGGGAGGGTCTTGGGTTTCCAGGACTCTCTTTTTGCCTCATATGCAGCGATTGCTGCCTCGTTTTGAAGGGTAATGCCGATGTCGTCAAGACCCTCCATCAGACGCCACTTAGTGTATTGGTCGATGTCGAATTTGACGGTGATTTCACCCACGCTCAGGGTTTGATTGGGGAGGTCGACACTCGCCTCAATGCCAGGATTTGCATCTAGCACTGCCCAGATCGCCTCGGTCTCGGCATCCGTAATAACTCCAGTAACCAAACCCTGCTTACCTGAGTTGCCGCGGAAAATATCAGCAAATTTCGAACTGAAGACCGCCTTGAAGCCAAAATCGCGAAGTGCCCAAACCGCATGCTCTCGAGATGAACCGGTGCCGAAGTCTGGTCCGGCAATTAGAACCTGAGCCTTCTGGTAGGTCGGCTGATTCAGAACAAAGTCCGGCTCCTGCTGCCGCCAGTTGGCGAATAGTCCGTCCTCAAAGCCGGTCTTGGTGATGCGCTTTAGATAAACGGCCGGAATGATCTGATCGGTGTCAACGTTGCTGCGCTTTAGTGGAGCAGCTACTCCCGAGAAGGTTGAAATCTTCTCCATTTAGCTCTCCAAATCTGCTGGGCTGGAAAGGGTTCCGCGAACCGCGGTCGCTGCGGCAACCAATGGTGAGACGAGGTGAGTTCTCGCACCCTTACCCTGGCGACCCTCGAAGTTTCGGTTCGAGGTGGAAGCGGCACGCTCTCCCGGAGCTAGTTGGTCTGGGTTCATACCCAAACACATCGAGCAACCAGCGAAGCGCCACTCAGCACCGAACTCTTTGAAGATCTGATCTAGGCCCTCTTGTTCGGCCTGCAATCTAACCTTCTGAGAACCGGGGACCACCATCATGCGAACCCCGTCGGCCTTTTTGCGGCCCTTGATGATCTCCGCTGCCGCGCGAAGATCCTCGATGCGCGCATTGGTGCAGGATCCGAGGAACACCGTATTGACAGCGATGTCCTTCATCTTGGTGCCAGGCTTTAGGTCCATGTACTCAAGCGCGCGCTCTGCAGCGGCGCGCTCATTTGGATCCTCGATCTCTGCCGGGATTGGCACTGAGTCCAGAAGGGAGACACCCTGTCCAGGGTTAGTGCCCCAGGTCACAAAGGGGTCGAGGTTATCTGCATCAATAAAAACTTCGGCGTCGAAAACAGCATCATCATCGGTTTTTAAGGTGCGCCAGTACTCAACCGCGGCATCCCAGTCCGCACCCTCTGGGGCGTGTGGGCGACCCTTGAGGTATTCGAAAGTGATCTCATCGGGCGCTACCAGCCCGGCTCTGGCGCCGGCCTCGATCGACATGTTGCAGATGGTCATGCGCCCCTCCATCGAGAGCGAGCGAATCGCACTGCCGCGATACTCCAAAACATAGCCCTGGCCACCACCGGTTGAGATCTTGGCGATTACCGCCAAAATGATGTCCTTGGCGCTGACACCTGGCCTGAGTGTTCCCTCAACATTGATTGCCATGGTTTTGAATGGCTTCAGCGGAAGAGTCTGGGTTGCTAAAACGTGCTCGACTTCGCTGGTTCCAATTCCCATGGCGAGCGATCCGAATGCTCCGTGGGTAGAGGTGTGGGAGTCACCGCAAACAATGGTTAGACCCGGCATGGTCAGACCCAGTTGAGGCCCCACCACGTGAACGATGCCCTGATTCTTGTCTCCGAGCGAGTGGATTCTGACGCCAAACTCTTTGGTGTTATCTCTAAGGGCTTGAACCTGAGCACGCGAGGTGGGCTCAGCGATTGGCAGGTGAATGTCTAGGGTCGGAGTGTTGTGATCCTCGGTTGCGATAGTGAGATCTTTGCGACGAATGTCGCGGCCAGCTAGGCGAAGACCGTCAAATGCCTGTGGGCTGGTTACCTCGTGGATGAGGTGAAGGTCGATGTAGAGAAGGTCAGGCGCACCATTTTCACCCTTGACCACCAGGTGGTCATTCCAGAGCTTTTCGGCCAGCGTTAGCGGCTTTGGAGTCATGAATCTCCTTGGGTGTTGTGACCTCGCCAAGTTTAGCCGACCAGTAGATTGTTGGAGTGGCTCTCATAAATCAGCAAGATCTCGAACTACTTCAGAAGAAGACCGTTCGAACGCTGGTTATGGGCCAGGCCCTCGGAGGATTTGGTCTTGGCTCCACCCTCTCTGTTGGGGCAATCATGGCGGTAGAGCTCTCGGGATCGACCGCATGGTCAGGAGCTGCAGCGACCCTGAGCACTCTCGGGAGCGCTGCCTCAGCAATTCCGCTTGCCAACCTCGCCTACCGAAAAGGACGCCGAGTTGCGCTGGGATTCGGTGCCGGGCTCGCAATTCTCGGAGCTTCAGGCATGATTCTGGCAACCATCCTGAGGTCTTTTCCGGTCGAGCTAATCGCATTATTTTTGTTGGGTGCCGGCTCGGCGGTTGGGCTGCAAGCCAGATTTGCCGCTGTAGACCTGCCGCTTGAGCGACCCAAAGCAAGAGATCTCTCACTTGTGGTTTGGGCGACAACCGTAGGTGCAGTAATTGGACCAAATCTCATCGCCCCAGGCGAGGCTTTGGGACTAAATCTTGGCCTTCCTCACCTAGCTGGACCGTTTTTATTCACCATTGCAGCCCAGCTTGGTTCAACCATGGTCTTCTGGTTTGGGCTCAGGCCTGATCCGCTAATTGTTGCCAGGGACCTCGCCGGCCTCAACCCAAACCGCAAGCGTCCAGGGATGAAGGCTGCTATTGCAGTGATTCGAGAATTTCCCATCGCGGGCTACTCGGTGCTGTCGATTGCACTTGGACACATGGTCATGGTTTCAGTGATGAGCATGACTCCGGCTCACCTTTCCGAAACCGGTCACTCACTCGCAGATGTCGGGCTGACCATCTCACTTCACATTTCGGGAATGTATGCGTTTTCCCCTGTCTTCGGGTGGCTCGCTGACAAGACGAGTCCCAGGACGACCATCATCATCGGTCAGTTGATTTTCCTAGCGTCGTTGATCATTGCAGGCTTTGGTGCCAATGATTTTGTAATGGTGGTGGTTGGTTTGTTCCTACTCGGTTTGGGTTGGTCAGCCTCCACTGTCGCCGGATCAGCGCTGCTTTCTCAATCCCTGTCCACCGATAACAAGACAAAGGTTCAGGGCTTTAGTGACACGTTGATGAATCTCTCTGGGGCATTCGGTGGTGCGGTGTCGGGCACGATTCTTGCCGTTTACGGTTTCGGCGGGCTCAACGCTGCGGCTCTAGCCCCGGTGATCCTTATTGTTTTCGCAACCACGTTCTCAAGACGTTGGCAATAAAAAATCTCGCTCCCGAGATTTTTTCATCGAGAGCGAGATAAGTGACCCCAGCGGGATTTGAACCCGCGCTACTGCCGTGAGAGGGCAGCGTCCTAGGCCGCTAAACGATGGGGCCGTAAAGCAACCCGAGAAGTTTGCCACAAAATCCAAGGCTTGGCAATCTAACGGCTGTAAACCTGGAGTCCGCCAGGGTGGACATCAACTGAAAACGGTGCCTCGCCAACCAATTCACCGTCACAGGTCATTGGATAGCTGTCGTTAGAGATCGTCACCGACTTGGCCTTGAATATTTCAACCTCTGGGTACTTAGTGTGCTCACCGGCATAGACAGTTGGGAAGATCTTCAGAAGCTTAGGCCTGGAAACCTCATGCAGGATGAAAACCTCAAGCTCACCATCTGTGATCTCACTCTGTGGCGATATCTTCATGCCGCCACCAAAGTTCTTCACGTTAGCGACTCCGCAGAGCATGGCACTGATCTCTCGCTTCACACCATCGGCTTCGAGCTGATATTTGATCGGCTTGAAACTTGGCAATTCCAGCAGCATTGCAGCCACATAGGAGTTTGGACCCTTCGGCCATTTCAAACCATTGGCACGCTTTGCGCAAAGCGCATCAAAACCAGCAGATATAGATCCCAGCGACCAAAACTCCCGAGTCGGATTTTTTACCTTCATAACGTCAACTCGTCTTGGAGCACTCAAGCCCTCCACTATGTTCGCTACCGCGGCCGAAACGTCGCCCAGTGGGATATTGAGCTCACGGGCCTGATCATTACCACTTCCCGCTGGGACGATACCCAGCGGCACCTGGTTGGGGACACAGATGTTTACACCGAGTTGAGCCGTGCCATCGCCACCGACCGCTATCACGCCAGCCAACTCCTGGTTGGAAATCAAGGCCTCGGCTTTTTGCTTCGCCGCTTGGGCGCTATCACTGGTGAGAGATACGGCGGGCACCCCTGCCTTATTGAGAAGTTCAAATACCTGATCGCCGACTAAATTGCCGCGTCCTCGGTTGGCAGCTGGATTGACTAAAACTCCGATTGGCTTCATCGCCTACCTCTTCCTAGTGACACAAACATAGACTTTTCTGGAACGGAGTGCGATGCAAATCACCAAACACCACCACGCCATGTTGGAAATCACTCAAGGAAACCAAACCTTGGTGATTGATCCAGGGATGTACCAAGCCGAGCTCCCTCCGCTTGAAAATGTGGTTGCGGTCGTTTTCACCCACGTTCACGACGACCACTCCTTCCTGCCTCACGCACTGAGCTTGAATAACCACCAAGGGGTGAAGTTTTTTGGCACCGAAGAGGTCAGGGACAAACTAACCGGCATCGATGTTGAGGTGGTCAGGCACGGAGATCACATTTCGGTTGGCAACTTCTCACTAGATTTTGCGGGGGATTTGCACCAGGAAATCCATCGCTCGATTCCTCTGGTTCAGAACATCGGCGTGACGGTAAATCGAAAGCTTTTCTACCCCGGGGATGCCTATGTTTATCCCGAACATCCATTTGAAATCCTGGCCTGCCCAGCTTCAGCGCCATGGATGAAAATTGCCGATCTAATCGATTACTTGATCGCGCTCAAACCCAAGGCCGCCTTCGCCACTCACAACGCGATTTTGAGTGAGCACGGTAACAAGCTTCAGAATTCTCGCATCAAGGAATTCGTAGAGAAATTTGGTGGTGAGTTTAGGCACCTAAACCCTGGCGAAAGCTGGACCTAAAGCGCAACAATGACTGCGGCCAAGAGCATGGCCAGGGTTGTGCCACCCCAGAGTCGTTTCTCTTTTTGGGACCTGGTTATGTTGTTCATAAGGGCAGCCAGTGCCGCAAAGCCAACCAGCACCCAATTGACCCAGGAGTTTTGTGGCTCAGGCAAGATCGGGGTGAATACTCCTAGCTGAGCCAGATAGTGGCCTGCCAGGGCGAGCATAATCAGAAAAGAAACTGCCGAACCAATGCGGTAACCCAAGGGTAGCTTTCCGACATTCTGACCACCGAAGGCGTACTCCCCCATCGGGGCGCCAAGCACCAGTGCGAGCTGAAACAAGGCAGTGGCAAGGTATGCAAAAACGAGAAAACCGGAGGCGAAAGACTCAAGCATCTTTACCTCCGGTAACTTGCTGGGGTACCTGGACTCGAACCAAGAACAAAGGAACCAGAAACCTTCGTGTTGCCAATTACACCATACCCCAAGGGTCGGACCTAGGTCCGAGGGTCTAT
>JACCDS011951775.1_pt1 | contig 29578 bp, 19 predicted proteins | sample 7446441 | NCBI WGS metagenome assembly JACCDS01 (sample SAMN15323445, study PRJNA562643) | freshwater metagenome | isolation source: river surface water | place: USA:Blue River Watershed | collected 2017-08-17 | reverse complement strand
TTTGAGAAAGCAGGAATTATCAAACCCCACATTCCTGTTGTTGTAAATGGAGCAATTGAACAGGGCGCTTTAGCAGTGATTGAATCGGTTGCAAATTCCCAAGCATCAAATACTATATACGCTGTGGATCTGCAGCAAATTAAACACCAAAAATTAATAGATTTTCTTTCAATTAGCAATTCGGATTCGAATCTTCAAATATCCGAATTAATGGAAATCTTGGAATTAAAGGGATTATATCAGCATCAAAATCTATCGACCGTTCTATTTGCCATTAGAGATTTAATTGAACAGAATTACAAAATAGATTTAGATGCTATTATCAATGGATTAAAACGTGTTAAACAAAACTCTGGACTTCGTGGGCGCTGGGAAATTATTCAAGAGAATCCACAGGTTATTTGTGATACGGGACACAATGAAGACGGTGTAAAGAGCAATGTAAAACAGCTCCTGTCTTTGAAGAAGCCTGAAAAAATACATATTATTTGGGGAATGGTCAAGGATAAAGATCGTTCTAAAATACTTCAGCTTCTACCCAAAAATTCTCAATATTATCTAATTAAACCCAGTGTAATCAGAGGTTATGATGCCCAACTGTTGGGTGAAGAATTTCGTGCATTGAATATTTTAAATACGGAAGTATTTGAATCGGCAAGTGCAGCCTATTTAAAAGCAAAATCCAATGCGCAACGAGACGATTTAATTTTTATCGGGGGAAGTACTTTCACGGTGGCTGATTTCTTGATTGAAACGGAATAACTCAACTTGATTTTCAAATAGATTATAGACGGGCTTTATTGGTTAATTAGTTGTGTATTCGAGATGATGTTCAGTATTCTGGCTAATTGACTAAAAGAACTTGTGTATTCTGTATTCTAGCTGATTGACTTAATTAGTCAATGTATTCCGTATTCTAGTTAATTGAAACAAAAAAAGATAAGGTGTTTAGGAATTCCTGCTGATTAATACTGATTACAACGAAGAAAGGCTGCCCTGAGGCAGCCTTTCAATTTGAATTTTAACGATATTAACGCAATAGTGTTACTGTTCCGTCGTAAACATATTCTTTGTCTTCGAATGATGTTATTACCACGTGGTAAACATACACCCCTTGTTGACAATCTACTCCTTTGAAATCTTTACCATTCCAACCTTCATTTACATTGTTGGTTTCGAATAGCTTCTCACCCCAACGGTTGAAGATAGTCAAATTAAAGGTTTTAAAGTTAGTTGCCACGACATTGAAGGTTTCGTTTGTTTGAGGACCCTCGACGTTTGGTGTGAAGATATCTGGAATAAACACGATGATATCAGGACCAATGAACACTTTTCTCATAAAGGTATCTTTACATCCTTTATCGGTAGAAGCAATCATTGATATTTGATACAATCCAGTGTCACGAGAGTAAGCAAATCTTGGATTGGAGCTCATTGCAGTATCATTAGCATTTCCAGTTCCAAAATCCCATACATAACTCAAAGTAGGATTGAAAGGATTGGATTCTACCGTGGTTTTGTTGATCATGGTGAATTTCGGCAATGCAACAGTAGTGCTATATGAAGGATCAGTTTCAAAATAAGCCACTGGCAAAGGATAAGCTTCTACATTTTCAGTTCCGCTGATAGTTGTAGCACAAGCACCACCATCAGGAGTATTATTTGTTACAGTAACCTTCACTGAGTATTTACCTTGTTTAGGATACATGATATTTGATGGTGTTGCGAATGTGCTTGAGTCACCATTTCCAAAAACCCACAAGTAACTTAACTGAGATGCTGGAATACCTTTGGTTTCAGTAACAGTCCAATTTGTTGCTAACGGAACACAACCATTTGCAGAAGTCAAAGGATCCAATTGTGGATATGGATGAATGACAATTAGAATTGAATCTGCTGCTGGAGGACAAACATCATTTGCCAAAGGAATTGTAGCTACTTTCAAAGTTGCCTTTTTATTTACAGCATCTTGAGTACCATGGGTGTAAACAATATTCTCAGATGTAGGTTGATCAATCTTTCCATCAGAACCGTTGGTTATGGTCCATTGGATTGATTTGTTATTAAAGTTACTTACACTTTGTACTGGGAACGGTGAATTCTCACACTGTGGATATGGATTTACTGTTGTAATCTTAATCTCAGGTTTTGTCCTCACCATCAGAACATAAATTTCAGTATCTGCGCAACCATTATTATCGGTATAAGCTAATTTCAAATTGTAAGGACCTTCCAATGCAGCAGTTTTAGTTGATAATGGATTGAAGCTCGAACCGGTAAGGTTGGCTCCTTGCCATGTAGCAACGCCTGAAGAAGGTTTAGTTTGACCTCTATTGATTCGAGTATTCAAATCAAGTGGCGTAGATCCTTCACACAATACCAATGGAGCTAATAAAACAGCATCAGGAGTATCATTTACGTATACATAGAAACTATCTTGTTTTAAACAACCAGTACCTATATTAGAATATCTGATGTAATAAGTACCTGGCCCAAATGATGGCGGGAATAAATGACCTAAAGGCAATTTAGTACCCACTTTAGCGTGACTTCTATCATAATCCACTTCTACAATTTCGAATTTTCCTCCATCACCATCTGCTCCTGGATTTCCATTAACTGTTACGTTCTTATACAAATCAATAGTATCCCAGTTTACACATAATGGATTAGGGGAAATCACTTTAACCGTTGGCTCTCCAACAATGGTTACTTGAGTTGTATCGCAACTTCTGCAACCAGTTAAAATGTCTTCAATACACAAACCGAATTTATACAATCCCATGTAAAAGTCTTCGGTTGGATCACCAAATTTCAAACGGAAATCCGGAGTACCCATTGGATTATTGTTGTAAAGCACTGTGCTTGAGTTTACACCTGCAGGCACTTGGTTAACTTTCCAATCAAACTTAATACCGGTTTTAGTCATAGGACGGATCACATTATTATCCATAGAAACCTCTCCTAAATCCTGGCAATAAGTTGTATTCTTCAATTGCAAAATTGGGTTACCATTGATACGTTGAACTGTTGAATCAACATTCACACAGCCGTTGGTATCTTTATAGTTTGCGAATACTTTTGTTTGGAAGTTTTTACCATTTTGAAGATCTTCATTTTTCAATTTGGTTGTCATAAATAAATGACGAGTTGCAGTGAAACTATCTACATAGATATCCTTCTTGTAAAGTGCACCACTCCAAATTCTTACGCCATTCATCTTTCCAACATTAATCATACTATTCAACTCGATATCACCATAGTTGTAACACTGAGCAGGTAAAGGTTTTTTATCCCAGCGAACAATAGGTAGTGTATTAATCTTGATTGACATTGTATCTAAATCTTCACAAGTGTACCCTTTTTGAGTAACCTTCGTGTAAACTGAATAATAATATGTTTGAGCAGCACCTCCTGGAGTATTTGAATTTTTAGGTGTCACGGTATACTCGTAATTAGAGCCTAACGTTTTACTTTCTGTCAAACTCTTCCATTCATAAGTCGCTGATTCAAATACAGGACGGTGTTGAGCAGTTATCTTAGTTGACTTTTCGTTACAAATAATTTGATCGGCACCTGCAATTGCTGTAACGGTATCGTTAACAAACAGTTCAACCGTGTCGTACTGAATACATTTAAATGTTTTCTCCATTACACGCACCCAATACTTACCCTTCACGTTTGGATAAATTTTTTGAGTGGTATCGGCAGTGCTCCACAAGTATTTAACCGTATCGGCGTTCTCTGCATCAAACAACTGTTTCTCATAAGTACAGATGCGTTTATCTGCACCAAGATTTACTTTTGGCAATGGTTTAACATAAATCATTGCAGTATCGTAAAACTTACAGCCATCACCATCGGTAACTCGAACACGAATTGCACTATCAGTTAATACTTTTGGTACAGATATCTGATTTAATGTGTCGCCAGAAATATGTGATTCATTTGATAGTACTACTTTTCCTCCCATGGTATCCATTTGTAAACGAGTCCAGTAGAATTTATATGGAGATTTACCATGTAAAATCAAAGGAGTAAGGTTCATTGATGTACCATAACAAGCAAAAGTATCTTTGGTTGCCAAAATTACCGTTGGTGGATCAGGAACCATAACTGTATCTCTGTAAATCGTAGGACAGTTAAAGGTATTATTAACCGTATGAACAAAGATATATTTTCCACCTTTATAGAAGGTCATCGTATCGGACTTCTTGGTTGAGAAGAACAGTTCTTTTTTACCTTGAGAATCTCTTACACTCCATTGATATGTGGCTTTACCTATAAAATTGGCAGGTAATATTGAAGTCATAGCAAATTTTCCGCACTTCAAGGTATCATAATCACGAGTAGCTTCAGCTCTTGGATTTACCTTTACTTTAAAGCTTCGGATAGAGATCATTGGAGGTGTACAGTGTTGGTCAGTAGCTCTAACAGTAAATGAGTAAGATACGTCTGATGCATCACCGCGTTTGGTTTGCCAAGCAAATTCGTATTCTTTTTCACGTTTTGTGGGATCTACCACGGTGAACGTTGCACCAGGGATACCACCATTCCATGTAGCTAAAACAGTATCTGGAATCGTTTGGTTTGGCGTAAACGTTTCGTCGGTAATCTTTACCTTTTTGGTGATTTTATCCCCTTCGCAAATAGTCCAAGAGAATGGTCCATTAATAACAGGGGGTTTATTGTAACCACATTCATCGAGTACCCACATCTGCATATCTCGTCGAGTTCGACCCACGACAATCCAAGCTCCCGTGGCTGAATCTTTTCGCCACTCCGTTTGTTCAATCACTAGAATAGGAACCTCATCGCATTTTGTTGGGGTTACGATAATATCACCGTTGGTGGTATCAAAGAAGAAACCACGTGGAGGGTTCAAATTGGGCTTAGGATCACACTTAATAGTAGTTGGTGGCACACAGAAAGGTGTCATTGGGTAATTCTGTGTAAAAGGAGAAGAATAAGTAACCGAACCATTAGGTAAAGAACTTAATCCTCTAACCAAACGATAAGAAATAGAATCAAAATCTACGGAGTCCAATGCTCCATTATTATAATACCAAGGAGTGTTACAGCACAAGAAACCTACGGGTTCGTTGGTTAATGATGGTGAACTGTTACATTTGTTGGTGGTCTTCTTAATATTACAAATATTAATCATACATGATGCCCAGAAATCAGCACCCGCAGCCCCCGTAGTAATCGCACCATTACGGCAACACTGACCAATGGTAAAAGTAACCTCACAACAAGTACTCTTGTTGACAAAATTCGACAATGGTAACTTTGTGAAATCAACGGTAATTTCGTAAGTATGTTCTTCTACACCTTTTCCAGTTCCGTAAGTATTTTTCGGATTACATGGACTAGAAGCAGTGGAACAACGAGTTGTTACATCTCGGATACCCGTTCTAGTCATACCACTTAATGAAACGGATCCACAACCATTTCCTCCATTGGTACCCGCATAAGCACCGTAAGAAGGATTGTCGAAGGATATACCACGACAGTCGCGATAGACTTTTGCTACAATTTTGTACTTTCCGTTTCCTAGGCAAGTGTAAGACATATCGGCACCCATCATGTGGGATGCTTTTGTCGTTCCAAATGAAAGGAAACTAAACACAAAAACGATGAATGGTAAAATTCTATTCATAATAAATTTTGTTTCTTAATTGCATTGACAACGATTCTAAAAATCGCGTTGCCCCAAAAATAAGAATTTCTGTAATTCAAAACACAATTTGTCTTAGATTAAATGTATATAATCGAGAAATTTCAACAAAAAGATGATAATACGATGGCGAAGCAATAATTTCGTGTTTAAAATTGTTTGACTTTTACTTCATAAAATATTCGAGACAAATCTCACCCAGAATTATCTACGAAGTTAAAGAAAAGAATAAAGTCACTTGACCAATAACTCCGATAATAAACTATACATCGCATGAAATACCACAAAATAAATAATGAATTGTTCATCAACAATCGCAAACGTTTAGCCGAAAAGTTAGCTCCTGGAACCATTGCAATTATTTCTTCAAATTTTGAAGTACCTAGAAACGGAGATGCCTTTTTTACTTTTCGCCAAAACAGTGATATTTACTATTTAACAGGTATTGATCAAGAAGATACAATTGTAGTTCTGTTTCCTGATTGCCCGAATCCCATGTTTAGAGAAGTAGTATTTGTTAAAGAAACCAACGAACACATTGCTATTTGGGATGGGGAACGTTTAAATCCCCAGCAAGTCTATGAAACTTCGGGTATTTCTTCTGTTTTCTGGCACCATGAATTTTGGAAAACGATTCACGCTATCATTTTAATGGCAGAAAACATTGCGGTTTCATTAAATGAAAATGATCGCTTTGTAAGTCGTGTTAATTATGCAAATTTGGATTTAACACATGAGTTAAAACATCGATATCCAGCTCATAATTTTATAAGAATTGCAAGTATTTTGACCAATTTAAGAATGCAAAAAAGTCAAATAGAAATCGACTTACTTAAAGAGGCAATCGCTATCACAAAAAAAGGTCTTTTACGAGCAATGAAGTTCATTAAACCCGGTGTAATGGAATATGAAATTGAAGCGGAACTTATTTACGAATTCATTCGTAATCGCAGCAAGGGATTTGCATTTGATCCCATTATTGCCTCAGGATCGAGTGCTTGTGTATTGCATTATGTAGAAAACAATAAACCGGTAAAAGATGGCGATTTAATTTTGATGGATTTCGGAGCAGAATACGCTAATTACAACGCTGATTTAACTCGTTGTATTCCAGCAAATGGCAAATTCTCAAAACGCCAATCCGAAGTGTATACTGCTGTTTTATCGGTTCACGATTTTGCCAAGAACATAGTAAAACCCGGTGTAACCATCCCTGATTATCACGCACAAGTTTGTGCTTTTATGAGTGAAAAATTGGTTGAATTAGGTTTGTTAACTTCCCAAGAAATAAAAGAAAATCCAAAAGCATTTTTAAAATACTACATGCATGGAACCAGTCATCACTTGGGATTGGATGTTCATGATGTAATGCATCGATTTGAACCCATACCTGATTTCTCTGTTTTAACCATTGAACCGGGTATCTACATTCCGGAGGAAGGTATTGGCGTAAGAATTGAAAACGATATTTGGCTGAATGGAGATCAAAAAATCGATCTAATGGAAGGTTTCCCTATTACTGTTGAAGAAATTGAATCAGCCATGAATTAATGATTCATGTATTCCAACCATTCTCGCCTACCAACGGAACAAACTTGAATGATCCGAATTTTTCCCTTTTGAACTTGGTTTCAGACAATCGAACTATTCGGATCATTTCTTGATCGTTCACACTAGTGCCCACCGGTATTACCAATTTACCGCCTATGTTTAATTGCTTCATCAACTCTTCTGGAACTGTTGGTGCCCCAGCGGTTACGATTATGGCATCATAGGGTGCATATTTTGAGTACCCCTTACTCCCATCACCACAAATTAGGGTGATTCTATCTTTGTAACTGGACAATAATTTTGCTGCTTTTTCGAGTAAAGGCTTTATGTATTCAATACTATACAACCTAACCCCCATTTCTGCCAAAACCGCTGCTTGGTAACCACTACCGGTTCCCACCTCTAATACTTTACTATCTTTTTGTATATCAATTAATTGTGTTTGAATTGCAACCGTATAAGGCTGAGAAATTGTTTGATCGTGACCAATTGGAAATGCTGCATCTCGGTATGCAAATTGCTCGAAATCTTTTGGGAAAAACCAATGTCTCGGCACGCGGTTAATTGCAGCTAACACACTTTTATTTATAATACCTTTTGAAGCTAACTCATTGACTAGCTTCACTCTTTTACCCTGGTGCACGTAAGTATCTTCCATATGTAAGGTTTTAACAATGTGTTAAGAATCAAATTTTCTTGATGCAAAAAATCATTGAATTTTTGTGAGGTACAAAAGTAAAAGGAAACTTTTATTCTATGAAAGACACAATCATTCTTGGCTCCAATAAATCTGCTGAAGAATACATTTCCATGTTGTCGGATATGAAAAATATCCGTATAAAAGGGTACATCGATCCTGATGATTCCTTGAATTACAACATGTTCGGCGATTTCATAAAAACCATGGAGATAATCGAACAAGGTGATTTATTTATTTTAGGAAATCAGGTAAACAGTATTGACATTGATGTGCTAAAACACATGATTCGATTTGGAAAACATATTTTAATTGATGGTTTACGCAATTGGTCTACTCACGAAATCAATGAATTAGAAAAACTTCGCAGAGAAAGTCAAACTGTTTTTCAATTTGGTAATACATTACATGGTAAACCATTAGTTACCACAGCTTTTCAATACATTAAAAAACCTCGACTGGTTAAAGTTGATAAATATTCTGTAGCTCCTAAACCAGGAAAATTTGATCAATGGATTTTCAATAAGTTGTCAGAAGAAATTGATTTGGTTTGTAGGATTATGAATTCAGGCATTCGTTCAATTTCTGCAAGACCCATGTTCTTATTCGGCAATGATCCCGACTTGTTGAATATTCAAATGGAATTCGACAACGATGCTATTTGTCAAATTTCGCTAGGAAGAGCCATTGAAGAAGGAACGCATTCTATTCAAATTTTTCAGCAAGAGAAATTATTTCATTTAGATTTTGACAAAAACTTACTTACCGAAACACGAAATCAAGAACCTTCGGATCAATTGATGTTGGATATTGAACCCACATCCCCAGAAAAAATCAAAGAAAAAATCCCAACTGTTACGGTTGAAAAGAATATTATGCATTTTGATTCCCGTAAAATGGAGTTAAAAAATTTCTTGGAGAATATTGATAAACGTTTAACTCCCTTATCCAATCTTGAACATCTAAAAGATGTTTCAGATATCTGTGAATGGATCAGCGAAAAGGTCAAGCGCAGATATCAATCGGTTTGATTTAGTGAATAGAATCCGTTGCAAATACCTTACTTTTGCACTATGAGCGGTGGTAAATGGAGAAATTTATTTTCCAGTTTAGTTATTTCCTTATTATTATTTTCTTGTAAAACCGAAAGTGGATTTATCCCTTCGTATGTTAGAATTGATAGTGTTGGTGTTAACGCTAATTCTATATTTGGCAATAATTTAGAGGATTTTCAAGCAATTCAGGTGTATCAAAATGGTCAAACAGTAGGCACCTTCCCCATTCCATGTACCTTCCCTGTTGATGGTGAAGGAAAAACGAAACTTAACATCGTTCCGTATATAAAAAACAATGGAAACAGCAATACTCTCATCCCCTACAGAACCATCCAACCTCTTGATATAGAAGTAGATTTGATTAGAGAAAAAGCGGTGGTTTCTTATCCTATTTTCAACTTTCGTCCTAACACAAAAGTGGTCTGGCAAGAGGATTTTGAATCAGGAAGTTCTACTTTAGTTCCAATTCGAATCCATACCGGAGATTCAGTATCTGTGAAGACTGATTCTTTTAGTCTTTTGGGAAGATACTTTACCAATAATAACAATTTCCATAATACGTACATTTTTGAAAATGACTCATTGAAATCGATTGATTTAGCTATTTTTGATCGAATCAAGTTTCTTCCAGCCGATGGTCGAGAAGTTTTTGTTGAATTTGATGTAAAATCCGATGTGCCAGTTACTTTAGCTTTAAAACGATTTACTCCCGATAAATCTCAATTTGGTAAATTCATTGAATCCTATGTACCTTACATGACTGCGAATCCAACCAAAGGTCAATGGAAGCGTTTTTATTCCAATTTAATTTATGAGATTCAGGGACAACCTACGGGTACGGAATATTTGATTTTATTTAGTTTTGATAAGCCAGCAGAATACAACGGTGATTTGAACGTTAAAATTGATAACATTCGCGTAACTTTTCTTGAATAATATTTATTTCCTTAAACAAGATTCAATTGGCATTATCCCGTATCAATAAAAAAAGAACGAATATCCGCTTAATCATTCATGTTTTGAGTGATTGGATTGCAGCATCCATTAGTTGGTTGGCTTTATTTCTTTTTAGAAAAAATTACATTGAAGCATCAAAACACGGGTATAGTGTACCCATCAATCTTGACCCCAAGCTTTTCCTGGGTCTGATTTTCATACCTGTATTTTGGATTTTCTTATATGCCTTAACTGGTTATTATCAACACATATTAAGACGTTCCCGTTTAAAAGAATTAGAAAACACCATTTCAACCAGTTTTTTTGGTGTATTATTCTTGTTTTTTGCTTTGATTTTGGATGATAGTGTTTCTGATTACCACGATTACTATATTTCTCTATTAATATTATTCGGATTTCATTTTTTTACAACATTGTTATTCCGAATGATTCATTCAACCTACACCATTTCTCAAATTCGTAATCGCAAATGGGGATACAATACGATTCTGATCGGTACAAAAACCGTAGCACAAAACCTTTATCATGAATTGGAAAATGCTAAGATTCCTGAAGGTTTTAATATTGTGGGATTTGTAAGTATAGAAAATCACGATGTAGACATTTATTCAATTGACAATTCAAATTCCAATCCAAACAATTCGGTCAATTTCAATTCACATCAACCCGACTATTCAGACCTAAATAACACATTCAATTTCAATTCATCACATACAGTGAAAATTTTAGGAAATTGGACTCAACTTCCTAGAATTATTCAGCAATTTGAAATTGAAGATGTAATTCTTTGTAACGAACCCGAAGAATCCGAGCAAATTCCAACCATTATAGATACTATTCAAAATGAAGATATTCATTTGAAAATGCTTCCCAATGATTATAATTTAGTTTTGGGAATGGTAAAAATGAACAATATTTTGGGAGCCATGTTGGCGGAAGTCGATTTTGAGGTAATGCCTTATTGGCAGAAGTTTATAAAACGAGGCGTTGATATTTCGGTTTCATTGATTGCATTGGTCATTTTATCGCCATTATTTTTGTTAATAGCGATTGCAATCAAGTCCAATTCTGTTGGGCCCATTTTTTTCAAACAAGAACGCATTGGTTACCGGGGTATTCCATTTTATATCATTAAGTTCCGAAGTATGCGAGTAGATGCAGAGAAAGAAGGTCCTAAGTTAAGCTCTGACACAGATGATCGAAGAACTACAATAGGTATTTTTCTAAGAAAGACTCGTTTGGATGAATTGCCTCAATTTATCAATGTATTGTTGGGTCAAATGACTCTAGTTGGCCCTAGACCAGAACGTGAATACTTTATCAATCAAATTGTTAGTAAAGCACCCATATACAAGCGATTGCATCGCGTAAAACCCGGAATTACCAGCTGGGGACAAATAAAATACGGTTATGCCGAATCGGTTGATGAAATGATCGATCGCATGAAATACGATATTTTATATCTAGAGAACATGTCACTCGGACTGGATATTAAAATCATGTTCAACACGGCATTAATCATGATTCAAGGTAGAGGAAAATAAACTAAACCTGCTTATTTTTGTTGGTTGAATGCAAGATATTGTAATCAATAAATTGAATTTATAACCAAATTAAAAAATCATTATAACCCAAAATTATAATGGATTATGCTTTAATTGTGATTGCAAATTTCTAAGCGTTTAAACAGCTAAAGTTTTAAAATAATGCACCCTGAAACAAACACTTTTCAACCTAGCACTTCGGTTCCTGAAAACAGACCATTGAAGCTAATATTCGATATTGTTCGACAAGAAAGGAGAAACATAAAATATTTATATGTTTACGCCATTTTCTCTGGACTAATTAGCCTAGCCATTCCCTTAGGTATTCAAACGATAATAGGTTACGTAATGGCAGGAAGATTGAATACGAGTTGGTTCTTATTATCCGTTATTATTACATTCTGCGTACTACTGGCAGGTTTAACTAAACTGGCACAACTGAGCATCATCGACAGTGTGCAACGTAAGCTTTTTATTTTTTTTGGTGAAAAATACAAAGACCAGCTAATAAAGTTAAAAGCGAACACTCGCGAAGTACCAGCCAATTTAGAGGCTCGTGTGGGTTATTTCATGGATGTAGTTACCTTACAAAAAAGTCTTTCAAAATTATTAGTAGATTTTACTGGAAAACTGTTGCAAGCATTTTTCGGATTATTACTTCTATCCATTTATCATCCTTTGTTTTTAACCTTTGGATTGGTGGTAATGGTTGTGGTAATAATTGTATTACGCTTCACTTGGAAACGTGGATTTGAAACAGCTCGAATCGAATCCAATTATAAATTTAAAACAGCCGAAGCTTTAAGAACGCTTTTTAAAGTACAAGACCGTAAAACACTCCCCGAGATTGAAGATCAGATAGATTATAACATTAATCAATATTCTGAGGCTAGAACTCAGCATTTTGGAATATTATATCGCCAGGCTTGGTTGGGAATAATCACCAAAGTGATTTTTACTGCCTTTATGTTACTAATAGGAAGTTATTTATTAGTAACACAAAAAATATCTCTTGGTCAATTTCTAGCTGCAGAAATCTTAATAATTACGTTATTAGACGCAGTAGAAAAATTAATTTTAACCGTTGAAAATTTATATGACTGCGGTATATCAGCTGAAAAACTTAATGTAATTTCCACAATCGATGATACAATCTAAATATTTGGCTGACAGTCCCTGGACGGGCAAAACATTCCAGCGTATTATCTTTTCAATCACCTTAATGGGTGTGGGAATCTTGTTTTACCCTTGGACACAGAATATTGAATCCATGGGAGCAGTAACAACACTTCGTCCCAATGAACGTCCTCAAGCAATTCAAACTCTTATTGCTGGTAAAATCACAAAATGGTATGTGAAAGATGGTGATTATGTAAAGGAAGGTGATACCATTGCCGTACTTTCTGAAATTAAAAATGAATACTTAGATCCCGGATTACTGGGTCAAACATCGAATCAAATCGAGGCGAAAGAAAATTCGATTTTATCGTACTCATCCAAAGTAGATGCTATCAATAAGCAAATAATTCAACTAGAAAAAAATCGTGATTTTTCGATTCAAAAAGCGAAAGTTAAACTCGATCAAGAATCGATAAAGTATCGTTCTGAACTTGCCGAATTACAAGCTGCTCAAGTAAATTTAAAAATAGCCAAACAACAGTTTGACCGAGATAGCTTGTTGGGATTAAAACAGATTAAAAGTCCCTTGGATATTGAAAATCGTCGGGTAAAATATCAAGAAATGTTGGCTAAGTTGGCCATTCAACAAGCAAAAACAGATTTAGCAAAAAACAACATTGAAAATGCTCGAATTGAATTACAAAATACTGCAGTAGAATATGGTGAAAAACTCGCAAAAACCGAAAGCGAACGATTTTCAGCAATTTCTGCTCAAATGGATACGGAGAGTGAAGTTTCAAAACTTCGTAACCAATACTCTAACTATTTAATACGAAATGGCTTTTATGTAATACGAGCTCCCCAAGAAGGTTTGGTTTCGCAAACTCTATCCAATGGTGTGGGAATTGCGATTAAAGAAGGTCAATCAATTTGTACGATCGTGCCATCTAATGTTAATTTGGCTGTAGAATTATACGTTAAACCTATGGATATGCCATTAATTGAAATGGGCTCACCCGTAAGATTTGTGTTCGATGGCTGGCCTACCATGGTTTTCTCGGGTTGGCCAGAATTCTCTTATGGGACATATCCAGGTGTAATTTATGCTGTTGATAATGCTTTGCAGCCGAATGGTACCTATCGAATTTTGGTAAAAATGGACCCAAAAGATAAGTCATGGCCACAACAGCTAAAAATAGGCGTTGGTGCAAGGGGCTATATGTTACTAAAACGGGTACCTGTTTGGTATGAGTTGTGGCGTAAATTAAATGGTTTTCCGCCGGATTTCTATCATAACAATCGACTCGATCCAAAGAAGAAAAAGGATTTAGAATCTAAAGAAGATAAATCCGAGTAAATCACTGAAAAATCCGATATAATTCAAATGAATAACCTGTCTTCCTATAAGTTAAAATCAACTATGCGAAAGTATTTTACTGCTTGGATTTTGTGTTTACTTTTCGGGGGAAGTTTATTCGGCCAAATAGCCAATATCCAAAAAGATAGAAGTGTAGATTCAAATTCTAGTTCTGAACTAACCATTTTACATTTAATTCAACAGGTTAGAAATGCACATCCACTTAAAGAAGTCGCTCAATTAAATTCAGATTTTGGTAGTGCTTATTTATTGGCTAAGCGGGGAGCTTTTGATCCGTATTTGGTTTTGAATACCCGTGAGAAAAATTTTAATGGAAAGCAATATTATCAAGGTACTGAAGGTAAACTGACCCTACCTACATTCTCTCCCATTTCTGGTGAAATTGGTTACGATGAATGGAACGGGACTTTTATCAATCCAGAGTTAAATACGGGTAGTAATGGCCTACAATACATAGGATTGAATATTTCAATTTTGAAAGGTTTAATCACAGATCAAAGAAGAACTGAACTGAGAAAGGCCAAACTGTTTAACCAACAATCCCAGGCTGAACAGCGATTAATGCTGAGTCAAACTGCCTGCGAAATATGGTCCGATTATTTGGAATGGTATATAGCATATAAAGAAGTACAAGCTCTTGAAATGGGTGTTAGTTTAACATCTCAACGACAAATTGCACTACGTGAATTGTTTTATTCTGGCGGTTGCAATGGAATGGATACTTTGGAAAACTCTATTCAATTGAATCTCTTTAAAGCTCGTTTGCAACAGGAATCGGTAAATTTGTTTAAAGCCAAACTTACAGTCAGTAAACATTTATGGAGCATCAAAAATGAGAATTCAATAAATACATATTTACCCTTAGAAATTGCTGAAAGTGTAAATCCAAGTTCCGTAGGTTTGGTATTTTTAGATAGTGCATTTAATAATTCACTTAAATCGGCCGAAATAATTAAAAATGTACCCTATTTGAACGTATTAGAGAATAAAGTATCTCAAAAAGACTTGGAGGCAGTATTGAAAAAACAAGAAATACTTCCCAAGTTGGATTTAAAACTTCAAACAATCTCTGGCGGTCTAGGATCGACAGATTTCAATTTCAACAATCAGCGCTTCGGTGTGTCCTTCTCCTCTCCTTTATTTCTCAGAAAAGAGATTGGAAATTATAAAATGGCTAAATACGAATTCAAACAGTTGGAATTAGAATTCGCATTTAAGCAAAATGAAACGAAGTTAAAAATTCAAGCTTTACGTTTTCAAGTCAATAATTACAAAGACTTACTCAATCAGTACAACTCTATTGCTCAGGGGTATCGCAATCTATATGAAATGGAAAAAGAAAAATTCAACAATGGAGACGGTACCATTTTCCTTTTAAATACGCGTGAATTACGTTTCTTAGATGCTCAAATTAAAAGCATCGAACAAGAAAAAAAATACATAAAATCTATAGTAGAATATCTGAACGCCACCGGTGAAATTCAGTATTCTGTATTTTGATTTGATGATACGCTTTTCGGTCGAATAAATCGTTGCTTTTTTGTGGAAAAGTATGCACCCTTTTGATAGGTCGGTGTTTAAAGTAATCGTATTTTTACACAATTAATATATCAAAAAAGCGAAATTTATGAGCACGGAAAATAAAAACAACTACGGTGCCGACAATATACAGGTTCTTGAAGGTTTAGAAGCAGTTAGAAAACGTCCAGCCATGTACATCGGTGATGTAGGGCCAAAAGGTCTTCACCACTTGGTTTATGAGGTTGTAGATAACAGTATCGACGAAGCTCTTGCTGGCCATTGTCGAAATATCCATGTTACCATTTTAGAGGATAATTCCATTCGTGTTCTGGATGACGGTCGTGGTATCCCAACGGATATGCATCCTAAGGAAAAAAAGAGTGCGTTGGAAGTCGTGATGACTGTATTGCATGCCGGTGGTAAATTCGACAAAGACACTTACAAAGTATCTGGTGGATTGCACGGTGTGGGTGTAAGTTGTGTTAACGCACTATCCAATCACTTAATGGTGCGCGTTTTCAGAGAAGGTAAAATTTTCCAACAAGAGTACAATATCGGTAAACCACTATACCCAGTTAAAGAAGTGGGCACTACTGATCAACGTGGTACAGAAGTTACTTTCAAACCCGATGATAGTATTTTCCAAGAAACCCAAACGTATAATTTTGATACCCTTCAAAATCGTTTGAGAGAGTTGGCTTATTTGAACAAAGGCATCCGTTTAACTTTAACTGACGATCGTCAAAAAGATGAAAATGAAATACCGCGAACCGAAGAATATTTTTCTGAGGGTGGATTAAAAGAATTCATCACGTATATCGATGGTAATCGTGAGAAATTAATTCCTGAGCCCATTTATTGCGAAAGTGATAAACACGGTATTCCCATTGAAATTGCCTTTCAATACAATACAGGATACGCTGAAAACTTACATTCCTATGTAAATAACATCAATACCATCGAAGGTGGTACACACGTTGCTGGTTTCAGAAGAGCCCTAACTAGAACCCTGAAAGCCTACGCAGACCGTGAAAAGTTATTAGAAAAAGTAAAAGTCGAAATATCTGGAGATGATTTTCGCGAAGGATTAACCGGTGTTATTTCTGTAAAAGTTGCTGAACCTCAATTCGAAGGTCAGACTAAAACCAAATTAGGTAACAACGACGTTATGGGTGCTGTTGACGTTACTGTAGGTGAAATGTTAGATAACTTCCTAGAAGAACATCCCAAAGAAGCAAGAATCATTGTCGATAAGGTAATTATCGCAGCCCAAGCTCGTGCAGCAGCTCGTAAAGCTCGTGAAATGGTTCAGCGTAAAGGTGCTATGTCTGGCATGGGATTACCCGGTAAATTGTCTGATTGTTCGAAAACCGACCCCGCAATTTGTGAGATCTTCTTAGTTGAGGGAGATTCAGCTGGTGGAACCGCAAAACAAGGTCGTGATCGTGAATTCCAAGCTATTCTACCTTTGAGAGGTAAAATCCTAAACGTAGAAAAGGCATTAGAACATAAGATTTATGATAACGAAGAAGTTCGGAATATGTTCACCGCTTTAGGTGTACACATAGGAACAAACGAAGAAGGTACTAAAGAATTAATTCTAGATAATCTACGTTACCACAAAATTGTGATTATGACGGATGCGGACGTGGATGGTTCACACATTCGTACGTTGATTTTGACATTGTTCTTCCGCTATATGAAGAAACTAGTAGAAAGTGGATACTTATATATCGCTACTCCTCCATTATATCTTGTTAAAAAAGGAAAAGAATCACGTTACTGCTGGAATGATGAGCATCGCGATAAAGCCATTCAAGATTTAATGGGTAAAGGAAAAGAAGATTCCGTAAACGTACAACGTTACAAAGGTCTCGGTGAGATGAATGCAGAACAGCTTTGGGAAACAACTATGGATCCTGCCCGTAGAACATTAAAGCGCGTTACTTTAGATAGTGCCGCTGAAGCAGATCGTGTTTTCAGTATGCTCATGGGCGACGAAGTACCTCCGCGAAGAGAATTCATTGAACAAAATGCTAAATATGCAAAAATCGACGCTTAAGCGTCGATTTTTTTTTGCTAAAATTTATTTGAATGGATGCATCAACCCATTTTTGAATACCGAAGCAATTCAATCATTTAAAGGTAATCGCTTTAATTAAATTAATTTTTTTGATGTATTGTGCAGGCAAAAATAAACTCCCTAAGATCAATATTAATGAAGCCAAATCAATCATTATTAACTCCATCCAGTCCAAATTCAACACCACATTTTTGATGAAGTAAATCTCTTCGTTTAATTGAATCCACTGATATTTATTAAAAAAGTAAACAATCGATATGGCTAAGGCATTACCTAAAACAATTCCCCCGGCTGCAATCAGACTCGATAATATGACAAATATGGATTGGATTTGAGAAACCCTAGCTCCCATTGACATTAACAATCCAATAAAACGGGTGCGCTCGACTGCCAAAATTAACAGAGTAGTTCCCATTGATGTAACAGAAACCAATAGCATCAAGGTTAAAATAATGACCACATTCGTATTTAAAATAGACAACCAGTCAAAAATCTGACGATTGTACTCTTCTAATGAATTCACTCGCAACAAAGGGTTCGGTAAAATTGAATTTAAATGAAGTTTTATCCTGCGAGTTTGAATTTCTTCCTGATTATTGAAATAGCCAGAAGATTTAGCTGTTTTCTTCCAAATTTCGACACTGGTATACTGAAAACCAGCTTGCATAAATTTTTTAGTGATCTCATGATCCAGCCAAATAGAATTTGCATCTATTTGCTCCATTCCCGTTTCAAAAATTAACCTTACAATAAGTTTTCTTGCTCTTGGACGATTATTTCCCAATGAATCCGATGTAAAAAAAACTGTGGTGAATTCATCATTTAATCCAATATTTAGTCGCTTGGCAGTTGTTGTTGAAATAGCACACCAATTTTGCTCAGTAATAGGGGATTTCTGCTTTATATATGCCTTAAGAAAAACTTCTACTAAATCTTGGTCAATTCCTTTGGCCAATACACCTTCCAACTCATCTTCTGATTTGAGTATGCAGGCCTTAGCAGATGTAGGAATGGCCCTTTCAATGAGTTTTGAGTCAAGGTTTCTTAATATGGATTCTACATCTTGATTTGCAATCGGATTGGGTTCTCCATTCTCAACATTTTTACCTGAATCTACGATAAAGTCGCCTTGAATTTCATGAATTTTGTTTCGTATTTCTGCTTTAAACCCTTTTAACGTGGCAATCGCTATGTTCATAACCGAAATACTCAATGCCACGGAAATAATCGCAAGAAAAAATACACTTCTTGACTTACTTTTTTGTTCCTTTGTAAGGAATCGTATTGCTATGAAATATTTCCAATTCAAGATAAGCTTCAAAAATACATTGGTTTTAGGGTTTATATATCTTTTTGGGGGATGTTTTCTCCAATTAAATGCAATTAATCCTAAAAACAATCTATTAAATAAGGATGGAGTAACTGCAAAAATAAAAACAGGAGCAGATCAAATGGATATTTATTTACCTCTCATAGGAAATAAAAATATTGCCATTGTCGCTAATCAAACCAGTGTTATTCGAGGAAAACATTTGGTAGATACGTTGTTAAGTCGAGGAATAAAAATTAAGAAAATTTTCGCACCTGAACATGGATTTAGAGGCGACGCTGCTAATGGTGAACACGTCAAATCCGGAAAAGACGTAAAAACGGGACTCCCCATAATTAGCCTTTATGGCAAACATGTTGCACCAACCGATGATGATCTAAAAGGTATCGATATTGTTATTTTTGATATTCAAGATGTAGGAGTTCGATTTTACACATATCTCAGCACATTACATTACGTAATGCAAAGTTGTGCGCAGTACAACAAAGAACTAATTGTTCTGGATCGACCGAATCCCAATATTCATTATGTAGATGGACCTCTGTTGGATACAGCATTTAACAGCATGGTAGGACTTCATCCCATTCCTCTGGTTCACGGAATGACATTGGGTGAATTAGCCCGCATGATTCAAGGTGAAAAATGGATCACCAATGCTCAAAAATTAAAACTGTCTGTCATCTCTGTGTTAAATTACAACCGAAATTCCAAATACCAATTACCCATAGCACCCTCACCCAATTTACCTAGTAATGCTTCCATTATTTTATATCCTTCTTTGGGACTTTTTGAAGGAACCATTATGAGTATGGGTAGAGGTACAGATAAACCATTTGAGTGTTTTGGAGCTCCTTGGTTAAATTCTGGTACCTATGAGTTCAAACCGATAAACATCCCCGGAAAAGCGATGAATCCCCCCTATTTAAACCAGAATTGTCGGGGAATATTGTTAACTGAATTTGCTGAAGATTATTTAGTCAATTTTCAGCATATATATATTGAATGGCTCGTGTTTTTACATCAAGAATATATAAATTACCTCAAATCCTTATCCCCTGAGGAAAAATCAAAACAACCTCCATTTTTTAATACTTTTTTCAAGAAACTTGCAGGCACAGAGGAACTTCAAGAACAAATTGAAGGAGGATTATCACCGGAGCAAATTCGTAAAACTTGGTTAACAGATATTGAAGCATTTAAAAAGCGAAGAAGACCTTATTTGATTTACATAGAAAATGAATGATTCATTGATTGAAATTCGTAGATAATTAATTCAGATACCTAAATTTGTAGTATGAAAATTCGTTCAATTATTGCGGTTGCACTATTCAGTGCTTTGGGATTTTATCAGTGCACTTCGGAGCACAACCAAATTGGTGCTCCTGTTGATACACAAAAAGCAATCTCAGTGAGAGAGGCCTATAACGAGCAAATGCAAAATGGTAAAATCGGTGATGAAATCACGGTATTTGGCCGTGTTCATGATGTTTGCCAAGCTGAAGGATGTTGGTTTGCTTATGAATTTGCGGATTCCACATTGATAGTAGACTTCGATGAACAATTTACTGTACCTAAAAACATCGGTAAGAAGAATTTATATGCAACTGGACATTTTTACCGCGATACTGTTGAAGTTGAATCCGAAGATAGTACTCAACCTTCTACTCAATCCATTCAGATCAAGTTTTTAGCTAAAGGAGTTCGATTTAAATAACTCTGAATTAAAAATGAGATATTGATCAACCTTTGAGTCTATATCTCAAAAAGCACATACTAAATTAAACAAAAATGGCCATCTAAGATGGCCATTTTTGTTTGTATTGAATCCGCTTCGATCGCTACATTTACATTGCAATCTTAGTTCTGTATTTGTGAAATCCGATTTAAAGTTTCCAATCAGATGAGAACTAACAAATGTTAACTAGATTCAGAATTATTTAATTTCAAATGTATTCATAAATGCGGTAGTGAAATTTCCAGCACGGAAATCTTCATTGCGCATCAATTGTTGGTGCAATGGAATCGTTGTATGCAATCCTTCAATTACAAACTCACTCAATGCTCTCTCCATTTTAACAATAGCTTCTTCACGAGTTTGTGCAGAAACAATCAATTTAGCAATCATTGAATCATAGAAAGGAGGAATGCTATATCCCGCATAAATATGCGTATCTACGCGTACCCCGTGTCCACCAGGTTTATGAAGTACCGTGATTTTGCCTGGTGAAGGACGGAAATTGTTGTAAATATCCTCCGCATTAATACGAACTTCAATTGCAGCTTTTTGAGGGATGTAATCCTTTCCAGAAATTGGAACTCCTGCAGCGATTAAAATTTGCTCTTTCACCAAATCATAGTTGATCACTTCCTCGGTAACAGGGTGTTCAACCTGAATACGTGTATTCATTTCCATGAAATAGAAATTGCGGTGTTTATCCACCAAAAATTCCACTGTACCTACCCCTTCATAATTGATAATTTGAGCAGCAGCTTTAGCAGCAGTACCCATTTTCTCTCTTAACTCGGGAGTCATGAATGGAGATGGTGTTTCTTCAACCAATTTCTGGTGGCGACGTTGAATAGAACAGTCGCGTTCAGAAAGGTGACAAACTTTACCGTATTGATCACCGGCGATTTGAATTTCGATATGACGTGGCTCTTCAATGTATTTTTCCATATACAAACCATCGTTACCAAATGCAGCACCAGCTTCCTGACGCGCAGAATTCCAAGCATTCTCTATTTCATCATCGTTCCAAACAATACGCATACCACGTCCACCACCGCCTGCGGTTGCTTTCATGATAACAGGATATCCAATTTCTTTAGCAATGGTTTTAGCTTGATCAACGCTATCAAGAAGTCCATCAGAACCAGGAATACAAGGTACTCCTGCCTTTTTCATGGTTTCCTTTGCATTACTTTTATCACCCATCATGTCGATTTGTTCAGGTGTAGCACCAATAAACTTAATTCCATGATCACGACAAAGAGCGCTAAATTTTGAATTTTCAGATAAAAAACCGTATCCCGGATGAATTGCATCGGCATTAGTTACCTCAGCAGCCGCCAAAATGCGTGGAATATTTAAATAAGAATCTCTACTTTGAGGCGGTCCGATACAAACGGCTTCATCTGCAAAACGAACATGGAGACTTTCTTTATCAGCGGTTGAATACACAGCCACTGTTTTAATCCCCATTTCTTTACAGGTACGAATAATTCGCAATGCGATTTCACCGCGGTTTGCGATTAATATTTTCTTAAACATGGGGGATACAATTACATAGGTTCAACAAGGAAAAGCGGTTGATCGTATTCCACAGGAGTAGCATTATCTACCAATACCTTAACGATACGACCTTTAACTTCGCTTTCAATCTCGTTAAATAACTTCATTGCTTCTATGATACATACCACTTTACCTGTAGCTACTTCATCACCAACGTTCACGAATGAAGGTGTTTCAGGACTTGAAGCTCTGTAGAAAGTACCTACCATGGGTGATTTAATGGTAATTAGATTGTCTGTGTTTTCAGTTTTCGCTGGTTCAGCAGATACTGTTGTAGGAGCTGCCACAGGTGCAGTTGGGATAGCCGCAACAGGAGCTGCAGGCATCGCATAGGTTTGAACCGGTGCAGTGGTATATTGAACTGGATTCTTTTTGATAACCAGTTTAAAATCATCTTGATTGATTTCTACTTCGTCTACTCCGTTTACAGAAACGAATTTAATCAGTGCTTGAATCTCTTTTAAGTCCATTTTAGATAAATTTGGTTTGGCAAAGAAACTAAAAAAAAGGCGATTTTGACCAAAAACTTGTGTTTTTTATCGTTTTTTGGCTGTTTTTTTGGCAAAAACCTAGAAAATCAAAGGGTTTTAGCAAAAACACGATGATTTTTACAACGGAATATTTCCGTGTTTCTTTTTGGGAGAATTGACTACTTTGTTTTCTAACATTTCAAAAGCAGCAATCAATCGAGAACGGGTTTCTTCTGGAAGAATTACCTCATCCACAAAACCGCGTTCAGCTGCACGATAAGGATTTGCGAAAATGGACGAATATTCCGTTTCTTTCTCTTTCCAAGCATGCTCACGATCTTCGGCAGAGTCGATTTCCTTTTTGAAAATAATTTCAGCTGCCCCTTTAGCACCCATTACTGCAATTTCAGCAGATGGCCAAGCAAAATTCATATCCGCACCGATGTGTTTGGAGTTCATCACATCGTATGCACCTCCGTATGCTTTACGCGTAATTACGGTTATTCGGGGCACTGTTGCTTCTGAAAATGCATACAACAGTTTTGCACCGTTGGTGATGATTGCGTTCCACTCTTGATCCGTTCCAGGTAAAAATCCAGGTACATCTTCAAAAACCAACAATGGAATATTAAAACTATCACAAAAACGTACAAATCGAGCACCTTTTTGTGATGAATGAACATCTAAAACACCCGCTAAATGAGATGGCTGATTGGCAACAATTCCAATACTTCTTCCGGCTAATTTAGCAAATCCAACCACGATATTTTCTGCGTAGTTTTTATGTACTTCGTAAAAAGTATCCGTGTCAACCACATTTTCGATTACTTCCTTGATATCATAAGGCTGGTTGGGATTGTCGGGAATTATGTTTTGTAAAGCACTTCTCGATTCATCAGCAAGTATATATGAAGCTTTTGAAACTTTTTCTTCACAATTCGATGGTATATAATCAAATAATCGACGAATATTTTTCAAGCAAAGCACTTCGTTGGATTCGGTAAAATGAGCCACGCCGCTCTTTGACCCGTGAACAGATGCACCACCTAATTCCTCTGAGGTAACATCTTCGTTCGTAACGGTTTTTACTACGTTAGGACCAGTAACAAACATGTAACTAGTATTTTCAACCATGTAAATAAAATCTGTTAATGCAGGAGAATATACGGCACCACCGGCACAAGGACCCATGATTGCCGAAATCTGTGGCACTACTCCACTAGCTTGGACATTGCGATAGAATATATCAGCATATCCACCCAATGATACCACACCTTCTTGGATACGCGCCCCTCCTGAATCATTTAAACCGATTACAGGCGCACCATTTTGCATGGCCAGATCCATGATTTTGCAGATTTTTTCCGCATGAGTTTCAGAAAGAGATCCACCAAAAACGGTAAAATCTTGGGAGAAAACATATACTATTTTTCCATTTATCTTGCCATATCCAGTAACCACACCATCTCCAAGCATTTTCTGCTTTTCCATTCCAAAATCGGAACTGCGATGTGTTACAAAAGCACCAATTTCTTGGAATGAATTTTCGTCAAGTAGTATATCTAAACGCTCTCTAGCGGTTAATTTACCTTTTGCGTGTTGAGCATCAATTCGCTTTTGTCCTCCACCCAAAAGAGATTCTTCTCTTTTTTGAAGTAATTTTTCTCTCGCTTCACTCATAATTCAGATGCAAATTTAAGGATTTGCGTCTTGTAATGCAGCCAAATCAAATAAAAGTGAAAATCTCATTTGATTTTGCAAAGGGTGACGAGTTGCAAAAGGCACCAAGTATGCGGCGTTTAAAGTTAACGATTCAAACTTTAAACCCAGACCCATTGTCATATATTGACGTCCACCTTTAGTAGCAGCTTCATAAAATACACCGCTTCTCAAAGCAAACATTTCTTGATAAATGTATTCGAAACCTACAGATGGTGTCCATTCTTTCATTTCTTCTGCAAATCCTCCAGGAGCATCGTAAAACGATTGAACCATTCCTTGAACAACACCTACGTTTGGATCAATTCCAATAATTACGGGTTTTCCACTACTTGGATTCAAAGAATCACCTGAATTATCGTATTTCTGTAGATAATACGGACGTGTTGGAACCATTAATTTATTCAACTCAGCATAGATATTGATTTCATTGTGCTGATCAATTTCATATTTATATCCAGCACCAAGTTTAAAGTTGATTGGTATAAAATCACGCTTCTCTTTAGAAGAATAGGTCATTTTACCTCCGATATTTTGAAGATTTAAACCCACATTGAATTTGTGTTTGCGACCTGAAATTCTAATTTCATCGCGATACATCATCGAAACATCTCCAGCAATCGTTTGACCTGCATTGTAATCCACACCACTTCTCGCTCCAGAACCCATCAAATTAGAATAGATATAACGCAAGTTTACACCCATTGAAAACTTATCAGAAAAACGAGTAGAATATCCCAAATCAAATGCAAATTCATTTGGATTGAAACTTCCAGTTGGATTTCCTTCGTAATCGGTGAAGTTGATATTTCCCAAAGAAAAATAACGGAAAGATCCAGAAACTGCAGCATTTTTGCCTACTTTAGAGTAACCCGACAAATAAGAAAATCCTACATCATCTACCAACTGTCTTAACCAAGGGGCATAAGACAAGCTGAAACCCGTTTTATTTTTAGCAAAAGCGAGATTTGCAACGTTCCATGATGCACTATTTGCATCCGGATCGAACAAAGCAACACCTAAATCGCCCATAGCAGCGGAGCGGCTATCGGGAGAAATTGTTAAAAATGGCACCATCGTAGTCACTGTATTTAATTGACCCGCTAATTGCTGAGGGGTTAAAACAGGTTGTGTACTCTGTGCTAAAGAATTATTCTGTACTAATAAAGCAGATACTGCTAACAAAACTGATGTATATCGCATACGTAACATGGCAAAAATAAGATTTGATTTGAGCTTATAACAATTTTTTTTCTGAATCCCCTAAAATTAACACTTTTAAAAATTTGCGTTTTTCGCAAATTTCAATGTCATTAAATTTCACTTTCATGGTGTAACCATTACTTTGATTGACGTTGACTCTTTCAATCCATCAGAGGTCTCTAATGTAACTCTAACAATATAGAATGTACTTCCTCCAAAATGATTAAAATCTTTCATTGGTTCAAACTGAATGCGTGATGAACTCATCATCTCAGTGAAAAATCCACCATGAACTTTAGAACCTTGAAAATTATAAACATCAAAATGAACTTTAATATCCTCTCCTGCTAAATTGTGTTCCACCCACACATTCAATGGCTGATCATTTAAAACACATGGTACTGGAAAAGCACCATTGCGGGGTATCAATAATTGACGGCCAGGAACTACATTAAATTCCACCTTTCCTTCACCCGAGTTATTGAAAATATCCCATGCAACGCATTTAATGGTATGTTTTCCAGGCGAAATTCCTGTCATCGGGAATTTTAATGTTCCTTGTGTATATGAACCCTTATCAAATGTAAAGTATTCATTCACCACAAAAAATTGTTCATTTTCAGTTTCAGGATCCAACGTAATCATTAAATCACGTCCAATACCAGAACCAGTTGAGTTAATGCCATTGAGATCATAAATGCGTGCCACAAAATCCACATCGCGCAAAACGTTATCCCCTTGTTTAAAAAAAGTATCCTGCATGAAGCATTTCACTTGAGGACCTACCGTATCGATATCGGAAACGATTTCACTTCCCCCGATCAAAAACTTGAAATATCCTGCGGCATCTGTTACCCCATTTTGTGCATACATTAACATTCTTCCCAACGCGATGTTGTAAGCAATGTCTTTGGGTACAGAAAAACTGAATTCATATCGACCATTAACAACATTAACGGAACCTTTAAAAATGTAACTTTTTTCAACTGAAAATGGCAAAGGCGACATTTTGCCATCGTTATTTAAGGTATATTGAGTTACAGGTTTATCCAAAACTTCCACTTCCAAAACACCATTAAATCCAGATAATATGCCTTTTAGTCGTTCATTGACATGCCCTTTTACCCTCACTACCGAAAATGCTTTGATGGTATCCGTAAATTCACTTGCTGCAATGCCGTTGACTGAATCCACTTGAATTACATGTTCTGGAAACGCCAATTTCATAGAAGGATCACCCAGCAATGCGAATTTATTATCTTCTGAGTTGGGAGAAGGTCTATTTTTTAATCGTTGATAAATTTGACCTAACGTGGGCACCGGTTCGTTGGGCTTAGGGAAACCATATTGTTTCCAAAACGCATCGTTAATTAAAGAATTCCCTGCAACCCATACCTTACGTGTAGTTGTCATCAAAGCGATTGCTCCACCATCTGGATTTAACATGGTTAATTCGCCCGCTGATTGCAATTCTGGATCATCATAACGACTGAATTCACATGTTGCAGTAAATAAAATAGGTTGATTATTGAGGTTACGCAGGGATTTCACAAACGGAATATCCAAAAACGACTCTTGTGCCCAACCCTTTTCTCCGCCATGTCCTTGATAATTCACAAATAAACTTCCCTTCTCAAATGCTGTTCTAATGGCTTCTGTTACCGAAGGATACGCCTCATTGTTTCCATTGGTAATTTGCTTAAACGCATCGGCGTAAATAGGTTCTACTTTTAATGTGGGATGATTGTCTTTCAAATAATCCACATAATTCTCTGACTCCATAGTAAATTCAGCCTCCCAAGATGCATCAATATCGTCAGCAACAAACGCTAACTTATTTCGCCAAGCACCTAAAGACTTTGAATTTCCATATAGCTTTAACTTATTCCAATAACCTGTAAGCTCTTCTATATTCCGCACTGGAATGCGTCCAACAGGTACCGTCATAGAATTTCGTCCTATTTCAGGATCTCCCTGACCTTCCATTAAATATCCAAAAAAGTCATCCAAGCAATAAGCCGATGTAATTTGTTGTCCGTTGGAGTGATAAATAGGAATCAGATTCGTGTTGTTCTTCACACGATTTTTGGGGTCGAAAGAGGTTGAACCAACCAAAATAATATTATTTAAACCTCCGTTTTGTAAGTGCTGATCGCGAATATAATTACGAATTGCACGGATATCTGCCTGTCCTCCGCCATAATACGTGTAAATATCCTCAATGGTCACAGTAAAATCCTCTGCTTTTAACAAATTAGCGTTCAAAAAACTCTGAAAACTATTGGGAACTATGTACACATTCTTTTTGTCTGTCGATTTAATGAGTGTTTTCAACGCAATATCACCCACTTTTTTGGGGGATGATAAACTGTTTGTTTGAAAAATAGCTATGCTCGACACGAAACTATCAGCCGGTATCGAAACATTTAATAAACTCGAATTGCTTTGAAATCCTTGAATATTTCTCACTTCATAGGCGTTAGAAACATCCCATATTAAATAATCAGAAGCGAAACCTGTAACTGGAATTGAGTAACGAACATTGCCAACGTTTGCCCATTGGGGTTGTAATCTCAATGTTTGAGAACGATTACCGGGAATAACCGAATTAACATCCCCAAAAATCTCAATAAAATCAAGATGCGCGAAAGATTGGCTGTTGGGTCTTACAAGTTCCAATTGGACAGAAAGGTTACTCCCTGGATTCACGATAGTATAAAAACGCTCAATTAAGACACAGGCTTCATCCGAGGTTGAAATTCTTCGAAGTGGAATCGTGTAAAAATTCCCATTTATTGTAACTTTCAGACTACCAGTACCTTCAATCATTGCACCACCTACTCCTAATTTGATCTGAACCGAATCCATCGATGGGGGCAAGTTGAAATTAAAACTGCGTTTCAGTGTTTCATTTCCCAGCTTCTCTCCCAACCACATGGTACCCATTTTCTGGGGATTTACCATATTCGAATCGTGAAAATGAAGATATTTGAAGTTTTTTATTTCCGGGGAATTTGGATCGTAATTGAAATTACGATTAGCTATACGCAAGCCAGGATATTTATTTTGAGAAAATCCTTTTTCGGGACAACCTAATATACCCGTTGAAATATCAGTGTATTTGTTTTGAACATGACGAAATTGATTATTTACCCATTTCCAAGTGCGTGTGCTTTCTTTAAAAATTAAAATATAATCAGCGGGATCGAATACACCATCTTCCTCGCCGAAGACTTGAATGGGGATTTCTGGTGCATGTCCGTTGGATGGTTTAGAACGATTTATCAATTCCAATTCTGAACCTTGTATAGCATAGAAATGAATATCACGCGGGTCTATGTTATTGGGATTAAATCCCCAATTTTTCAAATCATTGTAAGTAACTTTATATACCTCAGAATTATTAAATTCCAATTTCACCCATTTTCCCGAAGTAAAAATCCGTTGTTCTATTTCAGGATTTTGAGCAAATAATGGGATATTAGTACAAAAGGTAAAGGCCACGAATATTAATTCAATAGCTTTATTAAAACGGTTGCGGTATTGCTTTGAAACAGTGTTTGTCATAAAACGAATAAATATTCAATGTTAATTAACGTAATAAGCCATTTTTTATTTCACTGATAAGGATTAAGAATAGTGAATTCCTAGCAGAGTTATCTTAGATCCCTTAAAACTAAAAAAAAGCCCATCAGTTGGTATGGTTTTTTTGAGATTACAATTAATAAGTTGTAAAGATAGCAAATTGAAAAACCGATTTTGGAAAATGGTTTATTAATGTTGAAAAATTGACATTATTCATGACATATTCTCATCATAAAAAGAAATTTACGAGAAACAAGCAACGTATTAAGCCATTAATTTGTCAGTAGTGTTAAAATAATTTTTTGTTTAAATCGTTTTATCCGTACATTTGTTACCCAAGTATAGAACCCTTATGAGAATAACACTACGTAACTTACTTTTAGGAGTGTTGATA
>JACCDS010541427.1_pt1 | contig 29585 bp, 25 predicted proteins | sample 7446441 | NCBI WGS metagenome assembly JACCDS01 (sample SAMN15323445, study PRJNA562643) | freshwater metagenome | isolation source: river surface water | place: USA:Blue River Watershed | collected 2017-08-17 | reverse complement strand
TTTGATCAAGTGGCAGATTATTATGCCAATTACGAGCACAGGAGTTTGTATGCCCAAAAATTGAATTTCACTTTAGATCAAAGGAATTCGATATACAACCGTTTGGAAACTAATTTATTGCCTCAAAATAGGGAATATGCTTATAAATTTTTTTACGACAATTGCTCCTCCAGAATAAGAGATGTCTTTGTGAAAGAAAAATCGATCGATATTCCATGGAATAAATTGGATTCACTGCAGAACTTGTCTTACAGGCAATGGATGAATAAATATTTGCCTTTTAATAATTGGGTCACCTTTGGTATGAATTTAGCTTTAGGTGCCAGGTCAGACGTCAAAGCAGATGCTAATCAATCTTGCTATCTACCTGATAATTTATTTTTCGCTTTAAATTTTGCAAAAAATGGAGATAAGCCTTTGGTCAGCTCCGTTATCCCTTTGTACGAAGCGCCGATATCCGATAAAAATTTCATTGATTTTTCGGGACCGGTTATTATTTTAGGGGCACTTATTATAGTTTTATTGGCTTTATCTATCATTCAATGGAGATATCTTCCTTCATTGGATTATATCTTATTTTCCATTTATGCAGTCTTTTCATGGTTACTATTATTTTTAGCAACTTGTACCGACCATGAAGTGATGTCATGGAATGCTTCTATCTTAATGCTTTTTCCTACCAATTTTCCTGCCGTATTTTGGTTTGCGAAAAAAGATGCATCCCTAATTTGGAAAAAATACTTACGGATTGTTTTTATTATTTCATCTTTGGGTTTTGTATTGTCTAGTTTTTATTTCTTGGGACTGTTTTTTGTAGGTGCACCCATCATGATCCGGTTGTATTTTTTAAGTATCAAAAAGTAATATATATGATAACGATTGAGCTTCGTAGTGATACCTTTACTTTACCGACACAAGGAATGAAGGAGGCAATGTTTTCGGCTCCTTTAGGTGATGATGTTTTTGGAGAGGATCCAACGGTATTGGCGTTGGAGAAAAAAGTAGCTCAGTTGTTTGGTATGCCTGCTGCTATATTTTGTGCATCAGGAACTATGACGAATCAAATTGCCATTTCTGTACATATTGGTAAGGGGCAAGAGGTTATTTGCGATGAATTATCACATATTTATTTATATGAAGGTGGTGGAATAATGGCCAACGCAGGTGCTTCGGTTAAATTGTTAAAAGGAGATTTGGGTAGATTAAGTTTATCTCAAATTGAAGCAGCAGTTTCTCCTGATGACATACATGCTTGCGAAAGTGCATTGGTAAGTTTGGAAAATACAGTAAACAAAGGGGGAGGAAGTTATTATTCTAGTGAAGCCTTAACTGAAATATCAGATTTTTGTCGTTCAAAATTGATTCCTCTTCATTTAGATGGCGCTAGAATTTTCAATGCCATGATGGAAAGTGGTCAAACACCTTTGCAATTTGGCCAATGGTTTGATTCCATTTCTGTTTGTTTATCAAAGGGATTAGGTGCACCGATCGGCTCTGTTTTACTTGGATCGGAAGATTTTATTAAAAAAGCTAGGAGAGTTAGAAAGCGATTAGGAGGAGGTTGGCGACAAGCAGGCATGTTGGCTGCAGCAGGGATTTATGCATTAGATCATCAAGTTTTGAGATTAAAAGAGGATCATGAGCGGGCTAAGAAAATAGCTGCTTTTTGCAGTCAATTATCTTGGGTAGAAAATATTTTACCTGTTAGCACCAACATTGTGATTGTAAAACTTCAAGCTGGCATTGTCGCAACTGAGCAGGTCGTTAAATTAGCCAATCATGGCATTAAATGTGCCCCATTTGGAATAGGTTATATTCGGTTTGTTACTCATTTGAATTTTGATGATCAACAATTAGAAGCCTTTGGAAAACAAATTCAATCTGTTTAATAGTAGAATCGAATGAATTCTTTCTTTTGTATAAAATGATATTTTATGCAAAGAAAAGCGTTTAAAATGTTTCTGATTCCTGGCAACGAACAGGAGTATCTCAGAAGACATGATGAAATTTGGCCTGAACTTTCAAAGCTTTTAAAGGAAGTTGGTATTCAGAATTATTCTATTTTTTTAGACAAAGAGACTTCTGTATTATTTGCCTACTTAGAATCAGAGGATCTAACTCAATTAGATGCCCTACCTGAGCAAGAAATAATGAAAAAGTGGTGGGCATATATGAAAGATATCATGTTGGGGAATCCTGATAATTCCCCCGTTTCAGTTGATTTAGATCCCATGTTTTATTTAGCTTAAAATGAAAAAGTATTTCCTTCAATGTTTATTGGGTATTTTGTTTCCCAGTTTGTTATTTGCCCAATTTGATAAAAATGAATCTTTAACAAAGATGCATTTGGCTAAATCTTATTTCCAACAAAAATGGCCGGATGTTGGCAAGATGATACCAAGACCGGATCGTATTCGGCCTTCCAATATTTGGACAAGAGCTGTATTTTATGAGGGATTGATGGAATTGTACAAAATAGATCCTAAGTTAGAAGATTTAAAATACATGGAGGATTGGGGAGAATATCACCATTGGGGATTAAGAGATGGTGCTATAAAAACAAGAAATGCTGATAATCAAGCTTGTGGGCAAGTGTATATCGACTTGTTTTTAATGAAAAATGATTCTGTTAGAATTAAACCTATCAAAGAGAATATAGACAATATGTTGTTGTCAGATAAAGCGGATGATTGGTCTTGGGTTGATTGTCTACAAATGGGAATGCCTGTTTTTTCAAGATTAGGGACAATGTTTAAGGACCCTCGATATTATGAAAAAATGTATGATTTGTATGCCTATACTAAAAATAAACATGGAGTCAATGGTTTATATAATCAATCAGAGGGACTTTGGTGGCGTGATAAAGCTTTTGTTCCACCTTATAAAGAACCGAATGGACAAAATTGTTACTGGTCTAGAGGGAATGGTTGGGTGTATGCGGCTTTGGTCAGGACTTTAGAAACAATGCCTAAAAATGCTCCCCATAGAGATGAGTATGTAAAAGATTATTTGGCCATGACAAAAGCAATTTTGCCTCTACAAAGAAAAGATGGATTTTGGAACGTAAGTTTAAAAGATGAATCCAATTTTGGAGGACCTGAAGTAACTGGTACGGCTTTGTTTGTGTATGGACTTGCTTGGGGAGTTAATCATGGACTTTTACCTGCTAAAAAGTACAAGAAATTAATCAATACTACTTGGCAAGCATTATTGCCAACAGTTCATACGAATGGTTTTCTAGGTTTTGTACAAGGAACAGGAAAAGAGCCGAAAGATTCGCAACCTGTTACTTTTGACTCTGTTCCGGATTTTGAGGATTTTGGATTAGGTTGTTTTTTATTAGCAGGAGTGGAGACACTTAGGATGAATAGGTAATTAATTATGAATGATGAGTTATGAATTATGAGATAATAGATCTTTTCATAATTCATAACTCATAATTCATAATTCATAATTATTTTGCAGGAGTTAATACAATATTTCTATATTCCACAGGGCCGTGATCTCCTTGAATCATGATTGGGCCTGGTTCACCTTCGTTGCTATCAATTGCACCTCCTGTAATTCCTGGAATTTCTTGTTTATTAATAATAGTTATTCCATTACAAACAACCGTTACCAAACGTCCAACAAGGGTAATGTCATAACTTTGCCACTCGCCAGCTTTTTTTGCAGGATTTACTAATGGTTTAATAAAGCCATAAAGGGCTCCTAATTGGTCTTTTACAGGCTCCATTCCGTAACTATCAGAAACTTGAACTTCATAGCGGCCACGTAAATAAACACCACTATTACTATCTTCTGGATAACGGAATTCAATGTGTAATTTAAAATCTTTAAATGTATCTGTTGTGCGAATATTAGAACCAGATTTAGGACTAGTTAATACTCCGTCTTTTACAATCCATTGATTGGTTGTGCCCATAGCTTCCCAACCTGTTAAATCTTTCCCATTGAATATTTTAATGGCTTTTCCCCAAGTAGGTTCTTTCAAATCTATCAATTTAGGTGCACGAACGGCAACAAATGTAAAAGTTTGACCTCTTGGATTGGTGATTGTACCAGTCAATTGATCTCCTGAAAGTGTTCCTTCTACTTTTAAATCGGTTTCAGATGGTTCCCATTGTGGTGGGATAGAAAATGAAATTTTATTGTCAATAACATTGATTTTAGAAATGGGTCTAGCACTTCCGCCATCTCCAACAAAGTGGCCGACAAAGGTTTTTAATCCTGAGTGACTAATTTCTAACCAAGATGGTGATTTTTTAGAACCAGCGTTGATAGTCATATCCCAACGACCTTCTATGGGTTTAGGTCCATATTTTTGTTGTGCGTTGGAAGAATAATTAGTTAACAAAATGGTTACTAATAAAAAAGATGCTCCTTTTAAAAACAAAGAGCTGTTAAAGAAAGTGTTTTTCATAATTAATTGTTTTGATAATCTTCAAAGATAAATAAAACATTGAATTATGCTATGCTTATATGTTTTTCTCTTTTTAATTTTTCCTAAATAAAAAGCCCCAAGAATAAATCTCGGGGCTTTTGTGGAGTCGGAGGGATTCGAACCCTCGTCCAAACCTAGAAACCAGCAGCTTTCTACACGTTTATTTGCTTTTAATTTTCGATCAAAAACAGGTCAGCAACCAACCACATTTTTGACTTATCCTCTGGGTACTAACAAGTAGTTAGAGAAATTCTACTTGTCGACTCTGCATGTCGACGCTCAGATGCCCTCCTCGGCAGAGTTTGGAAGAGGCTGAACGATGGCACTTGGTTAGTCTATCAGACTAAGCAGCCATGGCATACGAAGTATTGCCAGTTGTGTTTCGAAGGTTTTTTAAACAGGAAATGCCTACAACTCCCGACGTGCTTACAACCGATCTACTTAAGCTGTCAAAACCGGTCGACCCCATTTTAATTATGAATTATGAGTTATAAATTATGAAATATGAGTTTTGTGTAATACTCACTATTCATTAGAATAAACGTTAAACTCTATGCAAAATTACAATACTTATCCCGTAATTCATAACTCACAACCCGTAATTCATAATTCATAACTCATAATTCATAAAGGCAATTCTGTCGTTTGCTTGATTTCATCCATAACGAATAAACTATTAATATGAGCAACCGAGGGTAGAACTGCCAATTTTTCTTGGTAAAATTTGTTGTAACTTTCTACATCAGCACTCACAACATTTAAATAGTAATCAAAGTTCCCAGAAACTAAATGGCAAGAGATAACTTCAGGAAATTGACGAATCGCCTCTTCAAATTCTTTGAAATTTTTTCTGTTTTGCTTTTCTAAAGTAACTTGACAATGTACTAAAAGTCCTAAATTTAATTTTTTTCGGTTCAATAGTGCAACTTGACCTAATATATAGCCTTCATTCTCCATATTGCGTATTCTATCATGCGTTGGGCTTAAGGATAGGTTAACTTTTGAAGCAATTTCCTTTAAAGTGATTTGACTATTCGATTGGATTATCTTTAAAATTTTATAATCTAACGTATCTAAATTCAATTTCATCTCAAAAATATTTTCTGTAAATCAGTATTTTAATACCAATTTAAGGAAAAATTTTCTGTTTTATTGATTGTATTGTTTGTTTTTTTCTTATTATTTATAAAAATGCACTATATTTTATGGCAACATGGTATATTTGCAATGTATTATACTTCATCAAAGGTAACGGCCAGCGAATTTTTTCGGTGGTCGTTCTTTTTTACACTCATCAATCAAACTTCTAATAACATGAAAATCGGTATTCCAAAAGAAATTAAAAATCTTGAATTTCGGGTGGGGATGACGCCTGCTGGTGTAGATTCTTTGATTAAAAATGGTCATCAAGTGTTTGTTGAACAGAATGCTGGATTAGGATCAGGTTTTTCAGATGCTGTTTACCAGTCAGTAGGTGCAAAAATCCTACCTACCGCTCAAGAAGTTTATCAGTTGGCTGAAATGATTGTTAAGGTCAAAGAACCTTTAGCATCAGAATATCCTTTCATACGCCCAGGGCAGATATTATTCACCTATTTTCACTTTGCGGCATCCAAGGAATTGACCGAAGCCATGATTAAGTCTAAGGCAATTTGTATTGCTTATGAAACAGTTGAGTTACCTGATCATTCTTTACCCTTGCTTACTCCTATGTCGGAAGTAGCTGGTCGAATGGCCATTCAAGTAGGGTCTTTTTATTTAGCAAAACCACAAGGTGGGAAAGGTAAATTGTTGGGTGGTGTTCCTGGGGTTCTTCCTGCCAATGTCTTAATTTTAGGTGGGGGAGTAGTTGGGACACAAGCGGCTAAAATGGCTGCAGGTTTAGGGGCTAATGTGACAATTTTAGATACCAATTTAGCAAGATTGCGGTATTTGAATGATACCATGCCCCCCAATGTCAATACTCAGTTTTCTACTCATTTTGCCATTCAAGAACATTTGCCATCAACTGATTTAATTATCGGTGCCGTTTTATTACACGGAGCAAAAGCACCGCATTTAATTAAGAGAGAGGACTTGAAAAAGATATCACCTGGCTCAGTTTTAGTTGATGTGGCGGTAGATCAAGGTGGTTGTATTGAAACTTGCAGACCTACTACGCACGAAAACCCTGTATTTTTTGAAGAGGATGTTTTGCATTATTGCGTTGCCAATATGCCTGGTGCTGTTCCGCAAACCTCCACTGCTGCATTGACCCAAGCAACACTTCCTTACGTTCAATTATTAGCTAATCAAGGATGGCAATTGGCTTGCGAAAACAATAGTGCTTTGAAAAATGGTCTCACCATGGAAAATGGTCATTTATTGGACGCTAAATTGGCACTAGAATTTAATTTATAGTAATATATTTTCCTGTATTAAAAAAGGCAATTGATTTTTTCAATTGCCTTTTTCTTTGAATTACCAGATTTTAATTCCTTGCATTTTTGATAATTCCAATTGATTTAGCTTAATAATATACGCATATTGAGTAAAAAGCAATTCTGATTCTTCCAGGGTATTTTGCACTTGGTCCAATTCTATTTTACGTATAAAACCTTCTTTGTATTTGTTTTCAGCTAATTTTAAAGCATATTTTGATTGCTCAACTACCTTTTTCTGACTTTCGTATTTTTGAATATTGGTTTGTAAATTACTTTTTGCCTGTGCGAAGGCATTGTTTAGTTTTTCTTGAGTGTCTTGTAATTGTAACTGAATTCTTTCTTGTTGAATCTTGGCAATATTCGTTTGAGTTGCACCTCTTTTGCCTGAATAAATAGGGATATTTAATTTTAAACCTACCATTGAATTTATTTTGAAATCATCAGCAAAATTAGGTGTCTCTCCATTAATTCTAGGTACGTATCCATTTCTCACTCCTAAAGTGGCTACTCCAGAAATAGAAGGTAAATTAGCACTTTGTGCCAATTCTATTTCTTTCTTAGAAATGGCTTCTTGTGCACTCAATTGCTCAATTTCTAAATTAGAACCAATATTCAAAAGTGTAGAATCAATAGGAGATGGGTTAAATGAAGCTCTGTTTTTAAGGTACGGCTCGGCGTTTTGGCCTAAAAGTGTACTCAAGTAATCAGTTAATTGTTGTATTTGACTTTCAATTTCAATGATTTTAATCTGCTGATTTTGAACTCTAACTTGTTGGCTGATTTGATCATATTCCAGAGCAGCTCCTAATTTTACTTGATTGACAATGATATTATATTGATTTTCTAGTCTGTTTTGTTGTGATTTTTGTACTTCCAAAACTTTGTTTAAGTATTGAATTTGGTAGTATAGATTGGAAATTTGGTATCCTAAATTAAATTCTTGTTGTTCAATTTGAGCTTTTGTTAAACTTGTTTCTAACCTCGTTTTTTCAATGGCTAAGGCATTTTTTCCCCAATCATATAAAGTTTGACTAGCTACAAACTGCGAATTGTAATTCATATTAGGTTGAAATTGCAAAACGGAAGTTCCAGTAGGTGAAGCAAAACTGGCTTTAGAAACAGGGTCAATTCTTGTTATTCCTATTTCTGCACCTAAGGTGGGTTTTGCATAGGATTCTTGGATTTGAGTTTTGAACTCGCCAATTTTCAATAAGTTTTTTTGACTCTTTAAATTGGGTGAATAGTTAATTATACCTTGAATTAAGGAGGATAATTCTTTGTTTTCTTGTGCATTTACTCGCACAGATACAACTAACAACAAAAGGAATATTTTAAATTTTGTCATAATTAATGTGCCTCTTCAGCCGCTTTATTTATTTTGTCTATTTCTGCTTGACTTTTTTTAGGTGTTTTTATTAAAAATAAAAACGGAAATATTAAGATGAAAATGATAGAAACTAATCTGAAGGTGTCTAAATAAGCCAAATAATAGGCTTGTTTGGTTACCGCTAAATCAATGGTTTTAAAGGCCGCGGCACTTGCTTGATAGGCATCACCCGTTTTCTGTAGTATTGTTTGACTGATACCATTCCATCTCATTTGAAACAATGGATTTTCTGACTGTATGTTCGCTAATAAATCATTTCGGTGTTGTGCTGCTCGCTGTGTTGCATAATTGTTCGCTACCGCAATACCAAATGCCCCTCCCAATTGTCTAATCATATTGGTCAATGAGATTCCAGAGGCAAATTCAGAAGGTTTTAATCCGGCAACTGCTTGATTAATTAAAGGCATTTGTAAAAATGCAACCCCAATAACACGCAACATTTGCATGGGAAAGAAGTCCCATCTACCCATATCTGAAGTTGATTGACCACCTACAAAACCAAAAATAATGTAAATGATAATCCCCGAAGCCATAAATGGCAAAGGTTTGCCTCCTTTGGATAGATATTTACCAATCATGGGAAATAGCAATACTCCCAAGAATGTTGGGTACATCAAAGATAAGCCTGTTTCTGTTGGGGTAAGTCCATTGATTCTCTGAACCATAATTGGATACACAAAAACAGAAGTGAATAATCCGAATCCTCCTACCAATGTAAAAATAGAACTCATGGTAAAGGTTTGATTACTAAATATCTTCAAATTGACCACGGGGTGCTCGACGGTTAATTCTCTCCAAATGAAAAGTGCTGTCCCAATGATAAATCCTATCGCACAAATGGTAATACTTCTCGAGTCAAACCAACCTTCTCCTTCTCCTTTTTCTAACACGTATTGCAATGTACCAACCGCTAAAGTCAAAAGTAAGATGCCTGGATAATCTATTTTCATTAACTTTCTACTACTACCTTCACCAGGTTTTTTCTCTATGTAAACAATTGTAAGGATGGTTGCGATAATGCAAATAGGAATGTTGACAAAAAATATATCTGACCACTTGAAATTGTCAATTAAATATCCCCCTAAAACTGGTCCTAGAGAGGGACCTAATATAATTCCCATACCGAAAAAACCTGATGCCATTGGACGTTCTTCGGGTTCAAAAGCATCAAAAAGGATAGCTTGAGAGGTGGATAATAAAGCACCTCCTCCAATACCTTGTATGAATCTCCAAAATACTAATTCCCAAAGTGTTTCACTTGTACCGCAAAAATAGGAGGCGATTCCAAATAAAATCATGGAACCTAAATAGTAATTTTTTCTGCCAAAATATTCCCCTAAGAATCCCGTCATGGGAATTATTATTACGTTAGCGATGGCATAACTTGTAATAACCCATGCAATATCCTCAATGGTAGCACCCAGTGCTCCAGAAATTTGATTCAATGCAACATTCACAATCGTTGTATCCAAAAGCTCCATCACTGCTGCTGTAATGGTGGTTATGACGATAATGAATTTTGCAAATCCTTGTGGACGAGCCATTTGTTCTATTTTATGGATGCTGAAACTTCAAGCGATAAGCCTGCTTTCAATAAATGTTTTACCTTGTCGTAATTCAAAATTTCGATTTTAACAGGTACCCTTTGTGAAACTTTTACGAAGTTTCCTGATGAATTATCTGGAGGTAGTAAGGAGGTTTTAGCACCTGTAGATTCAGAAATAGAAACGATTTTACCTTCCAATTTTTCTGCTGGAAATGCATCTATTTTTAATTCTACTAAGCCCCCAATTTTTAAATTTCCTACCTGCGTTTCTTTGTAATTGGCTACAATCCAATATCGAGAATCATCAACTAAAGTCATCAAAGGTTGTGAAACTTGAATGAATTGGCCTGGTTCTACCGATTTCTTGCCAATTTTTCCGTTTTGGGGTGCTGTAATGTTGGCATAACTTAATTTTAATTTTTGTTGTGCAATTTTTACATTTTTGACACGAATCAAGGCTTCCGCGCGATGAAGTCCTGCAATTAAAATTCCATGTTTAGATTGGCTACTATTTAATTCCGCAATAGCACCTTGTAATTTTATCTCAGCTAATTCTGCCAAGTCTTTAATTTCTAAATACTGTTGATGCGTGATCGCTTTTTCTTTCTCCAATTCATAGTAATGAGCTAAATCCCTCTGTGTTTTTTCTTTCTGTTGTTTAGCAATGTTAACTTGAGATTTTTGAGCTTGAATACTTTTTTCGAAACTGGTTAAATTGGCTTTTGCATTTTCTACTTCAGTTTTTGCTTGATCCAAATCCGCTTCTAATTCCTCTAAGGCTAATTTCCCCTCTTCTACATCTATTTCAACCAATACCTGACCTTTTTTTACCACATCGTAATCATTGACGTTGACACTTTTTACATATCCCGAAATCCTAGGCAATACGGGTACAAAATACGCTTCGATTTGTGCATTATCCGTATCCTCATGTGTACTTACGTATTGATATTTATTGAATCCATAAATAATACCTATGATTAGGATCAGTCCTAATATGATTTTGGGTAAGTGTTTTTTCTGCTTTGACATACATTCCTTTTTTGTGGTGCAAAGTAACAAAGGTTTTCAAATAAAGTCAAGTAACTTGACTAATTTATTAAAATATCGTAAATTTGTTTTTTTGATAAATAGATGCAAAGTTCCGACGCTGAAAATATTAATTTTATTCTGGCTCGATTGGTTGTGAAAACCTATCGAATTATTCAAACGTTGAATGGTGGATTTTTAAGGGATAATGGCTATGATAATTTCAAAATTGGCCATATTGGTGTGATGATGCATGTAACGAATGATGGAATAACTGCTGCTGAATTATCTAAAATTGTAGGTATTTCTAAACAAGCAATGAGTGAGTTGGTGAAAGAATTGATTAACAAGAAATTTTTGGAATTAAAGCCCAATCCAAATGATCAGCGTTCCAATTTAATACATAAAACAGAGGAGGGGATTGAATTTTTATCTGTTTTGATGCAAAGTAGATTATTTATTGATCAAGAATTTTCTAAGATCTTGTCTGAGAAAAAACTGATGCTTTTAAAAGAATTACTTTTTGAAGTAGTTGACCATTATGAAGCACAGTCTCATCCTTTAACTTTAAATGAATCCATCATTAAAGCCAAACTGTAATTAGAAAAATCGTTCGTGAAAATTGACTAAAAATATTTCATGCGTGGCACGTGTAATGGCTGTATATAGCCATCGGATATATTCCTGATCAATTTGTTCTTCTTTCAAATACCCTTGGTCAACAAATACAGCTTTCCATTGTCCACCTTGCGATTTATGGCATGTCAGGGCATAAGCAAATTTCACCTGCAATGCGTTCAAATAAGGGTCTTTTTTAATGGCCTCCATACGTTCTTTTTTCTTTGGGATATGCTGATAATCCTCGCAAACTGAATCGTAAAGTTTTTTATTGGATTCTTTATTCAAAGCCGATTCACCTGAATGCAAAGTTTCCAATAAAATTTTAGCCTCTATGGGCGGATGGTCTTCATAATCACAAAGTCGAAGGGATACTTGCATGAATCGGTGTCCATGCATTTCCTCTTCTTTTTTGATTTTCATAACTTCCACAAAATCTCCGTTTGCTAAAAATCCAGCTGGAGAATCTTCTTCTAGCCAATTGTAATTGTTTCGGACAATCATTAATAAATCCCCAGAGGAAATTTCATCTTCTTGATACAAGATATTTCTTCGAACAAATTCATTGAAAATAACCGCACTTTTATTGGATCGAGTTAATAGGATGGTATCTTCTTTTCCAAACTTCCGATAAGCATATTGCATTCCATCTTCCACCTTTTCTCCTGTCATTTTAAAGAAATCCTTGAAAGACTTTGTATTGAATTTTATTTGATTAGAATTGGTAAGTAATAAATTTCGCAATTGAGTAGCATTGTATAAAATCCCGGAATTTAAATCTTGACGCATAACGTCCGTTAATTCGTGGTCTTTTACTTCGATATGAAATTCTCTACTAATATAGTCTTTAGACAGAGCAGGTGATAAGGATTTTCCGACAGGTGGTAGTTGTGCAGTATCCCCGACAAATATTATTTTATTCCCTGTATGACCATTTTCAGGATTGGTAAATACATATTCAATCAAGTCTGTCAATAAGCTGTTTTGTCCAAAATCCGCTTCATCGGTAATCATGGATGCTTCATCAACAATGAATATAGTATTAGTAGCATAATTATTCATCCGTTGAAAGGCTAAACTTCCGGTATGTGGATTGTTAACCTGACGATATATTTTTTTGTGAATGGTAAATGCCTTTTTTTTTGCATAATTGGCCATTACTTTGGCCGCCCTTCCGGTGGGTGCTAATAATTGTGTCTTATAACCAAAGCTAGGAAGTATTTTGATCAAAGTAGAAATAACCGTTGTTTTTCCTGTTCCTGCATATCCTTTGATGATAAAGGTCAAAGGGTCAAATTCATTCGTATTAATGATAAAATCATTCAACTTTTTGAATAACTCCAATTGGGAAGGAGTTGGTTCAAAAGGAAATTTTTGATGCAATAAAAAGGAGGGACTCTTGCTTGGATTCATTTTTGTAATACTCAAATTTACAAAAATGCCCTTGAAACTAATAGCGATTTTTCTAAGCTCAATGGCCTAAAAACATTAATCAAGCAAATATGCGAATAGGAGGCTAAATTCTCGATGAAAATATCAGCTTCTTGGATTTTTTCTTCATCAATTAAGCGTCTTCGAGTTGTTCCATTTAACATGGGTTGCTTTGGTGTGTACCAAATTCCATCCTTCAAAAATGCTAAATTAGCTATCGTACAATCTTTGATTAATCCATTTTGTGTAAACACTACATCATCGACCTCATTGTGTTGTAACAAAACATCTGAAAAGTAACTTCGATCCGCCCATTTGTAGGTGTAATCGTACTCACCTAATTCAACTATTTTTAACCGTTGAATTTGTTTTTCTTGATAGGGAATGATTTCTGATTTGATCCAATGATCTTCGTATATAACTCTAGCTCGAAATCTTCCAAGTGCTGGCAAATCAAAGCTTGAGAATAATTCATCAATTTGTAAAATGGATTCATGGGGATAAAAATCATGGAATACATCATTTATTCTCATTTGGTGGTAATCCAAATGTTTTGCCTGGCCGTTTTCAATAAAGATGGTTTCTAGAAATGAAAACATGTTAAAAAGGTAAATAGACTTTTTGAATTAATTCTTTGTACTCTTTTTCAACCTCTGAAAAAATCGTAATTCCTCCTCCACTTTTGAAGACTAAATGTTGGTCTTTTTTTTCAATAAAACGAATCATAACACCTGAGTCAAAAGTCTCACCGTCAAAATAACCCATAATGCCTGTGTAAAATCCTCGATCATAAGATTCTACCTCTTCAATGATTTTTATTGTTTGAGCTTTTGGTGCACCTGTGATGGAACCTGCAGGTAGTAATTGACGCAAAATACTCCCGATTTTACCTTCTAATGTTGGTAAAAGTTGTCCTTTGATTGCTGAAGACATTTGGTATAAATTGCCATCATGGGTTTTTATTGTATCGATGTATTTGTATTTTTCCACTTCAATTGGGAATGCGACTTTACTCAAATCATTTCGAATTAAGTCAACTATTGTGGCATGCTCCGCTTGCTCTTTTGCATCAGATATTAAATCTTCTTTAGAGGTTTCAGTTACCAATCTTGTTCCTTTCATCGGAAATGAACTGATTTGATGTTTTTTGTCAATTTTAATGAAACATTCAGGAGAAAAAACAACTAATGAGTTAGGAATATGTAATTTATAAGTAGCATCTGCGTATTTGAAAATCTGATCCAATGTCAAATTACAAGAAATAGGCGTCTCAGCTGTTAAGTTAACTAAAAAGGAATTTCCTCGTTTTAATTCAGATTGAACCTGGAAAAATTGCTTATGATAGGTATCATAATCAATTGGGAATTTTTCAAAATAATAAGAAGGAGCGATTTCTTTGGTTATACTATTGTTGAATGCTACTTCTATTCCTAATTCCTCTGCTTGTGAAATACTTCCTGCCCACGCTTTTTCGCCATTAAAGTCGATGATGCAAATAAAAGCTTGTCCTGAAACTCCCCATTGATCCAATTGTGGATATAGCTTTTCAAAGCTAATAAAAGGAATTTCAGGCGCCATTTTAGATGTAGTTTTTAGCCAATTCCAATACTTTTGGTATTCCTGCAGGATTTTGTCCGCCAGCTGTGGCTAAAAATGCTTGTCCGCCACCTCCACCTTGCACTTCTTTGGCTAATTCACGAACGATTTGTCCAGCATTAATTCCTTTGCTATCAACCAATGATTTTGAAATAGCTAAAGCTAGACTTGCTTTACCTTCAATTTCAGCCGTTAATAAGCAAAAAATATTATCTTGGGTTGATTGAATATCAAATGCTAAGTTTTTCAATGCATCTGCATTAGGAACCTCGATGTGTTGGATGAGAAAATGTACACCATTTTGAGAAGAAATATTGCTGAGGAGTTCATTCTTTAATGCACCAATTTCTTTCAATTGATAGTTTTGAATACTTTTTTGTAAAGCTGAATTGTTTTCAATTAAACTTGAAAGAGCTTTTACTATATCTTTTGGCGATTTTAATAATTCATTGATTTGATCCAAAAGGGCTTCTTGTTCGCTTAATAATTGATAAGCTTTCTGAGAAGTAATTGCTTCTATTCTTCTAACGCCAGAAGCAACAGAACTTTCTGAAATAATTTTAAATAAACCAATTTCTCCAGTAGACGGGACATGCGTTCCTCCACACAATTCCACAGAAAAATCTTTGTCGAAGGTAATTACTCGTACAAAATCACCGTATTTTTCACCAAATAAGGCCATTGCACCTTTTTCTTTGGCTTGGGCGATTGGTACATTTCTTTCTTCTAATAAGGTAATATTAGCTGCGATTTTAGCATTAACAATTTGTTCTATTTGTTTTATTTCCTCCTCCGTTACCTTTTGAAAGTGTGAAAAATCAAAACGCAAGATTTCTTCATTCACCAAACTACCTTTTTGCGCTACATGAGACCCTAAAATCTCCTGCAAAGCAGCCTGCATTAAGTGAGTCGAACTATGGTTATGAGTAATCGCTCTTCTTCTTAATACATCAATTTGAGCAATAATTTCTTCTTCATTGGCTACTTGCTCAATGGCAGGGTCAGAAACCCAGTGAACAATTAAATCATTTTCTTTTTTGGTGTCTATGATTTGGATTGTCGTTTCAGATTTCTTGAAAAACAAAGTTCCTGTATCTCCCACTTGTCCACCCGATTCAGCATAAAAGGGGGTGGTTTCTAAAACGACCTTGTATTGTATACCCGCTTTATTTTGAACTTTTTGGTATTTAGTGATTTGAGTCAAGCTTTGGGTTTCATCGTAACCTACAAATTTCACTTCATCGCTTTCACGAACAATTACCCAATCTTCAGCACTTGCTCCTGCATCTTTTCTTGAACGTGTCTTTTGTTCCAACAATGCTTTGTTAAAACCTGGCTCATCAATATCCATTCCATTTTCACGAGCAATAAGTGCGGTTAAATCGACAGGGAAGCCATAGGTGTCATTTAATTCAAATACATCTTCGCCTGATAGAATAGTTTGATTTTTAGCTTTACTAACCTCCATTAATTTGTCTAAGCGAATTAGACCCGTAGATAGAGTTCTTAAAAAAGAAACTTCTTCTTCATAAATAACTTTAGCAACAAAGGCTTCTTGTGAAATCAATTCATCAAATACTCCTTTAAATTGTTGAGCTAATAAGGGAACAATGCTGTGTAAGAATGGCTCTTTGAAGCCTAAATAAGTATATCCATATCTGACAGCACGACGTAAAATTCTACGAATCACATAACCCGCTTTGGCATTGGAGGGTAATTGTCCATCAGCAATGCAAAAAGCAATTGCCCGAATGTGATCAGCAATGACACGCAATGAAATATCAGCCCACTTTTCTTCTCCATATTTTTTACCGCATTTTTCAGCGATAAATTGAATAGTTCCTTGAAACACATCCGTATCATAATTGGATTGTTTCCCTTGAATCGCCATACAAAGACGTTCAAAACCCATTCCTGTATCTACGTGCTTGGAAGGTAAAGAAACCAAAGAACCATCTGCCATTCTTTCAAATTGCATGAAGACATTATTCCAAATTTCCACCACTTGTGGATGGTCTGCATTCACTAAGGATTTCCCTGATATTTTATCTACTTCATCTTGATTTCTAAGATCGATATGTATTTCAGAACAAGGACCGCACGGCCCCGTTTCACCCATTTCCCAGAAATTATCTTTTTTATTTCCAAAAATAATTCGATCCTCACCAACAATATTTTTCCAAATATCAAATGCTTCTTGGTCAAAAGGAACACCATCTTGCTCATTTCCTTCAAAAACAGAAACATAAATTCTATCCTTTGGAAGTTGGAAAACCTCAGTTAAAAGTTCCCAAGACCAGGTTAATGCCTCTTTTTTGAAATAATCACCAAATGACCAGTTGCCTAACATTTCAAACATGGTATGATGATAGGTGTCAAAACCTACATCTTCCAAATCATTATGCTTGCCTGATACTCTTAAACACTTTTGTGTATCAGCAATTCGATTGGATGGAGGAGTACCATTTCCTAAGAAAAAGTCTTTGAATTGCGCCATCCCTGAATTATTAAATAAAAGGGTAGGGTCGTTCTTAGCCACTAATGGTGCAGAAGGTACGATAAGGTGTCCTTTGGATTTAAAAAAATCTAAAAACTTCTGGCGGATCTCCGGTGAGGTCATTGGGTAAAGTTTGAAAAAAATGGGTAAATTTGATTATTCCTATTAGTTTTTAAGCAATAGGAGTACAAAATTAGTGTATTTTATCTGAATTCTTGATTTTGGACCTTTCATTATTTTAATTCTTTGGTATGGAATTCGACAAACAATATTATTTGATTTCTGAGGTAGCCAATTTATTTGGTATCAAAACTTCTAAAATTAGATATTGGGAAACGCAGTTTCCCCATTTGGTACCTAAAAGAAGATCGAGTGGAATTCGTAAATACACCCCATCGGATATTGAAAAAATTCAAGTATTAATCGAGTTAATCGACAAAAAAGGGCTTACCATTGAAGGTGCAAAGTTAGCAATAAACAACAAAGGTGTACCCAAAAATGAGAATTCAAACCTAATTTATCAACTAACTGAAATTCGTGATTTTTTACAAGTTATTCGCAATGATTTAGGAGAATAATTGAATACCTTGGAGGCTTAAATCTTATTTTAATGCCTTCCACTGATCAAAATAAAATATTGCAAATTGCTCTTACCTTAATTCCTCAATTAGGAGATATTCGAGCAAGAAAGTTGATTTCATATATTGGAAATGTCGAAACCATCTTTCAAACACCATCAAAACTCTTGGGTAAAATACCCAATATTTCAGAACTCATTGCTAAAGAAATTCATCAAAAATCGTATTTAAAATTAGCAGAGGAAATTTATGTCGATTGTCTTAAAAACCAGGTATTTGTCAATTTTTATTTAGATGATACCTATCCCAATCGTTTGAAATTTTTATATGATTCACCCTTATTGTTGTATTCTAAAGGAATCAATGAATTGAATCATAGTAAAATGCTGGCGGTAGTAGGTACACGAAAAGCTACCGAGTATGGGAAAAAAGTTACGAAAGATTTAGTTACTTCATCTAAAACGCAAAATGTAATTTTTGTAAGTGGACTCGCTTATGGTATTGATATATATATGCACCAATATTGCATCGAAAATAATATTCCCAACATCGCGGTTTTAGCAGGAGGTTTCGAATTTATTTATCCTCCTGAACATAAAAAGCATATTCAAAAAATACTAGAGATGGGATCCATCATTTCCGAGCACCCTATACACCAAAAACCCGACGCAAGATATTTTCCATTGAGGAATAGAATCATAGCAGGCATGACAGATGCGACAATCGTAGTGGAAGCCGCTAAAAAAGGAGGGGCTTTGATTACTGCCGAATATGCCAATAATTACCATCGTGAAGTGTTTGCCGTTCCTGGAAATGTCGATAAAATATTTTCAGAAGGTTGTAACCAATTGATTGCTAAGCATCAAGCAAATATATATACGGATTGGGAAGGCTTAATACAGCAATTAAATTGGACAGAGGAATCAGGTATTCCTAAAAAAACAAAAATTGAATTGAATTATGATCGATTTACTGAAATAGAATCTGCTGTATTAGCTCAATTGAATCAAAATGGAGAGCTTCCTTTGGATGAATTGGCTTGGAGGGTTCAAAAATCAGTATCTGAAATAGCTGTTATTATGTTGAATTTAGAATTTCAAGGAGTGATAAAAGCTATTCCAGGACATCGTTATAAATTGAATTAATTTATTTCTTCCATTCGGATGGATTGGTTCTCCAATCTTGTAATGTTACTAATTGAGATTCTGTAACATAATTTAATTTCACAGCTTCTTCAATCAAGGAGTCATAATTGGACAAAGTGTAAAATGGAATACCTGCATTTTTGAAGTTTTGATCCGCTATTTCAAAACCATAAGAAAAAATAGCTACCATGCCCAGTACTTCAATGCCTTCGTTTATTAATGCTTGTGCAGCTTTTAAGGAGCTACCTCCCGTACTAATTAGATCTTCTATTAATACGACCTTTTGTCCTTTACTCACTTTTCCTTCTATTTGATTGCCCATTCCATGTTTTTTGGGTTCAGGACGTACATAACAAAATGGTAAGTCAAGATAATCTGCAACTAAAGCTCCTTGTGCAATACCGGCAGTGGCAACACCTGAAATACAATCAACCTGAGGGAAATACGCTTTCACCGCGGCAGATAAACAATTTTTAATATAGGTTCTTACTTCAGGAAATGACAATGAAATACGATTGTCACAATAAATAGGAGAGTTCCATCCTGATGCCCATTTAAATGGTTCATCGGGTCTTAATTGAATAGCTTTGATGTTTAATAAATGATTAGCGACTTCTTGAGATATTGTAATGTTTTCCATTTTGATGTATTTGTTGAATAATCATTACAAAAATAGTCTATTCGATTTATCTTTCAGTAAATAATTCTATTTTTGCCTACTTTTATTGAAAAAATCCCGAATGGTATTATTTATAGACGATCGCCCGATTCGAATTATTAGTGTTTCTAAGAAAAAGCCTTTAGTTCATGACGAGGATTTTGATTTGATCGTAGATGCTCGTTTAGAGCCTGTTAAATTAGAAAACTTTAAAGGTCATACCTGTTTAATCAATCTTAGTTTAGATCAATTAGACAAGTTAATCAATCATTTGCACGCAAAGAAAGGTGTCAATTTTAGTTCCTTGTACATTCTTGTGAAGGATAAAAAAGCATTCAAAAATAGAATTTGTTCTTTGTATACAGTCATTGAAGCAGCGGGTGGGGTAGTGCTGAATCATGAAAATAAACTACTTTGGATGTATCGTTTAGGTAAATGGGATTTACCAAAAGGTAAATTAGAAAAGTTAGAGAAATTTAAAAAAGCAGCTGTCAGAGAAGTAGAAGAAGAATGCAATGTAAAGGCAAATTTAGTACAAAAACTATGTACTACTTTTCATACCTATTCCCATAAAGATCAACGTATTTTGAAAAAAACAAAGTGGTATTTAATGACAACTCAATCGATTGATAAGTTAATTCCACAAAAAGAAGAAGGCATTGAAAAAGTAGAATGGCTTTCTAAAATTGAAATGAACAAATGCTTGACCAATACATATAGTTCAATTCGTCATGTAATTCAAAATTATGAATTGCTTTAATCTTCCAATTGATAAGGTAAATATTCGTCTATACTAGTTCCATATCGATGTAAATCGCGTATGATTGTAGAGCTTATGGGCGCTAAATGTGGTGAAGTAATTAAAAATACGGTTTCTAATTCCTCATTGATATGTCTATTTACTTGAGAAATTGAGTTTTCATATTCAAAATCTGTTGTGTTTCTCAGTCCCCTAATAATGAATTTGGCTCCAACCTCTTTAGCAACTGTGGCAGTTAAATTTTGATATGTTACCACTTTAACTGGTTTTCCTTCAAAGGTTTTCTCGATATAAACCTTCATTTTTTCTAAAGGGAAATACCTTGCTTTACTAGAATTTTGTCCAATACCTATAATGATTTCGTCAAAAAGCGGTAATGCTCTTAAAACAATATCCTCATGACCTTTGGTAAATGGATCAAATGAACCTGGGAAAAATGCTGTTTTTTTAGTTTTCATTTTAGAGTAATTGGAATCTTTAGGGCTTGCAAAGATTCTAGAAAGGTATTATTCAAGGTATCTGGTCCCGCCAATTGAATCAAATCATTGTTCCAAATTAATTCAAATGATTCCCTAATAGAATGTATATAAAATGCTAATTCAATGTGAGAATGGTATTCGAAGGCATTAGCTACTTGTAATTTGCCGTTTTTTCGACAGATGATAAATGCCCACTGATGGATTAAATAAATATTTAGCTGACTACGCAGAAATCGGTTGTGGCTATTAATTAAATTAGCAAAAATATGCTCGTAATGGATTTTGGCTAATGGAAATTTGAATGAAATAAAATCTTTCCATTCACTTTTTATCATAAAAAGCAGACTAGATTCTTCTTTGCTACAAACTTGTTCATGCATTTCTTTTCCAATCATTTCTTTGGATCCAAGTGCTTTCTCCAAAAAACTCATTTGATAGAGAGATGAATTATATTCCGTAGGAATCAATAGAAATAAGGCATTCACTACTTCTAAAGTTACATTTGAAACTAAGGCTTTTTGAATATCATTGTCAATTAAGAATTGCTCAAAATGACTTATTTTATCCCAATCCAAAAATGCTTCATTTATTGAATGCTCATCTTGCCATCTGGTACTTTTTGAAGAATAATACAATCCTTCATTTGTCGCTTTAAAGTACAAATGGTGCTTTTTAGGCAGTTCGGGAACAGATGTATTTTCTTCCAAAATGATTGATGAATTTCATTAAAGCATGAAATTGCAAAAAAAATATGGGAATGGAATAATATTTATGATTTTTTTCTAGCTTCAAATTGAGTAATTTTGCACCTCAATTTATCAAAGACAAATATGTTGCAGGTTTCAAATGTTTCCCTTCGCTTTGGGAAAAGGATTTTATTCGAGGAAGTAAATATCAAATTTACGGAGGGCAATTGCTATGGTTTAATCGGTGCCAACGGTGCAGGAAAGTCGACTTTCTTGAAGATTTTATCAGGTGAAATAGAATCTCAAACAGGTTCTGTATCAATGAATCCTGGAGAACGGATGTCCATTTTGAAGCAAAATCATTTTGAATTTGAGGAATTCCCAGTTCTGCAAACTGTCATCATGGGAAATAAACGCCTTTATGACCTAATGTTAGAAAAGGATGCAATTTACATGAAAGAGGATTTTACAGAAGAAGATGGGAACAAAGCGGCCGACTTAGAAGCTGAGTTTGCGGAGTTAAATGGATGGGAGGCAGAATCTGAGGCAGCTACTTTATTAAGTGGCTTAGGGATTAAAGAAGATAGCCATTATACTTTATTGAAAGATTTAAATGGTTCGGAAAAAGTTAAGGTGCTCTTGGCACAAGCTTTGTTTGGTAATCCTGATATTTTATTATTAGATGAACCCACCAACAACTTAGATATAGATTCTATTCTTTGGTTAGAAGGGTATTTACAAAACTTTAAAAACACCGTAATTGTTGTTTCACACGATAGACATTTTTTAGATAATGTTTGTACTCATATTGCGGATCTAGATTTTGGGAAAATTCAATTGTACGGTGGAACTTATACATTTTGGTATGAATCTTCTCAATTAGCAGCCAGACAGAGAGCAGATCAAAACAAAAAGACCGATGAAAAGCGTAAGGAATTGGAAGAATTTATTCGCCGTTTCTCTGCTAATGTGGCTAAATCGAAGCAAGCGACTTCCCGTCAAAAAATGTTGGATAAATTACAAGTGGATGATATAAAACCATCTTCTAGAAAATATCCTTTCATCAATTTCAAACCTGAAAGAGAGGCAGGTGATCAATTATTAAGTGTTGAAAATCTTTCAGCAAGCACAGATGAAGGAATTGTTTTATTTTCAAATTTATCATTTACCATCAATAAAGGGGATAAAGTAGCATTTCTTGCAAAAGATTCCTTAGCTATTACGGCCTTATTTGATATCTTAATGGGTGAAAGACCAGCCAATTCAGGTGATTATAAATGGGGCGTTACAACTACTCAAACCTATTTACCAAATGATAATGCTCAATATTTTAAAGACGACTCATTAAATTTAGTGGATTGGTTAAGACAATATTCTTCTGAAAAGGATGAAAGTTTTATCCGTGGATTTTTGGGTAGAATGTTGTTTTCTGGGGATGAGGCATTGAAAAAATGTACGGTTATTTCTGGAGGAGAAAAGCAACGTTGCATGTTTTCGAGAATGATGCTTTCTGGAGCCAATGTATTATTATTTGATGAGCCTACGAATCACTTGGATTTGGAATCGATTACTGCCTTAAATAATGGTATGATTGAATTTCCGGGTACAATGCTATTTACATGTCATGATCATCAATTGACTAATACAGTAGCGAATAGAGTTATCGAATTAGGCACTAAATCTAGTTTAGATAAATTAATGACCTATGACGAATACATTACAGATGCAACGGTAAAAAGTCAAAGAATAGCTCTGAAATAGTCGTTTGGGTTATTTGAAAATCTTGGTGATTATTGAAAAACAAAAATCACCAAGATTTTCTTCTTCTCTCTTCTCTCTTCTCTCTTCTCTCTTCTCTCTTCTCTCTTCTCTCTTCTCTCTTCTCTCTTCTCTCTTCTCTCTTCTCTCTTCCTTACCTCAAATTAATCCCTAACTTCTTAGCTTCTTCTTTGGCTTGTGGAATAAGTCCTTTGATTTGATTTATTCTCGTTTCGTGAGAAGGGTGTGTGCTTAAGAATTCAGGAGGAGCTTGGCCAGCCTCGTTCAATTTATTCATTCTTTCCCAAAAAGAAATGGCTTCCTCAGGTTGATATCCTGCGACAGACATTAGAGTTAGACCAATTTTGTCTGCTTCGGATTCATGACTTCTACTAAAAGGCAACATAATTCCAATATTGGTGCCAATACCATAGTATTGTTGCCAGTTTTTTTGTGTGGTAGTATCTTTTCCAGCAGTGGCTAATCCAATGGCCATCGCTCCATATTGTTGAAAAGTACTTGCTTTCATTCTTTGTCCTCCATGATTCGCTAAAGCATGAGCGATTTCATGTCCCATAACTGTCGCGATTCCAGCTTCTGTTTGGCATATGGGTAAAATACCCGTGTAGAAAACAATTTTACCACCGGGCATACACCACGCATTGGCAGTTTTATCCTCTACCAATTTGCTCTCCCACTTGTAATCTTTTAAATAATCTGGATATCCATGTTTGGTCAACCACAATTGCGCAGCTACCACCAGTTTTTCTCTTACTTTATCAATGGATTTAGCTTCTTTGGTATTTTTAACGACTTTCGCTTCAGTCAAGAATTTATCGTATTCTTGAAAAGTCATTGGAAATAATTCTTGATTACTTACTCCTAATGTTTTTTGCCCTGTAAAAGGATTCAATGTGGTACATGAACTAATGGTTAACAATATAAATACTGTTTTTAAAAGGATTTTCATTTTAATTTAGTTAAAATTGATGAGATACAAATTTACGCTTTTTGTTTATGAAGGGAAAGATTTGAGCCAGGTTTTAGTTACCATTACTCAGTTTTATCGAGTTTGAGAGATAGTTTGAATAATTAGTTTCAATCATCGCTTGAAAATTTCAATCGATTGGATGCATTTCTTTTATTTGAAAAAAAAAGGTTCCAAATCATTTTGAATGAATTGGAACCTTTAAAACGATTTTTAGTAATCTTTTATAAAATAAATCGCGTAGATAAGAAATTGGATTGTTGATTCTCAACAATTTGATTTACGATATCTTTATTTAATTGATTAGCTTTTGTAGCGACTACCGTACGAATAGAGAATGATCGCAAGGCTGCAGTTACGCTCAATGTGCCTTCTGCAGAATCTTTTCTACCAGTAAATGGGAAGGAGTCAGGTCCTCTTTGACATTGTGCATTGATATTAACTCTTGAAACTTGATTAACTGTTTCATCAATCAATTCAGAGATTTGGTTCACATCTGTACCAAAAATGGCAACTTGTTGTCCATGAGACGACTCGTGAATATAATCAATTGGAGTTGAAAGATCTTCAAATGGAACTACTGGAACAACCGGTCCAAATTGTTCTTCAGACCAAACTTTCATTTTATTGTTGACAGGGTATAACAAAGCAGGGAAGAAGATAGATTTAAAATTCTCACCACCATGTTTATTAATCACAGTCGCACCATGCAATTTAGCATCTTCAATTAACTCCTTTAAATAGGCAGGTTTATTAGGTTCAGGTAAAGGTGTAATTTGTACGCCTGCTTCCCAAACCATGCCTAATTTCAAAGCTTCAATTTTTTCTGCCAAGCCTTTGTTGAAGGCATCTGCCAAACTCTTATGAACAAAAATTATTTTAATGGCTGTACATCTTTGACCATTGAAAGAAAGAGAACCCAATAAACATTCATTGATGGCCACATCTAACTGTGCACTTTCAGTGACAATTGCTGCATTTTTAGCATCTAAACCTAAAATGGCTCTTAATCGATTCACTTTAGGGTGCATTTTTTTTAATTTATCAGCCACTTTGGAAGATCCAATCAAAGTCAGAACATCAATTTTGCCTGATTCCATTAATTGGGGAATGATGCTATTTCCTCTACCATATAAAGTATTAATAACTCCTGCTGGGAATGAATCACGGAATGCTTCTAATAGTGGGTAGTGTAGTAATGTTCCATGTTTCGGGGGTTTGAATAAAACAGTATTACCCATAATTAAGGCAGGAATCAATGTTGTAAATGTTTCATTTAGTGGGTAATTAAAGGGTCCCATACATAAAACAACGCCCAAGGGAGATCTTCTAATTTGTCCAATAATTCCTTCCTCTATCACAAAAGTAGAAGAGGTCCGGTCTATGTCTTTCAATGCACCAATGGTGTCATAAATATATTGTACAGTACGGTCAAATTCTTTTTGAGAATCTGTTAAAGACTTACCAATTTCCCACATCAATAATTTTACTACTTCATCTCTCTTTTGAATCATCTTTTGTGTGAATTTTTCCACACATTCAATTCGTTGAGAAACACTCATTGATGGCCATTCCCCTCTGCCATTTGAATAAGCTTTTACACCGGCATACAAAACCTCCATCGCATCTGTAGCATCTGTAATAGGGTAGGAACCAATTCGCTTTTGTTCAAGGCCTTTTTCTGTTCGCACATAAATAGGTGACCAAACATCTTGGGTTTTACCTGCCCATTGTCTCATTTCACCATTAACTAAATATTCCTTTTGTTCGATCGGTTTGATAAGATCAAATTCCTTGGGAATTTCACCGACATTTGGAAATAATTTTTCTAATTCACTTGATTGCATCTGATTAAATTTTGGAATTGCAAAGTTCTTTAATTTGAATATTTCAAAGAAAACATGGATTAAATTATTTTAATAGTTATATATAAAACACTAAAAGTGCAAATTATATACGATTACATTCCTATGTTTTATAAAGATGGCAGGGGATATTTTCTTCGAATGCGATTAATTTGAAATTTTTTTTGATCCGTAAAACTGGATGCATGCATTAATTCAAATTCTTTTTTCCAAATAAAAAACAGCTGCTCATCATTTTGTTCAAAAGACAGTGCATCAATTTTTTTACTTATTAGGTATTCCTTAAATTCCATTTTGAGTCCAGTTATTTCTTTTGCTTGCCAAAAGTATAAATGCAAATAAAGCCAACATTCCTGAAATGAAAAAAGGAACTGGGATATTACTTGATTCACCTTTGTAAATTAATCCAGCCACATAAGCACCTATACCAATTCCCATTTCCAATGCAATATACATGGTTGCCATGGCTCTTCCCATGTGATTTTTGTGTCCCAAATCATTTGTCCAAGCGGCTAAAGTGGGAGTGTTAAATCCCCATGCAATTCCGAATAAGATGGCCGACAAAATCAGTGTATAACTATTGGGATGCAAAACCAATACAAACATAGAAATGGCTAAAAGTAAACTAGAATATTGAATAACAGGAATTCTTCCTATGTTGTCGGATAATTTTGAAAAGAAAAATCGAACAGCAATGGAAGCAATGGTATAAATAGAAAAATAAAGTCCTTTGTTAGTCCAACCAATATTCTTAGAAGTGTCTGGCAAGAGGGTTACCACTACTCCAGAGGCAAAAGAAATTAAAAACATAATCCAAAAAACTGGTAGAACCTTGGGTTCAAAAACATCTGCCCAACCTATTTTGAATAGTTTTATCGAAAATTTTGATTTCATGGTTTTAGGCAACGTCTCCTTTAATTTCATCAAAATAGCGATAGATGCCAAGGCAAATATCGATGATATCCAAAACATCATATCTAATCCAAAGGTCGCAGCTAAATAACTACCAATAGCTGGGCCAATGGACATTCCCGTAGCGGTAAATATTCCTAAACTACCTTGAGCTTCTCCTCGTCTATTTTCCGGGATAATGTCTGCCACATAGGCAGCTGTAGCTGTTGGTTTAGTGCCTGTTGACATACCATGAATGAAACGTAGAAACAGAAAGCCTTGTACTGTATGAATCAAAGGGTATAGTCCTCCAATAATGAAGCAAACGATAGAACCGAATGCCATGATAGGAACTCGTCCAATATGATCTGTTAATTTTCCAGAGAATGGTCTACTCAACCCTGCAGTTAATGTAAATAATGCTATGGTATAACCAATGTATTCCTTACCTCCCAAACTTGCCAAATAATCAGGTAACTCAGGGATTATCATTGAGAAGCTTGCTGAAAACAAGAAATTACTTAAACATAATAGCCAAAAAGAAAGGGTATAAATGGATTGAGGCTTAACTTCTTCCATGTTTATTAGTCTTCTAAAATGAGTTTTGCCTCTTTTTTATTCAATGCCATCAAAAATGCAGGTAATAAGATCAAATTACAAATCATGGCCATTAATAAGGTAACTGATACTAATACCCCTAAAGCTTGAGTACCTTTAAATGTTGAAGCTGTAAAAATGAAAAAACCGAAAAATAAAATTAAGGCAGTATAAAACATGGAAACTCCTGTTTTTTGAATCGTTATTTGTACAGCTTTATGAACATTGAATTGATTTTTCAACCATTCTTCTTTGTACCTAGTAAGAAAATAAATCGTACCGTCACTAGATATGCCAAATGCAATGGAAAATATCAATATTGTACTTGGTTTTAATGCGATATTAAAATAGCCCATCAAACCTGCCGTAATTATCAAAGGTATTAAACTAGGTAAGGTTGAAATTAAAACCATTTTCCAACTTCTAAAAAGAAGAGCCATTAAAACACATATCAATGCAATTGCTGTAATGGTACTTTCAATTAAATTGGTTTGTAAATATTCTGTTTGAAATGCATAAATGACAGAATTTCCAGTCACCTCAGCCTTGTATGTACCTGTTGATCTTGCTTTTAGCACCTCACCTGTGTTTGGATCTGTTCTAAAGATAGAGTCGATTTTAGGTTGAATTTCATCAAATAATTGTCTAGTTCTAACCGTTCCTGCATCTTGCATTTGGAAACTAATTCGTGTAAACCTTTTCTCTGAATCGATAAATCCTGTAAATAAATTACTCTTCCCGTTCAAACTACTTTGAAAATCTTTCATTTTTCCCAATTCATCTATACCTGGAAGTTTAAAATATTTAGGGTCTCCACCTCGATAAACTTGGTATAAATATTTGGTCGCTGTTAGCAAAGAAAGTCCCTTTGTAAATTCAGGGTAGTTCTCCAATAATTTTTCTGTTCGCTTTATTTTAGATAAAATTTCCGGTGTCAGTGCTTTTCCTTTTTGATAAGCATCTACAGATATTTCAAAGGGCATAACTCCCTTAAAATGCTTTTCAATGAATTTTAGATCTTTATAAATAGCATTTTCTCTAGGTAAATCATCAACAATGAATCCAATTGATTTGATTTTGCTTATACCATAAATGGAAATCGCTAACAGAACTAAAACAAAAGAATAAATTGCTTTTCGATGTGCAAATACCCAAATTTCAATTTTTGTTAAAATTTTATTTACTCTTTTTGATTCAAAATGAGCTAAGTCTTTGCTTTGGGGAGGTTTTAAATAACTGAAAAAAATGGGTATCAAAAGCAAAGAAACCAAAAAAGTCAACATGACATTCAATGATGCCACAACACCAAATTCAACCAACAATGCAGACCCTGTAAATGCAAAGACTCCAAAGCCGATGGAGGTAGTTAAATTGGCTAAAAACAAAGTTCTTCCAACTTTGGAAGCACTTTCTTTCAAAGAAAACTCCTTATCTCCAGTCGCGATATAGGTTTCATGGTACTTGTTGAGTAGGAAAATCACATTAGGTACACCTATCACAACGATAAGTGGCGGAATTAATCCTGATAATAATGTGATTTTAAAACCAAATAAAACAATCGTTGCTAGAGATGCTATGATGCCTATGATAATAATAATCAAAGCAAAAAAGACCACCTTTAATGACCGAAAGAAATAGAATAAAATCAAAGATGTGACCAAAATAGCCAAGCCTAAGAATATAAATAACTCATTCGTCACTTGTGCTGTCAATTCTGTTCGAATGAAAGGCATGCCAGAATAATGCACTTCGTGGCCAGTTTTTAGAGCATATTCATCACCTAGTTGTTTAATTTCACGAACCAATTTGATTCGATTTTTATTATTAATGGTTTTTTGATCCAATGAAATAAGCATCAAATGAACCTTCAAGTCTGGTGTGTATAAAAGCCCAGAGTAGACTGGTAAACGAGTTAACTTAATCTTTAAAGAATCAAGGTTTTCCTGATTTGCTACTTTAGCTTTATCAAAAATTGGTTTTGATTTAAATTTTTTTTCTAATCTGTCAAGATAGATTTCTGGAATATTATCAACCGAGATAGTATTTTTAATACCTTCCTTTAGTTTAATACTTTCACTCAAATTCCTCCATGCATCAAATTCTTTGGGACTGAATAATTGAGGATTATCCAAGCCTATTACCATGATGCTTCCATCTTCGCCATATTTTTTTTTGAATGACTCGTATAATTGGAAACGCTCGTCTGTTT